>Ga0116180_1003936_pt1 | contig 10973 bp, 7 predicted proteins | sample AD_UKC073_MetaG_FD_89804 | JGI IMG/M metagenome (GOLD analysis project Ga0116180, IMG submission 89804) | Active sludge microbial communities of municipal wastewater-treating anaerobic digesters from USA - AD_UKC073_MetaG | ecosystem: Engineered > Bioreactor > Anaerobic > Digestate | place: USA... | reverse complement strand
TCGCAGCGCAGGGCGTCGTGCGCGTGTCCGCCGCAGTGCCGCCGGGCACGGACCGGCCCGCCGCACCCGACGCGCGGCCGGCGCAGGCCCCTGCGGGCGCCCAGGGCGCCCGCACGCGCCCGCGCCACGTCGTCGTGATCCAGGTCGAAAGCCTCAGCGCCGAGTTCCTCGGCGCGTTCGGCAACGACCGCGGCCTGACGCCTTCGATCGACCGCCTCGCCGCCGAAGGGGTGCTGTTCACGCAGATGTACGCGATCGGCACGCGCACGGTGCGCGGCCTCGAAGCCCTGTCGGCCGCGCTGCCGCCGCTGCCGGGCCAATCGGTGCTGCGCCGTCCCGGCAACGAGCAGCTCACCACGCTGGGCGCGGTGCTGCGCGACCAGGGCTTCCAGACGGCGTTCCTCTACGGCGGCTACGGCTACTTCGACAACATGAACGGGTTCTTCGCCGACAACGGCTACCAGGTGGAGGACCGACGCGACCTGCCGGCCGATCGCGTCGGCTTCGCCAACGTCTGGGGCGTGTCGGACGAGTATCTGTTCGACCACGCGATCCGCCGCATCGACACGATCGCCGCCACCGGGCAGCGCGGCTTCCTGCACCTGATGACCACCTCCAACCACCGTCCGTACACGTACCCGGACGGCCGCATCGACATCCCCTCGAAGACCGGCCGGGACGGCGCGGTCAAGTACACCGACTGGGCGATCGGGCGCTTCATCGAGCAGGCGCGTGCACGCCCGTGGTTCGACGACACGCTGTTCGTGATCGTCGCGGACCACTGTGCATCGGTCGCCGGCCGCACCAGCCTGCCGCCCGACCGCTATCACATCCCGGCCATCCTCTATGCACCCCGCCACCTCGCCGCGCGCCGCGTCGACGTGCTCTCCAGCCAGATCGACCTGGCCCCGACCCTCGTCGCCTGGCTCGGCTTCGACGATCACGGCCGCTTCTTCGGCCAGGACCTGTTCGGTGATGCTCCCGAGCCGCGGGCCTTCCTCGGCAACTACCAGGAGGTGGGGCTGCTCACCCAGGCCGAGGACGGCAGCCGGGACCTCGTCGTGCTCGCGCCGCGCCGCAGGGTCAGCCAGTACCGGGTGGCACCCGACGCATCGATCCACGCCGTGCCGGTGCGACCACAGCTGGCGCGCCGCGCGATCGCCGTGTTCCAGCAGGCGAGCGAGACGTTCACGAGCGGACAGTACCGCCACGTCCCGGAACGGCTGGCGGTCGCGCGGCCCCGGGGTGTCGGCGGGTCGTAGAATCGGTGCACGCCCCCCCTGTACGGAGACCGGACATGCCTCGTCTGCAGCGACTGCCCGACCACGACCGGCGCGTGTCCCGATCATGAGCGCGCCCGTCGGCATCGCCGTCATCGGGCTGGGCGTGATCGGCCGCCGTATGCTCGAGCAGACCGCCCTGCGGCAGGACCTGCGGGTCGTGTCGGCCTGGGATCTCGACGCCGGTGCACGCACGCGGGCGCAGGCCGACTTCCCGGGGCTGACCGTCGCCGCCGACGCCGCCGCCGCAATCGCCGCGCCCGGGGTGGACGTCGTGTACATCGGCACGCCCCCCGGCGTCCATCGGCACTACGCCCGCATGGCCTCGGCGCGGGGCCTGAAGGTGTTCTGCGAGAAGCCGCTGGCCGTCGACGTCGACGAGGGCCGGCAGATGGTCGGCGAGCTCGCGGCGTCGGGCACGCCCAGCGCCGTGAACTTCGTCTACGCGTCGGCGCCGGCCGCGCGCGCCCTGCAGCGTGCGATCGACGACGGGTCGATCGGCATGCCGCGCGCAATCGACGTGCACCTGTTCTTCTCGCGCTGGCCGCGCGACTGGCAGGCGAGCGCCCAGTGGCTGCGCCTGCGCCGCGAGGGCGGCTTCACGCGCGAGGTGCTGTCGCACTTCGTGTTCCTGATGATGCGCCTGTTCGGCGACTGCCGGCCGATCGGCGCGTCGGTGGACTGGCCCGAAGACGAGGGCCTGTGCGAACGCGCGCTGATTGCGCGCCTCGACTGCAACGGGGTGCCCGCGCTGGTCACGGCACGGGCGGGCGGCGCCGGCCCCGACGAAGTGCGCTTCACGGTGCGCGGCGATCGGGGGGCGCTGCGGCTGGAGAACTGGTACAAGTTGTCGCGCAGCGACGGCAGTGCGTGGCAACCGCAGCCGCTCGAGAAGGGCGGCGCGCACGACGTCCGGACGGCGGCCTATCAGGCGCAGCTCGACGGCCTCGTCGCCTTCGTGCGCGGGAACCCGCACGGGCTGCCCGACGCCGCGACGGCGTTGCGCGTGCAGGCGACGATCGAGGCACTGCTGGCGCCTGCGGCCTGAGGCGCTGCCGGCGTCTCGACTGCCTTGCGCGCCGCAGTCGTCTGCTGCCCGACGCGCTGCGGGCGCCGCCTCAGGCGGCCCGCGGACGTACCGTCGATGCGGCGCGCTTGGCGTTCGCGCGCGCCGTGTCGGTGTCGCCGGCGCGTGCCAGCGCCACGCCCATGCGGCGCTTCTTGAACGCCTGCGGCTTGCCGAACAGGCGCAGGTCGACGTCCGGCACCCGCAATGCCTCGGCCACGCCGTCGAACACGATGCCGTCGGCCTCGAGGCCGCCATAGATCACCGCGCTCGCCCCGGGGTTGCGCAGGCCGGTGTCCACGGGCAGGCCGAGGATCGCCCGGGCATGCAGCTCGAATTCCGACTGGTGCTGCGTGGCCATGGTGACCATGCCGGTGTCGTGCGGACGCGGGCTCACCTCGGAGAACCACACCTGGTCGCCGGCCACGAACAGCTCGACGCCGAAGAGGCCGGTGCCGCCCAGGTTCGCGGTGACACGCTCGGCGATGTCGCGCGAGCGCTCCAGCGCCACCGCGCTCATCGGCTGCGGCTGCCAGCTCTCCACGTAATCGCCCGCCACCTGCACGTGCCCGATCGGCGCGCAGAAGTGCGTCCGGATCGAGCCGTCGGCCTCCCGTGCGCGTACGGTGAGCAGGGTGATCTCGTAATCGAAGCGGATCAGCCCCTCGACGATCACACGTCCCGCATCCACACGGCCGCCGCTGGCCGCGTACTGCCAGGCGGCCTCGAGCTCGGCGGGCGTGTCGACCTTCGACTGCCCCTTGCCCGACGAGGACATCACCGGCTTGACGATGCAGGGATATCCGATGCCGTCGTCGACCGCACGGCGCAGCTCGTCGAGACTGCTCGCGAAGCGATACGGCGAGGTCGGCAGACCGAGTTCCTCGGCGGCGAGTCTGCGGATGCCCTCACGGTTCATCGTGAGCCAGGCGGCCCGCGCGGTCGGGATGACCGTCGCCACGCCTTCCTTCTCGAGCTCCATCAGCGTGGGTGTCGCGATCGCCTCGATCTCGGGCACCACCAGATGCGGGCGTTCGCGCTCGATCAGCGCCCGCAGCTGGGCGCCGTCGGCCATGTTGATCACGTGCGCGCGATGGGCGACCTGATGGCCGGGTGCGTTTTCGTAGCGGTCGACGGCGATCACTTCCACGCCGAGCCGCTGCAGCGCGATCACGACTTCCTTGCCGAGCTCGCCGGCGCCCAGCAGCATCACACGGGTGGCATGGGGCGAGAGCGGGGTGCCGATGGTGTTCATGGTCGGAGTCAGGTGCGTTGGTTGGACAGGGGATGACGGAACGCGCGGTCCGGGTGCGCTCAGGTGCGGGGCGCGGATCGGTCCGTGCGGCGCATGTCGGGCGGTCAGGCCAGCGGAACGAAGTCGGGATCGCCCTGGTGCTTGCGCTCGAACTTGATGAACTCGTAATAGCCGCACTTCGCACCGTTCGGATACTGGCGGCACACCGCAGGGCGTGCGGCGTAGATGGTGCAGCGGCGCGCCGTCGTGTCGAAGAAGCGGCAGATGCTGCCGTAGGTCTCGTCCTTCTGGTGGCGCAGGATGCGCTCGGGCCCCTCGTCCGACTTGTACCAGCGGGTGAACTTGCGCTCGGCCTGCTCGAAGCTCAGCGCATAGTGCTTCGCGAGCCGGCGGACGTCGGCGTCCTTCACTTCGATGCGGGGATAGCTGCAGCAGTACCCGGGGCACTTGCTGCAGTCGTACTGGATGCGAGGCGTGGTCGGGCTCATGGCATGCGCGAGGGTGGCGGGTCGGCGAAGTGTAGCCGCAAGGCGGCCGGCCCCGAGCGTTTCCGAGCGCCTGAGGGCATCGGTTTCGGGGCACCTTAGGGCACCTCAGGGCATCGCCGGGTCTCGATCGTCAGCGCCGGTCATCCACGTTCAGCGCCAGTCATCCACGTTCAGCGCCAGTCATCCACGTTCAGCGCCGGCCATCGACGCTCAGCGCGGTGTGTCGACGATCACCCGCCGAGTCGCCGCAGCCTGCGTCGCAGAAAGCGCGCGGGTGCGATCGCTTCGACGAGATCCGTTTCGATCGGCGCGGGTCCGCCGTCGATCTCCGCGGCCAGCAGTTCGGCCGCCAGGCTCGACCACAGCATGCCGCGCGCGCCGAACGCGGCGGCCGCGAACAGGCCCGGGGACATCGGCAGCGCCAGCCGATCGTTGCGCGCGTATGCGGCGGCGTGCGCGACGATCACCGCACTGTCGGGCACCGGACCGATCAGCGGCAGCCGGTCGGGCGTCGTGAAGCGGAAGCCGCTGGCCGCCGAACGCGCGTGCGGCAGGTAGTCGTCGACCGCGCCGCCCGTGGCGCGCGCAAGCCGCCGCAGGTTGCTCAGGTCGGCGTCGGGGTCGGGGGTGAGGTCGTCGCCATCGTCGAACGTCGAGCCGACGAGCACCTCTCCGCCCGGCAGCGGACAGGCATAGGCATCCGCGCCGAGCACGACCCGCAGGCCCGGCAGCGCCGCGGGCCCGAGACGCGTGGTCTGACCGCGCACCCGCCGCAGCGTCACGCCCTGCAGCCCGGCCAGCCCCGGCACCGAACCCGCCGCCGCCAGCACCAGCACGGGCGCCGCATCGAGCGCGGCACCGCGTTCGTCGTAGAGGGTCCAGAACCCGTCGTGTCGCGCGATCCGCGCCACCGGCACCCCATGGTGCACGGCGATGCGCGCCGCCTGCGCGCCCAGCCATTCCCGGCACTGCCGGACCGGGTCGACGCTGCGGCACAGGGGCAGCCAGATGCCGCCCGTGCGCAGGCGCACGCCGGCCAGCTCACTGGCCTGCGCTGCGTCCAGCAGCTGCGCGTAGGCGCGCGGCAGCGCGAGGCGATCGAGCATCGCGCGCTGCGACTCGAACGCCTGCGCATGTTCGGCCAGCGCGAGCCGCCCGGTCACGGCGGCCGAGTCGGGGCCGGCAATCCCAGCACCGTGGCCGCCGACGCCGACGCCGTCGACGAATTCGGCGTCCGCGGCCGCGCGGCCCGAGTCGCGCAGCGCGCACATCAAGGCGGCGCGGGTCAGGCGCGCAAGGTGATTGTCGTCGGGCGACAGATGCAGGTGATCCGCCACCCGCGGTTGTGCGGATCCCTCTGCACAGACCGCCGATGCCCGCTCGTGCACCGCGACGTCCCAGCCCCGACGCGCCAGAGCGGATGCGATCGCGCATCCCGCGACGCCCGCACCCACGACGAGTGCACGCCGGAGCGGCCACACCGGGTCGGGCGCCGGTGGCGGGTAGGTCGTCCACGCCGGCGCATGGGTGCCGGTCAGCAGCAGCATCCCGCGCGGGTCGTCCGTGTCGTCCGTACCTTGCGTGCCGGCACTGCTGGCACTGCTGGCACTGCCGCCGCTGACGCCTCGACCGGCAAGGACGCCGGCCTGCCCGACAGGAGCCGGGGCGCCGCCGCCACCGTTCGGAGCGATCTGGATGCGGAACCCGGCATGCTCGAGATCCGGCACGGCGCGCCCGAGGGCCAGCGGTGCACCTGACGCGGGCGCGCAGAAGGCGAGGGTGGCGCCCGGGCGTGCAAACCGGCCGAGTCGGCGCAGGGCGCCTGCGGAACCCAGGGCCGATGGTCCGAAGAACGAGACCGTTCCTCCGCCCGCCGCACCCCCGTGCGCGTCCAGCACGAACGCGTCGGCCGCACATCGCACGCGCCCCAGCGCCGTCTCGAGATCGGCGAGACACAGGACGAGCGACACCGCGCCGTCAGCGCACGTGAGGGTATGCATGCCGGGCAGGGCCATCGGCCATTGCGCGCCGAGGGCAGCGGCGTCGGACGTGTTCGACAGACCGGTCGCTTCGATCACCGCCCGAAGCACGGCGGCCGGCGGCAGCACCGGCGCGATCGCCACGTAGTCGAGTCGGCGCGGCGGATCCGACGCGGCCCGCCAGGCGGCCAGGCAGGTGAAGAACCCCAGGCCGACCCCGAAGTCGAGGTCGAACAGCGCGAAGCGCGCGCGCGCACTCCAGCGAGGCCCGATGCGGGCCGCCTCGAACAATCGGCGTGCGCGCGTCAGCGCTGGCTGGAGTTCCAGGGGTGACGCGTCGCCTGGCTGCGGGGACGCCGTGGAGCGGAAGGCGTGCGGTTCGACCATGCGCCAAGGGTATCAAGGCGCAGCGCGCGTCGATCCGGGCTCAAGGTGCGATGACCGGGTGCCGATGTTGGGGCCTCGATCCGCACACCCTGATGCTCGGGTCTCGACGCTCAGGACTCGATCCGCAGGACTCGATCCGCAGGACTCGACGATCAGCATTCGATGTTCGGGTCCCGTGCAGCCCGGCCCTTGCGCTGGCCGGCCCTTGCGCGCGTCAGGCCTTGCGATGCGTCTCGATCTTGAACTTGCGGACCATCTGGTCGAGCACGCGGCCCTGCCGATCGAGATCCACGGCCTCGTGCGCCGTGCGCGCGACGAGCCCGCTGTTGGCTTCCGCAGTGCGGCGCAGCCGGTCGAGCACGGCGTCGATCTCGGTGATGCCGGCGCGCTGGTGCGTCGACATCTCGGCGAGGCCCGAGACCAGCGATGAGACGCCGCGGATCGCGGACACCACCTCCACCACGCGCTTGCCGGCCGACTGCGCCTGCCGGTCGCCGGTGGCGATCTCGACGCTCGATGCCTGGATGATCTCGGCGATCTCGCGCGCGGCATGCGCGCTGCGCTGGGCCAGCGTGCGCACCTCCTGCGCCACCACGGCGAATCCGCGTCCGCTTTCGCCCGCGCGCGCCGCCTCGACCGCAGCGTTGAGCGCGAGGATGTTCGTCTGGAACGCGATCCCGTTGATCAGGCCGACGATGTCTTCGATCCTGCGGCTCTGCGCGTGGATCTCGTTCATGCGTGACACGACGTCCTGCACCGCGCGCACCGCCGCCTCGGAGGCCGACTGGATCTCGCCGATCAGCCGGTGCGCCTCGTCGGCGGCGCCGCTGTGCGACTCGACCTGCGCGCGCAGGTCCTGCATGCGGTGCACGGCGTTCTCGAGCTCGACGAAGCTCGCCTGCGTGTACTCCATCACGGCGTTGCTGCCGTCGGCGATCTGGCGCGCCGAACCCGAGACCGCGGCCGCGGAGTTCTGGATGCGGTAGACGGTGTCGGACAGGGACCCGAGCGACGTCCCCAGCTTCAGCAGCGACTGCGCGATCTCGTCGCTGCCCCACGGCTGCGGTCGCGCGCTCACGTCCCCGGCGGCGAGTCGCTCGATCTGCATGCCGAGGAACTTCATGCCCCCGCCGGTGACGAGATACAGGGCCACCAGCAGGTACACGCCGACCAGCAGGCTGGCGCCCGCCAGGCTCACCGACAGGGTCTGCGCCGAACGGCGATGGGCGATGCGCTCGCTCAGCACGCCGTCGAGCGCCGACAGCACCCGGCCGTCCAGGTTCGACTGCAGCCAGATCAGACGGGCGCCGAGATCGATCGTCTCCGGGGCCCCGCGCCGGCCACCCGCCGAGTGCCCCGCGGCGCCCGCGGCGAGCAGCGCGCGGGCCGCCGTGGCGAGCGCGTCGACCCCCGCCGCGGCGTCCATGCGGCGGGCAAGCGCGGGGGCGGCGTCGGCCAGGCGCTCCAGTGCCCGCTGCTGACGCCGGATGCCGTCGACGATCCGATGGCCGGGATCGACGGCGAGTCCGCTGTCGGCCTGCGCACGTTCGGGCTCCGCTGGCGCCGCCGTTGCACGCAGCACGGCAGCCCGCCGGACCCCGAACGATTCGCGCACCGAAGCCTGGATCAGATACGCCCCGTCGAGGCCGGGGTCCAGCGCGAGGCCCGACGCATCGACGATCCGTGCGTACGCAGACTCGATCGCTTCGAGCAGCCGGACACGATCCGGCGCGGGCAGTGCCCGGAAGGGACCGGACGCGCGCGCGTCGAGCATGCGCAGCAGCGAGGCACTCTCGGTCTGCAGCGACAGGGCATCGGCCGAAGCGGCATGCACGGACCGCAGCGCGGCCACCGCGCGGTCGCCCGACGCGGCATCGCCCACCCCCGGCCCAGACACCGCCAGTTCGGCGTACAGCACCTCGTTGGCCACCCCATCGAGCGCCGCCAGGTACCGGACGCCCGCACGCTCCCGTTCGGCCGCACTGCGCTCCGCCCCAACGTCGGCGGCATAGTGGTAGCCGACTGCGATCAGCGGCACCAGGAATGCCAGGACCGTCACGGCCATCTTGCTGCGGAATGCCAGACGGCGCATCACCCAGACGCCGGGCGCCATCACGCCGTGCCGGGACAACAGCCCGGACGGTGCGCCGCCTTCGCGCGACGGTACGGCGTCCGCGGATGCTCGATCGGTCGGAATCATGTGGTCGTTCTGCCGGCAAGGGGAGGGCGCACGCCCCCGAAGTTCAACCCGAAGGAGTATCCCGGCGCGATCCGGCACCCGATCGATCAAAAAAGCGCCAGAGGGATGACTATTTTGTACATTTTCGATTGAATCGCCTCACGCTTCCTTATGTAATACGTAGCATTACTTCTTTCCTCAATGATCGTGACCGACACCCGCATTGCCGCCGACATCGACGCCCTGCGTGCATCCCACCCGGACACACGCGCGCTGTACCGGGAGGTCTGCGGTCTGCTGTTCTTCCGCTACGGCATCACGCCCACCGCCAACAAGCTCTACCAGTACGTTCGCAAGGGCAGCATGAGCACACCCGCGGAAGTGCTCGGTCAGTTCTGGAGCGATCTGCGCGAACGCACGCGCGTGCGCATCGATCACCCGGATCTGCCCGAGGCGCTGCGCGAGCGCGCCGGCGATCTCGTCCTCGAACTCTGGGGCATGGCGCGGCAGGAAGCCTCCGACGCGCTTGCATTCCGCGCCCGGGAGGTCGATGCCGAACGCGCGGCGTTCGACGCGCGCCTGAGCGGACTTCAGAGCGAACTCGCCACCGAACGCGATCACCGCGCTCGTCTGGAGCGGGAACTCGCGGACAGCCGCGCCCATGCAGAGGAACTCGCCCGGGAGGTGGCGACCGCCCAGGGGAGGCTCGCCTCGATGACCGAGATGCTGCGCGATCAGTCGAACGACACGCAGCGCATGCGCTCGGCCCTGGCCGCGGCGCAGATCGACGTGGCGCGCGCGGTGGGCGAGGCCAACGCATTGCGCGTGCAGCTTGCCATCGCCAGCAGCCGCGCGTCGCGCAAGCCGCTCGGCGGGGTGCCGGGGGTTCCCGATCCCGGGCAGGAAAGCCTCGGATTGGATCCTCAGCACGACGCCTGAGACAATGGGCGGATGACCACACCGCGCACGGGCCGCGCCCATCGCCACCCGCATTCGGGCCCGCCCAGTCTGCTGCACTCGGCAACGGAGTTCCGCGCCTTCGGCGAGCTGGCATTGCTGCCGTATGCGATGCCGCTGCTGTTCACCGCGCCGCGTGGAGACGGCCATCCGGTGCTGCTGCTGCCGGGCTTCATGGGCGACGAGGCGACCCTCGCGGCGCTGCGCGTGTTCCTGCGCAACCGCGGCTACGCGGTCGAGACCTGGGGATTCGGGCGCAACGTCGGCTTCCAGCGCAAGCACGCCGACGCGCTGGAGCAGAAGCTGCGCTATCTGCATCGCCAGAGCGGCCGCACCGTCAGCCTGGTCGGTTGGAGCCTGGGCGGCGTGTTTGCGATGTACTGTGCCCATCAGGCGCCGGAATGCGTGCGCAGCGTGGTCACGCTGGGCAGTCCGGTGTCGGTCGATCCGGAAGGCAGCCAGTCGCCGCCGCTGGTGAAGGCGCTCTACCGGCTGATCGCCCACCCGATCGGACCGAGCGCACACGCGATGCAGCCGCGCGCCCGCAAGCTGCGCGGCCGCGCGCCGCCCGCGCGACCGGTCAGCTGTCTGTACTCGCTGGGCGACGGCGTGGTCCCGCCCCAGGAAGCCACGATCGACGGCGACCCGGCCCTGCACGAGAACATCCAGGTGCCGGGCAGCCACCTCGGGCTGGGCTTCAATGCGCTCGCGCTGTGGATCGTCGCCGACCGCCTTTCGCAGCCGGAGGGGCATTGGAGGCCGTTTCGTCCGGAGGGCCTGCCCGGGACTCTGTATCGCCTGCTGACGCACGGCGCGCCCGCCGCCTGACCGGGGGGGCCGGAAACCGCGCGAGGGTCTCCTGGAAGCTGTCGCGCAGGCACTGGGCGAACACCTCCGGGTCCGGCATCAGCTCGCGACACGAGGTCGGCGAGACGATCAGCTGACCGTCGTATCGGCTGACGGCCAGCACCAGGCCCATCCCGTCACTGATCGGCAGGATGGCCGAGAAGTACGTCATCCGTGCACCGATCAGATACTGCGGCTCCGCCGGACCGCCCACGGCGGCGATCGTGCACGTGACGAACGGCGCGTGCCGGGCGAATCCGTGCATCGCCCGCCCGAGCACCTTGCCGGCAAATGCCAGCGTCGGTGCAGGCACGGCCCGCTCGAGCGCACGCAACGCGCCCGCATCGGCCAGCGGAACGCGTGCCGCCACCACCACGCGCAAGCGCTCGGCGGGGTCATCGATCTCGCAGCCGAGCCGGGCGCGCTGCCAGGCCGGACGCGCCGTCCGAGGCGTCGGATCCGTGCCGTCCGGTTCGCGCTCCGTGCCGTCCGGCCCGCGCTCCGCGCTCGACCCGGTCGCCGTCACGAGCGCGTGC
>Ga0116180_1003933_pt1 | contig 10983 bp, 10 predicted proteins | sample AD_UKC073_MetaG_FD_89804 | JGI IMG/M metagenome (GOLD analysis project Ga0116180, IMG submission 89804) | Active sludge microbial communities of municipal wastewater-treating anaerobic digesters from USA - AD_UKC073_MetaG | ecosystem: Engineered > Bioreactor > Anaerobic > Digestate | place: USA... | reverse complement strand
TCTACCCGCGCTGGCCCGCACGCCCCCAGTGTCTTCCATCATCCAGGGTGAACCGCAAGGGTCATAACAGTTAGCTGCGCTCACAACTGGACGCGTCTGTATTGAAGACTGGTAGGCCTGAATTGCCATCGTGCATGCCCCGACCGTTCCCCCGGGCGTCGATACCAGTCGGTCTGAGACTGGGTCGAAATGTCCGACCCTAATTGGCTCGTTCGGCCTATCAGATAGTGGAACGATGAATCCATAGGAAGGAAGACCCTGAACTTCTGCTCTCTTAAAGCTACCATTTCCGTCATTTAGAAAAATGTGATTCTCGTAACGTCCAAGTGTTGTTCTCACGGCAATAAGATCCATGGCACCATCGCCATTGATATCAAAAACCGTTAATGTTCCATGATAACTATCGTAGTTATTGAACGTATCAAAACCAGGTGAACCACGCTGCGCAGTTTCGTCCTGAAACCCTTTACCCTGCTGATTAATTAAAATCTGAATCCTACCGCCGCGGTAATAAATCGAAGCAGCAGGATCGACAACAGTCTGAACGGAAACCAAATCCAGATAACCGTCATCGTTAAGGTCGGTTGACACTGCATCCAACCAAACGGTGCCACGCTGCTGTAAAATAGTGAGATTGCCATTTGCCCCGGTGGCATACCTAGTGCTACCATTTCCCCATAGACCCGAGGGAAGTTTGGCTGGTGCGACACGGGTGAAATCACCTTTTCCATCATTGGTGAGAATTATCCCGTCTGGCGTCGAATTATTGGGAAGCAGCACCAAGTCTGGCGCACCATCGTTATTGTGATCTAGGAAGATCGAACCTGTATATTGCTGGCCGCCGCCGATGCGGCTGCCATCCGCTTGCAAGGATGTGGGGGCTGAGCCGGCGACCGTTACGATGTTCGGCAAATTGGATTGATTGCGAGTGAACACGCCTCCGCCATTGTTCATTAATAGATAGGGCATCTTGCTATCGTGCGACGCTGTAATCGAACCGACATAAGCATCGATCGCACCATCGTTATTAACATCCGCGAGGGTGGATGTGTGAAGAAATGCAGCGGGCAACACGTTAAGTGTCGGACTGCGATCCGTTAACTTTCCATTTTCGCTAAGTGCCAGCTTAGGAGTTGAACCCAAATACGGGCCGACGGGTACTCCATTCGCGTAAGTATCTACCCCGCTGTCGGCAACAAAAATGTCGGGGAAACCATCTCCATTAAGGTCGGCGGTACGCAACTGCGTGAAGTTGTATGCGGCAGTGACATTTCCACTGAACATCTGCTGGGTTTGCTCTGTCAAAGAGCCGTCAGATTGGCCCATCCAGATAGTCAATGCGCCAGGAGTGGACTCGCTCGTGAAAGACGTGGTGGGTGTCATACCGAGTACAACGTCTTTTACTCCGTCCCTGTTTAGGTCGGTAGCCGACCAAAAAGGGACAGCACAGCGAAACCCCATGTCATAGGTCTGTGATGGGCCTATCGGTGCAAACGGGACAGGTAGTGCTGCTATCGGGAATGCTGCAATCGGAATTGCCAGCAATACACGGCAAGATTTTAGGAAGAGCTCCATCTCAATCAACTCCTATGCAATTGCTATTCACCAACTAGCATCACTCAAACGCTGAACCATTTTACAGTTACTGCGAGGGACTGAAACCCTAGTAACAACAACGTCGAACTTTCAAGCCCGAGTGGCTCCTGTGGGTCGTTGCCAGCCTCCCAAAACAAAAACCACCCAAGACCCAAGCCTCAGGTGGTTTTCATCAACCGCAACCCCAGCACCCTCACGGGCACCGGGATGGGTTTTCAGATCAGTGGAACTGCTCTTCTTCGGTAGAACCGGTCAGGGCCTTCACGCTGGACGAACCGCCTTGAATAACGGTGGTCACGTCGTCGAAGTAGCCTGCGCCCACTTCCTGCTGGTGCGACACGAAGGTGTAGCCTTTGTCGCGTGCTGCGAATTCAGGCTCTTGCACCATTTCAACGTAGTGCTTCATGCCTTCGCCGCGAGCGTATGCGTGGGCGAACTGGAAGGTGTTGTACAGTCAGCCGATACCGTAAGTGCAAGATTTTTAAAGGATTTCTGCGTTTTCCGGGTGTCTTTTCCTGGACCACCCACGCATGCCCCACTCGGCCACGGTATGCCTTTTCAAACTGACCAACCGTTGTGTGCTTTCCCTCGGTTGAGATGTCCATTCACCCCCCACCATCCACCCAACCCACCGAAGTGGGCGTTAGATGGCGTGATGGGCGGGCGGCTGGACCTGCTTAAATTTTAGTCAGGCTTGGGCTGCTGCGGGAGCCTGCCAGCTGGCGTCCACGACCCTGGCTGCTGCATCCACCGCCGAAAACAAGGTTTCATCGGCCAAATGGCTGTAGCGGGTGGTGGTCTTGATCTGGGAATGTCCCAACAGCTTGCTGACCACATAGATGGACTGACCCGAGTTCACCAGATTGCTGGCAAAGGTGTGGCGCAAGTCATGCATCCGCAAGTCATCCAGACCGACCTGCTTGCGAACCTTGGCCCAAGGGTGGTACAGATTGCCATAGGGCTTCTGTGTCTCCGGGTTCGGGATCACATACGGACATCCCTTCCAGCGTGGCAGGCTGTTCAGGATTTCCAGGGCTCTGGCAGAAATGGGAATGTTGCGGGCCTTGCCATTCTTGGACATGGGGATGCGCCAGTTGCGCCGCTCCAGATCGAAGTGTTCCCACTGGGCATCGAGCAGTTCACGCTTGCGGCATCCGAACATCAGTAACAGGGACACGATGTGCTTGAGTTGGGTGTTGTCAGATTGATCCAGGGCTTCATACAGCCGTTGGGTTTCCGCAGCCGTGAGGTAGCGTTCCTTGGCGTTGTTCGGGTTGAAAAGCACCACCCCATTGGCCGGGTTGGACTGGGGCCCTGGTATCTCCTTTTTCTTGGCAAGGTTGAACATGATCTTGAACAGGACGGGCAGCTTATTCGCTTGGGCGAGGGCATAACCCTTGGCACGCAAATCGAGGTGGGCCTCGGTGAGCATGAGGGTCGTGATTTCGTCCAAGTGCTTGGAGCCGAAACGCGGCAGGATGTGATGGTTCAGAAAACTGATGGTCGATTGGAAATTCCTTCTGTGCAGGTGGATGTGGGGGATGTAGGTGTCACGGACAAACTCGGCCAGGGTGGGCACCTGACGCAAAGCCTTGCGGTCTTCCTGTGGATTGCCACCGAGTTCAACCTCAGAGCGCAGGTACTGGGCCTTTTTGCGGGCCTTGTCATGGCTGATGGCATCGGCGTCACCGATCTTGTGTTGGCGCAGCTTGCCGTGGGCATCTCGATAGCGAAGGTGAAACGTCTTGCCACCGGACGGCCTGACTTCCAAGATGAAGCCTTTGATAGTCGTGTCGTAGTAGTCCACCTTCCCTTTCTCGGGTGGACAGACCGCCTCTTTCACGAACTGGGCGCTGAGTTGGACAACGGGCATGTGAACCTCCTTAGGTGACGATTGATGAACGCCCGGTGCACGAAGCGCAGGGCATGGATGGATGAAAGGCGCACGGATGCCAAACCTGTTGAGGTTTGGGTGTGCAGAAAAGGACGCGGGCAGCGGGCCTTTTGGGCAAGGCCATGCCCGGTATCGGAAATTCCACACTGCGATGGAAACCGGAGCGCCTTGCGAGTCGCAGTCCCTGGAGGGGAGATATGCGACCCGACAAGGCCGTAGAGGTCGAGGGAAATCTGGCTACCTGGAATCCTGAAAAACTGAACTGCAGCCGTCCAATTCAGGAATGCAGAAATTCAGAAATCCACAATGCTCAGGGACGCCAGGCCCAATTCAGAGATGCCTGGAGAGGGCAGTACAGGCTGGCTCACCTTGTCACCATGATTTGGTGGCGTGTTCAACACAAAGAACTGCGCCCCCCTTGCACGGACCTCGTAATGCCACCGATGGGAAGTCGGGTCGTCGCCCGTGTGCTTTTCCAACACTTGAATGGCCTGCTTGCGGCTACAGCGACAACGGTTGGCCACTTCCTTGGCAATGACCATCTTGGTTTGGATGCCCTCGCGGATGCAGGAAGTGATGGCATCAATGACAGGTGACTCGGATGCCAATGCAGCCTCTTGCTTCAGACTCAAAACATCATCGACCTGTACCGCCTGCACCGACTGCAAACGTGCCGCGTAAGTCAGCTTCTCGGTGCTGTAGCGATACCAAGCACTAGCCACCACGTCTCCTCGGCGCTTGATGTTGGTGAACTCCACCACCTTGCAGCCATCCTGATCCGATATCTGTTTGATCGTGTAGGCGCAGTCGCTGTCATCCACGATGTCGGTCGTACCCGAATAGACTGGATTGCCCTCGGCATCGGGACGTTTATTCGCATGAGCCAAGGCGATCACCGTTCCCCCTTTGGTGGTGAATTGCCGGATGAGCCCTGCAAACTCCGAGGATTGCTCCTTGTGCATGAGGTTGACAAACTTTTTCAGGGTATCGAGGACGACCACCACACCCTTGGCAGCATCGGTTCGAACCATCTCTTCCATGGCCACCCTGAAGTTCGTGGGGCTGAATCCGTTGTAGCCGGTCCCTATCATGTGGAAGCCCAGGTCTTGGGCCAGTCGGGATTTCTCCAACAGGCCCGAAGCGCTGTCATCCATGTTGATGTAGTACAGATTCCGGGGATCTACGTCCCCAGTAGAAACCGCCTCGCACAGCAATTGCAGTGTGATCAGGGTTTTGCCCGTGTTGGGACTGGCGTAAAGCACCGTGGACTGACCCGCCAGCGCCAACTCCCCCATGACAAAGCGTTGCCCCTCGACATTGCGTTCGAGGGCTGACACATCATTTGTCACGGCAAAACGCAACAGGGGGCTGGCCTTTTTATCGGCAGCCTTCGATTCCGTGCCAAGCTCAGACGGTGGCAGAGGTTCTGCGGCATTCTTCGGATGTGGCACGGGCTCTTGCGCTATCACTGCTTCCGTGGCACAAGGAGCTTCTGATTCCACCACCGTAAATTCTTCGTGGTGTCCACCAGCTTGGTGAACCATGTAGATCAGTGTCCCGACCGTCACGGGTATGGCATTGGGACCAAATGAATTCCACTGAACCCGCATGGCAGCCGTACCACCGTAGCTTTTGCCGCCGCTGCTCCAACGGTTCACTAGCGCAAAGCCATCCTCGCTCCCTTCTGTTTCATGCCAGACAGCCATGAGGACACGAATCCAATCGGATCGGCCCATGTTCGGGTCCAGCTGATCCAGCAGCGCCTTCAACTCACCCAGAGACACTTTGAATCGCGGACGGTCTGCCACCGACGATGGCGCTGATGACAGTTTGGCTGGCTCTTCAGCCGTCCAGTCCAAGCCAAGTATCTCGATGAGTTGCTCAACCGCGTAGGTTTGATCCGGGTTGAACTCAACCAAACGGCATTGGAAGGGTTGACCTGCGCTATCCCGGTGTTTTTCCTTACCGTTGATCCCAACAGGTAGCCGAGCCCAACGGTTTGCACCATGGGCACCTGGATCAGACAAACCCTTCGCAGCGATCGCGGCTTGCAGCCGTTTGGCCAGCGGCAAACCTTGAATGGGCGTGCTCAGCACAATGCCCATCTGGAAATTGCCAGGGCTGGTTTCGATACACCACGTGGGGATCAGTGAACCCAGCTTGGCCCGTGGAACCTTTGTGCCGATGTCATCGAGCAAAACGAAGTGATACGCGGCGAACTGCTCGTTCTTGGCGGCAATGAAACCAAACCCATCAGGCCGAAAACTGGCGCAGTTGACGAAGTTGTTCCTGTCAGGTTTCAGCTTGTCTGCGTGGGCTTGAGCGGAATGGGCAGGCCAGCCGCCCTGATTAGGATCACCGTCTTTGGTGCAGACGATGGGTGTCGCGCCGGAGGTCTGGTGCTTGAAGATCGATGCGATGAACGAGGGATTGCTGACCTTCTTGAGTTGATCATCAGATGGAATTTGTGGGGTGCTCATGATAGATATCCTTAATGGGCTGTTACTTGATACCCAGTCCCCAGGCTTAGGGAGAGGGATAAGTAAACGGGAAGTGGTTTCGGAGCACTCCACACCTATCGCGATAGTCAATATCTATGAAGCAGACCCTGCCACCCCCAGATAGGGAATGTCCGAAAGCATCTGCAATCGCCCTGAAACGCTGGGATCCTGGGGACCTGGAGATCTGCCAGCACTTCAGGTTTTCAGAAATCCAGATTTTCAGGATCACCTGCCCGGACGACTCCAGTGCCCTCGGGCCGGTCGCAAGCAGACGGGGCGGGAGGTTCCAGCGGCATCCGGGCCTACCTTCTGGGGTTGACTCCATCCCCCACCCGGTCACCCCCGAAGCCCCCTGCTCTCCCTGAATTCACCCAGCTGTTACCCCTTCATCACTGAACGCCATCGCAAAAAAAGAGGGACCACCACCCCGGCCATCCCCACTCACCTTCCCCAAGCCATCAAAGATGGATACAGGAAGGCGACTGGACATGGCCGGGGGTTGGGTTCAATGCAGGTGTATGCAGCCCAAGGCATCGGAATCCAGGGCACTCAGATGTGCAGCTTCAGACACGATCACCAAGGGCAACAGGTCTTGAGGCAGGTCGTCCCAGTCCAGGGCGCGTTGGGTAGCCAGGGAAAGGCTGTCTGTGTAGGTCATGGGAAATCCTTTCGTTTTTGCGACGGTGGAGAAAGAAGAGCACCAGCAATCCAAGCAGTGCCAGGATCAGTGCGACGATGGGAAACAGGTAACAAAGCAAGGCGGTACAGGCCACCCCCACCATGCGGGTGTTCGAGAACATCAGGCCCAGCACGCCAGCAGCTATGAGGCCAGCAAGAATGTGGATGACCTGAGGTTTCAATCACGTCCTTTCGGCAAGGGACGCGGAAACCGGGGCTTTCGGCTTGTGTGGGGCTTGGAACCATGGGCGTCTGCTGTCGATGCCTTGCCCAATGCAGCCAAAGCCACCTGGGCAAAGTCCATCCCTTCCACATGCTCGTGATGGCGAGAGTTTTCGGGGTTCAGACGGATCAAACCCAGATCACGCAGGGCCGACATGACAAAACCACCGGTGTTGATGGATTTACCGGGGTGCAAGGCATGGAAGCTGCGGGATGTGAGTTCATGTCCACCCGCCACAAGGGCATCGATCCGATCACCTGAAGCCCAATCCCCACAGAACATGCCGCCTCCTGAGTTGGAGACGATGCGCAGGTGCAGGGTTTGGTCCGGGTGACGGCCTATGGCATAGGTCAGTGTGGACCGGCCTGATACGGAGGTGCATTCAGCCGTACAGAGGCATTCGATGATGGGTAGTGCTTCTTCCTGGGGCTCTGGAGCATTCGGGGTTTTAGGGGTGTCCGTGTTGGCAGATTCGGTCACTGGGCTCATAGGGCCAACAGGGGTTTCGAGGTCAGACATGGGCATCCTTTCGGAAAGGTTGAACGTTGAAAAGGTGGGCGGCTCAGGCTTGAGCCCTTTCACATAAGGTGCTGGTTTTTGCGCAATGGCGGCTGTCGGATTGCCACCCTCAGAGCCAGCAGGCCAAGACTTTCTGGAGGTGCATGCGGACCACATCGAGCAAGGCCATGGCGTCGGCCAGATCCCGGCTTTGGCCACCGTCGTACTGGCGGATGGCAGCCCTTTCAAGCCACAGCTCTTGCAGGTGTTCAGGCATGCGCTTGACCATGGAGGTCACAACAGGGTCAATGGGTGGGGTGCTGGTCAAATGGGTTCCTTTCTGGACTCGGGTTGGTCTAGGCAATAAAAAACCGCCTCAATGGGCGGTTTGTGGGGGTGCCACGGATGGCGGGTTTCGGGGTCTATGTGGCATGCGGCTTCTCCATGGCTGGGGCGGTGGTGACAGGGGTTTCTGCGAAGCGTTCACACAGGGTCAGCAAGGTGGCATCGGTGCAGGTTTTGGGCACATAAACCACCACGCCGAATCCATCGCTGGACAGGACAAAGGTGATTTCGTACCAGTGGGCATGGGCCTCGCAGACTTCCCAACTGGGTACAAAGGCGGGATCGCTTACATCAAGGCTCAGCCCATTCGTGAATACGGGTAAGGACAAAGCCGCTTCCAGGCTTTGTGCTGTGCCCCCTGTTTCCATGACCATGACGTGCATCAGGTCAGATAAGGGGAATTCGTCCAGCAGATCGGACAGGGATTCGATCCTTGCTGGCAGCAAAAGCCGTAACTCAGCATCGGGGTGATGGGTGGCAGCGGATTGGATGGATTCAGAGGTTTTGAAAATCTCCATAGGCAGAACTCCTTTCAGGTTGAAATGGGATGGGCAAAAGCAAAGCGCCCTGGGATTGCTCCGAGGGCGCTTGCGTGTGGGTAAGTGCGATGAAGTGCGCTTACTTGTACTGACCTATCTTCCCAACTGATGTAAACACTTCATGCTCAAACTCATTTCCGTTGAATCTGAAGACATAACGTGTTGCTCCAACATAACCTCCGAAGCGGTTCTTGGCATTGACATCACATTGAACAAGGTAGCCGTACTTGATATCGAATCCAGGCCCACGCCAAACCCATCCTTCATCTGACGGTTTATTACAGCGAATCATCGCACTCATGGGGTCTATCAGATTTGAGGCCAGGTACATTCTGATTTTTTCCATAGCCTGCTCTTCTGTGGGCTTTGGACCAAATGAAACTTCTGATTTCGGTTTTAAGGTTGGAGCGGCGCACCCCAGTAAAGTGATGCATACAAATGCAATCGTCAACGGTTTTTTCAAGAAATCCTCCTTTGGTGGTGGTTAATAGAAAACTTCATTTAGTTGATAGACGCTCCAGCAGCTTGTAAGCCAGTGCGACGGACAGAGAAATGTCATCCATGGGGCGGGCTTTCTTGGCCACCAACACGACCAATAGCGCACCGGGGAGTACCAAAGCCCCCACGGTGACCCAGGCGATGCCAAACACATATGTGGAAATGGCTGTGGCAATGCCGAATCCGACTCCATTGGCCAGCATTACTCCGGCAATGACCATCAAAGCGCCCACACCACCCAGACCTGTGGTGGACAGCAGTTCATAGATTTGCCGGAAGTTGCGTGAATCACCTGTCAGCAGGTCATTCATGGCTTTCAAGGTGGATGCGATGTCCTCCTTGTGGGTGTGGCCATGCAGATCAAGACACCGTTTGCCCCAGACTGCCACCACACCCAGGGCTTGGTTCTTGAGGTCTTTACCCTTCACCTCCAAGAGGGTCAGGCGGTCCAGATTGACGTTCAGCTCATCCCGTAAGACCTGTGCAGGGGGCAGGCCAACGGCGTCCTGACGGATGTAGTGCTGGGTACCGGCCTCATAGGTAAAGGCAGTCTTGGATGTACCAAGTACGTCATTGACGGAGGTCAGAAAGTCTTTGCCGAAAGCCTGCTTCAGGGCTTCGATGGCAGTGGCTCCGCTGGCCATGGCTGTGGCGGCCTGTTCCAGGCGTTTGGAGCCGTCTTTACGGGTTCCCAGGGCCTGGATCAGCCTTTCGGCAGCGGGCTTACCGAACAGTGTTGCCAGTGACAGTGCGAGTGACATGCTCCTCCCTTGAAGCTGATTTATGAGTTGGCGGAGAATTCCAGGCTGTCACGTTTAACGTGACGACAGATTATCGTCACGTCACGAGACTCGTGACATGGGGTTTGAGTCTGTCCAAGTCAGCAATGTCGTCGGTCGCCGTATGCGCGCTCGACGCGAAGAGCTTGGGTGGTCTCAGGAGAAAGTGGGCGTGCTGATCGGCATTGATGAGTCGTCAAGCCGCGCGAGGATCAGCCGGTATGAGTTGGGCACACATGAGCCACCAGTCAAGACTGCCAGACTGATTGCCGATGCCTTGAATGTGCCGCTGGCGTACCTCTATTGCGAGGACGAAGACATTGCCACGCTGCTGCTGAAGCTCAGACAGTTACCCGAGGTTCTCAGGGGTCAGGTAGTTCGAGAATGGCAACTTCAACTTGTATAGATTCCGTTCGTCACAGCCATTACTCAAAAACAAAAGCCACCTGACACCGCAGCATCAGATGGCTTTTTGACAAGCGCCTTTTCAGGCACCGGGACAGGTCGCGTCAGATCAGTGGAACTGCTCTTCTTCGGTAGAGCCTGTCAGGGCCTTCACGGAGGACGAACCGCCCTGGATTACGGTGGTCACGTCGTCGAAGTAGCCTGCGCCCACTTCCTGCTGGTGCGACACGAAGGTGTAGCCCTTGTCGCGTGCTGCGAATTCAGGCTCTTGCACCATTTCAACGTAGTGCTTCATGCCTTCGCCGCGAGCGTATGCATGGGCGAACTGGAAGGTGTTGTACCAGTTGATATGGATGCCCGCCAGCGTGATGAACTGGTACTTGTAGCCCAGTGCGGACAGCTCTTCCTGGAACGAAGCGATCTGGCTGTCGTTGAGGTTCTTCTTCCAGTTAAACGATGGCGAGCAGTTGTACGACAGCAGCTTGCCGGGGCAGGCGGCGTGCACGGCTTGCGCAAACTCACGGGCAAAGCCGATGTCTGGCACGCCGGTTTCGCACCACACCAGGTCCGCATAGGGGGCGTAGGCCACGCCACGGCTGATGGCTTGTTCCAGACCGTTCTTCACGCGGTAGAAGCCTTCTTGCGTGCGCTCGCCGGTCAGGAAAGGCTTGTCGTTGGCGTCGTGGTCGGAAGTGATCAGGTTGGCGGCTTCGGCGTCGGTACGAGCCAGCACGATGGTGGACACGCCCATCACGTCAGCGGCAAAGCGTGCAGCGATCAGCTTTTCGCAGGCTTCTTGTGTGGGCACCAGCACCTTGCCACCCATGTGGCCGCACTTCTTCACGGCAGCCAGTTGGTCTTCAAAGTGCACGCCGGCTGCGCCTGCAGCGATCATGTTCTTCATCAGCTCGAAGGCGTTCAGCACGCCGCCAAAGCCAGCTTCAGCGTCGGCCACGATGGGCAGGAAGTAGTCGATGAATTCCTTGTCGCCGGGGTTGATGCCACGGCCCCACTGGATTTCGTCAGC
>Ga0116180_1003929_pt1 | contig 10987 bp, 7 predicted proteins | sample AD_UKC073_MetaG_FD_89804 | JGI IMG/M metagenome (GOLD analysis project Ga0116180, IMG submission 89804) | Active sludge microbial communities of municipal wastewater-treating anaerobic digesters from USA - AD_UKC073_MetaG | ecosystem: Engineered > Bioreactor > Anaerobic > Digestate | place: USA... | reverse complement strand
GGTCGCCCTCGTCCGTGCCGGCGTCCCCTTCACCAACGGCAAACAGGTCGAACGGCCCGACCAATCGGACACCCAACCGAACGCCGCCTAGTCAACCAATCCACAGGATTTGATAATTACTCCACATTCGAACCACTCAAGGAGAACATTCAAGAAGTTCGGAAGCCCATCGGCCTCACTGCCTGCTCCTCCTGATGTTCGCCGTTCCATGAGGGTCGCTACCTCTGGTTGTGTCGACGTCGGACGGCGCTGAGGCGGGTTCGCAGTTCGTTCTTGGGTCGCTTGTCGAGGTTGAAGGGCGGGTCGAGGGCGTCGAGGATCCCGGTTTCCAGGGCGTCGAGCGTGTCGGCGTCGTCGACGGGGACCGCGATGACCCGCAGGTGCTGGTGCATCCACCTGGTCAGTCGCTCCTCGTCGATGGTGGAGTGGTTGTCTGCTGCGGCCAGGATCGCGCCGAGACTGAGTCTGAAGGTGGAGAAGTTGTACCTCCCGCCGAGGTGCATGCCGCCGATCCGCCCCCAGATCGTGTTGGTGGACTTTCTGCCGCTGCGGGATCTGGTGGCGCCGGCCAATCCTGCATAGATCAGTCCCGGTTCAACAATCTGTCCGAGGCCCGCGGTCAGGTCCCGCGCACCGGTGCTGTCGACCCACCAGCTGTAGAGGCCGGGCATGCGGAGGCCCGCGCCGTTGGTCGCGAGGAACTCGGCCGGGCTTTGGGAGGTGGTCTCGTCGCGCAGCTGGTCGACCAGCCCGTTGAGATCAGGTGCTGGCGCCAATGGCGGTGCCGAGACCGGCGCAGAGGGGGATGCGAAGGTCTGAGGGTGGCCCATGTGCGAGGCATACCAGGCGAGGCGTTGGCCGAGGGTGAGACCGGCGAGCGGCTCGATGAGGTGGGCCCCGGCCTGCATCACGCCCGCGCGGATCGGATCGATGTAGGCCGAACCTGCGTGTGCTTCGATTGTCTTTCCGCGGAGCGGGCCGGCCACGTCCTGGAGTTGCTGCACCACATTGACGCCCCACTCCTGGCGATAGCTGGCGGGAGTGGTCGAGAGGCGAAGCTCGTACGGTTGCAGGATCTCGTCGGGGGCAACCAGGCCGTGTTCTGCGGACAGGATGAACCATCGCGCGCCCGCGGACTCGGCATACGCGCGTTCCTTGCGGAACAACGGCGAGATGTACAGGTCTTTCGCCGGCGCGGCATGGGAGAGCTTGCTCTTCACGCAGCCGACCAGCACGACGTCGGAGCTCCGCACAGGTTGAGTACGTCCGAGTCCGGCGTACGGCTGATGCGGCTGCGCCGCGCCCTCGCTGGCACTCACGCCGCGGTGCGCTGACCCACTGGGCACTGATGAGCGCCGAATGAAGGTCACCGAGCTGCCGACGCGAACATCGACAGTGGTGAAGCCGGGCCATCCGGTTCGGGCGCCCTTCCAGAACGCCGGATGGTCATATGCCGAGGGTGGAAGGCCCCCAACCATGGAATCCAGCTCCTGCCACGTGAAGGTGCACTGGCGGTCGACATCACGCAGCGCACTCCTCAACGGTGACCAGTCAGCCATGATCGACAGTGTCCCGCACTAGTCCGCGCGCCCCCACGACCTCCCTCGATCCCGCGCACGCCAGCACGTGGCCATGGCAAGCCCTCGGCCTAAGAACTTCCTGAGCCTGCGAAGGCACCCCGATGCGACTGTCCCCAGGGTTGACAAGGGGATTCACCAGTTGTCGCCGGATGCCGGTATGCCTTCCTGTCAATGTCCCCGACAAATCTGTGGACAACTCGGGCCGCCTGGACAGGTCTGGGGACAAACCCAACTACACCGAGTTGATCGCCTTCTGTGGTCGCGAAGACCGCGGAAGGAGACATGAGATGAGGTCGGTTGGCAGGGAGCTGGAGTTCATCAGCTCGGAGAGTGTGCCGGGTGAGGTTGAGGCTGCCTGGCCTGGCTGGCAGGAGCTTCACCCGGAACTGCGTTCCGGCGCCGATGATGCCGAGGTTGCGCGGGGCTAGTTCTGTTCGGACGATCCGAAGCTGGTCGTCGAGGTCGGCGACGGCGTCGGCGACCCGGCCGTGGACGCCGAAGACGAGCTCGACCATGTTCTTCAGGAACTCCGTGCGGATCGGCGTCTCGTCGGTGGCGCCGACCGCGTCCAGAATCAGCTCGGCGGACGGGCTGAGCTCACCGGTGCCGAGGTCGACCAGGGCCAGCTCCCACTCGATGCCGACGCTGGACTGCCTCGATGGTGCGAAGTCGATGAGCACGACGCTCCTTTGCCCAGGGTGCGCCAATCCTAACCAGCGCGCCCCCGTCACGGCGGACGCTGGGCCCCCCGGGCGCTTACGCTGCTCGGGGACTGACCTGTGGGCTAGATCCTGTTCGGCTCGCGGCGCGAGCCGCGCGACAGGCGCGCCCCAGGGTTGGCTAGGGTGCTGCCGGAGGGCCGCAGACGGACGCCAAGGGGCCAGGATGGGTCGAAGTTCCGAAACACGCACGGCTGTCCGCACGCCGCGGACGCGCCGGGGTGTTGGCCGTCGATCGCTCGCCTGGTCGCTGGCCCTGCTCGTCCTGGCTGCGTCCGGATGTTCGGGTGGCGGGAGCGGCGACACCCCGGCCTTCCGGCCGTTGGCGGTCTCATCCAGCGTGGACGATGGTGACCATTCGTGGTCCTGGTCTCTGGTGCCCGCGCGAGGTGAAGCGCCGACACTGGCGGTCGGCATCCGGAAGACGCCCGCCATTCCGCAGAGCTTGACGGTCGTCGTCCTCGAATCGGACCAGAAGTTCACTCGCGAGGCCAGTCCGCCCGCACCGCCCGGCGAACCGTGGGAGGTGTACAGCTCGACGTTCGGCGACGGCGCCTTGATCGCCGGTACGACTCGGGTCGACGGGCGCGATCAGGCCTTCGCCTTCCGCTCCCGGGACCGGATCACCTGGGAACCCGTCGAGGTGTCGGCGGACCGCATCCAGGCGGTCACCGGAGATGGCGAGGAGAGCTACTTCGCCAGTGGAATGGACGTGGTCGTCGTCGACGCGCAGGGCACGGCCACTCGCCACCGCGTGGCCGAACCACGGCCGACCGACCGGGTCCGGGATCTCGCCGTTGACGGTGACCGGCTGGTGGCCCTGCTCAGCACCGAGGACGAGCAGGACCGGATTGCGATCAGCGAGGATCGAGGGACCACCTGGGCCGCGCCGGGCGCGACCCTGACCGCGACCGGCGGCGACGGGCAGTTCATCGCTACCGGACTCGCCGGCGCCGACGGTCAGATTCTCGTCACCGGCAGCTGCAGCATCGACGGCAAGTCCTACGCGTGCCTCGAACGGTCCCCGGACGGGAGGGACTGGAGCAGCGAGGAGCCGTTCGGAACCTCCGGCCTGTCCCGGCTGATCACTCCCACTCTGGACGAGTCCGGTGTTCTGGTGACGGCAGCCACGACGGCCTACACGTTCGCTGAGGGCTGGCCCTGCGTGCGTTACGTCGGTGGCGCCTGGCAGGGCGCGCGACGAGGCGACCTCCTCGGCGAGATCGGGACGGTCGTCGCGATCGCGGCGCAGACCCGCGGGGCCGGATGGGCCGTCATCACGACCACGTCCTACGGCACCGAGGTGGAATTCCTCCAGACCCTGTCCGGACCCTCCACAGGCAGCCGGTTGGGCGGTCCGCCGGGGACCGCGCTCCGGCTGGAGCAGCCGGGCACCAAACTCTCCGCGCGCGCCGGGTTCTACCTGGAGCGCTCGACGAAGTCGCAGACCTACAGCATCGGGTACTTCAGCGTGCCGAGGCTGACGCCGTTGATCTTGCGCGACGAGCAAGTGGTTTCGGCTGAATGGCGCCCGTTCGCCGGCTCGGAGATGATCAAGAGCAAGACCGCCGAGATCGACAGCACCACCTTGCTGGTGGGTCTCGACCAACCCGAATCGGCGTCCTACGGCGGCGAACTGCACATCTACCTGACCAGCGGCCACGGCTTGTGGAGCGATCTGGGCTCCGGCTTGGCCGACGGGCAGCGGGTGGCCCAGCTGCCCACAGCGGTGTCCGGCACAGCCGGAGGCTGGCTGGTGGGTATCAAGGACGTGACGCCCAATCGGGGCTCGCCCCGCTTGATCGTGCTGTCGACTTCGGCAACACCGAAGGACTGGACGGCTGAGCCGGTCAAGCTCGATGACGGTGCCAGCGATGCGGCAATCACGGCGTTCTGCAGTCCCACAAACGGAAAGGCCGTGGCCGTGGGCTACCAGACGGGGTCCACCGATCACGCCACCATCTGGACGCGGGACGGTGGCACGTGGCTGCCATCAGCGGCAGCCGAGCCCGCGCTGGCGCTGACCTCGTGCGCGCAGGTCGGCGCCGGCATGCTCATGCTCGCCGCGGGCGACGACGGTCCAACGCTCTGGCGCCGCTCCGAGGACGGGCACATCGCCAAGCTGCCCACCCCCGAAGGGCTTCGCAGCGAGGTCCTCACCCCGGTCGACGACGGCGTGGCGACCATCGGATCGACCAGCGATGGCAACGCGCGGAAGCTCGCCGTGCTGTTCACCCGCGACGGCCAGACCTGGACAACACTTCCGCTACCGTTCACCGCGATGGCCAGTCAGCCACAAGCCCGGCAGACCGAGGCGATGCTCCTCGCTGACGGTGCGGATCTGGTTGTGCTGGCGCTCACCGACGCGGGCATGAGCGCCTGGCGGGTGCGGCCAGCCGCCTGACCCGGCTCGGCTTCGTCACGCGCACGCCAGCGGCAGGTCGATCACTTGGCCGGTCAACTGCTGCAATTCGCCCGCGCTGATGCTGCGTCCGACCGTCGCACAGATCTCCGCCTTCCACGAGACAGGCCGGAGGTCGTAGAAGATCAGCGTCGACGTCGAGCCCTCTTCCTCGCCGGTCATCGCCACCGCCGTAGAGCTGTCGCCGGAGAAGGTCACGACGCTGGGGCCCAGGCGAACCTCGGCCAGCGGGAACGAACCGATCTCGGTGCCGCTGCTGCGTGCCTGGACCTGGACTGCGCCCACCACCGAATGGCTGAGGATGTACTCGCTGTCGGACGACACGGCGAGACCGTAGTAGGCCGACCCGGGCAGCCGAAGGCTGGGCGATCCGCCGGACGCATCGAGCACCGCGCCTCGATCGTCCGTCTCCATGACTCCGTGGTCACCCACGAACGCAAGAGGGTGTGGTGCGCTCAGCAGCGGTTCGGCGAGGTCGGTCGAGGTGAAGACGAGGTAGGTCCACTCGTCGTCGACCTCGGTCCGGCAGATGACCAGCGATCCATCGGCAGAGATCTCGACCACCTCGAGTTGGGGGAGCTGCACAGTGGGCTGCGTCCCTCCGTCCGGGCTGAGCGTGAAGATGTGATCGCTGCTCGCGGCGGTGAGCAGGCCCGCCGCGCCATCCCAGTGGGAGGTGACGATCTCCTTCTCCCAACCGGGCAGCGGCCAGGTCTGATCGGTCCGGCCCGAGGTGATGTTGTAGATCTCGACACCGACATCCGAGCCGAGGAAGACGTGCTCGCTATCCCGCCAGGCCAGGAGCCGCCGATCCGGGAGCCGCGCAACCACCTGCCCACTGCGCCGAACGATCGTGACCCCGTCCGACGGGAAGTCCTGGCCGCTCACGGGTACCGAGGTCTCGGCCCAGAGGGCGAGCGCGCTGCCGTCCTGATTGGCCTCTACCAACGCCTCTCCGCAGCCGTTGCAGGCCTTGACACCGATGTCCAGTGGGGAGCTCGCCATGATGGCGCTGCGACGTCCCAGATCCCACAGCGTCACCAGCCCCTGATCAGCCGACAACAGGATTGAGGACGACGGCATGTCCAGTTCCTCGAAGTTGAGCGAGCCGGTCAGCGTCGCGATCACCGATGCTTTCGCGGAGGTCCAGTCGAGCTTGCTCACGGTGAGCCGGCCCGCGTGCTGGGTGAGGAAGAAGTCGCCTCCATGGGAGAGCGCGGTGGCATTCAGGTCCAGGTAGTCGACATCGCCGGGCGCGATGCCTTGAGTCGGCTGCTCCGAGGTCGCCGTCGAGTCGAGCTGGTCGGTCCGGATCACCGTCCAGCCGTCGTACAGGGTTGCACCATCCGGCGCCAGATAGGGCTCAAAACCCCGGTAGGGAGTCGAGCTGTAGACGATCCGGCCGACCAAGGCCAGGCTCGGCAGGCGGAGTCGCTTGACCTCGAGGTCGGGCAAGCCTCCGCGTTCGACCAGTTCATTGTCGTTGGGTAGCCGGATGTCGCTCGGAACACCTTTCAGCTGGACCTCGGTGCCGGCGCTCAGGGTTCCAGCAGGGTCAAGCCCCCACAGGCGCAGCTCGGCAGTGTCGTCATGACCGCCCTCGCCCTCGTGGACGTCCACTGCCGCGATCGACCGGCCCGACGGTGAGAGCGCGACCGATGCGGGTGAATCGAGGCCGAGCTCGAGTGGCTGCCCGTCGTGCCAGCCGACGGCGGAATGGAGCGACCGGGCGATGACCGTCCGCCCGTCGGTGCTGGTGGCCAGCTCGGCCACGCTATCGACGAGCTTGCCCAACTGATCGCTGCGATGCTCGGTCGGGAACCAGCGCAGCACCTCTCCTGTGGCCAGCCCGACGTACGCGAGCGTGCCGTCACTCGACGCGGCCAGCGCTGTCACGGAGCCGTCGACCCGAAGTTGGCCGGACAGATACGGGGAAGCCAGCAGGGAACCGAGCATCGCACTTCGGGTTTGCGGGTCGTCGAACATGCTCCAGGCCTGGAGCGCAAGCAGCCGCGACGTCCCCACATCCGTCGTGCGGATCTGTTGAGACTGCGCCGCGAACTGCTTGGCCATCGCGATCCGTGACTGTTCAATCGCCGTGTTTCGTTGCTGGAGGGCAAGCCCGCCCGCTACCAGGGCCAGCACCAACAGCACCGACAGCGTGCTGATGGCGGCTCGGGCCAGTCGCTTGGCTCGGCGAACGTTCGCGTTCTGCTGAGTCGCGGCCTCCTCCCGATCGATGCCATGGACGGGACAGTAGAGCTGCATGATCAGCTCGATGAATCGAGGGTCCTGGGCGCCGAGACTGTCGGGAGCGTCGAACCACTGCATGTCGACCCAGCGGGGCTCGCTGGCCAGTCGTCCGCGCAGGGCGGGGGGTATGGCGGTGCTGCCGGGGCTGAAGTCGGTGCCCTCCCACGCCGCAACGCCGTCGTCGTGAACGAGCAGGAGGTGTTCGGCGTCCCGGTTGTCCAGCCACCAGCTGAGCTCACGATTCACCCAGGGAGACTGCGCCGCCGCCTCCGAGAGCAGGACGATCAGCCAGCGCGAACCGGCCAGGGCATCGGTGATCGTTTCCTCCAGGGACGAACTTGCCGACATCGAGGAGTCGTCCACGAAGACCCGGCTGCTCCGCGCCTCATTCCACTTGCGGTTGTATTGCTCGATTCCCCGCTTCAGGGCAGCAGCCTCGTCCGTCGAGGCACGGCGGGCGTAGGAGATGAACGCGTCGAACTGAACGGCCAATCTCGTTACCTCCCGACAGTGGCGAGCGCGACCTGTAGCTGCCCGGGCAGCGATTGGATCTTGGCACACGAAGGTTGGTGCTGGTGGCACGCCTTGCGCTGGTGGACTACATCGAATCGTGCCCGTGGCCCAAGCCGATGCCGCTGACCGTGCCGCGACGGGACGACCCGAGCCAACGCGTCGCGCCGGAAGCCGCCTCATCGACTCACACGGTCAGCAGGACCTTGCCGGTGTTCCCGCCCGACTCGAGCCGGCGATGGGCATCGGCGACCTGGTCGAGTGGGAACCGGGTCTCGGGAGCGAGCCGGATCTTCCCGGACGCCACCAGCGGCCACGCGCGGCGGAGCACCTCGGCACAGATCGCGGCCCTTGTCGGCGGCCGGACGCCCGCGCGGGCTGGTCGCGGTCACGACGCCCCCCGCTTGGTGAGGAGCTGGCCCAGGTCGAGGGGACCCTTGCGTCCGCCCTGCATGCCGATGACGACCAGCCGGTCGCCGATCGCGAGGGAGTCGCGAGGGAGTTCACGTTGACTTCGAGGTCCTTGGCGCCGATCACGTCCAGGATGACGTCGACGCCCTCACCAGACGTCGCGTTCGCGACCGCCGCCGCCCAGGTGCGGTAGTCGATGGCGACGTCGGCACCGAGGTCGCGGCACAGCTCCAGCTTGGCCGGAGAGCCGGCCGTGGTCAGGACGCGGGCGCCGATCGCCCGGGCGTACTGGATGGCGAAGGTGCCGATGCCGCCCGTCCCACCGTGGACGAGGACGGTCTCGCCGGCCGCCAGGTGGACGTGGTCGAAGTTCGAGACCACCGTGGCCGCCACCTCGATCAGGCCGGCCGCGCTAACCAGGTCGATGCCGTCCGGGGGCGGCAGCACCTGCCCGGCGGGGACGGCAACGAACTCGGCGTAGCCGCCGCCGGCGAGGAGGGCGACCGCGGGGTCACCGGGCGACCAGCCGGTGACGTCCGCGCCGACCTCGTCGATCACACCGGAGACCTCCAGCCCGATCACCGGGCTGGCGCCGGGCGGGGGCGGGTAGTAGCCCTGGCGCTGCAGCAGGTCGGCACGGTTGACGCCGGCCGCCACCACCTTGATCACGACCTCGCCGGGGGCGGCGGACGGCTGGCGAGCGTCCGCGATGATCAGGTTCTGGGCCCGCCGGGGGCGGTCACGTCCACGATGCGCATGGGTTCAGCCTTCCGCGGTGAGCGGAATTCCACTCTGGATGCCACTGCAAACGTTCTCATCGCCCCGAACGGGATCTCGCGCGCAATTCCGCTCGCCCGCCCGAGGCAACCGACCGCTCGCTATGCTGGCCGGGCTGGCGAGGTCGCATAGTGGACTCCGGGCTATTCATCTGACCGGACTTGAGTTGGGGTGCTTCGCCAAGGGCGGTGGGCGTTGGGTTGGTCCAGGGTTCGCGGGCGCGTGGCGGGGTCGGCGGCTCTGCTTTGGGCTGGGGGTCGGCGACCAGGTCGTTTCCAGCCTCCACGTGGCGCCAGGTGACAAGTTCCCGACCAGGTACACGACCAATTCCATTGTCCGGCTGAATCCAGATGAGTCAGCCGTCAGGATGGTGTCGGCATCAGACCACCTCGTTGACCTCTCGAGCGATGGGACCAGGATGATCATCTCAGTCACCAAGGAGGGCAAGCAGACCTAGCGGGTCGTTGACTTCGCGTCAGGCAGCGTCCTGCTGGACAGCATTGACGAACTCCGATTCTCTGGTCCGCACGACGTTGTCCTCACTCAAGGCGGCGAGCGTACGGACGAGACACTGCTCGGCGATGGCACAAGCCCCGAACTCCAGTTCACGACGAAGGCATCGGGCCAGATCGTGGAATCGCCTGGCGGTGACTACGTGGTGTCCATGCCGTCGGCAGACAGGCTCGTCCTCAACTCACGATCCGACGGAGGTCAGATCCTTGAGTTTGAGACCCACAGCCAGTACGCGTCCGCTGACGGTGCAGGCTTCTCAGGCGATTCGAGACACCTCTTCCTGGTGGACAGCGCCGCCGGCAAGGACGAAGTCGCGCGCGTTCGCGAACTGGACATGTCGCCGAAAGCGTGGGTGAGCTTCGCCTGCGAGACCGTGCAGAGGCCGCTGACGGTGGAGGAGTGGACGCGGATCACCGGCCAACCTGCGCCCTCCGAACTGGTCTGCAGCTGACTCAGCACCGACCGGATCTCACCCGACCGCCTGGTCCGCAGACCGGATCAGCTGTCGCCGGCGGGGTCGCCCGGTTCGACTTCGCAGGAGGACGGGACGAGTCCGATTGCCATCATGCGGTCGACGATCATGCCGGCCAGGTCCGCGTTGTACGCCTGGTCGACGAGGTCCCAGCCGCGCAGATCGGGGTGTAGCCGGAGGCCGTCGTGGCGCCCATTGAGGGTTTCGGTCTTGATCGCTGGCCACCAGCCCAGACTCCTTCGGGTGTGGGCCCACCGCGCGTACTCGTCGGCGGCGGCCTGCATCAGGAGTTCCGGATCCCGGTGCGCGCTGAGGTCGCCCTCGTCGCGAGCCCACTCCCATCGACGACCCCCGCTGTTGAACCAGCTCAAGATGCGCCAGTATTGCCGGACGTTCTCCTCCCGAAAGAACTCGGGGAGCTGGGCCCACGGCACATTGGTGCGTCGCTCTTCCGACGAATCCTCGACATGCGTCTCGGCCCAGTCGGCCCGGTAGGCCCGGTGCTGCTGGTGCGCGTAACGGGTCATCGAGTCCGTAGGGGGAGTATCCCTGCCGTCCACCTGGCTGACAAGCCCGGTGGCCAGCCGGACCGCGTCCGATGTAGGCGCTCGCAGACGTCGGCGCGAGGTGCTGTGCCCGACGGCCACGACCCGGCTTGAGCCCACCGGGCCCGGTGCTGAAATTCGTGTCAGCCTCGCGCTCATTGCCTCGTACTCCGGCGTGGGATCGACGAATATCGCGATAGCGCCCGGATATGCGGCCAGGAACTCGCCCACCGCGCGATCAGAGGCCTTCCCGTGGTTGGTGACCTGGAACATCTTCAGCCGGACCGGACCGCGATCCCAGGCCCCGCGCAGCCGTTCCCACTCTTTGCAGCGAGCGTCGCACGTCTCACCGAAGAGCGCGACCTCGACCACATAGGGGGTGGCCAGCAGATCCGGATCCGCGCGTCTGCCCTGGCCCCGCACGGCGATCTCGAGCCGGGTCCACAACTGCCAGGCCAACTCGTCGAGGCACGCCAGCGACAGGCTTCCGTCACCCACCAACGCGAGGTGCGTCGGCCAGTTCGGTTGAGGCGTCCACTCGGTCGGCGGCAGGAGCGTCTCGATGATGGCAATCGCCGCCAGCCCATCGACCGTCACCGCATCCCGCACCAGTAGCGCACGGTCGGCGTCCCGGTCACTCTCGTCCGCCCCAACCTGTTGGATGCGCGAGATGCGCCATCGCTGGGCCTGACGCTCATCATCCATACGGACGAAGAGTCGGGGGAGTGCCTGGTCCCGACGACCCATGACGTCGAGCGACTTGAACAAGTCGCGCAACAGCCGTT
>Ga0116180_1003926_pt1 | contig 10988 bp, 8 predicted proteins | sample AD_UKC073_MetaG_FD_89804 | JGI IMG/M metagenome (GOLD analysis project Ga0116180, IMG submission 89804) | Active sludge microbial communities of municipal wastewater-treating anaerobic digesters from USA - AD_UKC073_MetaG | ecosystem: Engineered > Bioreactor > Anaerobic > Digestate | place: USA... | reverse complement strand
TGTTGCGGATCTAAAATTGTTTGGGCAATCTCTGCAATTGTTTTCTTGCCTCGCGCCGTATCGACAGGTTCGTCAATCATAAACAATCGGGATATCACGCGCAATACATTGCCGTCTATTACGGCAAACGGAGCGCGATAGGCTATGGACATGATTGCTGCTGAGGTATATTCTCCTACTCCTTTAAGGGAAAGGATGTCGGGATATTTTTTTGGAAATTCACCATGAAAACATTCTTCTATTTGTTTTGCTGCTGCATGAAGGTTGCGTGCCCGCGAATAATATCCCAATCCTTGCCATTGTTTTAGCACATCTTCTTCGGATGCTTCTGCCAGCGCTTTTATGTTTGGAAACCGACGGATGAATCGCACGAAATAATCGTAGCCTTGATTTACGCGGGTTTGCTGCAAAATAACTTCCGATATCCAAATGATATATGGATCGTTTGTCTCCCTCCAAGGGAGCTCGCGTTTGTTTTTTTCATACCAGTGTTGTAGTGTATTGCTTATCGCGAAAAAGTTGGACTGCTCCATCATTTGTTATTTACGGGTTGAATCAATTTGAATTGATTTGATGCTTCCAATTAAACGTTTTGATTTTTTGGGAAGAATCCAAAAGATGTTGAAGTTTCGAACAAATATAGCAAATTAACCCCAATTTTATCTCGGTTCAACGAAGAAAACGTCAACCGGCATTGAATTTTTTATTTTTCGATTTAATGACCGCAATAGCGTTTTTGGAGTATAGAAAAAAGATGAATTCCAAAAAAAACGAAAATGATCGTGTTTTATTTTTGAGCTTGAAAAAAAAGCTATATATTTGCAATCCAAAAAATTACTATCGTTGTTTTTTATTTAACAAAAAAATTGTATTATGACCAAAGCAGATATCGTAAATGAAATTGCCAAGAATACCGGAATTGATAAAGCATCGGTTTTGGCAACAATTGAATCTTTCATGGATGTAGTGAAAGATTCGTTGGCTAATAATGAAAATGTGTATTTAAGAGGTTTTGGCAGCTTTATTGTGAAAAAAAGAGCACAAAAAACAGCCCGAAATATTTCCAAAAACACTACTATCATCATTCCCGAGCATTATATTCCGGCATTTAAACCGGCAAAAAGTTTTGTGGCTAAAGTAAAAGAGAATGTGAAGTAATAATACAAATATTTTTCAATCAAACATATACATAACAATTTAAAAAAAAGAAGATATGCCAAGCGGAAAAAAAAGAAAAAGGCATAAGATGGCTGTCCATAAAAGAAAAAAAAGACTTAGAAAAAACAGGCATAAGAAGAGGAAATAACCTGTTGGGTTTTTTCGGCACAGCATAAGAACAAACTTAAAAACTTTTTTGCAACGAGTTTGTTCTTTGTATATATTAAAGTAGGTTCTAGCGAGAACCAAATTCTTCTGAGACAGAAGTTTATGAAAAGAACATTTAAAATATTAAAATTGTGGTAAGCGAACTTGTTATAGATGTTCAACCCAAAGAGATTACCATTGCGGTTCTTGAGAACAAGAAATTGGTAGAATTACAAAAAGAAAAACGCGATGAATCCTATGCGGTTGGCAACATCTATTTGGGGCGGGTTAAAAAAATGATGCCCGCTCTCAATGCTGCATTTGTGGATGTAGGATACAAAAAGGACGCTTTTCTTCACTATTTAGATCTGGGGGCAGAATTTAATTCGGTTTTATATTATCAGAAGTTAGTCGGGAATAAGAAAAAAATACCGCAGGTTCAAAAAATGAAACTGCAGCCCAATATCGACAAAAGTGGCAGTATAACCGACGTTTTGAAAGTAGGTCAAGAAATTCTTGTACAGATTGCCAAAGAACCCATTTCAACCAAAGGTCCACGATTGACCGCTGAAATTTCTTTTGCCGGTCGTTTTCTGGTACTGATTCCGTTTATTGACAGAGTTTCGGTATCGCAAAAAATAAAATCACGCGAAGAGCGTGCCCGTTTACGACAACTTGTACAGAGTATAAAACCCAAAAATTTCGGTGTGATTATTCGTACCAATGCCGAAGGAAAACGTGTTGCCGAACTTGATGCCGAGCTCAAATTGTTGATGCAGAAGTGGGAAGATACGAGTAGCAAGTTGTCGAAAGCAAGAGCACCCGCACTCCTTTATGAGGAAACCTCGCGAACGGTTGCCTTGCTTCGCGATATTTTTGATCCCTCTTTCGAACACATCCATGTTAATGACAAAGACGTAGCCAAACAAATTGCCGATTATGTAGGTCTTATTGCGCCAAACAAGCGAGATATCGTCAAACTTTATACAGGTGCGTTGCCTATTATGGACAATTTTGGCGTTACGAAACAAATCAAACAACTTTTTGGGAAAACGGTCACATTCAAGAATGGCGCTTATCTGATTATCGAGCACACCGAAGCGTTGCATGTTATCGATGTAAATAGCGGAAACCGAAACAAATCGTCACTCGGACAGGAGGACCATGCATTTGCCGTAAACGTGGCTGCGGCCGAAGAAATTGCCCGTCAATTGCGTTTGCGTGATATGGGAGGAATTATTGTGATCGATTTCATCGATATGATCAAGGGTGAACATCGAAACGATTTGCTGGTTAAAATGCAAGATTTTATGGCTCAAGATAGAGCCAAGCACAATATTTTGCCTCTAAGTAAATTCGGATTAATGCAAATTACCCGTCAACGTGTGCGCCCCGAAATAGAAGTTGCGACCAGTGAGGTTTGCCCCACTTGTTTTGGTAAAGGCAAGATCAAATCGTCTCTTTTGTTTACCGACACACTGGAAGGTAAAATCGATTATTTGGCCAATAAGCTCAAAGTGAAGAAATTTAGTCTGCATATTCATCCCTATGTGTCAGCATATGTAGAAAAGGGGCTATTTTCGTTGAAGCATCAATGGAAGAAAAAATACAATGTAAACTTAAAAATTATTCCGGATCAGAGTCTCGGATTTTTAGAATATGTATTTTACGATAAAGATGGAAACGAAATAGACCTCAAAGAAGAAGTTGAAATGAAATGATATTCCTTGTGGAATAAAGTGGAGAAATAGGCAAAAAACCGACATTGCATTTTGTAGTGCCGGTTTTTTGTGTTTTTAAGGGCAATCTAATGTTATACAGGATCCACATCATAGTTTACTACCACGTACCTGAATTCCCGTTTTTCTCGCATGCGCTGTTCTGTTTGGCGGATACATTTTCTTATGAACGAGGCTGATAGATTATTTTCCGTTTTAAGCAGAATTTCACGGATATGATACGATCGGATTTTGCTTATAACCGGTTTGTTCGGCCCAAGTAGTATATTGTCTTGAAGTAAGCTGCGCAACATGTCGGCAAAATAATGCGAAGCGGCTTCGGCTCTTTGTTCGTTTTTGTCTTTCAATTCAATTGAAATCAACCGGTAAAATGGAGGATATTTAAAAATTTTTCGTTCTGCCAATTGTATGTTATAAAACCCCTCATAGTCGTTTTCGACAATAAATCGGTAAATGGGCAGTTCGGGCTGCGTGGTTTGAATGATAACTGTTCCACGCTTGTTGCGCCTCCCGGCACGTCCACTTGCCTGCATCATGAGTTGAAATCCGCGTTCATGTGAACGGAAATCCGGATAATTCAACAAGCTATCGGCCGCGATAATTCCTACCACACTTACATTATCGAAGTCCAACCCTTTCGAAACCATTTGAGTGCCTACCAATATCCGGATCTTTTTATTTTGAAAATCGGAAATGATTCGTTCATATGCGTTTTTCCCGTGGGTAGTATCGGTGTCCATGCGAGCAACCTTTGTTCCTGGAAAAAGACGCGACACTTCTTCTTCAACCTGTTCCGTTCCTTGTCCTATGAATTCCAAGCTTTTTTCGTGACATGCGGGACATTCTTCCGGCTTAGGATAAGCCCTATTGCAATAGTGACACACCAATTCGTTTCGGTATTTATGGTAGGTGAGCGTTACATCACAATGCCTACATTTGGGAGTCCATGCGCAAAGTTTACATTCTATTCTTGGGGCAAATCCTCTTCGGTTGCGAAAGAGAATAACCTGTTCTTCATTATCCAGTGCTTGTTGAATATGGTCGATAAGGTTGGGAGATAAGATGGATTTCATTTTCTTTTTTCGTCGCAGTTCCTTGGTGTTCTCGATAATGATTTTCGGCATAAGCACCTCTTCGAAACGTTTTGTTAGTGTAGCAAGGGCGTATTTGCCTTTTTTTGCGTTATAAAACGATTCAATAGCGGGAGTGGCGGATCCCAACAATGTTTTTGCCCCCATTAAATGGGCTAGCACGATTGCCGTGTCGCGGGCGTGATAACGTGGTGCAATTTGCTGTTGTTTGTAACTGCTTTCATGTTCTTCGTCCACAATGATCAGTCCCAATCGGGCAAAAGGCAGGAATAAGGAAGAACGTACGCCGATAATGATTTCGTACGGATTGTCCGATAGCATTTTATGCCAAATTTCAGTGCGTTCGTTATCATTTATTTTCGAATGATAAATACCCAATTTATTTCCGAATACGGCTTGTAGTCGTTGAGTGAGTTGGGTGGTAAGTGCAATTTCGGGCACAAGATAGAGGGTTTGTTTCCCTTCCTGAAGCATCTTTTCGATAAGATGAATGTAGATCTCGGTTTTTCCGCTCGATGTAACGCCATGAAGCAAACAGGTGTTTTTATCGGCAAAACCGTTGCATATCTCGTCGAATGCTTGTTGTTGATGTTCGCTTAAAGGGAACGGTTTTCGGGAAGCTTCTACTTCCGAAGCAATTCGACTCACTTCTTTGGAAAATTGGCGTAAAATGTTTTTTTCGATCAATCCGTTGAGAACGGCGGGAGAGGTTTTTGTTTCTTTGAGTATTTCTTCTCGACTTATATACGGCGTATTTTTTTGCGAAAGCAGAGAAATTATTTGTTCGTAAAGCGCTTGTTGTTTCTTTGCTCTGCCGATAAGTTCAGGAATGTTTTTTTGGTCTATTTCGGGATTAAGGGAAATGATTTTTTCGGTTTTTGGTTTGTATTTGCGCTCGATGGTTTCGTAGGTGGTGATAATTCCCTTCTCCGTTAGTCTATAAATGAGAGAAAAAACATTTTTTATTTTCAGGTTTTTTTCGAGTTCCGCTATTTTTGCTTCCCCTTTGTCTTGTAAATAGGTTGTTATTTTTTTCTCTGTTGGAGTAAGGGGGAAATCATTTTCTTCCGTGTTTTTCAATTCGACGCAAGTTTCGCTTTCCATTCTGAGTTTAGCGGGTGTTGCCGCTTTATACACATCTCCAAGCGACGATAAATAGTAAAAAGAAATCCATTCCCATAATTTCAGCTGGTATTCGTTTACGATCGGATGATGGTCTATGAGGGCGTAAATTTCTTTTGTTTCTACCGTTTTCGGTTTTTTTTCATGAATTGCGGCAACCACAGCCGTGTAATATTTTCGTTTTCCGAAAGGCACAATTACCCGATATCCTTTCCCAATCTTATCGCGCATTTTCGTGGGAACGGCATAAGTAAACGTGTTGGATAATGGGAGAGGGAGTATTACATCGGCAAACATTTACGTTAGAGGTATATCGAGCCGGTAATCGACCAGCATGTTGTTTTTCCGTTCAGCGGGTCGCTCCAATCGGGCTTATCGGTTTTGTAATTATCGGTAAGTTTAAAGCCACAATTCACTCCTATCTGAAATATCCTCAGCACTTCAAATCCCAAGCCGAGATTGGTTCCGGCTTCAAAAGATTTGGCTTTGATATCTTTGGCTGCCTCGTCGAGATCGATTTTTTCTCCCGAAATCAGATAGGCTGCATAAGGTCCTGCTGTTGCATACATTTTTACCAGATGTAAGCCGATTCCGAATTTAGCTTTCAGATTTAAGGGGAGTTTAATATAATGGTTTGTGATTTTTTTCGAGATGTTTTCGTCTATCTTTGACACGGTCATTCGATTGTTGGAGTACAAAAGCGAAGCGTCAACGCCTACATCGGCCACAAACAAAGGAAGCATGGTTTCCATTGAAGGTCCGATGCTGTAATTGGTCATATTCTCCACTTTCAATACGTCGCTTTTGTAAGTCGGATTATTGAGTCCTATATCTCCTCTTACGCCAAATCTGATTTGCGAAAATGCCGGCAGGGCAAGTACAGACAAGATAATAATTGTGGTGTTAAAGACTAATTTTTTCATATTCATCCGGTTTTTGGTCTGTAAGACATATTTTTCTTACAGTTGGTTTCGACGCAAAGGGCGAGTCTTATACGCCGATAACGCTGTAAGGGATGCTTTTCTTACAGTTGGTTGATTTTCTGAAATCAAACTTAATCAATTCATGCATATATAACAAAATAGAGCATCAAAAGGATGTTAACGTAGGCTATTGTTTATTATTTTAAAAAAGCATTTCGCTTCTTTCCGAAAGAAACAAAATGCTCTCCAATATGTTTTTTGATTGCGATTCGGTTTGTCAATCTTGGAATTTTGCCTTCAAAAATTCGCGGTTGAGGCGTGCAATGTTGGTGATTGAAATATTTTTAGGGCACTCTACTTCGCATGCGCCGGTATTTGTACAATTTCCGAATCCCAATTCGTCCATTTTGGCTACCATAGCTTTGGCTCGTCTGGCCGCTTCGGTTCGTCCTTGGGGGAGAAGCGCCAGGTGGCTTACTTTTGCCGCAACAAACAACATTGCCGATCCGTTTTTACATGCGGCAACACAAGCTCCGCAACCTATGCATGCTGCTGCATCCATTGCGGCTTCTGCTTTGTCTTTGTTGACGGGAATGGTGTTGGCATCGGGAGACCCTCCCGTGTTGACGGAAATATATCCTCCTGCCTGAATGATTTTATCGAAGGCGGAGCGATCGACCATAAGGTCTTTGATAACAGGGAATCCGGACGATCGCCAAGGTTCAACGGTGATGGTATCCCCATCGTTGAATTTGCGCATATACAATTGGCAGGTGGTTATCTCCTCATCCGGACCATGTGGATGACCATTTACGTAAAGACTGCACATTCCGCAAATTCCTTCCCGGCAATCGTGATCGTAAGCAACCGGCTCTTTGCCTTCGCCGATGAGTTTGTTGTTCAGCATATCGAGCATTTCCAGGAACGAGCTTCCTTGATACACATTGTTCAATTCATAGGTTTCAAAAGCACCTTTCTCTTTTGGTCCTTTCTGACGCCAAATTCTCAGTTTGATATTTATATTTTTATCCATAGAGCAATCGTTTTTGTTTTATGACTTGTAATTACGTTGTTGAGGAACCACGAATTGATAATTTAGAGGTTCTTTGTGCAGAATAGGCTCTTTGTCTTCGCCTTGATATTCCCAGCATGAAACGAAGGAAAATTTTTCGTCGTTGCGAAGTGCTTCACCGTCCGGTGTTTGATATTCTTCACGGAAATGTCCACCACACGATTCTTCGCGATTAAGAGCATCAAGTGCTATCAGCTCGCCTATCTCAAAGAAATCGGCAAGTCGAAGCGCTTTTTCGAGTTCGGGATTCACGGTTTCTTCCGATCCCGGAATGCGAACATCTTTCCAAAATTCTTTTTGCAGTGCCTTGATTTCTTTACGTGCAAATTTCAATCCTTCCGCATTGCGCGACATGCCTACGTATTCCCACATGATATGTCCCAATTTTTTATGGAAATAGTCGACCGAATGTTTCCCATTGATACGCATCAGTTTGGCAATACGTTCTTCGATGTTTTTTTCCGCTTCCTCGAATTCGGGGCGATCGGTATCGAATCGCGGTACCTGAATCTGATCGGCAAGGTAGTTTTGCATGGTATAGGGAAGGATAAAATATCCGTCGGCCAATCCCTGCATCAGTGCCGAAGCTCCCAAACGATTTGCTCCGTGATCGGAAAAATTGGCTTCTCCGATGGCAAATAGACCCGGAATGGAAGTCATTAGCTCATAGTCGACCCAAATTCCTCCCATCGTATAATGAATGGCCGGATAAATCATCATCGGAGTTTCGTACGGATCCTCATTCATGATTTTTTTATACATCTGAAAGAGATTGCCGTATTTTTCTTCGATAACGCTTTTTCCTAAGCGCTTGATGGCATCCGAAAAATCCAGATACACGGCATATCCCGTCGGGCCCACACCATAACCGGCATCGCATCGTTCTTTGGCTGCACGCGATGCAACGTCGCGAGGCACGAGATTGCCATAGGCCGGGTAACGGCGCTCCAGATAGTAATCGCGATCTTCTTCTTTGATGTCGGTTGGTTTGAGTTTGCCTGCACGGATGGCTTCGGCATCTTCTTTTTTCTTCGGCACCCAAATTCGTCCATCGTTTCTGAGCGACTCCGACATAAGGGTGAGTTTCGATTGAAATTCGCCTTGAACGGGGATACATGTCGGATGAATTTGGGTCATACACGGATTGGCAAAATAAGCTCCTTTTTTGTAGCATTGCCATGCTGCCGATCCGTTGCAAGACATGGCGTTTGTAGAAAGGAAATAGGCATTTCCGTAACCGCCCGTTGCAATGACTACGGCATGCGCCGCGTAACGTTCTATTTTCCCCGTAACGAGATTCCTGACAATAATTCCCCGAGCGCGACCGTCAATCACGATTAAATCGATCATTTCGCGACGGGTATACAGTTTTACCTGACCTTTATGGATGGCACGGCTCAATGCCGAATATGCGCCAACCAGCAATTGTTGTCCTGTTTGACCACGTGCATAAAAGGTTCGCGATACTTGTGCGCCTCCAAACGACCGGTTATCGAGCAATCCCCCGTATTCGCGTGCAAAGGGTACCCCTTGGGCAACGCATAGATCAATGATATCGTTGGAAATTTCGGCTAAGCGGTAAACATTGGCTTCGCGTGCGCGATAATCGCCTCCCTTGATGGTGTCGTAAAATAAACGGTAAACAGAGTCGCCATCATTCTGATAATTTTTTGCCGCATTTATTCCTCCTTGTGCTGCAATAGAGTGTGCACGACGGGGGGAATCCTGAATGCAGAAATTGAGGACGTTAAATCCGAGTTCGCCTAGCGATGCGGCTGCCGAAGCGCCTGCTAATCCTGTACCTACGACAATGATATCGAGATGTCTTTTATTGGCCGGATTCACCAATTTTTGGTGGTCTTTGTAATTTGTCCATTTTTCGGCAAGAGACCCTTCGGGTATTTTTGAATTTATTTGAGTCATATCTGAAAATTTTCGTTTGTAAATTTAAAGTGAAATTAAATGGGAACAGCCCTTTCAATAAGCGAAGTAAATGTAAATCGGGATGATTGAAAAGCCGATCAGAATAAGAGTTGCAAAAATATTCCCAATTACTTGTATGCGTTTCAACCACACCTTGTTGCTCCAACCGATAGTGTGTAGCGCACTCCAAAAACCATGAGTCAAATGAAACCACAATAGCACGAAAGCGGCAAGATAAACGAGTACAACCCAAATATTTTGGAAGAGTGGAATTATCAGTTCCGATCCTTTGCTGACGGCCGTAGGGTCGCCAATCAATTCCTTAAACTGCATGTTGAACCATAATTGATACAAATGAAGGATCAAAAAAAGCAGGATGCAGAGGCCCAGTACAAACATGTTTTTGGAAGACCATTGGGTGGGAGTTTTGCTCGAAGACTCGTAACGCTCCTTGCCACGCGCTTTTCTGTTTTGCAAGGTGAGTATAATGGCATAAATGACATGCACGGCAAATCCTGCTGCCAACACAAGTGTTCCGATGACGGCATACCAATTGGCTCCTAAAAACTCGCAAATTTTGTCGTAGGCTTCCAATGAAAACACCAATGCCAGGTTCATCGACATGTGGAAAAGCAAAAAAAGAATCATAAATAAGCCGGAAATACTCATGACGAATTTGCGGCCAATAGAAGATTTGATTAACCAACTCATAGTTTTTTAAATTATGTATTTGTACGTATTGTTTTTTTCGATTTTTATCGCACTGCAAAAGTAAACATTTTTAAGTATCTTGGAAAGGATTATTTGCAGAAATTTTTCTTTAAAGACGAAAGCCGAAGAAGTTCGGCACGCTCGTCCCCTTGTCCGCCCGGTTCGCTCCGTTCGCTCCGTTTGTTCCGTTCGTTCCGCTCGCTTCCCTGCTGTCCTGCTTTTCGCCCTTTCCTTCGCTGCCGATCGACGTCCTTTCCGCACGGCAACCGTCCTGCGGTAATAGACAAGCAGCCGATCCAATTCGCCGATCAACTCCGCATACCCGGTTTTCCCGTCCAACTCGTCCAGCACGGCCGTCAGTTCGTGCTTGCGCGATTCCGATCCGACGCAACGCAGGGCGGGAAGGTGCGATTTCACCTTTGCGGCCGCTTTCGTTACGTACGTATTGTCTGCACAAGGCAGAACAAGCCGTTGCCTATGTGACAAAGGTACGAAAAAATAGTTGGGATTAATTCGGGAAGATTGGTCTCCCAAACAGATTAGTGGATATTTAAAGAAACAGGAGAATATTGCTGTTTCACACGAAACCATTTGCAAATGGTTTCGCAGGGACAAGCTAAACGGCGGGGAGTTGTATAAGCATTGTCGGCATAAGCTGAAACACCACAAAAGGCCCGTAGGTCGGCTAAAAACATACCCAACCGTACGAGTATACACGAAAGGCCACGGGAAGCCGACGGGAGCAGGTTTGGAGACTTCGAGATGGACACGATTATCGGGCCGAATCATTCGGAGGCTATACTGACAATAACAGAGCGAAAAACGAATTATTTGATGATAAAGAAATTACCGATCCTTATTGTTCATGGCAAAAAGGAGCAATTGAAAACGGGAATAAACTTATTTTAGGACAAGACACACCTTCTCCGCACCAAGTCCGTACCAAGGCTGCACCATCCTCGCTCCATGCTTGCATCAGGCTTGCGTCATTCTCGCATAAAGTTCGCTCTGTCCGCACCGCTGTATCCCGCTTCAAATACGGCAAAGAGGCAGGTTTGTTTTACACCGGTCTCACGGAATCCGATGTTGTTATCCCTGCTTT
>Ga0116180_1003925_pt1 | contig 10992 bp, 9 predicted proteins | sample AD_UKC073_MetaG_FD_89804 | JGI IMG/M metagenome (GOLD analysis project Ga0116180, IMG submission 89804) | Active sludge microbial communities of municipal wastewater-treating anaerobic digesters from USA - AD_UKC073_MetaG | ecosystem: Engineered > Bioreactor > Anaerobic > Digestate | place: USA... | reverse complement strand
CGTCCGGGTGGCGGCGGCAGGTGCCGGTGGCGGTGCACGGCGCGTCGAGCAGGATCGCATCGAACCGCTCGGCCGGCTCCCAGCGCAGCGCATCTGCCACCACGACATCGGCGTTCAGTTTCGCGCGGGTCAGATTTTCGCCAATCCGGCGGGCGCGTTTGGCGCTAAGTTCAACCGCCGTCACCTGCCAGCCAGCGGCGGCGAGTTGCAGCGTCTTGCCCCCCGGCGCGGCGCACAGATCAAGCACCCGCCGCCCCTCACCCGGCCCAAGCAGCCGCGCGGGCAGGCTGGCGGCAAGGTCCTGCACCCACCAGGCGCCGTCGGTGTAGCCTTCCAGATTCTCGATCGCCGTGCCGCGCGCCAGCCGGACGTGGCCGGGCATCAGTGACGCACCGCCAAGCCGCTCGGCCCAGTCCGCCGTCGTCGCCGGATCGCGCAGGGTCAGATCGAGCGGCGGCGGGACCGCGAGTCCGGCAGCGATTGCCCCGGCCCGTTCGCCCCAGCGTGCGGTCACAGCGGCGGGCAGGCTCGGCACTTCGGGCAGCGCAGTCTCGCGCTTGACCAGGGTTGAGAACACCCCGTGCGCCAACCGCCGCGGACCGCCGCTGAGCAGCGGCAGGGCGGTGGCAATCACCGCGTGGGGCGGGGTATCAAGCCGCAGCCAGCCCGCCATCATCAGCCGCAGCACGCCCCGCGCCTTGGCATCGGGGGGCAGCACCTGGCGGGTGGCGCTGTCGATCAATGCGTCAAGGTCGGTCAGCCAGCGCAGGACTTCGCTTGCCAGCGCGCGGGCCAGGGCCTTGTCCGGCCCGCTGCGCAGGCCTTGAAGCGCGGCGTGTGCGGCCACATCCAGCGTCTCGCCCCGGTGGAGCACGGCATCGAGCAGCTTCAGGGCGCCCTTGCGCGCGGGGTAACCGGGAATGTCCATTGCCAAGCCCCCTAGACGCGAACGGGCCGAAGGGCCAGAGAGGCAAGATGACCAAGCGCGCCACCCAGCGTCCGAAGGACTTCACCAAGCCCGCCCACTGGACCAACGATCCGCTGCCCCAGCCTGCCGAGCCCAAACCGGACGAAGACCCCGCCGGCCTTTCCCCCACCCGCTATGGCGACTGGGTGAAAAACGGCATCGCGGTGGATTTTTAGGCCGCCGGTCAATGGCCGAGCTGCCCCCCGACCCACTCGATAAACGGCCAAAGGATGACCTGCCGTTTGTCGGGACCGGATGCCTGGGCATTTTTCTGACGTTGTTTGGCGGCTATATGCTGTGGGGCGTGCTGCACGGGGAAGCCTTCCGGGGTAACGTCGGCCGCACGATGAATTTTGCAGATCGGCTTGAGCTTTCCTGCGGATTCATTTTCGCCGGAGTGATTACGCTGCTTCTCGCCCGCTGGCTGCGGCGACGGATCAGGTAGCCGGTCCAAAAACCTTGTCGAACGCCGCCTCAAGCCGCTCCAGACTGGCGGGAACGTCCTTCAGTTTGTCCAGACCGAACAGGCCGAGGCGGAAGCTCTTGTAGTCCGGGCCTTCATCAACCATCAACGGCACCCCGCCGGCGATCTGATAGCCGATCGCGGCAAAGGCCCGGCCGGTCTGCACTTCGGGATCGTCGGTAAAGCTCACCACCACACCCGGCGCCTCGAAACCCGGCGCGGCGACCGAGTGGACTCCGCGCTGCGCCAGCATCGCCCGCACCGCCTGGCCCTGCTGCCACTGCGCGGCGCGCATCGCCTCATAGCCCGCAGCCTTTGTTTCCAGCATGGCATCGCGAAACTGGATCAGTGCATCTGTTGGCATGGTGGCGTGATAGGCGTGTGCACCTGAAAGGTAGGCTTCCATGATCGTCAGCCACCTGTTCAGGTCCATCGCAAAGCTGCTGGATGTCGCGGCACGGCACACTTCCAGCGCGGCCCCGTTCATCATCACCAGCCCCGCGCAGGGCGAAGCCGACCAGCCCTTTTGCGGGGCGGAAATCAGCACATCGACCCCCAGCATCGCCATATCGACCCAGATGCAACCCGAAGCGACGCAATCGAGCACGAACAGCGCGCCGACTTCATGCGCGGCACCGGCCAGAGCCTTAACATAGTCATCCGGCAGGATGATCCCGCTGGCGGTTTCGACATGCGGTGCAAACACCACCTCGGGCCGCTCGGCGCGAATGGTTTCAACCACTTCGTCGATCGGCGGCGGGGCGAAGGGATCGAGCGGACCGGCATTGCCGATCCGGCGCGCCTTCATCACCGTCTCGCTTGCCGGGATCGATCCGGCCTCGAAGATCTGGCTCCAGCGATAGGAGAAGAAGCCGTTGCGGATCACCAGCACCCGCTTGCCAGTGGCGAACTGGCGGGCGACACTTTCCATCGCATAGGAGCCGCCGCCCGGCACCACCACCGCCCGCTCGGCGCCATAAACCTCGGCCAGCCCGGCATGGATATCACGCATCGCCTGCTGAAAGCGCTGGCTCATGTGGTTGAGCGAACGGTCGGTAAAAACTACCGAAAATTCAAGCAGGCCATCGGGATCGATCTGGGGGTTAAGGCCGGGCATGATCAGTCCATCCATCCTTTGAGTTCGCGCCGCACCAGCGCCTCGAGCATCCGCATGCCGGCATCGCTCGCATTCAGGCAATCGAGCGCAGCAAAGTGCGTGCCGCCCGCATCGACAAATTGTTCGCGCCCCCGGATCGCCAGTTCCTCCCGGGTTTCCAGGCAATCGGCAGAGAAACCGGGCGCGGCAATGGCAAGGCGCCTGGTGCCCTTCGCAGCCTCGGCGGCCAATACCGCATCGGTTGCCGGTTCAAGCCATTTGGCCCGCCCGAACCGCGACTGGAACGTGGTTTCGATCCGCAGGCCGGGAAATTCTTCGGCCAGCGCTTCACCCAGCAGCCGCGCGGTCTTGCGGCACTGGCAGTGATAGGGATCGCCCAGCGTCAGGGTACGTTCGGGCATACCGTGGAACGACAGCAGCAGCACTTCGGGCGCGAAATCGAGCGCCTTCAGCTGCCGCGCGCTATCGGCGCGCAGAGCTTCGATATGGGCCGGATCATCGTAATAGGGCGGCAGCGTACGCAATGCGGGCTGCCAGCGCATCGCCGCCAGGGCGGCCCCCAGCGCATCGATCGCGGTGGCGGTGGTGGCGCCGGAATACTGCGGGTAGAGCGGCGCGAACAGGATCCGTTCGCATCCGGCATCCTTCATGGCCTGAACCTGGGCCGCAATCGCCGGATTGCCATAACGCATCGCCCAGCGGACCAGCACCGCATCGCCCAGCCGATCCTGCAACGCTTCGGCCTGGGCCTTGGTGATCGCCGCGAGCGGAGAGCCATCCGCCCCCCAGACCTGCTGATAGGCATGGGCGCTCTTCTTCGGGCGGGTGTTGAGGATGATCCCGCTAAGGATCGGCCACCAGACCAGCCTTGGAATTTCCACCACCCGCGGATCGGACAGGAATTCCTTGAGGTAACGCCGCACCGCCTTGGGTGTTGGCGCATCGGGCGTGCCGAGGTTTACCAGCAGCACCCCGATCCGCGGCGCGGGGATGGCAGGATGATCGGACGGGCGGATCATGCCGCACCCGTCAGCGGCAGGGCGAGCAGCCGCTCGCTTCCGGCCGAGGCCAGGGCATTGGCGATGGCAGGCGGCGCGATCACCGCCCCCAGCTCACCCGGATCAAACGGCTCGGCATCGCTATCGATGAATTCCACTTCAATCTCCGGACAATCGGCCAGCAGCGGCAGGCCAAGCTGGCCCAGCCGCCCGCGCGCAGGCAGGCCTTTGGCATAGGAAGTCGCCGAACCACTGGCCAGCCCCATCCCGAACAGCAGCCCGCCCTCGATTTGCTGGCGGGCGATATCGACGTTCACCACCCTTCCGATGTCGGCCACGGCGGTCAATTTATCGACCCGGATCCCGCGCTCGTCAAAGCGGGCGCTGGCGATCAGCGCGATCCGCCCCTCGCGCCCGGCCATATCCATCTTGAAACAGGCCAGTCCCTGCCCGGCCCCGCCGCGCCCGCCGCTCCATTCGGCCAGACTGGCGGCACGTTGCAGGCAGGTGGCGAGCTTGATGTCATGCCCCAGCATCGCCATCCGGTAGGACAGCGGCTCGCGCCCCGATCGCGCCGCCAGCTCGTCGATAAAACATTCGATCAGGAATGCCCCAATCCCATTGCCATTGCCGCGCAGCCGCCCGGTCGGCAGGCCGATCTCGGTCGGCACGTGCTCAACCACCAGATGCGGCATCCGGTAGATCGGAACCATGCCCTGCATCGCCAGCGCATCGCCTTTGCCCTGCCGATCGAGTGCATCGCGGACCGCTTCGCCATCGAACAGCCGCGCACCGAATTCGCGGACCGTGGCGGGCATCGCCACCCTGACTTTCAGCGCGACCAGCGATCCATCGGGCGCGGTCCGCGCGGCCAGCACCGCCTTGGCGGGGGTACGCGGCAGACCGGCGAGATGCTCCTGCCAGCGCGACCAGATCAGCTGGACCGGCTTGCCGACCTCACGCGCGATCAGCGCGGCTTCCACCGCATGGGCGTGTTCCAGCCGCGCATCGAAGCTGCCCCCGGCCGCCATCGGATAGACCACCACATCACTCAGGTTCAGCCCCAGGGCATCGGCCACCGCCGCGCGGGCGGCCTGCGGGGCCTGGCTCGCCAGCCACAGTTCGGCCTTGCCGATTTCCACCCGGGCAGTGACCGTGGCGGTTTCGATCCCGCCGTGCAGCGCCGGGGCAATGGTAAAACGGGCCACGTGTTCGAACTTTTCGGACAGCCATTCGTCGGGATCGCCCTCTTCTGCGATCCGATCAGCCTTGCCGCGCCGTAACGCGGCTTCCAGCCGTTCCTCGATCTTCGCGCTGTCGGCCAGTGCCGCCGGGCGGAATTTCGGCGCCGCGATCTTCAGCGCGCGCTCGGCCGCCCACCAGTCACTTGCCACCGCAGCCAGCCAACGCGGGTTTTCGACCAGGCGAAGGAACCCCGGAACCCCGCGCGCCTTTTGCGCATCGAAGCTGCCCAGCGTGCAATCCCCGATCGGCGCGTGGCGGATCGCGGCAAAGACCATATCGGACAGGCGCACATCCGCGGCGAAGGAATAGGACCCATCGACCTTGCTAGGCAGATCCAGCCGCGGGTAGCGCAGCGGCGCTCCGGCTGGAAATTCCGCCGCGCGCTCTTGTGGCGGCTCGGCCCGGGCGACCGCCGGACTGGGCGGGGAATAGCGCGATGCCTCTTCCACCAGTTCGGCAAAGGACAGCCGCTTGTCGGTATGGACGATGAAGCCGTCCTGCGCGTCGCATTCTTCCCAGGCGACGTTCCAGCGATCGGCGGCGGCCATGGCCAGAACTGCCCGCGCACTGGCGGCGGCGGTCCGGGCGGCGCCCTCATGCGCGGCCAGCGAGGTGCCTTCGGCGCTGACCATAAAAGCCTCACCCTCGGCAAAGCGGCGCGCCATCACCCCATCTGGACTGCTGGCCAGACCCGGCGTCAACGGGATCCACAGCGGTGCCCAGTGCGCCGCCAGCGGGGCGTTGCCATAGACCCCGCTGATCGGCGCGGGCTCCACCGCGACCTGGCGCCAGTCCGCGCCGAGTTCATAGGCGACGATTTGCGGGATCAGGGTGGTGATCCCCTGCCCCATTTCCAGATCGGGTACGGCCACGCTGACCACGCCGTCCTTGCCGATCTTCAGCCAGGCATCGAAGGCATATTCGCCCGGCCCGGCATCAAGCGGCGGGGCGAAGCTGCGCGGGCTGAGCGCCCAGGCGGCAATCAGCCCCCCGGTCACCCCCGCCCCGATCAAGACCCCGCGCCGCGTAAACCTCATTGCCCGACCCTAGCCGGAGCAGCGCCGCGAAGTCGAGCGCGCGGCCTCACTGATTCCCCAGCCAGGTCGAAACCCGCGCGGCGATCGCGGCGAAGGCATCGGCCGCCGCACCCGCCCCCGCTGCCGGGGGCTGACCTGCGTCGCTGGCTTCGCGGATCGCCAGTTGCAGCGGAATTCGGCCAAGAAACGCCAGACCCAGCTCTGATGCCGCAGCTTCAGCCCCGCCACGGCCAAAGGGATCGGAGATCTCTCCGCAATGCGGGCAGGCATAGCCGGACATGTTCTCCACCAAGCCGACCACCGGCACTTCACCTGCCTGGAACAGCTGGATCGCGCGTCGCGCGTCGATCAGCGCCAGATCCTGCGGGGTCGAGACAATCACCGCCCCGGCCGGTTTGTGGCGTTGCAGCATGGTCAACTGAACATCGCCGGTGCCGGGCGGCAGATCGACCACCAGCAGGTCGATATCGCCCCAATCGGCGTCGATCAGCTGCCCCAGGGCGTTGCTGGCCATCGGCCCGCGCCAGGCGATCGCCTTGTCCGGCTCGATCAGCTGGCCCATCGACAGTACCGGCACACCCCATTCGCTCGGCACGGGAACCAGCTTGTCGCCCCGGGCGTGGGGCTTGATCCCCTCGGTCCCGAGCAGCCGCGGCTGCGACGGGCCATAGATATCGGCATCGACCAGCCCAACCTTGTGCCCGGCCCGGGCGAGCGCGACGGCAAGGTTGGTGGAGACCGTTGACTTGCCGACCCCGCCCTTGCCGGAACCGACGGCCAGAATGCGGCGGCGCAGCTTGTCGGCCATCAGCGCCACGCGCACGTCATCAACCCCCGGCTGCCCGGTCAGCGCCTGCTGAACCGCCTGTTCAAGCCGATCCCGCTCAACCGCATCAAGCCCGCCCGCATCAAGCACGACGATCGCAACACCCTGATTGAGGCGGAGCGACTGCAACCGAGACTGGGCGAGCGGCGGGAGCAAAGGACGAAGCGCATCGGCGGCGGAATCTGGCGTGGTCATGGCGCAGAGGCGAAACCCTTTTAGCCGCGCGCTGGCAAGGAAAAATGCATCCCTGGCCTCTGTTAATTGCGCCAAGCGCTCTTATAGTGACTGCCATGAGCGAGAGCGAGAGCCCCAAGCGCGGCGACAAGAAAACCGAACAGCACGATCCGCAGGCAACGGCCGAAACCGGCCAGACCGAAAGCGGCGCTGATGCCGCCCCGCCCCAGCCGCCGCGCAATCCGTGGCAGTCCGAACCGGCCGATCCGGGGCTGCGCCGTTCAGCAGGGCTTGAGCAGATCCTGCGCCAGCGCGGCCAGACCCGCAGCGCATCGGGCCTGCCCAAGGGCTGGCTCGGCTGGGCGCTGCTCGGCTCACTCTCGGCCTGGCTGCTATCCACCTCGATCCATGTCCTTGCCCAGGGCGAAAGCGGCGTGCTGACCACGCTGGGCCGCTATGAGGGCAAGCTGGAACCGGGGCTCAACATCACCATGCCCTGGCCGTTCCAGAGCGTTACCCGCAGCAATCTGGGCGGCGAAATGACCACCCTGCTGCCCGACAATGATACCGAAACGCTGATGCCGACCCGTGACGGGGAACTGATCGACCTCAGGGTCCAGGTGCGCTGGCGGGTCAGCGATCTGCGTGCCTTCAGCCAGACTTTCCCCGATGGCGAAGCCGCGATCCGCCGCCTGACCGACAGCGCGATCCGCGCCGCAGCCGCCGAGGTCGGCTTTGACGATCTGCGCGGCGGCAAGAACCGGGCGCAATTCCAGCAGCGCGTGGCGGATCGGCTGCAACGGGTGCTTAGCGCGTGGAGATCGGGCGTCTCAGTGGTCGCGGTAGAAGTAACCGGCGCCAATCCACCGGCACGGCTGGCCGATACCTTCAAAGCGGTGAACGATGCGAACGAGGCGGCGGCAAAGAACCGTGAAACCGCCCAGGCCTATGCCAAACAGGTCACTCTGGGCGCCCAGGCAGAGGCGGCTGCCTTTGATCGCGCCTATGCGCTGTACCGGATCGCCCCGGACGTAACCCGCCAGCAGATCTATTATTCGACCGTCGAAGGTGTGCTGCGCAACAACCCGGTGGTGATCGGCAATGGTCCGGCAGCTTCGGCAACTGCGGCGCCTCCGCCCGAATCCAAACCGGCCGCGGAGGGGCGTTGATCATGACGGGAATTCTGCGCAATCCGAACTTCAGCCTGTTCGGTCTGGCGATCCTGGGCCTGTTGCTCGGCTCCAGCTTCGCCGTGGTTGGTGAGGATCAGCAAGCTGTGATCGAGCGGATGGGCAAGCCTGACCGGGTGGTCAACCGCTTCCGTCCGGGCGATGCCGATGGGGCCGGGATTATTGCCAAGATCCCGCTGCTGGAGCAGGTGGTGTGGCTGCCGCGCGGGCTGGTCGGCTTTTCCAACGCCAAGGCGAAGGTCCGCAGCAACGATCAGCAGGCTCTGCTGGTCGATACCGACGTGACCTACCGGATCATCGACCCGGTCCGGCTGGCCAATACACTGGGATCGGCAGACAAGGTGGAAGGGCAGCTGCAATCGCTGCTTCCGCCGCTGCTCGATCAGGAACTGTCACAGCGCAGCGCCGGTGATATCGCCCGCCCCGGATCGGGCGGTGCGGCGGTAATGCTGCTTAAAAGTCTTGATGCCCGGACCCGGCAATACGGGGTACAGATCGTCGATCTGCGGATCGCGCGGGTGGAGCTGGATGAGGCCGGCCAGAAGGCCACTTTTGAGCGGATGCGCGAACGCCAACTGGCCGAAGTGAACGCCATTCAGACCCGCAGCGGTGCGGAAGCCTCGCAGATAACCTCGGCCGCAGAGGCCGAGGCCAATGCCCTGATCCAGCGCAGCGCGGCGCAGGATCTCGAATTCTATCGCTTCTTCAAGGCGATGCGCAGTTACGAGGGGATGTATGGCAACCCCACCCGCCAGAACACCACCACCATCTACCTCCAGCCCGACAGCGGCTACCTGAAGTACATGGCTGGAAACTGAGCGGTTCAATTCCCATTAAAGGTGGCGATGCAAAGGTTCTGCTCCACTTGCGATCTTGCCGAACTGGAAGGAATGCTCCCGTGAAATACGTTTACAGTCTCACTTCGGCGCTGCTGCTGGGCGGGGCGGCGGCATCCCTGATAACCGGCATCCCGGCCGGAGCCCAGGTCGCCCAGAACGAACAGAGCGGCACCTCGGCACTGACCCCGCGCCCCGGCGCCCCGGCCAGTTTCGCAGAGCTGACCGCGCAGCTGCAACCCGCTGTGGTCAATATCGCCGTACGCCAGAAGATTGAGGTCAGGAATCCGCTGGCCGGCACACCGTTTGGCGCGATGGCGCCCGGCGGCCAAGCCAAGGTCGCCGAAGGTCTGGGGTCTGGCTTCATCGTCTCACCCGATGGCTATATCGTCACCAACAACCACGTGATCAGCCTTGATCGCGAAGGTCAGGCCGACGAAGTGGCGGTCAAGCTGTCGAGCGGGCAGGAATACAAGGCCCGGATCATCGGCCGCGATCCCGAATCCGATATTGCCGTGCTCAAGATCGATGCGACCGGCCCGCTGCCCTTCGTCAAATTCGGCCAATCGGGCAAGGCCCGCGCCGGCGACTGGGTGATCGCGATCGGCAATCCGTTCGGGTTGGGCGGAACGGTGACTTCGGGGATCATCTCTTCGGTCAACCGCAACACCGGCACTGGCGCCTATGATCACTACATCCAGACTGACGCCTCGATCAATCAGGGCAATTCGGGCGGGCCTATGTTCGACATGGCCGGCAACGTGATCGGCATCAACAACTGGATAGTCGCCCCAGGTGGCGGCAATATCGGGATCGGCTTTGCGATCCCTTCGGATACGGCCAGCCCGATCGTCGAGCGGCTCAAGAACGGCCAGGCGATCGAGCGCGGCTATCTGGGTATCTCGATCCAGCAGGTCAGCGATGAGATCGCCGATTCGCTGGGACTGCCGCACGATCGCGGTGAACTGGTCCGGCTGGTCCAGCCGAACCAGCCCGCCGCCGCTGCCGGGATCAAGGTTGGCGACATCGTGCTGAAGGTGAACGGCAAGACGGTTACGCCGGACAGTACCCTTTCCGGCATCGTTTCGGATATCGCACCCGGAACCCGCATCCCGCTTGAGGTTCTGCGCGGCGGTAAGACGATTACGCTTTACGCCACGGTGGCCAAGCGCCCGAGCCAGCAGGAACTGGCCAAGAGCCTGGCGCCCGAGGAGAAGCCCGATCCCTTTGCCAACCCTGCCCAACAGGGCGACGGCCTGGCCGAAACCGCATTGGGACTCAAGGTTCTGACGATGGAACCGGGGATCGCCCAGCAGCTGGGTGTGCCCAACGCCCTGCGCGGGGTTGTGATCGCCGGGGTCAGCAGCGCCTCGGACGCCGCGAACCGCGGCTTGCAGCGCGGTGATATCGTGGTTTCCGCCAACCTCAGGGAAGTGGCAAGCGTCAGCGATTTCGAACGCGAGATCCGCGCCGCCAAGACTGCCGGCCGTCCGACCGTGACCTTGCAGGTGATGCGCCCCGGTCAGCCCGGACTGACCTACGTGGCGGTGCGGCTACAGTAGGGGTCTTTAACCCGGCGGCGGTTCCGCTGCCGGGGCCTTCTTCGCCTTGCCGGTCGCCTCGTTGAGGAAATCCTCGCTGGCGGCCGGCGGCGGGTTTACCGGCACCAGCCCGCCATTGTCGGTCGGGCCGCGCGGTGTGCGGTCCTCTTGCTGCGGCACCAGATTGCCCTGATCGTCCACGTACTGGTAATCCTCGGGCGCGCCGCTCATCAGCACTTCGTCATCGGGTTCAAGCTGCCAGGCCGGAAGGGTGGCAACGGTTTCGAACTGTTCGACGGGCCGCTTGGCCACCGCAACTTTCATGAACGAGGCAAAGGCCCGGGCCGGGGCGGTGCCGCCCTGCAAACCCGGCACCGGCCGGTCATCGTCGCGGCCCATCCAGACCCCGGTTGTCACCCCGCTAGAAAAGCCCATGAACCAGCCGTCCTTGTTGGCGGTGGTGGTCCCGGTCTTACCGGCCACCGGGCGGCCGATCTGCGCGGCCTTGCCGGTGCCGATGCTGACAGCGGTCTGCAACATATCGGTGATCCCGGCGGCCACGTGCGCCGGGAACAGCTTTGCCCCTTCCTTGGCCTCG
>Ga0116180_1003919_pt1 | contig 11006 bp, 7 predicted proteins | sample AD_UKC073_MetaG_FD_89804 | JGI IMG/M metagenome (GOLD analysis project Ga0116180, IMG submission 89804) | Active sludge microbial communities of municipal wastewater-treating anaerobic digesters from USA - AD_UKC073_MetaG | ecosystem: Engineered > Bioreactor > Anaerobic > Digestate | place: USA... | reverse complement strand
CTCATGAGGATCTCGGACGTGGTCAGGCTCAAGGGTGGAGACGTCATCACGGTGCGTTCGGACGCCTCCGTGACCGAGTTGCTGGCGCTGCTCTCGGAGCACCGAATCGGTGCCGTCGTCGTCAGCGATGACGGTGAGACGGTGCACGGCATCGTCAGTGAGCGCGACATCGTGCGGCACCTGCACACCGACGGTGCGGCACTGCTCGACGCCCCGGTGCACCAGATCATGACGGCCGAGGTGCACACCTGCGTGCCCGAGGACAGCCTCGACGACCTGGAGTCGGCGATGACGGAGAAGCGGTTCCGCCACGTGCCGGTGCTCTCCGACGGCAAGCTCGTCGCGATCGTCAGCATCGGCGACGTCGTGAAGAACCGGATCGATGACCTCCAGGCCGAGCGCGACCAGCTGCGCACCTACATCCAGTCCTGACGCCGCCGGAGGCACTGGGTCGCGCATGCAGCGCAGACCCAGACTGAGCGCCTACCGTGGTCACCATGACCGCCGACGCGATCGCCGACGGCCCCGTGCCTGACGATGCCGAAGAGCTCGAGGAACCCCGCGAACACACGCGCCTCGGGCAGTACCGCCTTGTCCAGCGCATCGGCGAGGGCGGGATGGGCGTGGTGCACCTCGCCCTGGACCGGCACGGTCGAGCGGTCGCCCTGAAGGTGCTGCGACCGCACATCGCCCTCGACCCGGATGCGCGGACCCGCCTGGCTCGCGAGGTCAACTCCCTCAGCCGGGTGAGCAGCCCGTTCGTCGCCCCGATCGTCGACGCCGACGTCGAGGGCCCGCGTCCCTACATCGTGACGCGCTACGTCCCCGGCCCCTCGCTCGACGAGCAGGTCGCCGATCGGGGGCTCCTGCCACCGGCCGAGCTGCACCGCGTGGCCCACGGCCTCGCCGAGGCCCTCGACGCCATCCACGGCGCGGGCGTCATCCACCGTGACGTCAAGCCGGCGAACGTCCTCCTCGTCGACGGCGAACCCGTGCTCATCGACTTCGGCATCGCCCACGTCGCCGACGACGTCCGACTCACGATGGCTGGGTTGGTCATGGGAACGCCCGGCTACCTCGCCCCCGAGGTCATCAGCGGCCAGGACGTCACCGCAGCCACCGACTGGTGGGGGTGGGCCGCGACGACCGCCTTCGCCGCGGGCGGGGTGCCGCCGTTCGGCCGTGGGGCCATGAGCGCCGTGCTGGCCCGGGTGGCCCAGGGGGAGCCCGACCTGCGTGCCGTCGACCCGCGCATCGAACCCCTGCTCTACGCGGCGCTCGCGCCCGACCCTGCCCAGCGCCCGCACCACCACGAGGTCGTCGCGGCGCTCGAGAGCTACGCCCACGGTGCCCCGGCGACGGCGGCCATCGAGGTGCGCCGCGTGCGCCCGCAGACGCAGGTGCTCGCCATCGCCCCGACGAGCGTCATGCAGCCGGCGCCTCCCGCTGCGCCCGTGCCCGCGCCCGTGCCGCCACGGCCTCCCGCTGCGCCCGTGCTCGCGCCGCCACCGCGGCAGTGGGCGTCCGCGCCGATGCAACCTCAGCCCGGCTACCGCCAGCACCTCCCTGCGCCAGCCCCGGTGCCGGGCCAGGTGGCTGGCCCGGCACCGGAATCGGAGTCGGACTGGGATGCCGCTCGGCAGGGCCTGGGTCCCTACGCGGACCCCCGGATCGGTCGCCCGAGCCGGGCGGGCACCCTGCTCGCCCTGCTGGCGCTGCTCGGGGCGGTGTCGGCGGCCGCCCCGGTGGTGGCCGCGATGGCCCTGCTCGGCTGGATCGCTCTCGCGCGCACGGCTGACCGCTCGGTGACCTCCCTCGTCATGCGCCGTCACGAACGTGGAGCCCGCGGAAGCGATGTCGCCGTGGCCGTCGCGAGCAGCCCGTGGCACCTGGTCGTCGGCACGCTGGGTGCCCTGCTCACCGCGGTGCTCCCGCTGTTCGTGGGGCTGTGTGCCCTCTTCGCGACGGCGCTCGTGCTCGGGGTCGCGACCGGGGCCGATGTCAGCACGGGCCAGACCGTCCCCCTGGTGGCGGGCGGCGTCTTCGCGGGGCTCACGGCCTGGTGGGGGCCGGGCGGCGCCAGCCTCCGGCGGGGCAGCCGCAGCATCGTGCGCGGCATCTCGCCCGGGGAGACGATGCGTCAGGTCGTGGCGGCAGTCCTGCTCGTGGCCGCGGCCGGCATCCTCGCCGTGACGGTGACGGGTGACGGCGCGACCTGGTGGCCGCGCACCACCGCTCCCTCGTGGGTCGACACGGCGGTTCCGGCGCCGTGACGCCCGCGACGACGACGGTGACGCGATGACGACGCCCCCCAAACGGCATCCGGCCAGGGTGCCGGGCTGGCGTCGCGGCGGCTTCATGGTGGGCGAGGAGCCGACCGAACCGATGCCGATGAACGACCTGCTGCGCGGAACGCCGTACCGCGACATCCGGGTCCCCGGTGAGGCGGCCGAGGACGCACAGGTCAGGCGCGCGCTCGACCTCGCCGCGCGGGTCGGCGAACTCATGCTGCGCTGTGGTGCGGGCGCCCCACAGGTCGTGGGCAGCGTCGCGGCGGTGGCGGCCGCGGCGGGCGTCGACGTCATCGAGGTCGACATCACCTTGCAGTCCCTGCTCGTCCAGGCCAGCAGCTCGAGCGGGCGACCGCACACCCTGCTGCGCGTCGTGCGGCGCACCCGGCACGACTACGCGCGCCTGGCCGCGGTCCACGAACTCGTCGAGGGCCTCGCGGACGGGTCGATCGACTCCCGGGATGCCGATCGCCTGCTGCGCGAGATCAAGCGCACCCCGCGGCGCTTCTCCGTCACAGCGGTATCCGTGGCCAGCGCGGTGCTGGCGTCGTCCGTCGCGGTGATGATCGGTGCCAGCCCGGCGGCCGCCGTCATCACGGTGCTCGTCGTGCTCGTCGTGACGGGGGTGAACCGGGTGCACTCCGGGTTCGACCTGCCCGAGTTCTACGGCAACGCGATCAACGCGCTCGTGGCCACAGTGTTGGCAGGCCTGGCGTATGCCGTGGCGACGCTCGTCGGGTCCCCGCTCGGGGAGCAGGACTTCGCGTTCATCGTCGCGGGCGGCATCGTCGCCATGCTGCCCGGGCGAACGATGGCCGCGGCGATCGAGGACGTGCTCTTCGGGTTCCCGCTCACCGGCGCGGGGCGGTTGCTCTCTGTGCTGGTCGCCCTCATGGGCCTGATCATCGGCATCGGTGCCGGCCTGAAGGTCATGCTGTGGATCACGACCGCGCTCGACACCCAGTTCGTCTCGCCGACGGTGCTCGAACTGCGCACGGACCAGGGCGCGCTCGTCACTGCCCTGCTCGGCGCCCTGTTCGTCGGGCTCAGCGCCGCGGTGACCGTGCAGAGTCGGGTGCGACTCATCCTGCCGACCGGGCTGCTCTCGGTGGGTGCCGCCACGATCGGGGCGATCCTGCAGCGCTCCCTGGAGTTCGGGGTCATCACGGCCACCGGGTTCGCGGCCATCGCCCTCGGTGCCGTCGGGCGGGTCGTGGCCGCGCGCTTGCGGGTGCCGTCGATGGTCATCATCGTGCCCGCCTCGTTCGCGCTGCTCCCGGGTCTGACGATCTTCCGCGGCCTCTACGAGCTGGTGGCGGTCGGCGGCGCGTCAGCGGGGTCGCTGACGATCCAGTCGGGCCTGACGACCCTGCTGTCGGCCGGGGCCGTGCTGCTCGCGATCGCGACGGGAACGGTCTTCGGCGAGATCCTCACCTCGCGGTGGGACACCTCGGTGCGCGGGGAGCGGCCGAAGGGCAGCGACGGCGGCTGACGCCGTTCTCGCCGTGTCCGGTGGGGGCCGTAGACTCCGGGGCTGTCCGGTCCGCTGCGTCGGGTCGGGCGTGCTGGCGTGGCGCAATTGGTAGCGCACCTGTCTTGTAAACAGGGGGTTGAGGGTTCGAGTCCCTTCGCCAGCTCTCGGGGATGGTCAGATGCCGCCGGGTGCTGTTGGGGGGTCAAGGGCGCGGCCCACCGCGCGCTTGGCCTCCCGGCTGTGATCGGCGGGGCCATCGACGTCATCGAGGGTGAGCCGGGTCTGCTCGGGCATCCGTCGTCACTGCACGCAGCGCTGGGGCTGTCTGTGCCGCATAGCTGGCACCAGCCGGGGGTAGCGTCGACACCATGACGTCCGTCCCAGACGGCATCGCTCGCTACCGCGCGGCCGATGACCTCGACACCGGCGCCTCGGTCTGATGGGCGTGGGCGTTGTGAGGCGGGCGATCGACCAGGGGTGGACGGTGCGCGCGACCGCCGGGCCGGTACCCGAGCACCTCGCGTCCGCGCTCACGGGCGTTGCAGCGGTGGCGGCCAGCGTGCCCGGCGTCGTCCACCTCGACCTGCTGGCAGCCGGGCTGATCCCCGACCCCCACCTCGACCTCAACGAGTCGCTGCTCACCTGGATCGGTCTCGTCGACTGGACGTACGGGACCACCCTGCCCATGACTGCCGCCGAGCTCGCCGCGGCCGAGCGCCACGAGATTGTCTTCGACGGGCTCGACACCGTCGCCACGGTGCTCCTGAACGGCCAGGTCATCGCCGAGGTCGCGAACCAGCACCGCACCCACCGACTCGACGTCACCGGCATCCTCACCGAGGGTGACAACCTGCTCGAGGTGCGCTTTCGCAGCCCGGTGAAGTACGCGAACGCCCAGAGCCTGACGTACGGTGCGCGCCCCGGTCCGTACCCGATGCCCTTCGAGGCCATCCGCAAGTCGGCGTGCAGCTTCGGCTGGGACTGGGGGCCTGCGACGTTCACGAGCGGCATCTGGCGGCCCGTGCACCTGGTGTCGTGGAGCGGGGCGCGGTTCGACGACGTCCTGGTGCGCGCGGATGCCGTGGGCGACGGTGGTCGTGTCGAGGTCGTCGCCCGCGTCGCGTCCACATCGGATGCCGCTCGCACGGTGACCGTGTCCATCGCCGGGGCGAGCGCGTCGGCGACGACCGCCGCAGGCGAGAGGAAGGTCACGGCATCGGTCGAGTGCGCGACGGTCGACCGCTGGTGGCCGACCGGGCACGGCGACCAGCCCCTCTACGACGTCGAGGTCGAACTCGCCTGCGACGGTGCGGTGCTCGACCGCGTTCGGCGTCGGGTGGGCTTTCGCACACTGCACTGGGACACCACGCCGGATGCCGCGGGCACCCCCTTCCAGCTCGTCGTCAACGACCGGCCGATCCTCGTCAAGGGCGTCAACTGGATCCCCGACGACTCCTTCCCGGTGCGGGTGGACCGAGCCCGCTACGCCCAGCGCCTCACCCAGGCCAGGGCCGCGAACGTCAACCTCGTGCGGGTCTGGGGCGGCGGCACCTACGAGTCCGACACCTTCTACGACCTGTGTGACGAGCTGGGTCTGGTGACCTGGCAGGACTTCCTCTTCGCCTGCGCGGCCTACCCGGAGGAGGAGCCCCTGCGGTCCGAGGTCGAGGTCGAGGCCCGGCAGAACGTGGCCCGGCTCGCGCACCACGCCTCGTTGGCGCTGCTCACCGGCAACAACGAGAACCTGTGGGGCTACGAGGACTGGGGGTGGAAGGAGCGGCTCGACGGCCGCACCTGGGGTGCGCACTACTACGACGAGCTGCTCCCGGCCGTCGTCGCCGAGGTGGCGCCGCACGTGCCGTACGCCCCGGGCAGCCCGTTCAGCCCGGGCGGGCAGCACCCGAATGACCCGAGCCACGGCACCACCCACCTGTGGGAGCAGTGGAACTCCCTGGACTGGGCGACCTACCGGGACATCGCCCCGCGGTTCGTCGCGGAGTTCGGCTGGCAGGGGCCGCCGACCTGGTCGACCCTCACGACGGCGATCAGCGACGACCCCCTCACCCCCGAGTCGCCCGGCATGCTCGCCCACCAGAAGGCCGTCGACGGCAACGCCAAGCTCGTGGGTGGGCTCGTGCGCCACCACCGGGTGCCCGACGACATGGCGACCTGGCACTGGGCGATGCAGCTGAACCAGGCCAACGCCATCACGTGCGCCCTCGACTGGTTCCGCTTCCTGGCGCCCTCGTGTTCTGGTGCGGTCGTCTGGCAGCTCAACGACTGCTGGCCGGTGACGTCGTGGGCGGCGATCGACGGCAGCGGTCGTGAGAAGCCCCTCTACTTCGCCCTGCAGAACGCGTTCGCCCCACGGGTGGTGTCGGTCCAGCCCCGGGGTGGCCGACTGGTGGCCTCGCTCGGCAACGACACGGACGTGCCGTGGGAGGGCTCGCTCACGTGTCGGCGGTTGCGGTTCGACGGCACGGTGTGTGGGTCGAAGGACGTTGCGGTGTCGGTGCCCGCCCGTGGGTCGGTGACCATCGACCTCCCCGCGGTGGTCGCGGACGCCGACGACCCGGCATCCGAGGTGGTGGTCGTCGAGACCCTCGGGACGCGAGGCTCCTGGTTCTTCTGCGAGCCGCGGGACAGTGCGCTTCCTCCCGCGGCTCTCGAGGTGAGCGTGGCCGCGACGGATGCCGGGTTCGACGTCTCCGTGACCGCACGGACGCTCGTGCGAGACCTGACCCTGCTGATCGACAAGGTCGATCCTGCCGCTCGGGTCGACCGTGGGCTGGTCACGCTGCTGCCGGGGGAGTCGGCCACCTTCCGGGTGACGGGGGTTGGCTCACTGGACGTGGGCGCGGTGTGCGCGCCCGGCATCCTGCGCTGTGGAAACGAGCTGATGAACCCGACGTGATCCGAGGGCCCGGGTCGGGGATCACGGTCGTGCAGGACCGACTGGCGACCTTCGGCGTGCCGGCCCCGCTCAGCCCTCGAGGGTGGCCGAGTAGTCGGGCACCGCCTGCTGGAGCGAGCGGTCGGGGCGCACGTACCCCTTCGACGGCGGCCGCGGCGGGAGCTCGACCAACGGCGCCTCGACGGGCTCGTAGGGCACCTGCGAGAGCAGGTGGGCGATCATGTTGAGCCGCGAGCGACGCTTGTCCTCGCTCTCGACGACCCACCACGGCGCGGCCGCGATGTCGGTGTGCACCATCATCTCGTCCTTGGCGCGCGAGTAGTCCTCCCAGTGGGTGATCGACTCGACGTCGGTCGTCGAGAGCTTCCAGCGGCGCATGGGGTCGGTGAGGCGGGACTCGAAGCGGCGCTGCTGCTCGGCATCGCTCACGGAGAACCAGTACTTGAGCAGCCGGATGCCGTCCTCGACGAACATGCGCTCGACGATGGGGCACTGGCGCAGGAAGCGCTGGTGCTCCTGGGGGGTGCAGTACCCGAGCACGCGCTCGACACCGGCGCGGTTGTACCAGCTGCGGTCGAAGAGCACGATCTCACCGGCGGCCGGCAGGTGCTCGATGTACCGCTGGAAGTACCACTGGGTGCGTTGGCGCTCGGTCGGTGTGGGCAGCGCGACGACCCGCGCCGAGCGGGGGTTGAGGTACTCGGTGACCCGCTTGATGGCCGATCCCTTACCGGCGGCGTCACGGCCCTCGAAGACGATCACGACGCGCTCACCCTCGCGCTTGACCCACTCCTGCATCGTCACCAGCTCGGCCTGGAGCCGGACGAGCTCGGCCTCGTAGACGGCCTTCTTCAGTCGCGCGTTCTTCGCCATCGCACCATCGTGGCAGACCCGGCCGGATGCCGCCCGCTCGCCACGTGATCATCAGGAACGTTCCCGTGGCCTGACACCGCGGGGGTAGCGTGACGAGAAATCTCTTGCCGCCACCCCGGAGGTCGGTCCGTGAAGCTCGCCCGTCACGCCTCACAGTTCGCTGCGCTCGCCGCCATGGTGGCCGTGCTGACGGCCCTGTCCGGCTGCGGTGGGCCGTCCGCGAGCACCGACAGCTCAGAACTCGATGGGTCGTGGACCCTGGAATCGCTCGGTGGAGTCTCCGACCTCACGCCGGCTGACCCCGGTGTGACGTCCACCCTCGTCCTCGAGGACGGCCAGGCCTCCGGCTCAGGCGGGGTGAACACCTTCCGCGGTTCCTACGAGTCGCCCGCTGACGGCGAGCTCACCTTCTCGCCGCCGGCGAGCACGCGGATGGCTGGGCCCGAGGTCGCCATGGCGCAGGAGGCCGCGTTCCTCAAGGCGCTCGAGCAGACCAAGCGCTTCGAGCTGGACGGCGATCGGCTTGTGCTGGGCAACGCTGGGAACGACACCCTCGCGGTGCTGAGGCCGACCGCCCCCTGACCGTCCCGCACGAGAGAAGCCGGGCAACCGCCGCAGGTGCGGCAGGTTGCCCGGCTCCTCGCAGGAAGGGCCAGAAAGGCCCGTGCGCGGTTCGCCTCAGCTCAGGTCGAAGCGGTCGAGCTCCATGACCTTGGCCCAGGCCGCGGCGAAGTCGTTGACGAACTTCGTCGACGCGTCGTCGCTGGCGTAGACCTCGGAGACGGCGCGCAGCTCGGAGTTGGAGGCGAAGACGAGGTCGGCGCGCGTGCCGGTCCAGCGCAGCTCGCCGGTGGCGCGGTCGCGTCCCTCGAAGGTGTCCTCGGCCTCGGTCGTGGCCGACCACTTCGTGCTCTGGTCGAGCAGGTTGACGAAGAAGTCGTTGCTGAGCGACCCCGTGTTCGTGGTGAACACGCCGAGTGAGGACCCCTGCGTGTTCGCCCCCAGCACGCGCAGACCACCGACGAGCACGGTCATCTCCGGGGCGCTGAGGTTGAGCAGGTTCGCGCGGTCGACGAGCAGGAACTCCGCGCCGAGGCGGTGACCCTTGCCCGCGTAGTTGCGGAAGCCGTCTGCGCTGGGCTCGAGCACGGCGAACGAGTCGACGTCGGTCTGCTCCTGCGTGGCGTCGGTGCGGCCCGGCGTGAAGCGGACAGCCACCTCGTGGCCGGCGTTGCGGGCAGCCTGCTCGACCGCGGCCGTGCCGCCGAGGACGATGAGGTCGGCCAGCGAGATCTTCTTGCCGCCGGTCTGGGCGCCGTTGAACTCGGCCTGGATGCCCTCGAGGGCGCTGATGACCGTCGCGAGCTGCGCCGGGTCGTTGACGTCCCAGCCGTTCTGCGGGGCCAGGCGGATGCGGGCACCGTTCGCGCCACCGCGCTTGTCGCTGCCGCGGAACGTCGAGGCCGACGCCCAGGCGGTGGCGACCAGCTGGGAGACGGTGAGGTCGCTGGCGAGGATGCGCGCCTTGAGCTCGGCCACGTCGTGAGCATCGACGAGCTCGTGGTCGACGGCGGGCACCGGGTCCTGCCAGATGAGCTCCTCCTGCGGCACCAGTGGGCCGAGGTAGCGCTCGATCGGGCCCATGTCGCGGTGGGTCAGCTTGAACCACGCGCGGGCGAACGCGTCGGCGAACGCGTCGGGGTTCTCCAGGAAGTGCCGCGAGATCTTCTCGTAGGCCGGGTCCATCCGCAGGGCGAGGTCCGTGGTGAGCATGACCGGAGCGGTCCGCTTGGTCGGGTCGTGCGGGTCGGGGACGGCATCCTTGGCGGCGGGGTCGGTGGGCACCCACTGCCACGCGCCGGCCGGGCTCTTGGCGAGGTCCCACTCGTAGTTGAACAGCGTCTCGAAGTAGCTGTTGTCCCACGTCGTCGGCGTCGGGGTCCACGGACCCTCGAGGCCGCTGGTGATGGTGTCATTGCCCGACCCGGTGCCGTAGGTGTTCTTCCAGCCCAGGCCGACCTCGGCCATCGAGGCGCCCTCGGGCTCGGGGCCGACGTACTTGTTGGGGTCGGCGGCACCGTGGGTCTTGCCGAAGGTGTGACCACCGGCGATGAGGGCCACGGTCTCCTCGTCGTTCATCGCCATGCGGGCGAACGTCTCGCGGATGTCGCGGGCCGAGGCCAGCGCGCTCGGGGTGCCGTTGGGGCCTTCGGGGTTGACGTAGATCAGACCCATCTGCACGGCGGCCAGCGGGTTCTCGAGCTCGCGGTCACCGGTGTAGCGCTCGTCGCCGAGCCAGGTGTCCTCCGGGCCCCAGTAGACGTCCTCGTCGGGCTCCCACACGTCGGCGCGACCGCCGCCGAAGCCGAAGGTCTTGAAGCCCATCGACTCCAGTGCGACGTTGCCGGTGAGGACCATCAGGTCGGCCCAGGAGATCTGCTTGCCGTACTTCTTCTTGATGGGCCAGAGCAGGGCGCGGGCCTTGTCGAGGTTGGCGTTGTCGGGCCAGCTGTTCAGCGGCGCAAAACGCTGCATCCCCGCACCGGCGCCACCGCGACCGTCGCTGATCCGGTAGGTGCCGGCGCTGTGCCAGGCCATCCGGATGAAGAGCGGGCCGTAGTGCCCGTAGTCGGCCGGCCACCAGTCCTGGGAGTCGGTCATGAGGGCGGTGAGGTCGGCGCGCAGGGCGTCGAGGTCGAGGCTCGCGAACGCCTCGGCGTAGTCGAAGTCCTCACCCATCGGGTTGGCTGCGGGCGCGTGCTTGCGCAGGATCTTCAGGTTGAGCTGGTCGGGCCACCACGTGCGGTTGCCAGCACCCTCAGTGGGGTGGTTGGCGGTGTGGATGACGGGACACAGTCCCTCGCTCTCCTCCGAGTTCATGTCTCCGACGACGGCGTCGTGGTTCTGCTCGCTCATGCTCTTCCTTCCAATGTGCTGGTGGGGCAGGGTGGTGGTCAGGCTGCGTGGGTGGTCAGTTTCATCGTGCCGCGTGTGCGACCTGTGCGCAGGTCGCACAGGTTCCCCAGTACGTGACTTCGGCCTCGTCGATCACGAAGCCTTGGTCGTCGGATGCCGTGAGGCACGGCGTCGCGGACACCGCGCAGTCCACGTCGGCGATCGCCCCGCAGGTGCGACAGACGACGTGGTGGTGGTTGTCCCCGACCCGGGCCTCGTACCGGGCCACCGAGCCGGCGGGTTGGATGCGGCGCAGCAGGCCCGCGGTGGTGAGGGCGCGCAGCACGTCGTAGACGGCCTGGTGGGACACCACGCCGAGCTCGTCACGGACGGCATCGATGACCGCATCCGTGCTCGCGTGCGGCGAGGAGTGGACTGCACCGAGGACGGCCAGTCGAGGGCGGGTGACCCGAAGGTTGTGCTTGCGCAGCAGCTGCTCGAGCTCAGGTGTGGTGGGCACGTCTCGAGTGTGCCCTCTTTCTGGAATAAGTCAAGAGTT
>Ga0116180_1003916_pt1 | contig 11011 bp, 8 predicted proteins | sample AD_UKC073_MetaG_FD_89804 | JGI IMG/M metagenome (GOLD analysis project Ga0116180, IMG submission 89804) | Active sludge microbial communities of municipal wastewater-treating anaerobic digesters from USA - AD_UKC073_MetaG | ecosystem: Engineered > Bioreactor > Anaerobic > Digestate | place: USA... | reverse complement strand
GGTTGGGGCGTCGGTGGGGGCGTCGGGAGCACCGCACCGGGAGTCAGGTACGCGTACCCGGGTGGCGGCGGACCGTCGAGCGGGTAGTAGCCGGGCGGCAGCGCGGGGCGTGCCGCCGGGGCGCCGGCCTCGGCCGGCCCCGGCGCGGGCGCACCCGGGATGGCGGCGGGGCCGCCCATGATCTCGTCGGGCACGAACGCGGGGTTCTTGACCTGGTCCCAGAGGTCCTTCAGGGTTCCGAAGATGCCGCCTCCGTTGTTTCCGGAGCCGTACACCGGGTTCTGGATCTCCGGTATGCCCCCCTCGCTGAGAACCGGCGGGGCGGCCGCCGGACCGGCGGGGGGCACCGTCTGCTGGCGGGGAGTCATCGCGGCACCGTTCGCGACCGGCGCCACCGGGTAGGTGACCACCGGGGGCGGCGGGGCCGGCACCACGAAGGGATCCACCGGTTCGGCTCCGGCCGGCCCGGCGAACGCGACGAGGGCGCCCAGACCCGCGGCAACGGCGAGAACAGCCGGCAGGCGGCCGCGGTAGCTCATGGCGGATAACTTTACGGGCGCTCGTCGTCTCAGGCCACGCCCACTGATTCGCGCTGCGCGGTTCGTGCCGGGCCGGTCCGGCACATTAGTGTGCTGTGGTCGGCCTCCTCTGGTCGGCCTAAGACGGGCCCCAGTGAAGCGGCCGGCAGGACAGTTGGGTGAATCAATGACCGCAGCATCAGAGGCGCCGGCGCTCGAAGCCCGGGTCGGCCACTACTACCGGATGGACGGCACCTATCTCGTCGGCCGGGAGAAGGTCCGCGAGTACGCCCGCGCGGTGCAGGACTATCACCCCGCGCACTGGGATGTCGACGCCGCGGCGGCGCTGGGCTACTCGGGTCTGGTCGCGCCGCTGACGTTCACCTCGACCCCCGGGATGTCCTGCAACCGCCGGATGTTCGAGTCGGTCGTCGTCGGTTACGACACCTACGTGCAGACCGAGGAGGTCTTCGAACAGCACCGTCCGATCGTCGCCGGCGACGAACTGACCATCGACGTCGAGTTGACCTCGGTGCGCCGCATCGCCGGTCGTGACCTGATCACGGTGACCAACACCTTCACCGACGCCAACGGCGAACGGGTGCACACGCTGCACACGACCGTCGTCGGGGTGACCGGGGAGGACATCAACCCCGAGGTCAAGGCCGCCGTCCAGAAGGCGATGATGCACGACGTCGACATCATGAGCATCGACGGGTCCGATGCGGTCTACGAGAAGACGGTGCGGCCCGAAGGGGAGGTCCGCATCGCCCAGGACACCGCCCGCACGCCGGGGACGCCGTCGTTCGACGACCTGCGGGTCGGCGACGAACTGGCGGTGCACCACACCCGGCTGTCCCGCGGGGACCTGGTCAACTACGCGGGCGTGGCCGGGGACGCCAACCCGATCCACTGGGATGAGGACATCGCCAAACTCGCCGGGCTCCCCGATGTGATCGCCCACGGCATGCTCACCATGGGCCTGGGTGCCGGCTTCGTCTCGGCGTGGTCCGGTGACCCGGGCGCGGTCACCCGCTACGCGGTCCGACTCTCGGCGCCCGCGATCGTCTCGGCGGCCGAGGGGGCCGACATCGAATTCAGCGGGAAGGTCAAGTCGTTGGACGCCGAGACCCGCACCGGTGTGGTCCTGGTGTCGGCGAAATCGGACGGCCGCAAGATCTTCGGCCTGGCGACCTTGGATATCCGCTTCCCGTGATCGGGCTTCCCGGATCGGTTGGCCCCGGAATCAGCCCCGCGGCCACACGATGATCGGGACCTCGAGCGCCCGCACGATCTTGCTCGCGGACTGACCGAGGAAAAGCCGCTTCGGCTGCGCCAGTCGGCTCGACCCGATCAGCACCACCTCGCTGTCGGTGAAGTCCAGGCTCGCGACCGCGTCCTCGAACGACTCCCCGTCGCCCACAACGCTTGTCACGGTGGCACCGGCGGGCAGTCCGGCGACCGCCCGGTCGACCAGGGCACCGGCGTGTTCCTCCGCGAGGCGGGCCCACTCCTGCCGCCGATCCTCGCGCCCGCCCTCGCCCACCGCGACGAGCGACATAAGCCGGAGCGGAACCTGCCACTCCGCGGCCAGCGTGATCGCGGCATCGAGCAGAGCCTCGTTGCCCGGACGCGTTCCGATGGCACAGGTGATGCGGGTGACTCCGGGTTGGCTCTCGTAGTGCGACGGTGCCAGCGCGACCGGCACCTCGGAGGCGTGCAGCAGGGCGTCGGCAAGGCTCCCCATTCCGAACCGGCCGCTGCGGACGCGGTGGTGGGTACCCACGACGATCAGACCGGCCGCCCCGCGATCGGGATCGGTCGCCGCGTCGAGCAACCCCTCGGTGATCGAATCCGCCCGGCGCACAATGCCTTCCGCCTGCACACCCTCCGGCACGCGCGCGAGACCGTCGGCGAGCCACTCCCGGCCCTGCGCCTCGACCTCGGCGTTGAACGCCTCGTCGGGCGAGTAGCGGTGGAAGGTGGGGGCATCACTGGGAAGCACCGTCACCAGGTCGAGTGTGGCCCCCGATGACCGGGCGAGGGTCGCCGCGAGGTTGAGACCATCCAATCCGCGCTGGCGGGGCCCGTATCCGACGACATACCTCATGGATCGTGACGCTAACACGGGTCATCCACCCTGGCGGGCGACTGGTTGAGGTTCTTCCGCAGCACAAGACCGACAATCCGGGCCGTCATGTGATAAGCCACGAGGAACGGATTGAGAGGGTTTGACGATGGCGACTGCACGATGACTCAGGTGGCCCCCGGGCCGGCGGGCACAACACAGCTGGCCCGCACGCTCGGATTGTGGGCGATAGTCGGTCTCGGCCTGGGCTACATGACGCCGACCGTCATCTTCGACACCTTCGGTATCGTCTCGACGGAGACCGGAAACGTCGTGCCCACCGCCTACGTTTTCGCCCTCGTCGTGATGGTGTTCACCGCGATCAGCTACGGACGGATGACGCGCGTCTTCCCGTCCGCCGGTTCGGCGTACACCTACACCTCCGAGACGATGAGCCCCAATCTCGGGTTCCTGATCGGCTGGGCGGCACTGCTCGACTATCTGCTGCTGCCCCTGGTCAACGCGCTCATCATCCGCAGCTACCTGTACTCGTTCTTCCCTGAAGCACCGGAATGGCTCTGGGTCGTGGTCTACGTCGCGGCCATCACCGCCATGTGCCTGTTCAGCATGACGAACACCTCGCGGGTGAACATGCTGCTGGTGGTGTTCGAGGTCGTGCTGATCGGGGTCTTCCTGATCCTGGCGACCAAGTCTCTGATCGACGGCATGGGCAACGGCACGATCTTCTCCACCCAGCCGTTCTGGCATGGCGACACCCACCTGAATCTGGTGATCACCGGGGCCACCATCGTCGCCTTCTCGTTCATCGGCTTCGACGCGATCACCATGTACACCGAGGAGGCCAAGGACTCCTCCATCGTGCCTAAAGCCATCGTGCTGGCCCTGCTGATCGGCGGCGGCATCTTCTTCGTCTGCGCGTGGTTCAGCCAATCGTTGTTCCCGGACGTCTCCGGCTTCTCCGAGGAGTCGCTGGAGAACAGTTCGCTCCCGGAGATCGCCTTCCTCGTCGGCGGCCATCTGTTCAAGATCGCCCTGACCGCGGCGGCGTTCGCGGCCACGGTGGCCTCCAGCCTCGCCTCGCACGCATCGGTATCCCGACTGCTCTATGTGATGGGCCGGAACAGCCGCGGTCGGATCGGGCGATTCTTCGGATATCTGCATCCGACCTTCCAGACCCCGTCCTACGCCATCGTCTTCGTCGGTCTGGTGTCGCTGTTCGCCATCGCGTTCAACCTCGACTTCGTCGCCTCGCTGATCAACTTCGGCGCGCTGATCGCGTTCACCTTCGTCAACCTGACGGTGATCGTCTACTTCGCCTACCGCCGTCGGCAGGTGCACGGGGCCGGCCAGATCCTCAAGAACATCGTGCTGCCCGGCATCGGGGTCGGGCTCACCGTCATCCTGTGGCTGTACCTCTCGGCCGAGTCGACCCGGTACGGGATGATCTGGTTCGCGATCGGCATCGCCGTGCTGCTGTGGATCACCCGCTTCTTCCGCCGGCCGCTCACCCTCAACATGGGCGAACCGCCCTCCTGACCCGGGAAGGCTGCGAGAGATGTCCAACCACTTCACCGGCCTGAGCCTCGGACCGCCCCTGGGCGACCAACGCCTCGACCTGTGCGACCTGTACGCCTTCCCGTCACCCGCCGACGCGGATCGCACGGTGCTCATCCTCAACGCCAACCCCAATGCCGACGCCCTGCACCCGGACGCGATCTATCGGCTTGCAATCGACAACGACGGCGATCTGCGCAACGACATCGCGTTCAGTTTCGTGTTCTCCGAACCGGAGGGGGACCGCCAGACAGTCGACGTCTACCTCGCCTTCGGTGATGAGGCCGAGTCGCCGGAGGCGGTCGGTGAACTGATCCTGGAAGCGGTCCCGGTGTCGTTCGGCGCGGCGCCCACGATCGCGCACGCCGGGGAGATCGCGTTCTTCGCCGGGGCACGCAGTGACGCCTTCTTCTTCGATTTCGACGGGATCAAGAACCTCTTCGACATCACCGGGGGGCGTAACTTCACCGCACCGCACCTCACCGCACCGGACCAGGGCGGCGAATCGCCGTGGACCGGTGTCGATTCGAACCTCGAAGCCAATGTGTTCTCCATCGCCGTGGAACTCCCGACCGCTCAGCTCGGCGCCGATCCCGACCTGAGGATCTGGGGACGGTGCAGCGTCCGGCGCGGCGACGAACTCGTCCACGTGGACCGCGCCGGTCACCCCTCGGTCAGCAGCTTCTTCAACACCGACGAGACCAAAGAGGAGTACAACGCCTCCGAGCCCGTCGACGACCGCAGGCGGTGGATCGAGCAGTTCATCCATCTGATGGGCCACACCGGCGGCTACAGCCGCGACGAGGCGATCGCGGCCATCGACGCCGAAGGCACGCTCCCCGACATGCTGACCTACAACCCGGCACTTCCGGCCACGTACCCGAACGGCCGGGTGTTCACCGACGACGTCATCGACTACCGGTTGGCGTTTCTCACCAGGGGCGACTGCCCACCGTCGGGACTCGCACCGCACACCGACACCCTGGACGTGTTCCCCTACCTCGGACCGCCGCACGGCCGCGATTAGGGATTCGCCGGTTCGGGTCCCCGGCCCATAGCATCGACTCCGATGGACCAGGACACCGAAATCCGCCCCGCCGTCAACGGGGCGGCAACACAACGCCTTGCGACAGAGGCCGCCCGCCGGCGGACCTTCGCCGTGATCAGCCACCCCGACGCGGGCAAATCGACCCTGACCGAGGCTCTCGCCCTGCATGCCCGGGCGATCACCGAGGCCGGTGCCATCCACGGAAAAGCGGGCCGGCGCGCCACCGTGTCGGACTGGATGGAGATGGAGCAGGCCAGGGGCATCTCGATCACCTCCACTGCGCTGCAGTTCCCCTACCGCTCGCCCGACGGGCAGGACTGCGTCATCAACCTGCTCGACACCCCCGGGCACGCGGACTTCTCCGAGGACACCTACCGGGTGCTCAGCGCCGTCGACTGCGCAGTCATGCTGATCGACGCGGCCAAAGGCCTTGAGCCGCAGACCCTCAAGCTGTTCCAGGTGTGCCGGCACCGCCGCATCCCGATTCTGACGGTGATCAACAAGTGGGACCGGCCCGGCCGGCACGCCCTGGAACTGCTCGACGAGATCTCCGAGCGCATCGGGGTGAAGCCCACCCCGCTCACCTGGCCGGTCGGCATCGCCGGGGACTTCAAGGGCGTGCTGGACCGACGGACCGGCAACTTCATCCGGTTCACCCGCACCGCCGGCGGCGCGACGGCAGCCCCCGAGGAGCACATCTCCCCCGACCGGGCCGAGGACGCCGCCGGCGTGGACTGGGTCAACGCCGCGGAGGAGTGCGAACTGCTCTCGGCCGACGGCGGCGACCACGACCAGGAGACCTTCCTCAGCGGCGAGACGACGCCCGTCCTGTTCACCTCGGCGGCGCTCAACTTCGGGGTGAACCAACTGCTGGACACTCTGGTGCGGATCGCGCCGGCGCCCCGCGGGCAGGTGGACGTCGACGGTGTCCGCCGGCCGGTGGAATCGCCGTTCAGCGCTTTCGTCTTCAAGGTCCAGGCCGGTATGGATTCCGCGCATCGCGACCGGATCGCCTACGCGAGGGTCTGCTCGGGCACCTTCGAACGCGGTGACGTCCTCATCCACGCCGCCACCGGCAAACCCTTCGTCACCAAGTACGCGCAATCGGTGTTCGGCCAGCAGCGCTCCACGCTGGACAGCGCCTGGCCGGGCGATGTGATCGGGCTGGCCAACGCGGCGGCTTTGCGTCCGGGCGACACCCTCTATCACGATGTCCCGGTTCACTTTCCACCGATCCCGAGCTTCTCCCCCGAGCATTTCGCGGTGGCCAGGGGTACCGATCCGAGCAAGCACAAGCAGTTCCGCAAGGGAATCGAACAGTTGGACCAGGAGGGTGTCGTTCAGGTCCTGCGGTCGGATCGGCGCGGCGACCAGGCACCGGTGTTCGCCGCCGTCGGCCCGATGCAGTTCGAGGTGGCCAGCCACCGGATGGCAACCGAGTTCAGTTCCCCGATTTCGCTGGAACCGTTGCCCTACACCGTCGCCCGCGCCATCCACCCCGACGATGTCGCGGCGGCGAGCAAGCAGGTGTCGATGGAGGTACTGACCCGTTCGGACGGTGTCATGCTCGCGCTGTTCACCACGAAGTGGCGGCTGCAGGGCTTCCAGGAGGACAACCCCGACGTGCGGTTGAGCTCGCTGGTGGCCGCGGGGGACAACTGATGCGTCGGGGCGGCCGCTAACGCTCGACGACCCGGCCGTTGTCGACCGTCCAGAACCGGTCCAGCCGGACGTTCTGCAGCATCCGGCGGTCGTGGGTCACCAGCAGCAGCGCCCCGTCGTAGGCTTCCAGCGCCTGCTCGAGCTGTTCGATGGCGGGCAGGTCGAGGTGATTCGTCGGTTCGTCCAGAACCAGCACGTTGGTGCCGCGGGCCTGCAGCAGCGCGAGGCCGGCGCGGGTCCGCTCCCCCGGCGAGAGCCCGTCGAGCTCGCGGTCGACGTGATCGGCGCGCAGCCCGAACTTCGCCAGCAGCGTTCGCACCTCGGCCGTCGGCCATGACGGCACCCGCTGCTCGAAGCGGTCGATGAGCCGGCCCGGACCGGAGAAGTCCGCACGCGCCTGGTCGATCTCGCCGATCGCCACATTGGCGCCCAGGCTGGCGCGGCCCTCATCCGGCTGCCGGCGGCCGAGCAAGAGCCGCAGCAGGGTCGACTTACCCGCTCCATTGGGACCGGTGATCCCCACCCGTTCACCGGCGTCGAGTTGTAGCGAGACCGGACCGAGGACGAATTCACCCTGTCGCACCACGGCGTTGTCCAGGGTCGCGACCACCGCGCTCGACCGCGGGGCGGCGCCGATGCTGAACTGCAGGGTCCACTCCTTGCGCGGTTCGGCAACCTCCTCCAGTCGGGCGATCCGGCTTTCCATCTGCCGGACCTTCTGCGCCTGCTTCTCACTGGACTCCATGGCGGCGCGCCGCCGGATCTTGTCGTTGTCCGGCGCCTTGCGGATCGCGTTGCGCACACCGTGGCTCGACCATTCCCGTGCGGTGCGTGCCCGGGCCTCCAAATCGGCCTTCTTCCCGGCGAACTCCTCGTATTCTTCGCGCCGGTGCCGACGGGCGACCTCACGTTCCTCGAGGTAGCTCTGGTACCCGCCGCCGAAGACGGTGGTGGTGTTCTGGGCCAGGTCCAGTTCGAGCACCCGGTTCACGCTGCGCGCCAGGAACTCCCGGTCATGGCTCACCAGCACGACACCGCCGCGGAGATCCCGGACGAAGGCCTCCAGTCGGTCCAACCCGTCGAGGTCGAGGTCGTTGGTCGGTTCGTCGAGCAGGACGATGTCGAACCGGGAGAGGATGAGCGCCGCCAGCCCGACCCGGGCCGCCTGACCACCGGACAACGCAGTCATCGGCGTCGAATCCGGTTGCACCGCATCAATACCCAGACCGAGATCTGCCAGCACTGCGGGGATGCGGTCCTCGAGGTCTGCCGCCCCGGTGGCCAGCCAGTGCTCCAGTGCGGCGGCGTAGTCGGGTGCGCTGTCCGGGGCGGAATCGCCGTCATCGGCGAGGGCGTTCGCCGCGGACTCCATGGCCCGGGTCGCCGCGGCGCACCCGGTGCGGCGCGCGATGTATCCGGACACGGTTTCCCCGGGGACCCGCTGGTGCTCCTGCGGCAGCCACCCGATGAAGGCGTCGGCAGGGGCGACGCTGACGGTGCCGTCAAGCGGTTGGAGATCACCGGCCAGGATCCGCAGTAGGGTGCTCTTCCCCGAACCGTTGGCGCCCACGACCCCGATGACGTCACCCGGCGCCACCGTGAGGTCGAGGCCCTCGAAGAGGGTCCGGTGGGCGAATCCACCGGCCAGATTTCTCGCGACGAGCGTTGCGGTCACGGTTCTATTGAAGCCTGCCTAGACTCGCGGCGTGGGAGGGAACCAGTCACCGGAGCCGCCCCGGGAGAGCACCGCCCAGCGCGTGGCCCGAATCGTGCTCGGTGTGCTCATGGCCTTCGCCGGTGTCGGGCATCTGACGTTCGCCCGCACCGAGTTTCAGGCACAGGTACCGACGTGGATGCCGGGGCCGCCCGATGCCACGGTGCTGGCCTCCGGCATCGTCGAGATCGCGCTCGGCGCATCGCTGATTCTGCTGACGAACCGCCGCGTCCTGGTCGGACTGCTGCTGGCGGGATTCTTCGTCGTGATCTTTCCGGGAAACATCGCCCAGTGGGCGCAGCACAGGGACGCCTTCGGACTCGACAGTGACCGGGCGCGGCTCATCCGGTTGTTCTTCCAGCCGGTCCTGATCGCGTGGGCGTTGTGGTCGACCGGCGCGTGGCGGGTGCTCCGCGGAACGATCAGAGGACGAACACCGCCTCCTCCGGGTTCGTCACCCCACTGAACACGCCGAGGACCGATGTGTACCCCGGCCATTGCGGATCCCGGTCGTAGTACAGGACGCCGGTCGACCGCTCGTAGACGAACTGGCTGCTGATGTTGGACAGGCCCCAGCCGAGGAACCAGGCCCGGTCGACGAAGTCGATCCTCGTGCTGGTGGCGCCCAGGGGGAACCGGTCGATCACCGCGATATCGCCGCCCGGGCCGCTGAGGTCGATCAACGGCGCGACACGGGCGTTGGCGAATCCGGCATTGTTGATGACCGTGTCGGTCGCGACGGACCCCGGGACGGTCGGCCGCGTCTTGCGGATCTCCCGCCACGGCCCGGTCTGTTTCACCGAACTGGTGTAGTTCCACACCCCGCCGGGGATCACACTGTCGCTGAGACCGTCCGAGGTGGTGTTGACGTAGATGTCCAACGACACGGCGGTCGGAATGTTGGTGAACTGACCGGCCGTCTCGTCATTGGGGTAGGTGAAAAAGCCGTACACGCCGTTGGCGTTCTGCGTGGTGAAGCCATCGAGAATCGCGGCGGTGCGCAGCGCGATCGGGTAGGGCGTCGATCCCGGCGCCGCCACCGAGTTACGCCAGAAGTCGAAATTGGTCTGTGCGGTGGGATCCTGTGGTTTCGGCGCCGTCGGCGGCTTGGTGAGTTCGGTCCCGTTGTAGGCGTAGGGGTTTACCGTCGAATTGTCCGTGGCCACATAGGACCCGTAGGTGACGAAATTCGAGTAGGAGGCCGGGACCCAACCGGTGACGTCCATAGTGAAGTTGGACTCCGGCTCGTTGGACTGGGCGGTCCACACCTTGTCCGGGCCGATGATCCGTTTCACGGTCGACGGCGGTTGCGGATCCCAGGGGGTGGCGCCGCTCCAGACCAGATCGCCGTAGGGCGCCCCGGCGGCGTTCAACTGACTGACGACGGTGTCGAAGTCGTTGAAGCCGTACAGCTTTCCGTCCACGGCACCCGTCCAGTCGGCCCCATTCAAGGTGAACTTGGTCTGGATGGGCAATGACCATTCGTCGATGTAGGACACGTCGATGGTGTACTCGTAGCCGCCGTTCGCCGAGTAGAGGGCGTACTCCAGGAAGCTGTAGTTCTGGAAGGTGTCCTCCCCCGGGAACCCCGGCGGGTAGAACGGATCGATCCCGCCCGTCGAGGTGACCGGCAGGGTGAACGGCGCGTCTTCGACGATGTAGATCCGGTTTCCGGGGGGCCGGCCGGCGCGTTGAACACCGCCAGGGTGATCGGTGCGGAGGAGTTCTTCTTGATCTCCACCGGCCCTACCCAGTCCGGCGGCAGCGGCGGCGCCGGCGGGGCAGGCTCGGTCTGCCACGGTGTGTCGGGAATGCTGTAGTTGCCGGTGTTGGTCAGGTTGTAGACCCAGATCGACTTGGTCGTCGAGGTGTTGTGAATGGTGATCGTCGGGGCGTTGGTCGCCGTGGCGGCCGGGGCTTCCGATGCCGATGCTTCCGATGCCTGAGACACCTGCGATGCCTGCGGGGCCGACACCTGCGGGGCCGCGGGCCGCTGGTTCAGCTGCCGGGACGCCCGCGGGGACTCGGCGGCGCGCGGCGGCTTGACCGCCGCCACCGGCTTCACCGCGACGCCTCCGGTCCGCGCCCCCCGCTTGGTGGCCTTCGGGGCCGCCGGTCCCGCCGACACCGCCGCTGAATCGCCGCGCACCGCGTCGGTCCCGCCGGAATCGGCGGCGGCGGCACCTGCGGCGCACAGCCCCGCCAGTGACAGACCGATGGTGAATCCCGCCGCTCCCACGCACACGCCGATGTTGACCACGGTTGCCTCCCAGCTCAGCAAAATCCAGCCTAAGCCAGAGACGGGCCTCTCACCAGGGTTTTCGTCACCCCACCCGGTGGGGTCGCAGAGCGTTCGGGGGGATGGTCCCGAATCTGCCGGCGTGATAGTCCTCCAGCGCCCGAGCGACGTCCGATTTGGAGTTCAT
>Ga0116180_1003906_pt1 | contig 11024 bp, 9 predicted proteins | sample AD_UKC073_MetaG_FD_89804 | JGI IMG/M metagenome (GOLD analysis project Ga0116180, IMG submission 89804) | Active sludge microbial communities of municipal wastewater-treating anaerobic digesters from USA - AD_UKC073_MetaG | ecosystem: Engineered > Bioreactor > Anaerobic > Digestate | place: USA... | reverse complement strand
TTTTGACTCAGGACCATCATCAAAAACATGACCAAGGTGTATATCTCCTACCCTGCTTCTAACTTCAATCCTCCTCATGCCGTGGCTTAAGTCATCAACCTCCACTATTACATCTTCAGATATTGGATTGGAAAAACTTGGCCAACCGCAACCTGCATCAAACTTGTCCTTTGATAAAAACAGCGGCTCACCCGTTGCAATGTCCACATAGATTCCCTTTTCCTCTACTTTCCAGTATTCATTATCAAAAGATCTCTCAGTAAAGTTCTCACAGGTTACCTTGTACTTCAAATCATCCAGCCTTTCTCTTAACTCTTCCCTTTCCACATGTTTGTAAACCCTTGCATCAACAAAAGGTATCTCCTTTACTTTCCTCATATCTATATGGCAGTAACCGCCAGGATTGTTGTCCAAATAGTTCTGATGGTAATCTTCAGCAAGATAATAGTTGTCAAGCTTCATGATTTCGGTAACAATGGGCTCTTTATACTTTCTCTGCTCCATTCTTACCCATGCGTTAATTGTTTCAAGATCTGCGTCATCCACATAATATATTCCGGTTCTGTACTGGATACCCACATCCCCACCTTGTCTGTTCATCAATGTAGGATCGATTATATTAAAAAAATGTTTAAGAAGGGTTTTAAGGCCAACTATGCTTTTATCATACACCACACGCACTGTCTCCGCATGCCCTGTATGACTTAGTTCCTTGTAGGACGGATTCTTTGTTTTGCCGTTGGCATAACCCACATCCGTCTTAACAACACCGGGAACTCTGTCAAAATAAGCCTGGGTGCCCCAGAAACATCCTCCTGCAAAATATATTTCCTTTATGTTATCGCTCATTTATTTCTCTCCTTTACTTTAGCTTGTCCTCTATTGCCGATATAATAGGATACATCTCATTATAATGTTTGTGAATGAACAAAGCATTCTTTTTTTTGTACAATTTGCGAGCTATTGTGTCGGATATTTCAATAATCATCCTCTCATGCTCGCATTGAAGTGGTGACACTTTGTCAATATATCCACTTGCACTAATGTTAGCACAAGAACAATAGTTTCTGCACCTGTCATACAAAGTGCACCCCTCGCAATCAGAGGCAATACTTTTGCTTAGTTCATGAACCTTTTTTCTTTTCTCATCTGAAATACCCGTATCCAAATGCCCCAGATGATATTCATCCCGGTCAACAAGCTGAAGACATGGATACAAATCTCCCTCGGGAGTTACTGAAATATGCCTTTCTCCTAGTGAGCAGGTTTCCTTTGAACTTTTGTTGAAAATATAGTTGCTGATTTTTATATCAAAGGGAGCAAAATAGAATTTGTCTTCCTTTATTGTCTTTTCATAATACAAATCCGCAATCCTGCCATACTCTTCCTTTAACACTCTCAAATCCTCATCCGTCCAGGGTGCAAAATGATTTATCGTGCAAACAACATAGGTAAATCCCAAATCATACAAATACTTTACCGAATCAGAAAGATAAGGTGCAGTCTCCGGATTTACAGTTGCCATGCAAACTGCATTCGGTTTGTACTTTAAAAGCATTTTTGCAGCATTAACAACCCTTTCATGGCTTCCCTGACTGTTTAAATCCACTCTGCACATATCATGCACATTTTTGTCGCCATCGATACTGATGGCTATAAGGAGCCCGAAATTCTTTGCAAACAGGCACATCTGCTCATCCAATAACAGACCATTCGTAGTCAGACTGAAGGAAAAACGTCTGTCAGGATACCTTGCTTTGGAATACAAGACAGTATCATATATTAAATTCTTCATGAGGAGGGGCTCTCCTCCATAAAAGGAGATGCCAAAGTTTTCTTTCTCAAGGGAACGTCGAACTACAAAATCGACAGCTTTAAAAGCTGTCATTCTGTCCATGAATCTTTCGCATTTGTCTACAAAGCAATATGAACATTTCAAATTGCAGCTGTTTGTTAGATGTAATGTAATATTCATAAAATACCTTGCTCTTCCATCATTTTAATAAAGTCTCTTACCTGCTGACGAAGCTCTTCTTCCATTGAACCGTAGTCAAAACCTTGAGTGTTGTAAAATGCAGCAACTATTTCACCATTTTCCGTCTCGAACATGCCATCTTCAAAAAACTCCTTCAGGAATTCTCCTCTTGTAAAATAATCGTCTATCAAGACTTTATCATCCGTCCATTTGGAAAAGTCATGATGAGACACAAATTCAAAGTAGATAGTTCCATCCTTGCTCATACCATCCACCTCTAGTTCTGCCTTTAAGGTGTGGTACTCGAATTCTTCTTCATACTCCACATCCACAGGCAGCTCGGCATTTACTTTTACTCTATAGGCGTGTTCAAACTCGATACCTTGAGCTAAAAATTCGTCAATTATTATTTCAACACCCTCATCCTCTGCAAAAGTCAGAGTAACATACGCATCTCCCGCCAATACAACAGGAACTGTTCTATTAAAAAGAGTTCTTGGATCGCAGCTTGCCAAAAGAACAGATGAAAAAAGAGTGCCAGAGACCAAAAGCCCTTTCCATCTTTCAGGCATGTTCTTTAGTAATTCGGGATAGATTAATGTCTCTTCCTTTGTAGGATACCCTGCATTGTATCTCCTCGCCTTACAGATTTTCATAGTAATCTCCCTTACCAAATTAAATTATATTATATCACACCTTGATATTCCAACATTTGAATGAAATCTCTTACCTGTTTTCTTAAATCCTTTTCCATATTGTCAACATTAGTGTGTTTGCTATAAAATGCAAGAACTATCTCATCGTTCTTCGTATTGAACTTTCCGTCCTCAAGGAATCCCCTCAAGAAGGTCGTTGAGTAGTAAGGATACATGTTATCCTGCCCGGCCCATTTGGAAAAGTCTTCTTTGGATATGAATTCAAAAGAAATACTAAGGTCCTCCCTTGTTCCGTCAACAATAAATTCAGAAGTCAGAGTATAATATTCGAACTCCATGGAATCTCCAATACTTTTTACATCCACAGGCAGCTCTGCAACAACCCTCTTTGTATTTTCAGAATCAAACATAATACCATAAGCTTTAAACTCATCTACAATAATGTCTATTGCCTCTTCATCAATGTAATAATACGGGATTGAAATTACAACTCCCTCAATTAAAGGGGGAGTTGGTGTAGGTTTTATTTTATTCCATAAGTCCTGCGGACTGTTTATACCACAACTGGCAAGTATTACTGATGACAGGATTGTACCGGAAGCCAATAACGCTTTCCATCTGTCAGGGGCATTCTTTAATAGATTGGGATTTTTCAAAGTCTCTTCCCTTTTAGGGTAACCTGCATTGTATTTTTTAACTTTATGTATTTGCATATCCTGCCCCCGAATCTTCACAATACTCCTTGTTCCTGTAGCATCTGAACAAACTCTCTCACCTGCTGCCTGAGTTCCTCTTCCAGCCATGTAGGGTCATGATGCGAACTGTTGTAAAAGGTCATGACAAGTTCACCATTCTTTGTTTCAAAAATTCCTTCTTCCAAGAACTCATCAAGAAATTTTCCTTTAATGTGTTCAGAGTTCATGTTCTCATCAGTTGTCCATTTGGAAAAATCCTCTTTTGATACATACTCAAAAGAAATTTTGTAATCCTTGTTGATGCCGTCCACATTTAGCCCGGTGGGAAGGGTGTAATATTTGAATTTATCGTTCCTAACATCAAACTTCACATCCACCGGCAGCTCCGCCACAACCTTGTCAGTATTGACTGTATCAAAAGCAATGCCGCTGTTTGCAAACTCGTCAACAATAACGTCAATAGCCTCCTCATCGGTGAAGTAATACTCTTAAATTACAATCATCCCTCCGAAAAAGCCTTGTTGTGGTGTTGGTGTTGGTATAAGTTTGTTCAATAAATCCTGAGGGCTGTTCACACCACAGCTTGATAATATTACTGAGGACAAAACAGAACCGGATACCAGAAGGTTTTTCCACCTGTTAGGCGTATTCTTTAAAAGATTCGGATTATTCAGTGTATCTTCCCTTCTGGGATACCCTGGCTTGTATTTGTATACTTTACAAATTTTCATAATATTCTCCTTGCAGATATTTGATACAATTATATATCATCTTTACAAAAAACACAAAATTTATTTAATTGTTATAAGCGTGCCGTTATGATATTATTATCTAGTAAGAATCAAATCAGGAGGAAAGGAGAATTACATATGAATTACAACCAACAATACGGACAATTCAACAATCCGTTCAACAACATTACACCTGAGCAGAAAAAAACGATAAAAAGAGTTGTTATAGCAGTTGTAATAGTTATAATAGCCTTAATAATTGGCACAACCAGCTGGTATACAGTTGAAGAAAAACAGATGGGTGTTGTGACCACTTTCGGAAAGGTTACAAAAACCACAGAGGCTGGTTTTCATTTAAAACTTCCCTTTGGCATACAAAAGGTATATAAGGTGGATGTTAATGTCCATCAGAAAATTGAAATTGGATATGTATACGATGAGAATACAGGAGAGTACAAGACATTAGGCAATGAAAGCAAGATGATTACAGGAGATTTCAATATTGTAAACATCGACTTCTTTGTGGAGTACAAGATATATGATCCTGTAAAATATCTTTTCTCATCCATCAATCCTGAAGGAATATTGAAAAGCCTTATTCAGAGCCAGATACGTACCGTTGTCAGCGCTTACAAGGTAGAAGACGTACTTACCACGGAAAAGGCCAGCATCCAGATGGAGTGTAAGGAACTAATTACTGATGAACTTGAGAAATATAACATAGGACTTCAATTGATAGACGTCAAGATTCAGGATGCGGAAGCTCCTACCGAAGAAGTAATTGCAGCCTTCAAGGCAGTTGAGACTGCAAAGCAGGACAAGGAAACTGCCTTGAATGAAGCAAAAGCCTACGAGAACCAGAAACTGCCCGAGGCTCAGGCTGAAAGCGACAAGCTCAAACAGGAAGCAGAATACAAGAAGCAAAACAGAATAAACGAGGCAAGACAGCAAATCGCCATGTTCAATGCCATCTACAAGGAATATGAGATAAATCCAAATATTACAAAGCAGAGGATGTACTACGAGGCTATCGAAAGCATTCTCCCGGGAGTTAAAATCATAATCATAACAGACGAAAACGGCACACAAACGCTTCTGCCGATAGACAAATTCACATCGTAAGGAGGTATTTGAGATGAAAAAGAAAGTAACACTTACACTGGCAATCGTTATTGCATTCATACTAATCATATTGGCTGCCTCTTCCCTATATACTGTAAAAGAGGACGAATACGCCCTCATTCTTCGCTTTTCAAAGGTTGAGTCAATAAAAAGCGAGTCGGGACTCTACTTCAGAATCCCTTTTATTGAAACCATTCTGAAATTTCCTAAGAATCTGCAGCTTTACGATCTCAGACCTTCTGACGTTCTGACAAGCGACTCAAAGGCAATGAGTGTGGACAGCTATGTACTTTGGAAAATATCAGACCCGCTCCAGTTTTACAAAACATTGGGTTCAATAGCAGAAGCCCAGGTAAGACTTGATGCTAGTACATACAACGCACTTAAGAATGTAATAGGAAGAAAAGAACAAAATGCAATAATAACTCAGCAGGATACCGGCAGAGATACCTTGAACGAAGAAATATTCCAGAATGTGAAAAACACATCAACAGGTTACGGAATTGAAATAATGGACGTAAAGGTTAAAAGATTTGATTTGCCTCAAGCCAACGAGGAAGCTGTATACAGAAGAATGATATCAGACAGAAATCAAATTGCAGCAAGATATCTTGCTGAAGGTCAGTCTGAAGCAAACATGCTGAAGAACGAAGTTGACAAGAAAGTAAGCCTCCTCATTTCAGAGGCAAGAGTAACAGCTGAAGAATTGATAGCTGAAGGTGAAGCGGAATACATGAGACTTCTTGCAGAAACCTTTGATACAAAGGAAAAGCAGGACTTCTACATATTCATGCGTTCTCTTGAAGCATTGAAGGCATCCCTCACTGGAGATGACAAGACTGTTGTTCTTGGCAGGGATTCGGATATAGCGAAAATCCTTATGGGGATTTCCGAATAATATGGGGAGATGATAGACAGTATGCAAAAAATGCAACATCCTGACAAGAAAGTCATGAAGGTATGGAGATTCAAATACTATGTTCTTTTGGCATTACAGATTATAGCGTATGTAATAGCACTAGTATTTGCCCTCACTTCCGGGAACAAGGATTTTGCAATATTCGCAACCACTGTGTTTGTATTAACTGCAGCTGCGGTAATTGCCGCAGCTACAAGTTTACCAAAACTAAGTTACAAGCGCAGAAAATATTTGTTCACGGAGGACAAGATAGAAATAGTAAAAGGAATCATATTCATTGAAACATCCATGATACCCATTTCAAGAATCCAGCACCTGACAATTGACGAAGGACCTCTTCTCAGACGCCACAATCTGGCGTCCATAGTCGTGTACACAACTGCGGGCTTCTTTTAAATGGACGGTCTGGCACGTGAAGACGCATACAAAATAGCGGATTTTCTAAAAAACACCGTCAATATAAAAGTAAGAAATGAGGATGAAAATGATAAAGAGGCGCAGTAGTTTTGTAACTGTAATAGACAACACCTGGAAAGGTGCTATCGGCTTCACAGTGTTCATTATATTGGAGCTTTTTGAGAATGGTGTAAGTTCAAATCTAAAGTATGTAGTACTTGTTCTGGCATTAGTTATTGCGCCAATCCTCTTCCTGTTGCAGTTCATAAGATGGCGTATAACGTATTTCATCTATGACGGAGATACAGTTACCCTCGAAAAGGCGGGTATCTTTAAAAAGAAGCTGACAATCCCTGTAGATAAGATATCGACGGTGGATATAAAAAAGAATATTCTCGGACACCTTACAGGTACCTCAAGAGTGAAAGTTGACAGTGGCGGAAAACAAATGGGCAACGACAACAGCGGCGCTGAAATCAACCTGATATTCGATGATGAGTTTGCAAGGCAGATAAAGGCATACATCTTCAAGGAAGAAGTTGAAGTACACACAAAGGGCTTCAGAATGTCGGGCATGGAATTGTTCATAGATGGTCTACTTAGAAGAAAACTAATCTATGCAATCCCTTTCTTCTTTTCGATTTACGTGCTGGCAACTGCAGTACTAAATGAAAAAACCGTAGACAGCATTACATCCAAGGCATTAATGTATATTAAAAGCCTTGAATTTTTCGTCATTTTGATTCTTGCTGTAATATTTATTATTATCACCAATATCACTTCAATAGTAAAGGAACTCATAAAATATCACAACTTCACATTGCAAAAGCAAAGAGACGTGATTGCAACTAGCTTTGGCCTTTTCACAACTCAAAACTATTCACTGCCAATAGAAAAGATAAGGGCAGTAATACTAAGACAAAATACTCTCTTCAGACTTCTTGGCTACTGGTCCATATCGGTGGTATGCATTGGTTTGGGTGATGAAAAGAATGAAAAACCAGTTATCTTTCCTCTTGCCAACAAGGAAAGACTTAAAAGCATTCTGTCCATGATTGATCCTGCAATCGTTGTTGACGACCCAATTCACAAGGTACCAAAAAGAGGCAGAGTTTTCTACTATCTGCCCCTTGTAGTATACCTGATACTTGTGCTCATCATTTTTGCGGTAACCAGCATCATTTTCGAAGTAAAAACCATATACTTTGTCGCACCGGCACTTGTTCTGCCCCTTCTTCTGGTTGTTGCATTCTTGTCCTTGAAAAACGCAGGACTGTTGTACAATGAAAACTATGTAACTGTAACAAACGGAATCTTCACAAAAACCACTACCATTGTTCCAGTAAGACATGTGCAATCGGTGGGCATGAGGGAAGCTTTTTACAAAAGAAAGAAAAATTTGTGCAATCTGCATCTTAAGTTCTATCCAGGATTCACAAATCCCAGTCTTTCAAGTTTTGACAAGGTGCATTTTGCAGCCATTGCAGAAATGCTGGAAAAGGGTTAATCAAACACAAAAGGGAGCACAATCTCATGGGTGCCGTCTTTATCTATAAAGTGATGTTTGACACCCAATTCCTGCATCCAGTCCCTTACAACCAATGTCTGCCAGGGACCAGAACCATAACCCTTTCCAATGTCGTTATCATAAAGCCACAAGGGAGTCGGCCAAAGACATGCCTTGGGCTTTATTGCTTCATACACTTCTTTTGTAACACCATTTTGTCCATGATGAGCCATTTGCACAAAATCGCTTCTCAATTCCTCACCATGTTTCTCAAGCAGAACCTTCCCCTGCTCCACTCCTGCATCTCCCAAAAACAAAACAGTCTGTCCTTCCACTTCCATCCTGATAATCGAGCAGCTGTTGTTGACCACATTTGAGTTTCTCATAAAGCTTTCATCATAAACAAGCAATACTTCAAAATGCACATCTCCAAATGAAAACTTATCACCGTTCTGTAGAATAACAACCTCTGTATCGGAAAGCTTCTCTACTGCCTTGTAAAACTCATCCATGGTCAGTACAGTAGAATCAGTATAATCATATTGTGAAACCAATTCCCTGTCCGGGAAATTATACAGAACCTTGTTGACAAAAAACTCATCCATTTTTGAGTTTACCAATGTTACAAAGGCATTCACATGATCCGAGTGCACATGGGTAAAGAACCATGCATCAATATTTACTTTTTCACTGTTTGTCTTGTCCTTTAGGAACTCCAATAAGTAGTCGGCATCTCCCGCATTTCCACCATCAATGACTATACACCTGTTTTCCCTTGTAATTATCACATAAGACATCATCTGTTGTGTGGTCCTGGTTTGCAGCTGATACATTTTTGTCAAGTTCATCCACTCCCTATATAAATTTCAAGGTTATATTATCACTTGCAGAAATCTTAATCAATAAAAAAAAGAGCGAGGTTTCCCTCGCCCAAATTAATTCTGAATCGCATACTTTGCATCGCTAAATGTATTGTAGCTGTCTACAGTAATCTTTCTAACCTTCTCTCTTATACTTGAACTTAATGCCACATCCAGCACCTCATCCATGTGGGATACATATACAATCTCCAGCTCGTTCCTTACCGCCTCAGGAAGTTCAGGCTCCATGTTCCTGTTCTTATCGGGAATAATGACAGTCTTAACACCACTTCTTAAAGCGGCCAGCGTCTTCTCCCTGAGTCCTCCAATTGGAAGCACCTTGCCCCTCAAAGTAATCTCACCAGTCATGGCCACTGTAGATTTCACAGGAATGCCAGTGAGGGCTGATATAATGGCGGTCGCCATGGTTATACCTGCTGATGGACCGTCCTTTGGCGTAGCTCCTTCAGGAACGTGAATGTGGGCATCATTGTTTTTGTAGAAGTCCTTGTCAATACCAAGCTTGTCCGCTCTGGAACGAATGTAGCTTATTGCAATCCTTGCAGACTCCTTCATTACATCTCCAAGTCTGCCAGTGAGTTCGATGTTGCCACTGCCGGGCAATATGTTTACTTCCACTGCCATGGTAACGCCGCCAAATGCCGTCCATGCAAGACCATTTGCAATGCCTACTTCATCCTTGTCGGATATCTTGTCCCGCTTCCTCGAACTTGCACCAAGCATCTCCACAAGAAGCTTTTCATCAATTGTTATCTTCCTGGTCTTGTCCTCGGTCATAATCTTGACTGATTTTCTAAGCACTGCGGCAATGTTTCTTTCCAATTCACGCACACCGGACTCTGCAGTATACTCTGTGATTATGCTTCTTAGGATTTCATCACTGATATAAACTTTCTTTGAGGTAAGTCCGTGTTCTGCAAGCTGCTTTGGAATCAAATGCCTTCTTGCAATTTCAAACTTTTCGTCCTCAGTGTAGCTTGGCACCTCTATAATCTCCATCCTGTCAAGCAGTGCAGGAGGTATGGTATCAAGATTGTTTGCCGTCGCTATAAACAGCACTCTGGACAAGTCATAAGGCAGTTCTAGATAGTGGTCTCTGAATGTACTGTTCTGCTCTCCGTCCAAAGCTTCAAGAAGAGCGGAGGACGGGTCTCCCCTGTGGTCTGCTCCGACTTTATCAATCTCGTCAAGAAGCATTACAGGATTTGACTTGCCTACCTGTTTTATTGCAGCAATAATTCGACCAGGCAATGCTCCTACGTACGTTCTTCTATGACCTCTGATATCAGCTTCATCGCGAACACCACCAAGAGCAATTCTCACATACTTCTTGCCCAATGCTTCTGCTATGGATCTTGCAATGGAGGTCTTTCCCACTCCAGGAGGTCCGTAAAGGCAAAGGATGGGCTCGCTTGGAGACTTCTTTGTAAGTCTGACAGCAAGGAATTCAAGAATTCTGTCCTTAACCTTCTGCATGCCATAGTGGTCTCTGTCCAAAATCTCAGCTGCTTTTGCCAGATCCTTGTTTTCCCTTGAATAGGACATCCAGGGTAGATCAAGCACTGTCTCTATGTATGTCTTTATCATTTGGGATTCAAGAGAGCCTGCCATTCTGGACACTCTCTGTATTTCCTTTCTCAGCTTCTCAACAACTTCCTTTGGATACTTCTTCTCCTGAAGTCTTCTCTCATAAAGATCTATTTCTGATTCATCATCTTCTCCAAGTTCGCTCTTGATAGCTTTAATCTGCTCACGCAGGAACATGTCCTTCTGGAGCTTGTTCAGCTTCTGGTTGACCTTGCTACCAATTTGCATCATGAGGGACATAATCTCATTCTCATGCCCGATATAAGATACGAGAAGCTCAAGACGCTTGATTACATTGCTCTCCTCCAGGATTGCCTGTTTCTTATTGACCTCGACAGACAGCTGGTTTGCCATCTCATAAGTCAGTCTTGAAATATCCAGATCTTCATAAAAGGAAAAGCCCGAAACTACAAAGCTGTGTGTCTTCTCAACATACTGCCTGTACTCCCTGAAAATCTGGATGGCATGCTTCTTTAGAGCTTCCGCATAATCTCTTCTGCTTATTGGAACAATCTCGTCCTCAAGAACTTCTACCTCAGCCAAATAAAAAGGCGT
>Ga0116180_1003904_pt1 | contig 11028 bp, 7 predicted proteins | sample AD_UKC073_MetaG_FD_89804 | JGI IMG/M metagenome (GOLD analysis project Ga0116180, IMG submission 89804) | Active sludge microbial communities of municipal wastewater-treating anaerobic digesters from USA - AD_UKC073_MetaG | ecosystem: Engineered > Bioreactor > Anaerobic > Digestate | place: USA... | reverse complement strand
TCCCTGGCGACATGGTTGAGGACAAGATCCAGGACGAGGCTGATTCCCTTGTCGCGCAACAGTTTCGCGAGTGCCTTGAGGTCTTCGATGGTCCCGAGGTCAGGACGGACCTCGCGGTAGGACGCCACGGCATACCCGCCGTCGTTGTCTCCCTCGCGTGGGCGCAGCAGCGGCATGAGGTGCAGGTAACTGACCCCGAGCTCTTCGAGGTAGTCGACCTTCCCGCCCACCGCGTCCAGGGTTCCGGCGAAGCGGTCGGCATAGGTCGCGTAACCGAACATCCGCGGGTCCTGCAGCCAGTCGGGCGCGAGGATGCGTCGCTCGTCCAGGCGGTGCAACTCCGGATCGCGGTCCCGGTATGCCGCCGCCGCCTGATTGACCAAGCGCTGCGCCACCGCCGGGGCACGGTCGTCGTACAACGTCTCCAACGCGTCGAGCAGGTCGTCCCACCATCGGTGCAACCGCAGTTCGAAGAGTTCCCGACGCTCGGGCGAGAGGCTCGCGAGGATCGACGCGCTGGCGTTGATCACGGCCGCCGGTGCCGTGGAGGTCATCGGGAGGACACCTGCGGTCGAGGACGGCGGCTGAAGACGACGTCGGACATGGTTTCTCTCAGACTCGGTCAGAGACGGACACGAATGCGGGCTCTGGGAGCCCGAGGCACAGCATACGTAAGCGTTTACACACGCCGCTAGCCCCTCATCCGGGCGAAGTAGCGCTTGGATGGGCGAGTGACCGGACCCAGCGCCCCCCAGCCGATCTCACCCAAGGACCGCTTTGTGACGATCTATGGCCGCAACCCCGTGCTGGAGGCGCTCGGTGACCCCGCGTTGACGGTCGACAAGGTCTTGCTGGCCGACTCGGCGCGCGGCCCACATGTGGCGGAGATCCGCTCCGCCGCCCGCGCTCGGGGTGTCCAGGTACAGCTCGTCGGCGCCGAACGCGTCAAGAAGATTGCCGGCAACGGCAAGCAGGATCAGGGTGTCTGCGCCGATGTCGTGGCTCCGCGGATGCAACCGCTGGACCTTGCCCTGGCTGCCGGACTCCGTGGCCCGGTCATCGTCCTGGACGGCATCACCACCCCCGCCAACGTGGGGATGATCCTGCGAACTGCGACGGCGGCAGGCTTCTCCGGGATCGTTGTGCCGCGCCGGGGGGTCGCCTCCATCGACCCGCTCGTCGTCAAGGCGTCGGCCGGCGTGGCCTTCAAGGCCCCCATCCTCAAGGTGGCGACGGCGCTGGAGGCCGTTCAGGCCCTGCGCGACGTCGGCTACCGGATCGCCGGGCTGGACGCCGACGGGCCAACCGACCTGTTCGGGGCAGACCTGCCGGGCGACACGGCATACGTGATGGGCGGCGAGACGGCCGGGTTGGGAGCCGGGGTGAGCGACCTCGTGGACACCTGGGTGGCGATCCCCATGGCCGGCGCCGTGGAGTCGCTCAACGTGTCGGCCGCGGCGGCGGTCGTCTGCTTCGACGTCGTGCGACGTGGACTCAACCGCCCCAGCGGGTCGCCAGCGCGCGGACGACGGTGAGGTCGCGGGTCGTCGACACGACCCCGTGACGCTCGATCCTGGCGTTGGTCAGCGTGGCCTCGCTGGCGGGGACACCGAGCCGCATGACGACGTGTCGACCCACGACACGGACCCACTCCCCAGGGGCGGGCCAGTCGTTCAGCGTGGCCGTCGCGGCGGCGCTTGGCTCCTGGTCGAGGAACGCGGCATACGTGCGCCCCTCCGGGAACGGGTTGGGCAGTGCGTCGACGGCAGTGACCAGGTCGACCAGTTCGCCCGGCCGTCTCACGACCGTAGGGACGTCGAACCCGAACTCTCCGGAGAGGACCTCCCGGACGCGCGCGGCCACGGTCGCCTCGGTCCGCGCGGTCGAGGTGAGCAGGACGTTCCCGGTCTGGATGTACGTCTGGACCCCTGAGAAGCCCCCTGCTTCCAGCGCTGAGCGGACGCGCGCCATCGGGGTTTGGCGACGGCCGACGTTGACCGCACGCAGGAAGGCGACATAGGCCGCCATCAGAGGGCCAACGTCCCTCGACCGATCTCTCGGACCAGACCACCCACCCGCACCGCACCGACGTCCGTGACTGCGATGTGCAGGCGGGACGGGCGGGACACCGCGGCACCTTGGGCGAGCGTGACACGCCCACGGAAGCCGCGCGCGGCGAGCAGACTCCCCAGGTTTGCCGCGGCCGACCCGGTAGCCGGGTCTTCGAGCAACGCGGCGTCCTGGCTGAAGAAGAATCGCGCCTCGATCGAGTCGGTCCCGGTCCAGGCCCACACCAGCGCCATGCTCTCCCCGCGCGGCGAGAGGACGAAGCGGCGTGCCGCGGCTGGGTCGGGCGATGCGGTGCGGACCGCCTGCACCGACCTCGCCTCGACGAGGAACTGATCGACGCCGGCGTCCACCCACCAGCCCTCGTCGACGAGATCGCCCTCGGCCAGCCCGAGGACCGTGGCCAGATCGGCGCGGGAGACGCCTGCGGCGGTGATCGTCGCGGGTTTCGCGGTGAGGGTCCAGGTCTGTTCGCTGCTGCCGCCGGCGGCGCCTGCCTCGTCGGGCCCATCGACGGGGATGTCCCCCGCCGGGACCCGCAGCACCACGTGGCGCCGACCCAACCGCTCGCCGACGACGCACGCCGTCCCCAGCGTCGGGTGCCCGGCGAAGGGCATCTCATAGCCCGGCGTGAAGATTCGCACCGTCGCGTCGGACGCGTCGGCCCCAGCCGTGACGAAGGTCGTCTCCGACAGGTTGAACTGGCGTGCGATGGCGAGCATCGCGGCGTCGTCCAGCCCGGAGGCGTCCTCGATGACCGCCAGCGGGTTGCCCGAGAAGGGGTCGTCGGCCAGCGCGAAGACGTTGAGCAAGCGGAACGCGAGGCTCACGGCAAGGGCCAGGTATGCACGGGGAGGTTGGCGTGCATGTGCTCGGAGTAGGTCGCCACCATCTGCCGCAGCGCTTCGTCCCGAGGTATGCCGCGCTCCTGCAGTGCCGCGACGGTGGCCGCCTGCCAGGTCGCCCCATTGACGCCAGTGAGGCATCGACCCTCGATGACCGATAGATACCGATCACGGGCCGCCGCCGAGACGCCCCACTCCCGCAGCCCCTCCTCGGCCAACGGGAGCAGGTGCCGCAGGATGAGCTCCGTCGCTGGGAGATCGCCGCGGCCCGGCCAGTAGAGTTTGGCCTCCAGCCCGTCCCTGGCGCCGGCGAGGAAGTTGTCCTCAGCGGCGGCGAAGCTCATCCGGGACCACACCGGGCGGTCCTCCTGGGCCATCATCCGCAGGGCGCCGTAGTAGAACGCCGCGTTGGCGAGGGTGTCGATGATGGTGGGGCCGGCCGGCAGGACCCGGTTCTCCACCCGCACGTGCGGACGGCCGTTGACGATGTCGTAGATCGGCCGGTTCCAGCGATAGACGGTGCCGTTGTGCAGACGCATCTCGGCCAGAGCCGGGACACCTCCGGCGTCGAGCAGGGCCGACGGGTCCTCGTCGGTGGTCTCAGGCAGCAGTGCCGGGAAGTAGCGCACGTTCTCCTCGAACAGGTCGAAGATCGAGGTGATCCACCGCTCCCCGAACCACACCCGCGGGCGGACCCCCTGATTCTTCAACTCCGGCGACCGGGTGTCGGCGGCCTGACTGAACACGGGGATCCGCGATTCGGCCCACAGCCGCTGGCCCAGGAAGAACGGGGAGTTGGCCGCCAGAGCCAGCTGGGGGCCGGCGAGCGCCTGGGCCGCGTTCCAATGGTCGGCGAACGACAGCGGCGCTACCTGCAGGTGCAACTGCATCGACGTGCAGGCCGCCTCGGGGGCCAGCGAGTCGAAATAGCGCTCCAGCCGTTCTCCGGTGGGCCCCTCGATGTCCAGATGGACATCCTCGCCCCGCGCGCTGAGCATGGCGTCGTTGAGCGCGTGGTAGCGGGCGTTGGCGCTCATCCACTCCCCGACGAAGTCCTGCGACGTCACCGTGGGAAGGATGCCGATCATGACGATCCGGCTGCCGACCGCTTCGCAGGTGTCATGGGCGCGGTTGAGCGAGGTGCGCAGGTCATCCTCGAGCAGGAGCATCGAGTCGCCACCCAACTCCCGGGGTTTGACGTTGAACTCGATGTTGTAGCGGGCCAACTCGGTCTGATACTCGGGGTCGGCGATCCGCTCGAGGACAAGGGCGTTGTCCATCTTGGGCCGGAAATCGCTGTCGGCCAAGTTGAGTTCGATCTCCATGCCTGTCATCGGACGCTCGAAGTCGAAGTGGCTGTAGGCCAGCATCCGTTCGAAGACGTCGAGGCACAACTGCACCTTCTGGCGGAACCGTTGGCGCTGCTCGCGCGTGTAGGTGATCGACTCGATGTCCTGGCCCATGGCCGGAGAGTATGCCGCGCGGCCCGGTTCCCGCGCGACGGTGGGTCCACGGGAGGCACGCCGACCCACCTCCCGGGGGCTGTCAGTCGCCGGTCATAGCCTGGCCACGTGCGCATCGTTCACACCTCCGATTGGCACCTGGGGCGCTCGTTCCACCAGGTGGGGCTCCTCGGCGCCCAGGTGCAGTTCGTCGATTTCCTCGTCGATCTGGTCCGGGCGGAGGGGGTCGAGGCCGTCCTCGTGTCGGGAGACGTCTACGACCGCGCCCTGCCGTCCCCCGATACGGTCAGCGTCCTGGCCGATGCGCTCACCCGGTTGGTCGATGCAGGCGCTCAGGTCGTGCTCACCAGTGGCAACCACGACTCCGCGATCCGGCTGGGGTTCGCCTCCGATCTGCTGGCCCGGGCCGGAGTGCACATCGGTGCGTCGCTGGCCAACGTGGGAACCCCGGTCCTCGTGGGCGGGGTCGCCGTCTATCCCCTCCCCTATCTCGAGCCCGCCGTCGTCGGCCCCGGGTTAGGCGTCGCCGAGCGTTCCCACGCTGCCGTCGTCCGGGCCGCGATGGACCGGGTCCGGGCCGATGTGGCCGGCCACGACCTGCCGTCGATCGTCATGGCGCATGCCTTCGTCGCCGGTGGCACGAGCACCGAGTCCGAGCGCGAGATCGCCGTGGGCGGGGTGAGCGTCGTCCCCTCGGAGGTGTTCAACGGGGTGACGTATGCCGCACTCGGGCACCTCCACCGCCCTCAGTGGGTCCGTGACGACGTCGCCTACAGCGGCTCCCCACTGGCGATGTCCTTCGGTGAGGCCGACCAGGTCAAGTCTGTCTCCCTGCTCGACGTCACCGCCGGCGGCGTGATCGTCGAGGCCATCCCCACACCCGTGCCGCGGCGGTTGGCGGTGTTGCGCGGCGACCTGGCCGACCTGCTCGCCGATCCGTCGCTGCAGTGGGCTCGGGGTGCCTGGTGCCGAGCCGTCCTCACCGACCCGATTCGGCCGTTGGCGGCATACGAACAGCTGAGCCGACGCTTCCCCGACCTCCTGCACCTGGAGTTCGCCCCCCGCGGCGGCCCGGTTCACACCACCACGAGGTATGCCGCCCGCGTCCCCTCCGCGCGAGCCGAGCTGGACGTGTGCTGTGACTTCCTCGCTCATGTACGTGCTGGTGCGACCGCCACGGACGACGAGCGGGCCGCGCTGGCTGACGCTCTCGACGCCAGCCGCACCGCCCGCGCCGAGGCCGACGACGAAGGCCTGGCCGACGCGGCACGAGGTGTGGCGTGAGGCTGCACCGACTGACGGTCCAGGCGTTCGGGCCGTTCGCCGAACGCATCGAGGTCAACTTCGACGAGCTGGCCGACGCCGGCATCTTCCTCATCCACGGCGCAACCGGGAGCGGCAAGACAAGCCTGCTGGACGCCGTCTGCTTCGCGTTGTACGGCAGGGTGCCTGGCCTGCGACCGGCCGGCGAGACGTTGCGCAGCGATCACGCGGGAGCCGACGACGTCCCCGAAGTGGGCTTGGAGCTCACCCTCGTGGACCGACGGTTGCGGGTGACGCGGTCGCCCGATCACCAGCGACCCAAGAAGCGCGGCAGCGGGCTCACCCCGGTTCGCGGCCAGGTGCGGCTGGAGGAGTTCTCCCGCGATGGCGCCTGGACCACCGTGGCCACCCGGGCCGACGACGTGGGCGACAGCCTCGGCCGGGCCCTGGGCATGGGCCTGGATCAGTTCGCGAAGGTGGTCCTGCTCCCCCAGGGTGACTTCGCCGCGTTCTTGCGGGCGACACCGGAAGAGCGCCGCGTCTTGCTAGAGCGGCTCTTCGACGTGAGCCGCTATACGGGGGTCGAGGCCTGGCTGGCCGACCGTCGCCGCCTGACCGCGGCAGCGGCAACCGAGGCGCGGGCAGCGCTCGCTGCCGATCTGCTGCGCGTCGACGACGTGCTGGCGCGCGTTCCCCCCGAAGCCGTCGAGGGGTTGCCCACCTGGGCCGCGGCCACCGAGGATGGCCAGCTTGCTGATGCCGTGGCCCAAGCGGCCGCACGGGTCAGCGCCCATGCCCTCGGGGCATTGGCGGCGGCTGCCGCGGCCGAGCAGGCGGCGACTGCCGCCGAGAGCGCCTACGGCCTTGCGACGCAGACGAGGCAGGCAACGCTCCGGGGCGAGGCGGCCCGTCGCGTGCTCGCCGACGCCGATGCGGGCGCCGACGCCCGGGCGGCCGAGACCCGGCGCCTCGAGCTCGGCGAGCGGGCTGGGCGGGTGGCGGGTGACCTTCGGGCCCTGGCGGCCAGCGCCGCCGAGCGGGACGCCGCTCAGGCCCGGTATGCCAGCACCCGCGCCGCCGTGGACCGCTGGTCCGTGGACGTCGGCGACTGCCCCGACGAGGCGTTGTCCCGAGCCCGCGACCTCGACGACACCCTGCTCGAGTTGTCCCGACGTGCCGCGGCCGAGACCACCCGCGCCCAGCGGCATGCGAGCCTGACCGCTCAACGGGACCGCGCCCGCAGCGAGCTTGTGGGCCTCGATGCCACCGAGGCGACCCTCATCGCAGACCTGGCTTCGTTGCACGCCAGGGTCGACGCCCTGATGTCGGCCGCCGCCCGATGCGGGCCGGCCGAGGCCGAAGCGGCCCAGGCCGGGCGGCTGGTCACCCTCCGCGAAGAGCTCGACCGCACCTCGGCCACGATCACGAACCTGGAGTCCGCCGGGCTGGCCGCGACCCGCGTGGCCCTTGCCCAGGCCGGCAGGTTGCTCGACCTGCGCCAACGTCGTCTCGACGGGATGGCTGCCGAGCTGGCCTCCGGCCTGCACCCGGGCGACGAGTGTCCGGTCTGCGGCGCTGCCGAACACCCCCGCCTGGCCAGTGCCGTCGATGTCGTGACCGCGAGCGACGTTGCTGCTGCTGAGGAAGCCTGGCGGCCCCTCGACGAACGGGTCCGCCGGATCGACACCGACCTGGCGGCAGCCCGCCAACACCACGCCCTCCTGACGGAACAGCTCGAGTCCGATCCGCGTGACCTGGACACCCTTCGCACGGCGGCCGAAGACGCTCGCCAGGCGTTGGCGCTCGCCCAGGCCGCCGTGACCGAGCTCCCCCAGGTGCAAGAGCTGCTGGCGGTGCGCCGCAGCACCCACGCGACGCTGCTCGAGGCCCGGCAGGTGGCGCTCGCGCAGCTCGGTGCCGCCGAGGCCCTCGCGGGCGAGCTCGCCGAGGAGGCCGAGCGCGACGCGAGCGTCGTCCGCGCACTCGTGGAACGGCATACCGAGGGGTGTCCGTGCGCCGACCCCCGGGTGCCCACCGCCGATGTGACCGCCCGCCACCGCCGCGCTGTCGCCGCCCTGGCCGACGCCGCCGCAGCCCGGTTGGCGCTGCAGGAGGCGCACCGGCGGCATGCCGAGCAGCAGGATGCCACCACCTCTGTATGCCGCGCCGAGGGCTTCGCCGACGCCGCGGCAGCCGAGGCGGCTGCGGTTGCGCCGGCAACGCTTACCGCGATCCGAGCGGCTGCCGCGGCCGAGCAGGCCGCCGCAGCCGCGGCACGAGTCACCTTGTCCGATCCCGAGGTCGAGCGCGCGCTGCGCGCTGCCCCTGTGGACCTGGAGGCAGTGGCGACCGCGATGAGCCTGGCCAGGGGACAGCGCACTGCCACGGCCCGGGCCCATGCCCTGGCCGAGCAAGCGGCGCGCGACGTTGACCTGCTGGCCCGCCAGGTGGTCGTCAGCGCCGACGCCGCGGCAGCCGCGACCCGAGTGGCCGCCTCGACCGCCGCGCTCGCCGATGCCGTCGCCGGGCTCGGCTCGGACAACACCCTGCGGATGAAGCTCTCGGCCTTCGTCCTGGCCGGGCGGCTGGAGCGGGTCGTTGAGTTGGCCAACGAGCGGCTGCAGCGGATGGGCGATGGCCGGTTCCAACTCGCCCACAGCGACCGGCTCGCGACTGGGGGCCGGCGCAGCGGCTTAGGGCTGGTCGTTCAGGACGAGTGGACCGGTCGCGTCCGGGACACCGCCACGCTGTCCGGCGGCGAGTCGTTCATGGCGTCGCTGGCCCTAGCCCTCGGGCTGGCCGACGCGGTCCGCGAGGAGAGCGGCGGCATCGATCTGCACACCCTGTTCATCGACGAGGGCTTCGGCAGCCTGGATGGCGAGAGCCTCGAACAGGTCATGGAGGTCCTCGACCAACTCCAGGACGGCGGGCGCGCCGTCGGCGTGGTCAGCCATGTTCCTGCCTTGCGCGACCGGATCCCCGCTCAGGTGCAGGTCGACAAGACCAGGCGAGGGTCGACGGTTCGGCGGGTCACCGGGCCGGCGGCCTAAGGCCGCGAGGCAACGCTCGCGCCCCTCCCCGGTCACGCCACCGAGCGGGTCACACCACTGAGCGGGCACGCCACTGAGCCGGTCACGCCACCGAGCCGGTCACGCCACTGAGCCGGGAGGTCCATGCCGTGATCAGTCGGCCGGTTCCGACTCCGCTTCCACAGTGGCGAATCTGACCTCCGCCGGGCCAAGGCTCGGGCGCGGGTCGTCGTCCTCGTCGGGGCGATCCCAGGGCAGCAGACTGTGTGCCGGCTCGGCGTCGACCGCTTCCTGAACCTCCTGCAGGTCAGGCTCAGCCGATCCCTCCGAGGCCCGGGCAACCGCCCACTTCAGATAGGCCTCCTCGGCCACCGGCAGGGTCGCGAAGAGCATGTCCTTACCGATGACGTCGATGACCCCAGCCCGGTCCAACGGCTCGTAGAGGTCGAACTTCACCCGGGCCAGCCCCAGCTCGATGCCGCGGTCGGCCAACTCCTGGGCCAGTTCCCGAAGGGCGTCGGCTGCGGTGATGTCGACCTCGACGTTCGCCTCGACGTTGAGGATGAACCACCGCACCGGCGACTCGGGATAGGCCCGGTTCTCCACAGCGATGACCCGGTCGACTCGCTCCCGCAGGTCGCCGACGTTGGCGAAGAACAGCGGCGCGTCGTAACGGTAGAAGATGCAGCCCGGGATCGTGCGGGCGTCCGGGTAGTCGGCCACGTCATGCATTCCCGCGATCCCCGGCACCCGTCCGAGGACGCCCTCGTGGGGCCGGGCCAACCGGTGGAGCATCTCCAACAGGCTCAACGCGATAGCGAACACGACGCCTTGCAGGATGCCAATGACGACCGTGCCGAGCATGGCGATGATCGCGAGGAAGAACTCGCGACGACGGAAGGCCCACAACCGCTTGAAGTCGGGGATCGAGACGAGCTTGCCTGCTGCATAGAAGACGACCGCACCCAGGGCCGCCGACGGCAGGCCCGCCATGAGCGGCCCGGCAAAGAACAGCACCGCCACGACGCAGAGCCCCGCGACGAGTGAATACGCCTGGCTACGGGCTCCGCCGGCCACCGCCAGCGCGGTCCGCGAGCCTGATGCTGAGACCGGGTACCCGCTGAAGAGCCCGACGAAGGCGTGCACGCCGGCCATCGCGACGAGTTCCTGCTGCGGGTCGGCCCGCACGTCGGCCTTGGTCTCCCCGTCACCAGGAGTGAGCGGGAAGCCACGGGAGATGAGCATGATGTCGCTGTAGCCGACGATGGCGATCCCGAGCCCGGCCCACACCATGGCCTTGAACTCGTCACCCGACACCATCGGCAGGTGCGGCATCGGCAGCCCCGACGGCACGGTTCCGACGACCTTGACCCCTTGCGCCTCCAGGTGCAGCAGCACCGACGCGGCCGTCGCGAGCACGACGGCGATGAGCGGGGCGGGCCACTTGGGCTTGAGCGTGATGATGAGCAGGATGATCGCCAGCGTGGCCAGAGCCACGAACAGGGTGGGAAGTTTCGTCTGGCCGACGACGGAGAAGAACGACCGCAGCTGTTCGACGATGCTCTCGCCGTCGACCGAGGTCCCCGTTACCTTGCCCAACTGCCCGACGATCATGAGCACGGCGCCACCGGCGAGGTAACCGACCAGCAGCGGCGTCGAGAGCAGCTCAGCGATGATCCCGGCCCGCAGGACCCGGGCGATGAGACACCAGCCGGCCACGCACAGGGCTAAGGCCGCAGACAGCGAGACCGCCCGGTCGGGGTTGCTCGCGGCCAGCGGCGCGATGGCGACCCCGGTCATGAGGGCGATGGTCGACTCAGGCCCGGACGACAGGATCCGCGAGCTGCCGAGCACGGCATACGCGATGATCGCGGCGAGCGCCGTCCAGAGGCTGGCAACCGGGGGCACGTTGACGATGGCGGAATAGGCCATCACCTGCGGGATGAGGTATGCCGCGACCGCCACACCTGCCACGGCGTCCCGACGGATCAGGCCACGCGGATACCGGCTGAGCAGATACGTCAGTCCAGGCGTGACCCGGCGCAGCGCGGAGAGGGCGACGTTCTCGTGGTCCTCGTCCAACTCGTAGGCCAGCGCCGGCCGGGGTCGCAGGCTTTCCGGGATCGGTGACCCGACGCGTTGCTCGTCCTTGGCCAATTCCTTGGCCAGCTGCTTGGCCAGCTTCTTCTCGCGGCGGTGCTTCTTGCCCACCCGTGAACTCCTCGTGTCGTGTCGCGGCGTCGTGTGGTGTTCACCTTGCGTTCGCCCACTGGCTTGTCGGCAGGACCCTACCAACCCGAAGGCCCCCAGGTCAGTCCTCGAACGTTTCCGGGGCCGGACAGGAGCACACGAGATGCCGGT
>Ga0116180_1003902_pt1 | contig 11034 bp, 9 predicted proteins | sample AD_UKC073_MetaG_FD_89804 | JGI IMG/M metagenome (GOLD analysis project Ga0116180, IMG submission 89804) | Active sludge microbial communities of municipal wastewater-treating anaerobic digesters from USA - AD_UKC073_MetaG | ecosystem: Engineered > Bioreactor > Anaerobic > Digestate | place: USA... | reverse complement strand
CCGCAAGGCCTACACCAAGTCCGACTGGCTTATCTGGGCTGCCTGCTTAGATGACACGGGAGAGGCAATAAAGCTGTTCTCCAAGGCGATCGCAGATATGCTTAGGGATTCCCTAACCCCCGTGCCCTTCGGCGACTGGTACGACACCTTGAGCGCCGAGGCCATACAATTTAGGCACCGCACCGTGCAGGGCGGCCTCTGGATGCCTTTGTATATGAAGCATGTGCAAAGCGGCGAAGGCGGAAATTTCCTTATAGATTAAAGCCTGAAGATAAAATAAGCGGGCCCGTTTTGGGCCCGCGTTTTGTTTTTGTATTTGTTTTATTTGGATCTCATTTGGTTGTTTCTTACCATGCTTATCAGCTCGTCGGCGTACTGATAGTTGGAGAAGTTGAGGGAGGCCTCGTCATAGAGGAACACCGTTTCGTATTCGATTATCGATTTCATAAGGACTACGCCCTGCCCTTCCCAATGGTCTACGCTTAAGAAGTATTTGAAGTAGCCGTTGTCCCATATTTCTATGGTTTCGCGCATGTAGGTATAGTGGGCGTCGGCGGCGCCGCTGCTCTGCCTGAGGTTGGGCTGCGTCTTTGATGTCGTGAGAGGGTTGTCTACATCGAGGTCCAACACAAGGCGGTAATAGCCTTCGCTCTTCACATAGGTTACCTCGGCGTTCTTTATGGTTTCGGGCCTTATAAGCTGGTCGGTGTACTCGAAATCCTCGGTTTGCCCCGCGTGATATATGGGCTTGTCCTTTTGCTTGGCGTAATACAGGTTGTTCCAGTCGGCGTTATAGGTTACCGAGTTTTCGCCCAGCGTGAAGGTAGGCTCGAGGGTTTTTTCGGCGTACATATAGCCGATATCACCCGTGGTGAAGCAGCGCTCGGCGTACATCGTCGTATCCTTGGCCATAAAGCCCATCAGGGTGGCCACGGCAGGGTTGGTAACAAAGGAATAATCGAGATAAAGAAGGTCTGCGCCGTTTTTTACAAAATACCTGTGCCCGTACACGGGAAGCTTAATCGAACTCATTTGCATCGTCGTCGTGGAGTTTACCGAGTAGGCGGCGTTTTCGAGCTCCTTAAAATTCTTATTGGCGAGGGCGTAAAGCTCGTAGGCGAAGGTTTTTAGCTCCTCGGGGTCTTCGGGTATGGTGAGATTAAGCTTTTCGCCGATATTCGGGCGGTTGCTTTGCTTCCTGCCGAAGTCGATTTCTCCCGTAAAGCTGAATACCGCCAGCGCCAGTGCCGCGGCGTTCGCCAATACCAATATAACGACAACAAGTATTTTGAGTACCTTGCGCATCTCTCCTCTCCCTATAAAAACTGTTACTATTCTAAAACATTTTTTGATGTTTGGCAATAGTGAACATCAAGGCTTTTTAAATACGAATAAATACTCGTGAGCTAATAGTAAAAAATTATGTTTTATGCTGTTAGATTCCAAAACTCAGTAAATTTGCAATTATGCTGCTCTTTTATGACTATTTCTTTCGTTTTGAATCCCGAAAGCTCGAAAATCCGCATTGCTTCGAAAGCGAGAGGCTGAACCATGCCTTTTATACGCATGTCTCCCATAAGTATTACGCAGAATTTACCCTTTTTCAGGACACGAAAACACTCATCTGCTACCTTGCCCATTTCGGCAAGGAAGGGCTTAATCTTCAGATGAGATAAATCGCCTTCTATGTTTTCACTGTACTGAATAATATTGGCATAGGGCGGATGAGTGCAAATAAGGTCTATCGAATTATCGGCAATAAACGAAAGATTACGCGCATCGCCTTGTATAACACTTATCGTCGGATAAAATTCACACTCGAAATTCAATTTGCTTTTTGTAATTTCGAGCGCGTTAGGGTTAATATCGACACCGATAAAATTTCTGTTTGTCAGTTTTGCTTCAACGGCAGTAGTGCCGCCACCGACGAACTGATCTAAAACCGTGTCATTTTCTTTCGAATAACGCAAAATTACGTTTCTCGGAATATACGGCGACCAATTCCCGCGATATTTAGCGTCGTGCGTTGCCCATTTACCTCGATCGGGGAACGCCCAAACGGTCTTCGTTTCGAGTTCAAAATTATCGGGCTGTAACGGTATGTTTTTCTTTGCCATATTATTTGAAAAGTTCTTTAACGATACCGTTTTCCATATCGGTAATGCAGTACATATTATCTAAAACGTCAAACGTTTCTTCAAGATTATGGCGAGCGGACTTCCAACCTTGACCGTCGGTAAACCAAACGAATGCAAAGCCGTCGATTTCTTTTGCTTCCAACGCAATAGTTTTGTAACTTCTTGCGGTTTCATTAAGTTTTGAACCTTGACTTGAATAGAAATTCGCTTCAACAGCGTAAACGGTTTTATCTTTCTTAACCACAAAATCGAAACGTTTTTTCGCTTTACCTTGGTTTGATATGCTCGACAAGTCCAAATGCCATTTCTTTTCAACATCGGAAAGATACATTTCTTTGAAATAATCGACGTTTCTTTGAAGTCCCGCTTGCACAAGATACGATTCTACCAAATCTTCCATTAAATGACCGCCGCGATTTTTACGCCCGTTGCTGTCAAGTCCGACTTCTACGCCTGTAACGTAATCGACTAGATTGTTTATCAAGTGTTCCGAAATAAGTGAGAATAAACCCGTCTTGCGCATAAACATTATGTATTCGTCGATAGAATAGTTTTGTTTTGCAAAATTAAACAGATATTCACCGTCGCTGTCAATAGTATATATTTCGCGACTACGAACTGCAAGCAAAATAGGAATGCATTTCAAAACTTTCGGGTATTCCGCTACAAGATTTTCGAAATCGCTTTCGATATTTTTTGAACCGATAAGCGAGTTAAGAATATTCAACTCAACTTTGATATTATCAACTTTACCATACACTTTTTAAAAGTCAACGTAAAATTTATAGTCGCAAATGCTGCTTCTGAATGTTTCAAGCCATTTGTTAAAATCTCTTTTCATCTGTTTTCTCCTCAAAAATCTTTTGGTGTTTTTCCGTCTGCAGTTACCCACATAACATTACCGCTTAAACTGCAACCGCCAACAAACCCGGCTGCGGCAGATGGACTTGAGAACAAAATGTCTTCAGTTGTCCGATAGTTTTCATCAATCAAATTGCCATATGATTTACGAGCTTTTATTGTGAACGAATGGGCACTTTTACTGATTGTGGGATTGAGTTCGCTACCCTTTAAAAGGGCAAAACCCTCATCTGTTATAATGCCATTTGCTTTTAATTTTCCTTTATATGTAAAAATAACAGCATTTTCATCGGCGTTCCTTTTTTCTTTATCTTTTACAATGGGATCGAATACCACGTGACCAAGCACGCCAATTATCATTTTTGCATAATCAATATACTCAGATAACTCGCTTTCTTTCTCTTCGGTAATGTTTCCTTGATTAGGTTCATTGCCGTTTTTTACTATATATCGATGAGATTCTTTTGCAAGTGACGTGAACTGATTCTCTAAATAACTAATTTCAGTTGGTCCAAATGAATTATTCTGCGTGGTGAGAACTATAACCTCATTCCATTCACTCCAATATTTTTCCTTATTGTTATGTTTATGTTCTTGAATGCGACATAATAAACCTTCTCCGTTTTTTCTAACAACGGCTTGTCCAATATAGATCATCTTCTCGCCGCTTTCAGAATCTTCTCCGAGCAGGAAATAAATACCTGTCTGTTTAAGATGGCGAACAATATCACTCGTTCCGTCCTTGCAGTTATCTAACATTGCTCGTGGAATTTTATAAACAATACCCGTCCAATTTTGAAGAGTACATTTTATTCTCTTTGTAGGCTCTCCGTCAATTAGAAAAAAATTTATGGTTTTTCCTCTCATAAAAAATACTCCTTTAGTTGCAGATAAGCAATTCGTTTATTTTGCCGCGTTTATTGCCTTTGCTGTTTATTGCTCGGCTTGCTTCAACACGATTTATTTTGTAATTCTTATATAAATCATCAAAGAAATTATCATCCTCGTTTACATTTTTCGGATCTGAATTACTTAAAACAATTTTTGCGCCCGAAAGATTGATTTCGTCGATAAACTTCGACAGTCTTATTTGCTCCTCGTCGTCAAACGCATCAGAATTGTAAGCAGTAAAAGCGGATGTTTCAGAAATCGGGCGATACGGCGGATCGAGATATACAAATGTATCTTTATCGATAAACGATTTTGACAACGAATAATCACCGCATACGATAGTGACGTTTTGCAATGCTTCGTGTATATTGCGCAAATTTTCATCGTCGCAAATAGTAGGATTCTTATATGCGCCCATAGGAACGTTAAATTGTCCTTTTCTATTTACGCGATAAAGCCCGTTAAAGCAAGTTTTATTCAGGAAAATAAACTGTGCCGCCTTTTCAGTTGCGGTTTCTTCGGTTAATGTCGTTGAATTGAATCTTTCACGAACTGTATAGTAGAAATATTTTCTGCCGTTTTCATCTATAGGTAAAAACAACATTTGCATTTCGTTAAGTTTTGCAAGCAAATTATCTACGTCGTTTTTTACGACTTGATATGCGTTTATAAGCTCGGCATTTATGTCACTGATATACAATTCTTCAAAATCGTATTTTGAAAGTATTCTGAAAAACAATGCACCACCGCCAACCATAGGTTCGGCGTATTTTTTGACCTTCCCGATGTTGCAAAGCACAAGTTTTTCAAGTTCGTCCAAAAGCTGCCCTTTGCCGCCAACCCATTTGATAAAAGGTTTTATTGCCGGCATTTTGTTGTCAGGTTTTATGGACACTTTATTGAGAGAATCAAAAGCGCGCATCATTTACCTCGCTGGAGCGATGCTTTAATTATAATTGAATTTTAAGATAAAGGCAAGGACGACAGATAAGGAAAATTAAAGCACAACAAAAAAGCCGCCCGGATTTCCGAACGGCTTTTTGAAGAAGAATTAGTTATTTTCACGCCGCTTGCGTATTTATTTCATAATTCCCCTCATTTGCATTATTAATGAATTCATTATAGCATCAAAATATCCGCCATTTCAACAGGGCTGCTAAAAAACCGCCCCTTTTTTGCAAAATAAGGGCAGTTCGGAATCCGAACGGCCCTTCTAAGAAGAATTGTAATACCTCGGCCTTTTCTTCCCGGCGAAGTTAATATCTTACAAAAATTTATTAATCGACAAAAACCGTCTTTTAGCCCCCGGCACAAAACATACGGTAATGACAAAAGGAGCGGATTGTATTATAATAACAACAGGTAAGTTAAATCGCCGGGTAGATGTATGAAAAGAAGGCTTATTTGTATGATAGTAATCCTGCCCGCCCTTATGTATCTCGGCATCGGCGCGGGCGTCGTGATACTCTCCGTCGCCGCCCTCTTCCTGTTCCGAAAGAGAGCGTAATTGTAACACTTTCTAAACAAGAGTTGAATAAATACCTAATAATAACAAGGGCTATCCCGAGTCGGGATAGCCTTTTTTATAAAGCTTGTTATGTGAGTAATTTGAGGAATTTAAAAGCAATGTCTTTAAGCAAATTATAAATGAGCTTTAAAAAACTCTAGCTGTTTTTGGGAAACGGACTCGAAAGTTTCTCCCGAATAGGGGGCGAAATGGCCAATCGGAAGGGAAACAAATTCGGCGCGCTTTATCTTTGCCGCCGTCTTTTTTACCGCTTCTATTGGGATAAGCGAGTCGTTTTCCCCCGCTATAATTAATGCGGGGCATTTTACCCTGCGTGCCAGCCTTACAGGCCTATACAAAGGCAGAGATAAGAACACGCGGGCGGGAGTCGCGTTTATCGGATTGAATCCCGCGGGGATCAGGGATTCATACCCCGTTTTGGAATCGCGGGTATTCAATACCGCAAATTCATTCGGCGCGCCGCAAATGGGTACCAAATAGGGCCGGCGCGCGGTTAACGCCATCCAAAAATCTTTAAGCGCCGAAGAAACGGCCTTGAAAAAATACCCGGGGCCGTTTTTCACAACAATGGGGATGGCGCTAGCCAACCCGTCTACAAAAGGCACCTGAACGGAAACGGCCGCGATTTTTTGGTCTTTAGCCGCCGCGGCTATGGCATGGCCGCCGCTGTAAGAGGTCCCCCACAGCGCTATTTTTCCTGGGTTAATATCTTTAAGTTCCCGCGCCCATTTTACTGCGGCAAGATAGTCCTCTATGTGCTTCCGCGGCGAGATCAATTGCCTCGGGTTTCCTTGGCTTTCCCCAAATCCCCGATAATCAAAAAGCAATACCGCGAAGCCGTTGTTTGCGAACAATTCGGCAAAGGGTTCTAATCCGCAATTCTTCAGCCCGCCAAACCCGTGCGCCATCACGATAAGCGGAGGCTTTGCAACGCCTTCGGGCATATAAAGCCGGGCAGAGCAGTTATCGCCGTGGCTTACGAAATTACAATCCGTTCTCGAAAAGCCCATAGTTACCCCCGAGAATATTCAATATTTTTGGAGAATAATGATTCAGCCGAATATTAATCAAGTACTTCAATAATTTCATTTTAACTTTTGCTTTTTTATGTGTCAAGGTGCACCGCCAACATTAATCAATCGGGCAAAGCGGGTGTATAATTAATCCATCTCGCCGCGCCTTCGGCGCATTAAATATCGGCCTTTTGCGGAAAATTTTGGGGCGACTCGCAAGCTATGCTTGCGAACGGGAGGGGTGAGCGGCAGCGAACCGTGAACCCTTGGGTGAGAATCCCCAAACTCGAAGAAAAAAGCACGCTTTATGCGTGCTTGATGGCGGAGAGTTAGGGATTCGAACCCCAGTTAGCTCTCGCTAAAACGGTTTTCAAGACCGCCGCAATCAACCGCTCTGCCAACTCTCCTTGTTTGTCTTGTTGTCAGATTATTATTATACACTTTATTTGCCCTAAGTCAACAAAATGCGAAAATGTGGGCGCTCGAGGAAAAATCTTGCTTAAAACAAGGGCTTTTTGCGCGGGCTTATAGTACAATATGTGCATCAGCTTTCTTAAGGATAATACGATGAAAACGCTAAAGAAACCCGCGGCGGCGCTCTTGCTTATTGCCGTGACAATTGTATGGGGCTCGGGCTTTACCATTGTAAAGCTTCTGATAAACGCAGGGATGCCCGTGGGCATGGTAAACATGTTCAGGGGGTTCGGGCTTGCCCTTCTGGTCGCGGTATTTTTCGGCAAACAGCTTATAAAAATGAGCCTTCGTGAGGCGGCTGTGGGGATAATCGCCGGCGTTTTCAACGCGGGAGGGTATCTCCTGCAGAGCGCGGGGCTTACCATGACCACGCCTTCCACAAGCGCCTTCCTTACCATCCTTAATACGGTATTTGTGCCCATAATAGCTTTCTTAGTATACAAAGTAAAGCCGGGGCTCAGGCTGCTGCCCGCCATTCTTCTTGCCGTAGTTGGCACCTTCTTTCTTACGGGCATGAGCTTCGACAACTTCACGCTCGGCAAAGGCGAATGGCTCACAATAGGCTGCGCCCTTTGCTACGCCGCCCTCATAGCGTTTATAGGAAATACGGGCAAAGGCATGCCCTCGTATACCACAGCCTTCTGGATGGGCATAATGCAGGGGGTGGGGTCGCTGGCTTACTTTTTCGTATTCGACGGCGGAACGGTAGGGGCTATCGACTGGGCGCGGATCATCCTGCCCATAGCCTATATCGTCGTTTTGGGCTCCTTCTTTACGACCTTCGCGCAGGTTGTAAGCCAAAAGAGCATAGATTCGGCTTCAGCCGCGATGATAATGACGCTTGAGGCGGTGTTCGGCACCCTCATTTCGCTTATCGCGGGCTACGATAAATTCGGGTGGAGGCTCGGGCTGGGCGGGGCGCTGATCCTCGCCGGCGTAATAATCGTCCTTTTGCCCGAGGATAAACTGCCTAAAATACGCTTCAAAAAAGCTGCGGCAGCCCCCGGTTCGGAAGCTGTATCCGCCCGAAATGAAGATACTGATAGCGTGGACGGTATAACCAAGGCATGAAGACCCTCAGAAAGCCGGCGGCCGCCCTTCTCCTTTTAGGCGCTACCGTGGTGTGGGGCTCGGCGTTTACGGTAATCAAAATCGTAATAGGGTACGGGCTGCCGGTGGGATTTATGAACATCCTGCGCGGCTTCGGTTTGGCGTTCATGATTTTCGCGGTTTTCTCCACAAAAATAATAAAAATGAGCAAAAAGGAGGCGGTTATAGGGCTTATCGCCGGCGTAACCAACTCTCTGGGGTACCTCTTCCAAAGCATAGGCTTGAAATATACCACCCCTACGGCGGGGGCCTTTCTTACCATTATGCACACCGTTTTTGTGCCGATTATCGCCCTGGTGATCTATCGGGTCCGTCCCGGGTTTAAGCTAATCCCCTCAATTATTCTCGCAATCGCGGGCACCTTTTTGCTCACGAATATGAGCTTTACTAACTTTTCCATCGGCAAAGGCGAGTTATTGTGCATAGCCTGCGCGCTGTCGTTCGCGTTTTCCATTGCTGTGCTAAGCAATACGGGCGAGGGAGTATCCTCCGAGCCCGTTGTGTTCTGGATGGGCATAACCCAGGGGGTTGCGGGCATAGTGTACTTTTTCGCCTTTGAAGGCGGCGCGACAGGCGGGGTAAACTGGGCGGCGGCAGCCCTTCCGCTTATATATTTGGTTGTAATGTGCTCCTTCGGGACGACGACCTCGCAGGTTATAAGCCAGAGGTCTTTGGACGCCTCGACTGCGGCTATTATAATGACGATGGAGGCCGTTTTCGGCACCCTAATATCTTTGCTCGCGGGCTACGATACCTTCGGATGGAGGCTTCTCGCGGGCGGCGCTCTCATATTTTCGGGGGTTATCATCATTTTGCTTCCCCCGTTTCCAAGGCTCAAAAGGCGGTTTTCGCCCTCTAAAAACGGCAATCCCAAATAGCTTTACGGCGCATATTCTTCGCAAATTAGGCTTATTTTTCTTAAGTGCTATTGCCCTGAAAATAAAATTTAGTAAATACCTGTTATTATCGCGCCGATACCCGCTTCAAAAAAGAAAAAAACATTTACAATCTTTCTATCTATGTTATAATATAATCTACTAAGCCCTTAAGGGTTCTGTTTTGCATTCAATCAGAGAGGAAAGGAGCATGAGTATGAAAAACAACAACCGTTCGACCATAGATGCCGGTTATAACGCGGGCTACGACGGAAATCTGTATTCTATGGTAAAAACCTTAGCGCCCGATTCAGAAGGGCAGCGGGCAGTCCAAGCGGCGCGCCGCCTCAAGCGCATCAGGATACTTACCGTTAGTATCGTAATTTGCCTTGTCGCGGTAGTAAGCGCGGTATTTGCCATTTATTCATCCACCGATTGGTTCAAGGCAAAGACGCCCCAGCCCTCCGATGTCGATGTGGTAACCCCCACCCGCGTAACCGTCGTAAACCGCGACGCTTTCGCCGAGGCGCAAAGGACGGGAGATTTCTCGGCATTGTCCGGAGGCGCCGACGCCAGCCTATGGGTGCAGCCCTTCCTTATCGGGTACAGGCTTATCGCCGAAGATGACGAAATCGTCAAGATAGCGGGCGGCAAAATTTACGGCTGGGCCCCCGGCTTCACCAAAGTCAGGGTCGAAACCTCCGACGGGCAGTTTGTAGACGAGTTTACCGTCGAGGTTCTGGACGAAAACGGCAGGCTCTACTACGATGTAAAGTTCTACGCCGAGCAGGGCGCTTCGGGCGATCCTCTCGCCACTCTTCGGGTAATAAGCGGCAGGGCTATAACCCAGATGCAGCTTTCCCTGCCCGCCTTCCCCGCCAAAGCGGGCTACACCCCCAAATTCTGGACGGTGGACGGCAAACGCTTCTACGACTCCGATCCCATCACTTCCGATATAAATGTTTATGTTAGCTGGGACCCGAGGATCGTCAGCTTCCTCTCCTCGCTTGACGGCAACCTCGACAACGCCGCGTATAAAGCAGATTACGAGGCGGACATTTCCGATTACATAGACAAAACCTCCGGCTCGGGCAGCTTTACATATTCGGCTGCCAACCTTCCTTCGGGCCTCACTCTCAACCCCGCCACGGGCGAAATCAGCGGCAGGCCTCAGGCAGCGGGCACTTATGTCTTTACCGTAACCGCGACCGACAACGCCCAGACCGTCCAGGACAGGCAGAACACCAAGGCCACCAAAGAGTTCAGGCTTAATGTCGCCAAGAGGGTTGCCGATATCGTGTTCGAGAACAAAATGTTCATTTACGACGGCACATATCAGACGATAGCCGCCACCATTACCAACATCGCCGAAGGCGACCAGGGCCTTGTAACCCCGGTCATCAATTACATAAACGGCACGGCCCAGGGCGTCAGAAATGTAGGCAACTACACCGCCAAGGTCACCGCGCTCACGGGCGCCCGCGCCGACAACTATGTCCTTGCCACCCAAAAGACCCGCGATTTCTCGGTATATCCCAGGATTGCCGAGATCTCCTTCACATCGGGCGCCGTTTTCACTTACGACGGTACGCCGAAGTACGCAGCAGCCAGGGTAGTTAACCTCGTGCCCGGCGACACCTGCGATGTAAATATCTCCTACGACAAGGACGAAAGCGGACGCGTTAATGTCACCGGCCCCGAGGGCATAATAGCCACCGTGGACGCGCTTTCCAACCCCAATTACACACTGCCCAATAACGCGGTCACCCAAAGGATAACCATTGTGCCCGCCGTCGTATTTATAACGGTAAATGTAGGGCAAAGCAAGGTGTACGGCTCCGACGATCCTCTCAAATTCGCCTGCTCGGTATCTACCGATGTAGAGGCCGACCTCGACGCGTGGGAGACGGTAGCTCCTTTGGGCATCAGGCGCGCCGCCGGCGAAAATGTGGGAAGCTACTCCTATTATTTCGATGCTTCTCTCATACCCGCTTCTGGCCAGGTCGCCGACCTTCTCAATAACTACACCATAGAATTCCGCAATCCCACCGATGCCAGGTTCGAGATAACCAAGCGTCCCGTAAGCCTTGTCGACGTAGTCGAAAGAGGCTACAATGGCGGCACCGACCTCGGCGACGCCATAT
>Ga0116180_1003898_pt1 | contig 11037 bp, 16 predicted proteins | sample AD_UKC073_MetaG_FD_89804 | JGI IMG/M metagenome (GOLD analysis project Ga0116180, IMG submission 89804) | Active sludge microbial communities of municipal wastewater-treating anaerobic digesters from USA - AD_UKC073_MetaG | ecosystem: Engineered > Bioreactor > Anaerobic > Digestate | place: USA... | reverse complement strand
ATATAAGCAAATTAGCACAGAAAAAATTCGATTGGTGTGTAGAAACAACAATTGGATAACCGATTCATCCTCCACTTTCGCTTACGCTTAGAAGTGGAGGACTTCTCGGTAATTTAGTTAAAATTTTTTAAGGAGTGTTTTTTATGAAAAAAATAATTGATTCTATCGAGTTGGATTTAAGTACTGTAAATGATATTGTATATAATCATTTATTAGAAGAGGGAGTTGTTCCTGAGGATGCAGAGGCACACAGATTTCGCCTAGTTTCCAAGAATGGCGAAATGGTTATCAAAATAGATATTTACGGAGAGGAAATCCAAAATGAATGATAGAAGATTAGGACGGTTTAATATTGATTTTAGGGACATACAAAAGAGACAGGACTTTGTTAGAAAGGTTATGGATAGGGTAATTGTAATAAAAGCAGAAGCTGATTATGTTACTATGAGTATTGAATATGTGGGCATCTCTCCTGATTTTTCAGTAGTGGAGCCTGGATGTATTCCTCCAAAATATCAAATAGTTGTTGAAGATGATGAAGTCAAATTCGTGATGGATACTTTAGAAAACAGAGTATTTCAGGTTAATACAGAAATTAGAAAAGCACTGAAAAAAACCAAGAAAGATTTAGAAGAAACGATAGATTTTCTTTTAAATGAACACTTAAAATTAAAAGAATTAGAAGGCTTAATTGAAGAACAGACATAATCATAAAAATGAATGGTGAGGAAAATGGATAGAGAATTATTGTTTGGATTGACTAAAAAGGATTTTGTAATTGAGACATTTAGGGCTGGTGGTCCAGGTGGCCAGAACCAGAATAAGCGTAACACAGGAGTTAGAATCAGACATCCCGAAAGTGGAGCTGTAGCTGAGAGCCGGACCTATCGCACACAGGAACAAAACAAGAGGGCCGCCTTTGAACGCCTGATTAAAACCTCTGAGTTTTAGAAATGGTTCAAAATAAAAGTTAGCTATGCTGCTAAAGGTATTGACGATATAAGAGTGGAGATTGAAAGGCAAGTTGATAAAATGATGAAGCCAGAGTATCTGAAAATAGAATATGGAGTTAGTGATGAGACCAACCAGGAGTGATGCTATTGAGTGACTATTCATTAATAAGAAGAATTAATATGTTGGATTCAATAGCATTTGAACTAAAGAGCGAAACCGGAATATATCAAGATTTCTATACTGAAGAAGAGTTAAGGTGTTTGAAGTTGACTGCAAGTATTCTCTTAGATAAAGCACAAAAACTAAAAGAAGAATATATTGAAAGCTATTGAAAGGAGATATAGCAATGATAGAAATTAAAAATAAGGAAGAGTTTTATGAAAAAGTAATTGATAGTAGGGGCAAAGTCCTGGTTGAATTCTATGGTGACAGATGCCCCAAATGTAGGAATCTTGAATTTATGTTAAGCAAATCTAGTATAGAGTGTCCTATATATAAAGTAAACATTGATGAGAATATGGAGCTTGCCAATGAGTACGATGTGCTTTCTATTCCCTTCCTGATTCTCTTTGAGGATGGCAAGGAAGTGGCCAGACAGAAGCAATCCCCTATGGCTTTTATAAGGAATGTCGTATAAAAAAAAGAACCGCCCTTTATGGGCGGTTTTTTAGTTTATAATTCCTTCCAGGATAGCACCTATGGCCACACCGGCCAATACCAGCTTGAGTTTTTCTGTTATGCTAAGTGTGGTCCTAGCTCTGTATTCCTGGATAATGATATCCTTATTGGCTATAACTAACTCAAGATTCTTGATAGTTTCGTTGGCCTTTTCAATAGTCTGGTCTGACAATTTTCTTTCTCTTATAATTATTTCCTCAAGGACAAAGCATTTTTCTTCTAATCTCATTATTAGTTCATCTTTTATGGATATCTCTTTTTCCAGGCCTTTTATTATTTGTTCCAGTACTTCTATCTCTTTTTTTGTTTCCTCTAATTCCTGTAACTGTCTAGCAATTTCTTTGACCTCTTCTTCTGTAAACTGATACAGCTTGGTTTCTTCTGCCAGGACTTTACTTCCTGATGGTATTGAGTATATAATTATAAGCATCATCAGGATTATTGAAACTATCTTTTTTATCGCTATCACCACCTTCCCCGGATGTTCCAGGGCGGGATTCTTTAAGTTTTTTGTTTTTTCTTTCTATTTTTTCTTTCTTTTTTTTGAGTTCTTCAATTTGTTTGTTTAGCTTTTCTAGTTTGTCCGCTGATTCCTCTTTTGCACTTTTTCTATCTCTTTCAATCTTTAATAATTCTTCTTTGTTTTTTTCTATTTCTTTTTCAAGAGATTTTATTTCTTTCTCTGCTTCTTCTATTTTTTTATTGTCATCTTTTTTTATGAAAGCAAGTATAAATGATAGGGCTATTAATGCTCCTGTGGTAATTCCTTTTAAAAAAGATTTTATTTTTTCTTTCACAGATTATCACTTCTTTATTAATTTATCTAGTATGGCTTTGATTACCTCGACTCCTCCGGATAGACCAACAATAAGGTATAATGCGACTTTATAGTCATTAAAGGTTATTTTCCCTGTTAAAAAAACGGGGGTAGTGATAAGGAGTATAAGTCCTGCAAGGATATAGTCTATTATTCTTTCTATTCTGTCATCTATACCATCCTGGTTTTTATCCAGAAAAGGTCTTTCCGACATTTTTATTCCTCCTTTAAGTTATTCTCCTCCCCCTTTTTTTTATTTTTTTGCCTATTCTAATAGCCCATCATAGTCAGGTCCACAGGAATGATAAACCCCATTCTGGTCCCTGTACCAACGACTCACCCTTCCTTCTTTAGATGATTTCCCTCTCCGGCAATCCACGTGTATGAAGCCGTTTCCGTAGGGATAGAGTCCTCGGCCAGTGCCCAGGTCATGCTCTTCCAGAATTTTAATTAAGTCAGCACTTGAATATCCTGGTGTCCATATGTCTAAAGCGTTGAATGGGGCTTTAAAAAAATGCTGTGATGTCTCGGAACCTGTAAACCTGCACGCACCGGTTATATAGACTGGCTGGCCAATTATTTCTCTTATTATATCAACCACATAAAGAGTGTCTTCCAGTTTTTCATTCATAATGAAAGTCCCGTACTGAGATTTTTTTATTATTTCTTCTGGTGTAAACCATTTGGCTGGCCAGTTATTACTGTTGCCTGACACTAATATCATCGGTTGTTTCCCACCGCCTTTTGGGCTTCGGTTATTTTGTCTTCAAGCCTTCTGATGTCTGCACTTAACTTATTGTAGTCATCTTTAAAGTTAATCTTGATGTCCTTTAACTCCTTTCTCATCTCTTTTATTGTTATGGTTATCTGTTCGATAGCATGACGGTGTTCTGCCATCTGTACCTCTATAGTCTTGGCAAAACTGGCATTAGTGATTTGGGCCTGTTCCAGCTGCTCATTTGTTTTGTCCAGCTGTGAACTGAACCGGTCAATCACGTCCTTCTTGTCTTCGTTATTCTGTTTGTACATAACATACATAATGCCAAGTGCGAGAGAAAGAAGGTAAAGGTGGGGGTCAGAAAAAGCAGAGGCTAATGCTGAAAGTATATTCGCAAATTCCTGCATTTGTCCCAATTCCTCCTGTATAATAAAATGCCCCCCCTTTTTTATTCTACATCTTTATTTCCGGCTACCACCTCCTTCATTTGCTGACTCCGCCTTTCTTGCTTCTATCTCATAGCTTATGTTAAGATATGCCTCATAATGAGACACGCCTTTAAATCTGTTTATGAAATACTCATAAAAGTATCTTAGAAGAAATCTAAAAAAACCATCTCTTTTGTATTGCTTGACATGTTCCATTTCGTGCCTCCTTAGCCTGGTGTAAACCAGCTCTTCAGGAAGACTATAAAATATGTGATTATAGATAGTTACACTTCTGGCATTAATCAGTTTGGGAAACCAGTGATTATAATGTTCTTTTATCATTAAGCTTTCTCCTTTTTAATCTACCGTAATTCCATGCCCTCTCAAGAATTCTTTGTCATATAACTTTTCTCTAACCTCGTAATGGGTTTTGCCTATAAGACCGTAAAATATTGGATGTACTTTTTCGTGCACTTTTTTAGGAATATACGGAGGAATTGCGTATTTTTCAAAGTATTCTATTGTTTCTTCCAGGTTTCTTCTCCTTTGTTCATGTTTTAAAGCATAATGGTAAGAATGTCTTTCTGCCTGTGTTATATAGGCGGCTGGAACAACATTCTTAAAGTGATAAAAGAGGATGTCACTATCATATTCTGGTGGGAGATTGTGGGTAGTAAATCCTTCCCTGTATTGTGGCAGCCATTCAAAATGAAAACAATCTCCACCCCACCTGCTTATAATTCCTTCATTTTTCCTAAAAATTCTTACTATTTTATAGATATAGGTATCCATATTTTCCCATTGTCCAACTTCTACTCTTCCTTGTCTTATTGCATTATAGCCTTCATTATGAGCTTTTTCTATTTCTTTTCTTAATGCCTCGTGGTCATCAGGATGAAAGCATTCGTCTGCTTGAACTTCTATAAACCAATCTGTTTCTACTGTATTAATAAGTTTATCTATTGCTTCATCCATCCCATCCCAAAAATCACCTTTTTTGTGCGGATAGTCAAAAAACTTTATTCTCCCCGGAAATACCTCTCTTTCCAGTCTTTCAAGAGCTTCTCTTGTTCCATCAGTGCATCCACCATCATTGATAATCATTTCATCAACCAGTGGCATAGCACAAATAATGCACTCCATAAAGGGATAGTGTGCTGATAAAACATTGTAAAATGGGGCAAATCCTACAATTTTCATTTAAGTTAACACCCTCTTCTATGGTATTATTCCAGTTACAATCCCTGTGCTAGCATAGTCATTTTCATATTTTTTTTCTATTTTAAGCCCAACCCTATCGCACAGAGCTTCAAGCGAGCCATAGGCATGAAGCCAGTCTCCATATGACTCTACAACAATTGTTCCTTTATAATTAATCATATTCTTTTTCATTTGTTTTCTTTGTTCCATAGACATTTCCATTAATCTTCCAGCTGACATTACCACAATATCAGTATCTATATTCCATTTGTAATCGCTAATGTTCATATGGAAAAAGTTATCTTTGTATTCTGGAAACATTTTTTTTGCCCTGTTTATTGCTTTTTCATTCAGGTCTAACCCGTAAGGAATTAGCCCGGTACTATAAGCAAGATATCCGTTTCCACATCCAAGGTCAAGAATTGATTTTCCTTTTATTTCTTTTATCGTTTTTAACAATGGAAGGTGAGATTCACACATTCCTTCGTATGAAGAAAACCCATTATCTTTCCAAAGCCATTCTTCTGGTAATTTTATATCCTCTAATTCTTTTCCGTGTCTTATCACTTCATATTTGTCTGGCGTTGTATCAGTCATGGTTACTGTTATAAATAAAGGTGTTTCAATCATGGCAATACCATGAAGGGCTGACCATTTAACTCTCCATGATAGTATTTCTTTGAGCCAATCCATTTCTTCATTAAACCCTTTTTCGTAGCCAAGTTGTATAATTTTTTTGCCCAGCTCTTGAGTCTCTTCGCAATCTAAACTACATGGCATATGGAATACTGGTCTAACACTAGCCCACCTTAAGAGAGTATTTGACCATATGGGAGACTCTTTAATTTCTATACAATTTCCCTTTTTTTCTTTATTTTTTGTGTTTTGGGCCATAAACCAGGTTGTATCACAGTATCTTTTTTGTTGCCAAATATCTTCGAAAAATAGGGTACAACACTCTGGGTAGGATAAATATTTACCACTAACCAAATTGCCCTTTTCTTTAAAATAATTTTTCAGAATTTCAATTGCATATTCTGGTTTTGTCATAAATACCCTTATTAATACAGGCTCATTATCATTGGCTTCAGTTTCTCTAATTGAATATGAACTAATTACGGGGTGAGCATTGATTGCTATAGGGATTAATCCGTATTCGGCAAGTTCTTCTGACATAGTTTTTAGCTGCGATGGTCTCAAATAATCAAGACACCCTTTTCTTATGCCCTCTATAACTGACAATTTTTCTAATTGGGATATTGCATTAGAAATTCTTCTTATTCGGTAGCCCCAGACCTCTTCTGCAATATCGTTTCTCCAGGCCATTCTATTAAACTCATACATTTGAAAATCTAGTTTTTCCATATTGTTATCCCCCTATTGAAAGTCATTGTGATTCTCATAGCTGTCTCCATGTGGTACATCTCCATGACAACTGTCTAAATGACTTATATATTCGTTGTTGCAAGAATAGGTATTATTATCTAGATTATTTATAATGTATTCAATTGTAGTTCTTTGTCCAGTTTTTAAGGAATCCAGTAATGCCCTCTCTATTCTTTTAAGTGATGGAGACATTGTAATAGGTACTATTTCTATTTCCAGATGTTTTTTCTCAAAATAATCGAACAGAATCTTCCACATCTCGCAATATTCACTTCTGTTTCTCCAATCACCATCGATTCCATTTCCAGGGCAGTTACCTCTGCATATTATAAAGTATTTACAATCTTTGCATCCACCGTTTTTCTGTGGAATGTGGTAGAGCATATATGACCTTTCAAATCCCATAGTTTTGCATTTGTTCCAGTCTACTCCATTTTTATTGGGTCTTCCACAACCTCTTACCCCATCATAATCTATACTATCAACAGAAGCCGTATTTAGGGGGTCACAATTATTAAACATACAGGTTGTATAGTTGTCTTTTCCTTTTAAAAGTGAATTAATGTCATGGAATACATCGAATTCAATATCTATATTTTCCTTAGAACAAAAATCTGCAATATCTATAAATGCTTCTGCATATTCTTTAGGAGATAGAGCATATTTATCTGCCTCACAATCTTCTTTTTCGAGAATATGGAGTCTTATACTCCAAATTCCAAGACTGTCTACTTCTTTTATCCATTCTTTAAATTTTCCTATATTTTTTTTGCTAGCATTTAATTCATGAAGGGTTATTATCATACTAGGTATAATACCCTCTTTAACAAGCCTCTTTACATTATTCCATGTCATTTCTGTGCATTTTCTGGTTTTTTCAAGAGAGCCAGCCCAACGCAAGTCATTCATGCTTCCTGTTCCATCAAAAGAAATCCCTACATGGACATTATATTTTTTGAAGAGCTCTATGTGCCTGTCATTAATTAAAACACCGTTTGTTTGAATGCCATTTTGTCCGTATTTTTCGTAGCCATATTTCCAGTAGGTCTCTAAATCTTCAATTGGTGTTAATAGTGCTTCTCCACCAAATAAGGTAAAATAGTTTCCTGATGCAGTGTTTTCAAGTTTTTTGATAAGTTTTGAAGGGTCCTTTCTTTTTGTTGCGGGAGACTCTTCTCTCATTTTCCATTGGTAACAATATTTACACTGCAAATTACAATTTATTCCTACAGGTCTTATTTCTATTGTCATTAAGGATTCCCCCTTTTTATTTATTATCCCATATATTGAGGTGCATCACGGTGTTCTACATTATCTGTATAATTTCCATGGGTCGTAATAATAGTGTCACTGTGGTTTCTATGGGTACTATCTCCATGGTCATAATGGACTGGAGTAGTAGAATTTGAATGATAATCTCTATGGGCAAAATTGCTATGCGAATTCTGATGTGGTCTATCGGTATGTCCGTTAATGTGATTATTACGGTGAGTTACATTCATATACCCTTTATTTATGTGAGGCGTATTATTATAAGTGTTTACGTGGTCAGTATATGCTGGCACATTTTCATGTGGAGTATTGCCATGTGGAATATTATAATGTATATTTCCATGGTCGTCATGTCCTGGTGTATTCCCATGGGCAGTATTTTTATGAGGAGTATTGACATGTGCATTTAAGTGTTGGTTTTGATGGGAATCATTACTGTGAGTTTGATTTTGATGAGACCTATTGGCGTGACTATTCAAATGTAAGTCATAGTGCTGGTTTCTGTGAGGACCATCAAAATGTTCATTCCAGTGTCCTACATAACGGAAATCAGTATAATTATTGTGGCCATCATTATGATTTTGGTTACTATGAATATTAGAATGACTATCATTATGGCCATTCGAGTGGGCTGAATCTCCATGGGGAGTATTTTCATGTGGACTATCAGTATGTGTATTGCCATGGGCGTCAAAATGTTGATAATCAGCATGCTCGACATCTGAGTGTGGTCGATTAGTATATCCATTTCCATGCCCATTAGTATAGCTTCGGTTTTGATGTGGATTATCTTGGTGTTTGGTATCTGTATACCTCTGGACAAGGTTGTTTCTATGAGGGATATTTACGTGATTTTCTCCAGGCCCATCTTGGTGAGGTCTATTGTTATAACCATTTCCGTGGTCATTATAAGGAGGTTTGTCAGTATGGGTATTTGAATGAGGTTCATAATATCTTGTATCGCGATGAATGGAATCTGAATGGAATTCATCTTTGCCAGTTGTTTTATTTGAGTGATAACTATCTGTATGCGGAGAGATATCTGAATGGTCATTATGGGTGTCTGTATAGTTACTATATACTATTTTCATAGTTTCTTTAGTTGAGGGGTCTATATATCTGATATAGTCCCTTGTATCCAGCCACATTAGTCCTTCTAGACCTGATAGAGGGGTTTTTTCTCCGCTTTTTGTCATATTTATTTTTCTTAAATTATTATATTGGTCTATATATGTTAATTGAAAAAGGTTGGCAGAAGGATTTGATTCTATTTTTATATCTCCAGGAACACCGGCAATATATCCATGATTTTTTCCTTCTATGCTGTACCAATCTTCACCTACGATAAAATTTAATTTTGTTCCATCTATCCATATATTTGTTCCGTCAGACCATTTCATTTTAACTCTCCTTCTCAAAAAACTGCTTCCTGGTGTTTGAAAAACCTAGGAAGGAGTATTATTTCTAATAGGAAGTATAAACCCCTTTGAGGCTTTTACATACCCCTCTACTTCTGCGTCTCCTGTAACCATCAGTTTGCTGCCATTATATACTAATTTTCCATCAGCAAAACTAAATGTGCCATTATCTAAATTAATGTAGGACCTATTTTGCTTGTCTTTCAATGTTCCTGTTACAATATTGTTAGCAGTTAAAAGGTCAGTTCTGATATATCCTCCCTGGATAATTGTGCTACCAAGCTGGGCTTTTTCCACTAAGTCTTTATATGCAAGGTCTCCAAGGCTACTTTCAAGATTGTTGATTTCATTAGTTAAGTTGTTTTCCAGATTGTTAATTTCATCTCCAAGGCTACTTTCAAGATTGTTGATTTCATTAGTTAAGTTGTTTTCCAGTTTGTTAATTTCACTCGTTGCATAGCTTTCAGCATCAGATTTAGCCTTGTCTGCTTTTGACTGAGCCCCTGATTTAGTTTCTAAATTGGAAGCAATATTATTTCCGATTAGAACGGTACTATCTAAAACAAGTGTCTGTCCATCATAAGTAAGTTTTCCATCAGCAAAGCCAAATTTTCCATCGTCCAGATTAATATAGGATTTTCCTTGCTTATCCTGAAGGGTTCCTGTAACTACATTATCGGCAGTCAATAAATCAGCTCTAATGTGCCCGCCCTCAATGATAGTTTGACCAAGCTCTGCTTTTTCTACCAAGTCCTTGTATGCAAGGCTTCCTAAACTGCTTTCTAAGTCTTCTATGTCTTTACTGGTTGCAATAGTAGCAGTTCCGTCATCAGCTACTATGCCTCCACCCTTTCTAACCCAGTCGCTATCTTTGTCAGCATAGAGAGCCTGAACATAAACATCTATTCCTCCTTCTTCGATAATTACATTTCTAAAGATATGTTCATATCCTAAAGAAGGTTTTGTTTTCCCCCCCCTATAGCTTCTTTCCTTGCCAGTTTGTTCTTTTCTTATTATATCTTCATTTGGATTTCCTCCTGCAGGAACGATAGCGACATTGAATCCTATTAAGGCATACTCGTCACCTTCCCAATCCCAGGTAACATATATATCTTTAATTATTTTTGTCATTTATAACACCTCCATGTCTACTATCGTTGGAGTTTGAATATTGTAATCCTCGGCTGGGTCGTGGAAGAAAGTGGGGTGTTGAGCCCATTCATGTATTTTAAGGTCTGGTACAATTTCTTTGACAATCAATAACTCCATTATTTCCCATGCTTTACTGCCTATAGTCAAGGTATCTCCTGTAAAATTAAACCAGGATATATCATAAGATAAATTTATAAACCCGTCTACATATACTCTTCCGTCACTTAAAATTACAATAGAATGAAAATCTTCTTCTTCTTTTTCTCTCCTACACATATATACAGAGTATTCATTTACAGAATAAGGTAGTTTTATTTGCAAGTCTGACATTCCTAAGTTCAAGGCAGTTCCTAATCGGGTTTCTACAAAAGTTGGTTTATCTATTTTATAAGGGCCTCTGTAGTCTGTAACTATATCTCCTGAATTATTTTCTATTCTTGTATGTAGATACCATTGGCCTTTAGTTGATTGGCTGACTTTATAAGAAGGATATCTGTCTAAATATAAGTCTTGTATCTCTTCTTCTGTGGCAGCATATGGAAGGATGAGGAGTTCGTCGATGAGACCGTTCCACAGTAATGAGCCGCGCCAGTTGCCTACCTGGACGCCCCAGGTCTCGTCGATATTAGACAAATCTGGCACGGCGTTGACATTGGAGTTACTTGCGACTAGTTCTCCGTCGACATACAGTTCTATTGGCTGTCTTCCCGGTTGTGGAAACTTGTTTATGACGCCCACGATTAGGTGCCAGTTCCCGTCCCACACGTTGTCGTATGTGAGGCTTGCTACCGCCGAGTTTGCATCATTCTGCACCCACAAATTGATTCTGTTGTTGTCCCCGGTTTGCCGTAGTGCAAAGACGTCTCCATGAGCAGTTCCGGTAGTTTGAGCGGCAACGAGGTACTTGTTCACCGGAGCCAAATACGACGGCCCGGGGGTCCATGCCGCAACGGTAAGTGCGTTCAGACCAGCAATCAGCGACTTCGGATAGGACAACCTCCCCGCCGCCCTCGT
>Ga0116180_1003891_pt1 | contig 11047 bp, 9 predicted proteins | sample AD_UKC073_MetaG_FD_89804 | JGI IMG/M metagenome (GOLD analysis project Ga0116180, IMG submission 89804) | Active sludge microbial communities of municipal wastewater-treating anaerobic digesters from USA - AD_UKC073_MetaG | ecosystem: Engineered > Bioreactor > Anaerobic > Digestate | place: USA... | reverse complement strand
GACTCCGACAACGGCACGCTGCCGGTCTCGAGTTGCCGGACGATCTCGACCAGCTGGTCGCGGGCCTCTTCGTAGCTGAGCTTGGTCATGGCTGCTCCTGGGGTTCGACATCGGTGACGGTCAGTTCGAGGCGTCCGTCCGCGAGACGGGCGGTGATCGCGGCGCCCACGCTGGTGGCCGCGACTCGATCGACGGTGCCGCCATCGGCGTCCGCGAGGATCGCGTAGCCGCGGTTTAGCGTGGCGCGGGGTGACAACGAGCGCACCCGCTCGATGGCGTGTCCGAGGCCCAGCTGCTCCTCGCGGAGCCGCGCCTCGATCGCTCGCCGCAGCCGCGTTTCCTGGTGCGCCAGCCGTTCGCGATGCCCCTCCAGCGACGCGGACGGGTCGCGCAGCACCGGACGGCTGCGCAGTTCGGCGAGACGACGCGTTTCGGTGCCCGCCCGGTTCAGCACGGCCTGTCGCACCCGGCCGATCGCGTGCGCGATCGCCGTGGCTTCCGCGGTCGCGTCCGGCACCACCCGTTTGGCGGCGTCCGTCGGCGTGGACGCGCGCAGGTCGGCCACCAGATCGAGGATGGGGGTGTCGGTCTCGTGTCCGATCGCGCTCACCACGGGCGTCCGGCACGCGTGAACGGCGCGCACCAGCGCCTCGTCGCTGAACGGCAACAGGTCTTCCAACGAGCCGCCGCCCCTGGCGATGATGATGACGTCCACCTCCGGCATGCGGTCCAGCGCCCGGACAGCATCGATCAACTGCTCGACCGCAGCTGCGCCCTGCACCAGCGTGTGCCGCACCTCCAGCACGGCGGCCGGCCAGCGGCGTCCGATGTTCTCGACCACGTCGCGCTCCGCCGCGCTCTGCGTTCCGGTGATCAACCCGATCCTTCGCGGCAGGAAGGGCAAGCGCTTCTTCAGCGCCGGGTCGAACAGGCCTTCGGCCTGCAGCATGCGTTTGCGCTGCTCGATCGCGGCCAGCAGCCGACCCTCCCCGGACGCACGCAGCTCGCGGCATTCGAAGGTCAGGCTGCCCGACTTGCTCCACACCGTCGGACGCACCCACGCTGCCACCACGGTGCCTTCGGTTAGGGGACCGGCGGCGTCCAGCACGGCGAGTGAGGTGGAGAGGGTCACCGAGACTTCAGCCAGGGTGTCGCGCATGGTTAGGAACTGGGTTACCGATCCGGCGCGGCGCTTGATCTCAATCAGTTGGCCTTCCACCCAGATCGGGTTCAGCCGTTCGACCCACTGCTTGGTCGCGGCGACCACAGCTCGCAGCGGTTGGGGCTGCTCCGGCGAACTCGGCATTGGCACATGCTCACGCTAGCGGGCGGTGCTGACACCGGTCGGATCGGCCCGAACGCGCGCGCCGGTGTCGAACCGAACGCGCGCGCCGGTGTCGAATGGGACAAAGCTGCCAGTCGACGCGCCGGATCGCCGACCAGCGCGACGAGTCGTCGGCTGGTGTCAGGTCTGTCCCATTCGGTCACGCGAGGGTCCGTCAGGGGCCACCGGTCACGCGACGTAGAATCGTGCCCATGCCAGATGCCAAGCGAGTGGTGGTCGCCGCGCCCCGGGGCTATTGCGCCGGTGTGGATCGCGCAGTGGTCACCGTGGAGAAAGCGCTGGACGTCTACGGTCCGCCGGTCTACGTGCGCAAGCAGATCGTGCACAACCGGCACGTGGTCGAGTACCTGGAGGCCCGCGGCGCGATCTTCGTTGAAGAACTGGCCGAGGTGCCCGTGGGTGCAACGGTCGTCTTCTCCGCGCACGGGGTTTCGCCGGCGGTTCATGCCGAGGCCGCCGATCGCGGGCTCAAGACGATCGATGCCACCTGTCCGCTGGTGACCAAGGTGCACAACGAGGCCAAGCGGTTTGCCGGCCAGGGCATCCAGATCCTGCTGATCGGGCACGCCGGCCACGAAGAGGTCGAGGGGACGACCGGCGAGGCTCCGGAGCACATCACGCTGGTGCAGCACCCCGATGATGTGGCGGGAGTCGAACTTGCCGACCCGAGCAAGGTCGCCTGGCTGAGCCAGACCACGCTCAGTGTCGATGAGACCTGGGAGACGGTCGGACGCCTGCGGGAGAAGTTCCCGGCGCTGATGGACCCGCCCAGCGACGACATCTGCTACGCCACCCAGAACCGCCAGTCGGCGGTCAAGCAGATCGCCGCGCATTCCGACCTGGTGATCGTCGTCGGGTCCAGGAATTCGTCGAACTCGGTGCGCCTGGTGGAGGTCGCGCTGGAGGCGGGCGCGAAGGCCTCCTATCGTGTTGACAACGCCAGCGAGATCGACGAAGCCTGGCTGGACGGCGTGCGCTCAGTCGGCGTCACCTCTGGCGCCTCGGTGCCGGACGCGCTGGTACAGGGCGTGCTTGATTTCCTCACCGAGCGCGGATTCCCGCCCGCGGTGGAGGAGCGGCTGACCGAGGAGAACCTCACCTTCGCCCTGCCGCCGGAGCTCCGTAAGGACCTGCGCCGCAAGACCATCGGCGACTGACGGGCTCCTCGGCGCTCGACCACCCGATCAGAGACGATTCCTGAGCTTGTCGACGGGCATGTGCCCATCGTCTCCTCAGGGACGGGTTCGAGGGCATGCTAATGTCTCCCCACGATGCCGATTGACGATTCAATTTAGGGAGGTGGGCTGTGCACGAACGTTGTTGTCGCATGTGTTGTCGGGCGATGTGTTGTCGTGGCACCCACCGCTCGGACTGTTGCTGAGGGCGCAGCTTCCAACCCACCAAGCCGACCACTAGGTCGAGCCTCGCGAATCGTTCATAGCAGCCGCTCCAGCCGATATTTCGGCACTGTGGCTCCGCCCACCGGAGGTCACCGTTTCTAGTCCCGGCGCATCCGCCCGTCCCAGCAGCATCCTCGCCGGCCCCGGCGTGCCGATCGTCGCCCAGCGCGGCGGTGAACTCCGCGCCCGGAACTGGCGTGCGGAGGGTCTGCTGCGGATGTTCGAGAATGTCCTCGAAGTCGCTGAGTCTCCCGACGAGTTGATCGTGTATGCGTCCCTCGGTAAGGCGGCCCGCTCCTGGCCGGACGCCCACGCCATCGTCAACGCCCTGCTCGAACTGGACGAAGCCGAGACCTTGGTGCTCGCCTCCGGTGCGCCGGTCGGCGTGCTGAGCACCGGCACGCCCGCACCGCTGGTGCTCTCGGCGGTCAACAACACAGTCGGACGCTGGTCGGACGCAGACCGCTTCTACGCTCGCGCCGCCGCCGGCCAGACGATGTGGGGTGGGCTCACTGCGGCGGCGTGGCAGTACATCGGCCGGCAGGGAGTGCTGCAGGGCACCTACGAGCTGTTCGGCACGATCGCTCGGACGCACTTCGGGGCCGCACCCGGATCGGAGGCGGACGCCCTCTCCGGCCGCTGGGTGCTCACCTCCGGCCTCGGCGGCATGGGCTCCGCGCAGCCGATCAGCGCACGCATGCTTGGTCTGAGTTCCCTAACGGCCGAGGTGGACCCCGTGAAGGCCGAACGCCTAATGGCTACCGGAGCGCTCGACCTGGTCACCGAAAGCCTTGACGACGCCCTGGCCGCACTGCATCAGGCCAAGTCGGCAGCGGAGACTGTCGCGATCGCGCTGCTCGCCAACGCAGCGGACGTCTTCGCAGAGATCGCCGCGCGTGGGGTCGTCCCCGACATCGTCACCGACCAGACAGCTGCCCACGACGCCCGTTACGGCTACCTGCCGCGCGGCTACGACCTCGCCGGCTGGCGGACGCTTCGGGAGACCCAGCCTCGGCAGGTGGAGCGCGACGCGCGTGCGTCCATCGCTGCGCAGGTGGAGGCCATGCTGGCCCTCGCGACCGCTGGCGCGGTGGTGTTCGAGAACGGCAACAACCTGCGGGTGCAGGCGATCGAACATCTCGGTGCGGCCGCGACCGATCAAGTGAACCGCATTCCGGGCTTCATGGAGGCCTATCTGAGGCCGCTGTTCGCCCGGGGGATCGGGCCGTTCCGATGGGTGGCGCTCTCGGGTTCGGTAGCAGACCAACTGGTGCTGGATGACCTCGCTGCCCGTTCGTTCCCGCGGCGCCCTGAGGTCGCGCGCTGGATCGAACTGGCTCGTGAGTACGTGCCGCAGCAGGGCCTGCCAGCCAGGTCCTGCTGGCTGGGACATGGCGAACGCTCGGCGTTCGCGGTGGCGGTCAACGAGCTGGTCGCGGACGGCACGCTGGTCGCGCCGGTGCTGTTCAGTCGTGACCATCTCGACTCCGCGGCCATGACCCACCCGCGAATCGGCACCGAAGGCATGCGGGACGGCTCGGACGGGTCCACCGACTTCCCGCTCCTTGACGGGATGCTTCTCGCCGCTACCGGTGCCGACCTGGTGGCCATCCACTCCGGAGGTGGCGGGTACTCGGGTTGGATGCAGTCGGCCGGTGTCTCGATCGTCGCGGACGGGCGTGCCGAGACGGCCGTCCGGCTGCGTCGCGCCCTCGACGCTGACACCGGTCTCGGCGTGCTGCGCCACGCCTCCGCAGGGTATACCGAGGCCGAGGCCAGCGTGGCCGCCGGCGGCGAGACCGGGGAGGCGCCGGTCAACTGGGTGCGTCCAGCTTCACCGTCATCCCGGCGTACGTCCGGTCATTGGAACGACAGTTCAGCCAGCGTTAGGGAGAACCGATGAGAGAACTCACCAGTGCGGACGCACGCCATGCGGTGCTCGGCGGCGGCATCCTGGCCTGCGGTGGCGGCGGCTGGAAGCACCACGGCGAGCTGATGGGCACGCTCGCCACCAGCCTCGAGCGGCCCGTGCTGGCCTCGATCGATGAGTTGCCTGAAGCGACCTGGGTAGCCACCGTCTCGGCGATCGGTGCTCCGGCAGCGAAGGATTGGGAGATCCGTCCGGTCGACTACGTGCACGCGTTGCAGGAGCTGATCCGGGTGGCGGAGGTGCCCATCGGTGCGGTGATGACTGCGCAGAATGGGTATTCCACAACGGTGAACGGGTGGATCCAGTCCGCTGTGCTGGGCGTGTTGGTGCTCGACAGCGCTGGCGACGTGCGCGCCCACCCGACCGGCAAGCTCGGCGGACTTGGCCTGGGCGAGCGGGCCGGCTACGAGTCCATCCAGGTGGTCTCCGGCGGCAACCGCGAACTGCACGGGCATTTCCAGTCGGTCAATCGTGGAAATCTGAACACCGTCGACGACGTGCTGCGCGACATCTCGGTGCGGGTCGGTGGCTTCATCGCGTCCGCACGCAATCCGGTCGAACTTGACTGGGTGAAGGCCAACGGCGCGCACGGCTCGATCTCGTTCGCGCTCGACCTTGGCCGCGACCTGGCCGCGGCGCAGGCGTCCGGGAATGCGGACGCGGTGGTCGAGGCGGTCGCCCAGCGCCTGGGTGCGCAGGTGGTGGACGCCGGTCCGTTGCGGATCGAGAAGCGAACCAGGACCATCGGGGGCTGGGATCGTGGCACCTTCCGGATCGGCGACCACACCGTCCCGTACCTCAACGAGTACATGGCGGTCGACAACGACGGCGGACGAGTGGCGACCTACCCCGACACCATCGTCATCCTCGACCGCGGTACCGGCGAGGGCCTGGCCGTGAAGGACGCGGGCCGCGGTGGTCAGGACGTTGTCCTGCTGGTTGCGAAGGCCGGAGTGCTGCCGGTGTCGAGTTCGAGCATCGACCAGGTGGGGCTGCGCGAGTGCGAGCAGATCATGGGCATCGACTTCCTCAGCCACCTCGATCCCAGCCTGCGTCCCGGCACCGCCGCCTATGCGGGGGACGCCTGATGACCGCTCTCGCCGATCCCACCCCTCAGCCGGTTGATCCCTTCGAGGACTCAGCCGCCGGGCTGGTCGGCTCCACCCCTCGGCTGATCAGCCCCAGCCCTCGCGTGGTTGAGCCTGTCGGGACCACAGCACCTGGAACCGACTCAGTCCCTTCGCCAAGTGCAGCGAGCGTAAGTCACCTCGGCCGGTGGGACGCCCCGTCCTGCCCGACCACCGGTGGCCGGATGAACCACCAGCCAGGGGTGGTGGTGATCGGCTCCGAACTGACCCCCGAGCAGGTCGCCGACGTCGCGATCGGCCACGCAACCGTCGCGCTGAGCGGGAACGAAGTGCTCGAGCGCCTGGCCAGAGCGCGGGCCGTGGTCGACGACGCGCTGGCCACCGGCGTGCCGACCTACGGGTTGAACCGGGGTCTCGGCCCGCTGCGCGACAGCGAGGTCCCGGACGAGCTGATGGCCGATTTCCAGCGCTTCGTGATCGTCAGCCACGCGGCGGCGATCGGCGAGCCGCTGTCGCGCACCGAAGGCCGCGCAGCCCTGCTGGCCCGGATCAACACCCTTGCCAGGGGTGCTTCCGGGGCTTCGGAGGCACTCTTCCGCGGACTCTTCGACCTACTTCGGCTGGACGTGATCCCGGTCATTCCCGACCAGGGCTCGGTGGGCGCGGGCGACCTCTCCCAGATGGCCGCGATCGGCCTGGTGCTGATCGGCTCCGGTCGTGCCTGGCTGCCGGGCCAGGACGAGATCGTCCCCGGCGCGGTGGCGCTCGCGGCGGCCGGGCTAGCGCCCGTCCAGCTCGCCGCCAAGGACAGCCTCGCGCTGGTCGGCTCGAACGCGCTCTCGGTGGCTACGGCTGCGCTCACCCAGCGGCGGTCCGTCCTCCTGGCCGAGGGTGCTGATCTGGTCGCCGCGCTCACGGTGGAGGCTCTGGGTGCGAACCTCAGCCCGTTCGACGCGCGAGCGTTGACCGCGCGTCCGCTGCCCGGGCAACAGGCCAGTGGAAGCCGGATCCGCACTGCGCTGGCCGGTGGCGACCTGGCTCGTGGCGTCCGCGCGTCCTCCTCGGTGCAGGACGCGGTGTCGCTGCGCACGGTGCCGCAGGTGCACGGTGCGCTGCTGGACGAACTGGACGAACTGGCGGGCGTGCTCACCGTCGAACTGAACTGCGCGCCGGACAACCCTTTCCTGGACATCGAGTCGGGAGAGTTCATTTCCAACGGCAACTTCTCGATCACCAACCTGGCGATCCGGTTCGACGCACTGCGGATCGCGCTGGCCCACGTCGCGAAGCTCGCCGAGCGCCGGGTGGCAATGCTGGTGCGCCAACTTCGACAGGGGCTGCCCCTGGTTGACCAGGTGCAGGCGGTCACGTCCGCGACGGGGTACGTGACGCCCGTGATCCTCGCCCAAACCGCCTCCGCGCTGCTGGCCCAGGTCAAGCACGCGGCCTCGCCGATCTCGCTACCGGTTCGCCGGTGGGCGACGGGGTGGAAGACCACTCGTCCATGGCCTACTCGTCCGTGCGCGTCACAGACGGCGTGCTGGACGTGGTGGAACAACTGTTGGCCGTCGAGGCGCTGCTGGCCGCGACGGTCATCTCGATGCATCAGCTTCGGCATCCCGCCGAGCTCGGTTCGCCCGTCGAGCGGTTGCGTGCGGCCATCATTGATGTGACCGGACGGACGCAGGTGACCGCTGAGGTGATCGAGTGGGTGATCGAAGCGCTACGCAGGGAGCGTCGAGGGGACGACCTCTCCGAGATGCGCGCGCCCGTGTTCCGGACTCCGGTGTCGAACCACGACCAGGAGGTGCTCCGGCATGATCAGCTTCACTGATGTCACCAAGGTCTATCCGGGCGGCACCACTGCGGTCGGCGGGCTGACCCTGACCGCGCCGACCGGGAAGATCACGGTGCTGGTGGGGCCATCCGGCTGCGGCAAGACCACCTCGCTGCGGATGATCAACCGGATGATCGAGCCCACCTCAGGTTTGATCACCATCGACGGCAGGGACACGGCGAACCTGAACGCGAACGAACTGCGCCGCGGCATCGGCTACGTGATCCAGAGCGGCGGCCTGTTTCCGCACCGCACCATTGTCGACAACATCGCCACCGTGCCGCTGCTGCTCGGCTGGGGACGCGCCAAGGCCCGCGCAGAGGCGCTCGAGTTGCTGGAGCGCGTAGGCCTCGCCCCGGAACTCGCAAACCGCTACCCGAACCAGCTCTCCGGGGGTCAGCAGCAGCGCGTCGGCGTGGCCAGGGCGCTGGCCGCCGACCCGCCGGTGATGCTGATGGACGAGCCGTTCAGTGCGGTCGATCCGGTGGTTCGCGATCAACTGCAGGACGAGTTCCTGCGGCTGCAGGCCGAGTTGGGCAAGACCATCGTGTTCGTCACCCACGACATCGATGAGGCGATCAAGCTCGGCGACCAGGTGGCCGTGCTCCGGGTCGGCGGGACGCTGGCCCAGCTCGACAGCCCGGAACGCTTGCTGGCGGACCCCGCCGACGACTTCGTGGCCGACTTCCTCGGCCGCGACCGCGGCTATCGCGGGCTGGCGTTCCAAGCGGCGCCCGACCTACCGATTCGCCGTGAGCCAACGGTCGCGCTCGGGGCAAGCGTGGCGGACGCGCGGCAGGCGGCCGGCGGCGAAGATTGGCTGCTGGTGGTGGACGAGGCGGGCGCACCGGCCGGATGGGTGGAGCTCTCCGGGCTGGCCGGGCCCATCGACCGGGACGATCTGCACCGTGGCGGCACGGTAGCGCGCGCGGGCGGGTCGCTGCGTGCGGCGCTGGATGCGGCCCTTTCGGCTCCCAGCCGCCGCGGCGTGCTGGCTGACGCCGACGGCCGGCTGGTCGGCACCGTCCGCGCCCAGGACGTTCTCGCGGCGATTGAGCGCGACCAGACGCTCCCTGAGCCGAGGCCTAGCGATCGGGCTGCGACATGAAGTGGTTCCTCGACCACCTGGACGAGGTGGGCTCGCTGCTGGTGACACATGCGGTGCTGGCGGTGATTCCGCTGGTCATCGGCCTGATGTTGGCAATCCCACTGGGTTGGCTGGCCCGGCGTTACCGTGGGCTGCGGACGCCCCTGGTCGCCGGCACCGGCCTGCTCTACACGATTCCGTCGCTGGCGCTGTTCATCCTGATGCCGCTGGTGCTCGGCGCCGGCATCCTGAACCCGCTCAACGTCGTGGTGGCCCTCACGATCTACACGGTTGCGCTGCTGGTGCGCACGGTGGCGGACGGGCTTGCGGCGGTCCCAGATGAGGTCACCCAGGCGGCGACCGCAATGGGCATCGGACGCGTCCGGCGTTTCTTCACTGTCGACCTGCCGCTTGCGGTGCCGGTGATTGCCGCCGGGCTGCGGGTGGCCGCGGTGAGCAATGTCTCGATCGTCTCCGTGGCTGCGCTGCTGGGCATCGAGCAGCTGGGTTCGCTGTTCACGGACGGGTTCGCCCGAAACTTCCTCGACCCGATCATCGTCGGAATCCTGGCCTGCATGGTGCTCGCGGTTGCCCTCGACTTGGCGATTCATTGGCTGACCCGCGTCCTAACGCCGTGGCAACGAGCGGGGAGGGCGGCATGAACCTGTTGTGGGAGTGGCTGGCCGACCCCGCGCACTGGCAGGGCGCGGACGGGATCCCCGTCCGAACTCTCGAACATCTGCTCTACAGCGCGATCACGCTGGTGCTGGCCGCAGTCGTCGCAGTGCCGCTGGGCCTGTGGATCGGGCACACCGGCAAGGGGCGGGTGCTGGTGGTGAACCTGGTGAACGGCATGCGTTCGGTGCCCACGCTCGGCCTGTTGTTCGTGGCCGTGCTGGTGGCCGGGCCGCTGCTGGCCGGCAACATCGCTTTCCTCGTGCCGGCGATCTTCGTGCTGGTGATCCTCGCGATTCCGCCGATCCTTGCCGGTGCGTACGCCGGCGTGGAGAGCGTCGATCCGTCCGCTCGCGACGCGGCCCGGGGAATGGGCATGAGCCCACGGCAGTTGCTATTCGACGTGGAGATCCCCTGCGCGTTGCCGCTGCTGTTCAGCGGCCTGCGCTCGGCCGCGCTCCAGGTGGTGGCCACGGCGACCATCGCGGCTTCAGTGAGTGTTGGTGGTCTCGGCCGGTTCCTGATCGACGGCCAGGCCTACCGCGATTACGGCCAGATGGCCGGTGGGGCGCTGCTGGTCGCCCTACTGGCGGTGTTGGTTGATCTCGTCTTCGCCGGAGTCCAACGCCTGGTGGTTTCGCCAGGACTGAGCGCACCAAGGGCCACCGGACGATGTCGTCGCTCGATCCGCCGGCTCATCCCATCCACCTGAACAAAGGACCATCCAATGAAGAAACTGACCACTATCCTCGCCTCGACCATCGCCGCGATCGCGCTGACGGCGTGCGCGTCCGGCGACCCGCTGGCTGCCGCACCGTCGACTTCGTCCGCGCCCGCCGGAAGCTCGGCTGCGCAACCGGCGATCGTCGTCGGCTCGGCGAACTTCCCTGAGAACGAGCTTCTCGCTGAGCTGTACGCGGGCGCCCTCGAAGCCAAGTCCATTCAAGTGACCCGGAAACTGAACATCGCCTCGCGCGAGACGTACGTGCCTGCGCTGAAGTCGGGCGAGATCGACCTGATCCCGGAATACACCGGCGCTTTCGCCAAGTACCTCAATCCGGACGCGGACACGTCCGACGAGGCGACGGCATTGGCCTCGTTGAAGGCCGCGTTGCCCGAGAACCTCGTGGCGCTCGAGCCGTCCAGCGCGCAGGACAAGGACTCGATCACGGTCACCAAGGAGACCGCGGACAAGTACTCCCTGAAGACCATCGAGGATCTGGTGCCGGTTGCCGGCGAACTGGTGCTCGGTGGCCCGCCGGAGTGGAAGGAACGCGCCGCTGGCATTCCCGGCCTGAAGAAGACCTACGGGCTGGAGTTCAAGGAGTTCAAGCCGCTGGACGTGGCCGGTCCGCTGACCGTGCAGGCGCTGAAGAACGGCCAGGTGCAGGCGGCGAACCTGTTCACCACCGACCCGGCGATCAAGGCGAACAACTTCGTCTCGCTGGAGGACACCAAGAGCTTCTTCGGTGCGCAGAACGTGATCCCGGTGCTGACCAAGTCGAAGGCCACGCCCGAGGTGTCCGCCGCACTCAACGCGGTCTCGGCCAAGCTCGACACCGACTCCCTGGCCACGCTGGTGACCAAGGTGGTCGTCGACAAGGCGGACGCAGCCGACGTTGCCGCCGAGTGGTTGAAGGCTAGCGGCCTGGCCTGATCGGGAACGACCCCGAACCTCTCGGGTG
>Ga0116180_1003885_pt1 | contig 11061 bp, 11 predicted proteins | sample AD_UKC073_MetaG_FD_89804 | JGI IMG/M metagenome (GOLD analysis project Ga0116180, IMG submission 89804) | Active sludge microbial communities of municipal wastewater-treating anaerobic digesters from USA - AD_UKC073_MetaG | ecosystem: Engineered > Bioreactor > Anaerobic > Digestate | place: USA... | reverse complement strand
GAATTTCATTGTCGTCTATCGTCTTTCGATGATCGACCTGGTCGAGGACGGGTCGACACTCGAGGAGGTCATCGAGCTGGCCCAGGCCGTCGAAGCCGCCGGAGCCACGATGCTCAACACGGGGATCGGCTGGCACGAGGCCCGCATTCCCACGATTGCCACGAGCGTGCCGCGGGCTGGGTTCGCCTGGGTGACCGGCAAGGTCAAGGCGGCGGTCGGCATCCCGGTCGTCACAACCAACCGGATCAACGCCCCCGACGTCGCCGAACAGGTGCTCGCCGACGGGCTCGCCGACATGGTGTCGATGGCGCGTCCGTTCCTTGCGGACCCGTTCTTCGTGGCCAAAGCGGCTGCGGGACAGCCGGATCGGATCAACACCTGCATCGCCTGCAACCAGGCCTGCCTCGACCACACCTTCGCCGGCAAGCTCACCTCGTGCCTGGTCAACCCGCAGGCTTGCCACGAGACCGAGTTGATCATCGCTCCCACCGACGCCCGCAAGCGCGTCGCCGTCGTCGGCGGTGGCATGGCCGGTGTGGCCTGCGCGACCACCGCCGCCCGGCGCGGGCACGCGGTGACGTTGTTCGAGTCCGACTCCGACATTGGCGGGCAGTTCAACCTCGCTCGCCAGATCCCGGGCAAGGAGGAGTTCAACGAGACGCTGCGCTACTTCCGGGGCGAGCTTGCCGCCACCGGAGTCGAGGTGCGGCTCGGGACCCGTGCGACGGAAGGTGACCTCGCGGCATACGACACGGTGATCCTGGCCACGGGCGTCGTCCCGCGGATCCCCGATGTCGAGGGCGTCGACCACCCCAAGGTGGTGTCCTACCTGCAGGTGCTGCGCGACCACGCGCCCGTCGGCGACACGGTCGTCATCATGGGCGCGGGCGGCATCGGCTTTGACGTCGCCGAATACCTCACCCAATCCGGCCCGAGCGGGGCGATGGACCCAGCGGCGTTCAACGCCGAGTGGGGGATCGACACCACCTACGCTCACCGCGGCGGCGTCATCGCCGCACATCCGGAGCAGCCGGCGCGCAAGGTCTTCCTCGTGCAACGCAAGGACACCAAGGTCGGAGCGGGGCTCGGTCGCACGACCGGCTGGATCCACCGCTCGCAGTTGGCCGCGCGTGGGGTTGCCTTCGTCGCGGGGGCGCGGTACGACCGGATCGACGACGCCGGGCTGCATGTCACCATCGGTGAGCGCTCGGCCGTCCTCGCTGCCGACACGATCGTCCTCGCCACAGGGCAGGAGCCCAACCGCGAGCTGTATGCCGCCCTCGAGGCGTCGGGGGTCGACGTGCGCCTCATCGGTGGGGCCGATGTCGCCAGCGAACTCGATGCGAAACGGGCGATCAAGCAGGGCACCGAGGTCGCCGCAGCGCTCTGAAAAGCCCTGCGCTGGTGGGTGGTTCGCGGATGCGGGTCAGCGCCAGGTTCCGCCGACCATGACCCGGGTGACGGCGAGATCGTCGTCCAGGGCCACGAGGTCGGCGTTGGCGCCCACGACGAGACGGCCCCGTCGCCAGAGCCCGAGGGCCCGCGCGGGGGTCGAGGTCGCCGCGGTGACCGCGTGTTCGAGTGGGACGCCCGCGGCATAGAGCGTGCGTATGCCGTGTGCGAGCGTGCGCGTGCTGCCTGCCAGTGCACCGGAGGAGGTCACCCGAGCGACCCCGTCGATGACCGTGACCGGCGTCGAGCCGAGGACGTAACGGCCGTCCGGCATGCCACAGGCGGCCATGGCGTCGCTGACCAGGCTGACCCGGCCGGCGGCGGCCCGCGCGGCGAGGGCTAGGGCTTCGGGGGCGAGGTGCGTTCCGTCGGCGATGAGCTCGACCGTGACGGAAGGGTCGGCGAGCAGGACACCGACCGGTCCGGGGAAACGATGGTGCAGGGGCGGCATACTGTTGAAGAGGTGGGTGGCGATGCGGGCGCCGGCCTCGACGGCTTCCTCGGTGGTGGTCGTGTCGGCAGCTGTATGTCCCACGGCGACAAGGACATCCGCGTCGATCAGGGCCCTGATGATCTCGAAGCCGCCGAGGATCTCCGGTGCGACGGTCGCCATGCGCAGGTGCCCACGGGCCGCCTCGACGAGCCGTTCAACCGCTGCAGCAGTGCCGCGAGCGAGGTGGCGCAGATCGTGAGCTCCTCGGTGGGTGGGGCTGAGCCAGGGGCCTTCGAGGTGCAGGCCGACGAGGATGGAGTCGTCGCACAAGTCGGCGAGGCAGGTCAGTTGGTCGGCCAGCACCGGAATCGGGGCCGAGACCAGGCTGGCGATGACGCTCGTGCTACCGGCGCGCTGATGAGCCGTTGCCGCGAGCGCGGCCTCGTCGGCCGAGGTCGTGGAGAACGAGGCGCCGCCGCCACCGTGGACATGGGTGTCGACGAAGCCGGGGGCGAGAGTCGTTGTGTGCCAATCGGGTTCGCGGTGAGGATGCCGGCCCGTTCCGATGGCTTTGATGGTCGTGCCGCCCACCTCGATCCAGCCTGGCTCGAGGATCTCCTCAGGGGTGAAGATACGGTCGGCGGCCAGCAGCGTGTCCACCACACTCTCACCCCTTTCTCGACGTCGGTTCTCGCCCGTCGTTCGGCGTCATCGAAGCGACGGGGCCATTCTCTCGCGGCCGGAGGCCCCAGGCCGCCCAATACCGCCGGTGCGCCGCCCGCCTCCCCGGTCCAGACGCCGAGGCGCGGCATCACCCGGTCGCGCATCGCGACCGACTCACCGTCCTCGTACGATGGGAAACTCACCTGACGGCTGCGTCCTTGGCCTGCGATCCTGGGGCGATGACTGACGATGTCACCCCAGCTACCGATCGCCTCGGCGCGGCTGGAGCGCACCACCTTTCGCTCCCGAGCGGCTTGTCCTCCCGAGCGTTGGTCCCGTCGGACGTTCGCGGGGTCTTCGAGGTCGTGGCCGCGGCCGAGCTGGCCGACATCGGTGACGTCGCCATCGAGGAGGCCGACCTCGTCGCCGACTGGCAGCGCCCGAGCTTCGACCTCTCCGCCCAGACGGTGGGGGTCTTCGACGGCGACCGGCTCATCGCCTACGGGGAACACACCGGCGGCGACCGGGTCGACGCGGCCGTGCACCCGGCATACCGTGGACGCGGCGTGGGCACGGCGGTGGCGAGGTGGATCCAGGCGACCGCCCGCGCTGCCGGGGCGAGCGTCGTCGGTATGCCGGTCCCCGCTGGCTCTCCCAGCGAGGCGCTGTTGCGTGCGCTGGGCTACCGCCAGCGGTGGACCTCGTGGATCCTTGAGTTGCCCGCGGGACGTGAGATCGCGAGCCAGTCACTGCCGGACGGTTTCTCGCTGCGCATCGCGGATGGGGAAGCCGATCAGGTCGCCGCGTGGGAGGTCATCGAGGACGCCTTCCTCGAGTGGTCGACGCGCCCGCGGACCCCGTATGCCGACTGGGCTGCGGTCACGATCGGGCGTCCGGGCTTCGAGCCGTGGAACCTGCGGTTGGCGATCGATCCGGCCGGCGCGGTGGTCGGGGTGTCCCTCGTTCTGCTCGGAGATCCGGCCGGGTACGTCGACAAACTGGCGGTCCGCACGGACGTGCGCAACCAGGGAATTGCGCGAGCGCTGCTGGCCGACTCGTTCGCTGCGGCGATGGCGCACGGGGCCAGTCGTTGCGAGTTGTCGACCGACTCGCGGACAGGGGCGCTGGGCCTCTATGAGAAGGTCGGCATGGAGGTCACGTCGACCTGGTTCAACCTCGCGATCGACCTCTGAGACTGGGCTTTTCGGGCCTGCGTCGAGATGTCAGGCGGCCGGGCCCAGCACGCGCGCCACGACGCGCTTGATCGGACGCAGTGCCGTCTGGGGCAGTTTGACGATGGCCACGGCGGCCGAGCCGGCGCCGGTCACGAGCCCTCGCAAGGCTCCAGCGTCGGTGTGCTCGTCGTCCGCGAACGCACGGCCCGGGCCAGGCGCCGGCGACGTCATGGTCAGCAGTCGCTGGGGGTTGGCCGGCAGGTCGATGTCGACCTCGGACGTCGCTGAGGTCTCGGCGGTGATCAGGGCCTCGTCGACGACGACTGCGGAGGCATCGCTCGCGGGGCCGCCCAGCCACTCATGCGGAACGACGGCGTACCCCAGCTCGGCGATCGCCTCGATGGTGTCCAGCACCGTGGGCTCGAGCGACTCGCGCAGATCAGCGCGCATCTTCGGGTTCTGCTCGTCCCAGGACACCAACTCGGTGCCGTGCGCGATGGCGAGGTCGACCCGGAGGCGCTCGTATGCCGCGAGCGTCACCAACTCGGTCACCCGCTCGCCGTCCAGGGCTGCGGCGTTTGTGGTCCTCACGTGTGGTCCCTCCCGGTTGGCCGGCTCCCCGGCCGGACGTCGAAGCATCGTCAGTGTTGCTGAGAAGAAAGTCAGTTACCTAATTGTTCCGTAGGGCGGAAGCGTGTGCCGGGCGGGGGTCACTGCTCAGCAGACTCCAGCTCCAGGAGGTAGCGCTTGGCCGCCAGCCCACCGGCATACCCGGTGAGGGACCCGGTGGCACCGACGACGCGGTGACACGGGAGGACGACGCATAGGGGGTTGCCTCCCAGAGCGGTGCCGACAGCCCGCGCAGCCCGCGGGCGACCGACCCAGTCGGCGAGCTGACCGTAGGTTGCGCGGTCGCCGTAACCGACCCGGGCCGCGAGGGTGGTGAGCACGGGGACCTGGAACGGGGTCGCCAAGGTGAGGGCCCAGGCCGGTGCGCAAGCGGGGCGGCGCCCGCTCAGGTAGGTGTCGAGCCAGCGTCGTGCCGCGTCGAGCGGCTGCGGACGTCGTAGCACCCGTGGACTGATCCGGGTCGCCAGGCGCTCGAGGGCCGCCCCCTCCGCAGCCGTGTTCGGGGTGAAGAGCGAGGCCACGAGGACGCCAGAGGCGGTGCACGCCAGCAGCATTCGACCGATCGGAGTGTCGTCGACCGCGTAGGAGACGTCGGCCTCCGGGAAGTCAGGTGGGCGTGCCCCGGGCACGTCGAAACCGGCGAGAACGTCGGCGAGGCGATCAGGTGGGGCGGGGGTCATGTCAGGGCCTTTCGAAGGGTGCCAAGCGCGTCGCTGACCAGACGGCGACTCATCACCGTGGAAGTCCCGAGCACGGCGGCAATGGCCGCGTGGTCGAGGTCGGCGACGTACCGCAGCGCCACCGCCTCGCGCTGGCGAACCGGCAGGGTGGCGACGAGTTGCCACACCCCGCTCTCGTCGGAGCCGGTCACCGGTGGGTCGATGGCCGGGCGTTCGGGCGACGCCAGGCTCGGGTCCGCGACCGGCACCGCGCGCCGGCTCCGCCCTCGGTGCGCGTCGGTCGCGCAGCGGTAGGTGACCGTGAACAGCCAGCCCCGCAGGTTGGTGACTGAGGTGAGTGAGGGGTATGCCGCCCACGCCTGCAGCCACGCCTGCTGGGCCACGTCGTCCCCGTCGTCCGGTCCCACGAGGGCGTGGGCCAGCCGGGCGACGTCCCGCCAATGGGCGTCGACGAGGAGTTGGAACGGCGGCAAGGTCACGTGAGAACAACGCTCGGGCGCCGGAAGGTGTGAGTCGTCGGCGCACCGGGCATCGGCTGACCGCCGGCGTCGGGGAGGCACCGTGTCACGATAGGGCGTCCTGCGGGCGAGACAGCATGAGGAGGTCGGGCCGATGGGGGAGCAGGCTGGCACCGACGTGGGTCGCCCGGTCGTGATCGCGCACCGTGGAGCGTCGGCGGTCCGCCCCGAACACACCCTGGGGGCCTTCCGGCAGGCCATTCGTGACGGCGCCGACGCGATCGAGTGTGACGTGCGGATGACCCGTGACGGCCACCTCGTCTGCGTTCATGACCGGTCCGTGGACCGAACGAGCGACGGGCACGGACTGGTGTCACGGCATACCCTCGAGGAGTTGCGGGCGCTGGACTGGAGCGGCCCCCACAGTGAGGTGGGCCACACCGCGGCCACTGAGGATGATCGCCGGTTGGTCACCCTGGTGGAGGCGGCCGAGCTCGTGTCGGCAGCCGACCGGCCGGTCGGTCTCGTCGTCGAGACCAAGCACCCGAGCCGGTTCGGACCCCACGTCGACGTGGAGGTCGCCCGGGTGCTTCGGCAGGCAGGGCTGGGGGGCCTGTCGGAGGGTCGAGTGCCCTCCGCGGTCGTGCTGTCGTTCTGGCCGGCCTCGTTGCGGCGCATCGGGATTCAGCTGCCGCAAGTGGCGCGCGGACAGCTCATCGCGGCTGCGGTACCGGGCACTTCGCGACGCGCGTTGGCGCCGGGCGTGTCCGTCGCGGCACTGGACCTCGGTCTCCTGCGCCGCCACCCCGAGCTCGTCGCTCGGCACCACGCGCGGGGGCACCGAGTCTTCGTGTGGACGGTCAACGATGCGGCCGATCTGCGCCGCTGCCGGGACCTCGGTGTCGACGCCGTGATCACCGACGATCCTGGCTCGGCAGTCGCCCTCTGGGGCGGCCGAAGATAGGCTGGCCTAAGTTGGCGTACAACGCCGAGCGTAGGTGAAAGGCGCATCCGTGGCAGAGGAAGCAATTCGAGTCATCGATCCGGAGGCGCCTCGGACCATCCGTATGCCGTGGAATCCGCAGGGCGCGCCCCAGGTCCGCCGGGCCCTCGTCGACGATCTCACCGAACTGGGGGTTTCCCCAGACGTGATCGACGAGGCCGAGATTGTGGTGGCCGAATTGGTGTCCAACTCGCTGAGGCACGCTCGCCCGCTGAGTGACGGCTGCCTTCGGGTCCGCTGGAAGACGAAGGGCGGCGTCGTCGAGGTCGAGGTGACTGATGGCGGAGGGCCCTCGACACCGCGCCCGGCACCCCCGGCGCTGTGGGCGAATTCCGGCCGTGGGCTGCGGATCGTGCGGAGCCTGGCTCATGAGTGGGGCGTTCACGAGGAGAAACACGGTCGCACGGTGTGGGCCTCCCTCGGCGGCCCGTCACGGCGCCGCACCCACTGACGACGCCGGGATGGCTTCGGCCCGGACGGGAGTTCATCGGCGTGGGTGAGGACATCCCGAGGCGTCAGGGCCGCCGCCCCCGCCACATCGTCGGCGGGTGTGAGGAAGTCCGGGAAGCCCCGTAGGGTGGGCCGTTATGGGTAAGGCGAGCAAACGGCGCGAGACACGGCATACCTCTGGGTCGCATCGACCCGCTGCGGCACCCTTCGTGCGCAGGCCCTTCGAGGGGCTGCCGTCGGAGACCGAGTGGGTCGCGATGCGCGAGATCCTGCCTGCGGCGACGGCCACGGTGCGGCTCGTCGACGGCCCCGGGACGGCCGACCTGCCCTCGGATGCTCCCCGCGAAGCGACCCTCGCGACGGTGCTGCCGATGGCCTGGCCGGGACTGCACCGCACCGGTGGCGGCGTCCTCGTCGCGACCCAGGCGGGCGCGACCTGCGGCGATGCCAGCCGGGACATCGCGGCTGCCTGGCTGCTCGCGGCCGCCAACCCGGAGGGGACGCCCCTGACCCAGGTGCCGACCCCGACGGCCGACACGCCTCGGCTACAGGACCTGATCGACCCGGCGGCATCGTTCGACGTGACGCTGCACGAGGGCTTCGGCTTCTGGGTGGGCGACACCGAGTTGGACGAGGATGGGGCCGCCTCGCTGGAGCAGGCCAACGCCTCGATCGTGCCGTCGAAGCGGATTACCGGTGCGCCCACCGTCTTCTGGGTCCAGTTCGGCGATCGGACCTTTGTGCGTTGGGTGCTGCCGCAGGACGAATCGGCCGCCACCGACGGTCTGGCCCGGCTCACCGCCGCGGACGCTAACCGGCTGGGCGGCGACGCTCGACTGCTCGGGGCGTTCCGCGCCTGCGGTCTGCTCGTGCCGGTGTGGGAGGTCGAGCCCGGCGCCGAGGCCGAGGCTTTTACCGACGCCGTGGTCGCGATGGCCGGCCCACTCGCCGAGGCCATCGCCGACACCACGCCGTTGACGGCCGATGAGCGCCGCGCGCGCAGCGGTCTGCTCAGCCGTCAGGTCACCTTGCGCTGAAGCACGTCGCGGCTTCAGGTATGCCGCGCCCTCGCCAGAGTTTCGGCCTGACCTCAGCCGAGGATCGGGACGTCGACCCCGAAGAGGCCCACCACGCTGAGCCCGGCGAGCAGCAGGCAGACCCCGCCACCGATGCGGCGGATCGTCGCCAACTGCACCCGCCGCAGCAACTGGTGCCCCAGTGCGGCAGCCAGCCCGGAGACGACCGCCAATGCCAGGAACGCGCCGACCCCCACCGACAACGGTTCGCCGTAGCGGACGACCAGGTTGGCTGTGAGGAGCTGGGACAGGTCGCCCCACTCGGCCAGGAACAGGACGAGGAAGCTCGTCCCGATCGCCTTCACGCCGGTGGCCCCGGCCTTGCTCGCGGCGACCTCGGTGAATTCGGCCTCCGCTTCGGCCTCCTCCTCGTCGGCCTGTCCTGCCCCGCGCAGCAGGATGATCCCGCCAATGAGGAAGAGCAGGCCCGACGCGATCTCGACCGGTAGCCGCGGCAGGTTGGTCAACAACTGCCCGGCGAGCACCGCGACCACCGTCTGCACGAGGAACGCGCTGGCCACCCCGACCCAGACAAGGAGCGGCCGGAAGCGGGTCGCGAGCACGAGCGTCGCGACGAACGTCTTGTCCGGGAACTCGACCGGGAAGATCAGCGCGAAGGCAGCGGCCGCAATGGCGAAACTGAATGTCATGACGGGCACCGAGCGTAATACTCTGCCCAGCGTGCCCCACCACCAGCGCCACTCACGTCCCGAGGCGTGGACCCGATGACTCGCTACGGCTACCTCGGGCCTGAGGGGACCTTCTGCGAGATGGCCCTGCGGCAATGGGCGACCTCCCACGAAGGCGACCATCACCCCTTCGGCTCGGTCGGCGCCGCGCTGCGGGCCCTGCGCGAGGGTTACATCGACGCGGCCATGGTCCCGATCGAGAACTCCGTCGAGGGTGGCGTGAGCGCGACTCTCGACGCGCTGTCAGTCGGTGAGCAGTTGCACATCATCGGTGAGGTGCTCGTCCCCATCACGTTCGTGCTCGCCGCTCGCCCTGGTATGCCGTTGGGCCGGGTCCGCGCAGTCGGCACCCACTCGCACGCCTGGGCTCAGGTGCGTGGGTGGATGGACGCGAACCTGCCGGACGCGGCATACCTCCCCACGTTGTCGACCGCGGCCTCGGCCCAGACGCTCGCCGCGGAGACCGACCCGCCGTTCGAGGCGGCGGTCTGCGCCCCGGGGGCAGCGACCCGGTTCGGCCTGGACCTGCTGGCCGAGGACATCGGTGACAACGGCGGGGCCGTCACCCGCTTCGTCCTCGTCAGCCGGCCCGGGCACCTGCCGCCTCCGAGCGGTGCGGACAAGACGACCGTGGTGCTGTTCCAGAAACTCGACCGACCCGGTGGCCTGCTCGAACTGCTGGAGCAGTTCGCCGTCCGCGGGGTCAACATGGTGCGCCTGGAGTCCCGCCCGACCGGCGAGGCGATGGGCTCCTACTGCTTCTCCATCGACTTCGAGGGGCACCTGGCCGAGGAGCGGGTCCGCGAGTCGCTCATCGGGCTCAAGCGGGTCTGCGCCGACGTTCGCTTTCTCGGGTCCTACCCGCGCGCGGACGGCCGCCAGGGGATCATCGACGCGGGGATGCGGGATGAGGACTTCGTGGTCGCCCGATCCTGGATCGACGCCTTGGACTGAGCGCGCACAGCGGCAGTTCGTCGCGACGCGCACTTGTTAGGTAAGCCTTACTTATGTCATTCTGGACAAGTAAGGTCCACCTAACTTCCTGAGGAGCGCCGTGTTCGTCTCCAACGCCCTGATCGGGCTGCGCGAGGGTCTGGAAGCGGCGCTTGTCGTCGTCATCCTCGTTGCGTTCCTCGTCAAGACCGACCGCCGGTGGGCGCTGCGGTACGTCTGGATCGGCGTGGGCGCGGCCGTGGCCCTCGCGGTGGTGATCGGCGCCGCGCTGACCTTCGGCACCAGTGAGCTCGATGAGGAGACCGGGGAGCTCATCGGTGGTCTCGCATCGTTGCTCGCGGTCGTCCTGGTCACCGGGATGGTCTTCTGGATGCGCGCGGTGGGTCGGCGGTTCGCGGGTGAGCTGACCGGCAAGCTCGACCGGGCGTTGGGCGCCGGCCCGCTCGCCATCGCCGCCGTGGCCTTCCTCGGGGTCGGCCGCGAGGGGCTGGAGTCAGCGCTGTTCTTCTACGCCACCGTCGAGTCCGCCGGTGAGACCGGCATCGGCCCGGCCCTCGGCTGGGTCGTCGGGCTCGGGGCCGCGGTCGCCGTGGGTGTCGCCATCTACGTCGGGGCGGTGCGGATCGACCTGACCCGCTTCTTCCGCTGGACCGGCGTCGGCCTGGTCATCATCGCGGCCGGCATCCTCGCGTATGCCGTGCACGAGCTTCAGGAGGCCGGCGTGCTTCCGGGCGGGGAGGTCTACGCCTTCGACATCCGCTCGGTCCTCGATCCGTCCTCCCCACCGGCCATGGTGGTGCGTGGCATCGTCAATCTGCGCCCTCGGATGGCGGTGCTTGAGCTCGGCGCGTGGGCGGCATACCTGGTGGTCGTGCTCCCGCTGTTCCTGCGCGGGGTCGGGCGACCGGGCGCCTCCGCGACGACAACGCGTGAGTCGGTCCCAGCCAGGACCACGACGGCGTCGGTCGAGGGCTGAACGCCCCGGTTCGGTGAGCTAACCGCTGCCCGCGACCCGCACGACGAGCGCACCCGAACGGACCGAGGCGGTCACCGACCGCACCGGGCCGAGGGTGTCGCCGTCGAGCTGCAATTCCTCGGGCCGGTCCATCCGCACCCGGATCTCGTGGCCGGTGTGGTGGTCGACGATGAGATGGCCTTTGCGCTGCCGGCTGACCACGCGCGCGAGCACGGCGGTCCAGCCGACGATTCCCTTGGGAGACATGGCGACCGCGTCGATAAGCCCATCGTCGATCTTGGCTTCGGGCATGAGCACCAGCCCGCCGAAGATCTTGCCGCAGTTGCCCAACAACACGGTCCGGGTCCGTCGGGTGAATTCCATCCCGCCGTCGACGCTCAGCCGGGCCTTGAACTGTGGGCCCTTCATGTTGCGCAACCCCG
>Ga0116180_1003878_pt1 | contig 11070 bp, 13 predicted proteins | sample AD_UKC073_MetaG_FD_89804 | JGI IMG/M metagenome (GOLD analysis project Ga0116180, IMG submission 89804) | Active sludge microbial communities of municipal wastewater-treating anaerobic digesters from USA - AD_UKC073_MetaG | ecosystem: Engineered > Bioreactor > Anaerobic > Digestate | place: USA... | reverse complement strand
CCGCAAGGTGTTCCCCTGGCTGTGCCTCAGTTCGCTGCTGATCGGCTCCAACTGGACGCTCTACCTGTTCGCGATCCTCCAGGGCCACATCTATGCGGCCAGCCTGGGCTATTACATCAATCCGCTGATCAACGTGCTGATCGGCACGCTTTTCCTCGGCGAGACCCTGTCGCGCGCGCAGTGGGCGGCGGTGGCGCTGGCCGCGGTGGGCGTCGCGATCCTGGCCGCCGGGGCGCTGACGACGCTGTGGATCAGCGTGGTGCTGGCGATCAGCTTCGCCGTCTACGGCGTGGTCCGGCGCACGCTGCCGGTCGGCTCGCTGCCCGGATTGACCGTGGAGGCGCTGGTGCTGACCCCGCCCGCGCTGGGCGCGATCCTGTTCATCGCATCCGGTCCGGCGGGGGTGGCGCTGGGGCAGGATGGGCCGGTGGATTTCGCCGTTTCCCTGTCCGGGCTCATCACCGCGATCCCGCTGCTGATGTTCGCCATCGCCGCGCGGCGGATGGACTATTCGACGCTCGGCTTCGTCCAGTTCATCGCCCCGACCACCGTGTTCATCCTCGGCCTGACGGTGTTCCACGAACCGCTCCACCCCGCGCAGCTCTGGAGCTTCATCTTCATCTGGATCGCAATCGCGGTCTTCGCCTGGGATCTGCTCAAGCGGCACCGGCAGTTGAAAGCGGCGACTTCGGTCTGATCCATTTCGTCATTGCGAGGCCATAAGGCCGAAGCAATGACGCGGGGTTACAAGCACCCCGCGAAGCGCAGCGGTTCGCCCACGGCCTGGTTGCCGAGCTGGCCTTCCCACATCGCCACGTGGCCGCGCACCACGGTGCCGATCACCCGGCCCTGCAGGTCCATGCCGGTGAACGGCGACCAGCCGCAGCGGCTTTCCCCCCAGTCCTCGGTCACGGTGAAGCTGCCCTTGCGGTCGATCACGGTGAAATCGCCGTCGTAGCCCGCCGCGATCCGGCCCTTGCCGACCAGGCCGAAAACGCGCTGCACCCCGGCGCTGGTCATGTCGATCAGCCGCTCCAGCGTCATGTTTCCTCTGGCCACATGGTCCAGCATCAGCGGCAGCAGCGTCTGCACGCCGGGCATGCCGCTGGGACTGGCCGGATAGGTCTTGTCCTTTTCCTCGCGCGTGTGCGGCGCGTGGTCGGAGCCGAGCACGTCCGGCACGCCCTGCCGCAGCCAGTGCCACAGCCCCTCGCGATGCGCGGCGCTGCGGATCGGCGGGTTCATCTGCGCGAACGTGCCCAGCCGGGGATAGGCATCTTCCGCCGCCAAAGTCAGGTGCTGCGGGGTCACTTCGCACGTCGCGATATCGCGGTGCTGCGCGATCAGTTCCAGTTCGGCCGGGGTCGTGACGTGCAGGATGTGGATCGGCCGCCGCGTCTCGCGCGCCAGCCGCAGGATGCGCTGCGTCGCCAGCATCGCGCTCTCGTCGTCGCGCCACACGGGATGGCTGCACGGATCGCCTTCCACGCGCAGGTCCTTGCGCTCGTTCATCCGCGCCTCGTCCTCGGCATGGATCGCCACGCGGCGCACGCCGTTGGCCAGCACGCGGTGCAGGTTCGCGTCCTCCGCCACCAGCAGGCTGCCGGTGGAGGCGCCCATGAAGATCTTCACCCCCGCCGTGCCCGGAATACGCTCCAGCTCGCCCAGGTGTTCGGCATTGTCCGCCGTCGCGCCGACATAGAACGCATGATCGCACCACATGCGATGGTGCGCGCGCTCCAGCTTGTCGTGCACCCGCATCAGCGAGTCGGTGTTCGGTGAGGTGTTCGGCATTTCGAACACCGCCGTCACCCCGCCCATCACCGCGGCGCGGCTGCCGGTTTCGAGGTCTTCCTTGTGCTCCAGCCCCGGCTCGCGGAAATGGACCTGGCTGTCGATCACGCCGGGAAGGATATCCAGCCCGGTGCAATCGATCCGCCGCCCGCCGCCGGGATAGCTGCCGATGCCCACGATCCTCCCGTCACGCACCGCCACGTCGGCCTCCATCGGGCCGGACGGCGTGTGGACGGTGCCATTGGCAAGAACGAGGTCTGGGGCGGTGGTCATCGAGTGGCCTTTATCGGTTCGGCGGGGACGAAGTTGACACAGTTGACACTGTTCCAAAGCCCGAACGCGCCCCGCCTGTGACATACCGCACAAGGCGCGGGAAAACGGCGGATGAAGGCGGATTCGAACCCATGCCCACCCTTTGCCACAGACCGCTGCCGTAGGACAGGGCGGCGTAGGGATCGGCTCCGCCTGCAGTGTTCGTCATTGCGAGGAGGTGAAGCCGACGAAGCAATCCAGGGCCTCATGTAACGGCCCTGGATTGCTTCGCTCCGCTCGCAATGACGAGGAAAGGGAGTGGTCCCTCAGCGCTTGAGGAAGCCCAGCACCACCTGCTCGAACGCTTCCTTCTGCTCGATCATCGCCCAGTGGCCGCACTTGGAGAAGACGTGCAGTTCCACGTTGGGGATCAGGCGCAGCGGCAGCATCGCGATGTCCAGCGGGTTGACGCGGTCGTCGCGGCCCCAGGTCATCAGCGTCGGCGCCTGGATCTTGGGCAGGTAGGCGAAGCCCTGCACCGCGTCCGGCCCGCTCATCCCGGCGGCGATCATGTCGAGCACCTGGCGCGAATACATGCGGGCATTCGTTTCCTTGGCGGCCGGTTCCGAAGCGACCGCGAGCCGGGATTCGATCAGTTCCTCGGTCAGCATCGCGGGATTGTAGACCATCGAGCGCAGCCAATAGACGATCATCTCGCGCGTCGGGTTCTCGACGAACTCGCTGAGGCGCGCGATCCCTTCGTAAGGGAAGCCGGTGAACAGCGGCACGCCGATCCCGCCGATGGTGACGAGCTTCTTGATCCGGTCCGGATAGGCCGCGGCGAAGCGCCCGCCGACCATCGCACCGTAGGAATTGCCGACGATATAGGCGCTCTGGATGCCCATTTCGTCCATCATGTGGCGCACGGCTTCCACCGCGCCGCCGACCGGATCGCCCGCCACCGGCGAACTGCCGCCATAGCCGGGGAGGTCAGGAGCGATACAATGGTAATTCTCAGCGAAAACAGGCAGGTTTCCGCCAAAGTTCATCCACGCCGTAACTCCGGGGCCGGAGCCGTGTAGCATGAACAGGGGCTCCCCCGCGCCCATTTCGTGGTAGCTGATCTGGCCTTCGCCATAGGCCATGGTCTTGGGCGTCTGGGTCATGAAAATTGCCTTTCGCTTCTCTCTCTTCCGTGATGCCCGTTTTGCACCTGACACACCGAACTGCAACGCCCATTGGGCATGGCGTAACGAATATTGCGGGTGGAATGCGCGCGGGGGATTGATTCTCGCAGCGGGAGCGCCAGTCTCCCCGCATGGACGATGCAGCCGATCCCACCGGGCGCCGAACGATCGAAGCCCACGCGGATGCCGCAAGGATCGCGCTGATCGCGGCCAGCTTCCGCCGCGTCACCGGGCAAAACCTCGTTCCACCGGGCGACGATCCCGCCACGGCCATGTGGACCGCGCCGCGGGTGATCCTGGCCCACGGGACGGAAGCGGACCCGGTGTTCTTCTACGGCAACCGGATGGCGCTGGACCTGTTCGAGACCACAGCCGCCGATCTCATCCGCATGCCCTCGCGCTATTCCGCCGAACCGATGGAGCGCGGGGAACGGGCGCGCTTTCTGGGGGATGTGGCGGCGCGGAACTTCATCGCCGACTATTCCGGCATTCGCATTGCCCGATCCGGGCAGCGCTTTCGCATCGCACAGGCTACGGTGTGGAACCTGCTCGACGCAGACGGGGCGATTCGCGGCCAGGCCGCCTGTTTCGACCGTTGGGAAATGCTGAGCTGAACGAAGAATGGGCTGAACGAAGAAGGGATGAAAGCAGCATGAGGACCATCGGCTATGCCGCGCAGACCAGCGAGAGCCCCCTGGCCCCCTTCGCGTTCGAGCGGCGCCCATTGCAGCCCGGCGATGTGGCGATGGAAATCCTCTATTGCGGGGTCTGCCACTCAGACCTGCACTACGCCCGCAACGACTGGGGCTTCAGCGCCTATCCCGCCGTGCCGGGGCACGAGATCGTCGGCCGGGTGACCGCCGTGGGCCCGGATGTCACGCGCCATACGGTGGGCGATCACGTCGCCGTGGGCTGCCTGGTCGATTCCTGCCTCGAGTGCGACCAGTGCCACAAGGGCGAGGAACAGATGTGCCGCCACGGGGCCACCGGCACCTATGGCGGGTCCGAACCGATCATGGGCACTCCCACGCGCGGCGGCTATTCCAAGCATATCGTGGTGCGGGAGGAATTCGTGCTGAAAGTGCCGCCGGCGCTGGACATCGCCCGCGCCGCGCCGCTGCTCTGCGCCGGGATCACCACCTATTCGCCGTTGCGCACCTGGAACGTCCGGCCCGGCACCCGCGTCGGCGTGGTCGGGCTCGGGGGGCTCGGCCACATGGCGGTCAAGCTGGCCGTGGCGATGGGCGCGCATGTCACCGTCATCAGCCGCTCCGCCGCCAAGCGCGCGGACGCGCTGGCGCTCGGTGCGCACGGGTTGCTGGTTTCCGCCGATGCCGAGACCATGGCCACCGCCGCGAACACATTCGATCTCATCATCGACACCGTGCCGGTGGAGCACGATGTCCAACCCTATCTCCCGCTGCTCGACGTGGACGGGACGCTGGTGCTCGTCGGGCAGGTCGGCCCGGTCGGCGCCCTCAACTCGGTGCCGCTGCTGATGGGCCGCCGCCGCATTTCCGGTTCCCCCATCGGCGGCATTGCCCAGACGCAGGAAATGCTCGACTTCTGTGCCGAAAAGGGCGTCCTGCCCGATGTCGAGACGATCCGGATGGACGAAATCAACCACGCTTTCGAGCGTCTGCTCAAGGCGGACGTGCGTTACCGCTTCGTGATCGACATGGCCTCGCTCGCCGCCGCCTAGGCCCCATGGAAAGACCCAACCGCATATGACCGTCACCCGCCTGTTCGACCGTGCCGTGATCCGTCTCGCCCCGCAGGAGCCGGGGGAAGACGTGACCGCTTTCCTCCAGGGCCTCGTCACCAACGACGTGACCGGAAACCTGCCCGTGTGGGCCGCGCTGCTTTCCCCGCAGGGCAAGGCGCTGTTCGACTTCCTCGTTTGGCCGGGCGCGGGCGACTCGCTGCTGCTGGACTGCGAAGCGGCGCGAGCCGATGCCCTGGCGAAACGCCTCGCGCTCTATCGCCTGCGGCGCAGGATCGCGATCGAGCGCGACGACAGCCTGGCCGTCCACTGGCGCGATCATATCGGCGATGGCGCGGCGACCGATCCCCGCCTTGCCGCGCTCGGCGAACGCTGGATCGCCCACGCCTCGCCCGACGACCAGCCGGCCGACGCCGCCTGGCTGCGTCACCGCCTGGCGCTGGGCGTGACCGAGGGAGTCGCCGAACTGGGCGATGGGGAAACGCTCTGGCTGGAATGCAATGCAGCGGAACTGCACGGGGTCAGCTTTACCAAGGGCTGCTTCGTGGGGCAGGAGAACACCGCGCGGATGAACTGGCGGCAGAAGGTCAACCGCCGCCTCGCGGTCGTGCCGCTGGACCGCTCCGACCCGGCGCGCCAGCGCGCCGCCTATCCGGCATTGGGCCTCGCGGTGGACCACCTGCGGATCGAGGACATCGACCGCGCGCAGGCGCCGCACTGGCTGGCCACGGCAATCGGCTGATCCCCGGCCGTCACTGCGAGGCCGTAGGCTGAAGCAATGACGGATTTATCTCAGGCCGCCCCGCCCGCCTCTGTCTCCTCAGGCATCTGCGCCGTATTCTCCTTTAGCCATTTCTGGATCGCGCGGGTCGCGATCTCGCGCGGGCGGGCGCGCGGCAGGCCGAGCACGCGCGTCATCGCTTCGCCCATCAGCGCATCACCCATGGCCAGGAGATGCGTCATGATGGCGAGATCGATCACGCCCTGAGCGGGGGCCAACACCGCGCGCGTGCGGGAAAACAGCTCGATCTGGTCTTTCAACGCCTGCATGATCGGATCGAACATCGGCTCGTTCCCGGTCAGCAGCAGCCAGGTCATGAGCTGGATGCCGCCATGCTCGTTGTTCGAATCGAACAGCTCGTCCACCATCGCCCGAACCGTGATCCGCCGCTCGTCCAAGGCACCGATGGCGCGCATCATTCGGGCGCGGTGGCGGTCCGCCATGTGCTGGCCCAGCGCCTCGTGCAGGCCGGATGCAGATTCGAAATGATGCAGCAAGCTGGCATGCGTGCGGCCGATTCGGGCCGCCACCGCCTTGAGCGTAAGCGCAGCCGGACCCGTCTCCATAAGGCTTGCTTCGGCCGCATCGAGTGCGGCGCTACGCATTTCGGCAGGACTGAGGCGCTTGCTTATTGACATCCATGTAAACTACAATAGGTGTTGCAAGAACAGGACGGTAGAACGGCTGCTCCCTCGGGCAAGAACAACAATAACAAGGATTTAGCCCAAGGGGAGTCATTCGTTTCCGCCATGGCCGAATCTGTCGCACGTCAAGTCGGGCATGGCAACGACACATGGCGATGCGCCACCGAAGGAAACCCTTCGGGTCGCAGCTCCCCCCTCCATCAACCCCCAAGGATGGAGGGGGGAGTTTTTTAAAGCCCGCGCTTCAGGCGGCGGCGGGCATGCGCGGTTCGGGATCGGCCCCGGCCCCTTCCCCCAGATCGAGCACATGGCGCCGGGTAGCCACCGCCGCCCCGCCGCGCCCGGCGCTGTTGCGCACGCGAATCTCGCCCGTGGCGCGGAAGCCGAGCTTGTGAAGCACCCGGGCCGAGGCCGCATTCTCCAGCGCATGCGCGGCGTGGATGCGCCGATGACCGACCGCCTGGGCGCTGGCCAGCAGGGCCTGCCCGGCCTCGGTCGCGAAGCCCTGCCCCCAGTGGCGGCGCGCCAGCCAGTAGCCCAGTTCCACCCCATCGGCGCGCCGTTCGAGGCCGATTCCGCCGATCACCGGCGCCCCCCGCATGCCGGGCAGAGTGATCAGGCACTGCGGCAGCAATGGATGGCCCGGCCCACGCGCGGCGAAGGCCCGCGCATCGCTCTCGCCATAGGGCCACGGCACGGTGGCCAGCATGCGGACGACTGCTTCGTCGCACAGGCCGGCGTGAATTTCCCGCCAATCCTCGAAGAAAGCGGGGCGCAGGAAGAGTCTTTCGCTGCGAATGAACATGATCTTCTCCTCTCGGGCGCCCCGCGCGGGAACGCCTAGGCTCCGCGCGTGACACCGCTATTGCGACGAGCCGTTGCCGGCACCGGAGAGGGAGACAGATATGCAAAGAGGGAGACGGGACGGGCCCCTCTCCCTCTCAAAGCCGGACTTGCGAAGCCCGGCGGGGGCCATCCCGGTGGATGGCCCATACGGAAACCATCCGTTATTCGGCAGCCATGGCTGCGTCGACCGACACGTACTTGCGGCCAAGCTTGCCATCGTGGAATCGGACGCGGCCTTCGGCCAGCGCGAACAGGGTGTGATCCTTGCCCATGCCGACGTTGGCGCCCGGGTACACCCTGGTCCCGCGCTGGCGCACGATGATGTTGCCGCCGATGACTTCCTGGCCACCGAACTTCTTCACACCGAGGCGACGACCGGCTGAATCGCGACCATTACGCGACGAACCGCCTGCTTTCTTATGTGCCATTTCGATCTACTCCGTCGGCTCTGTCAGTCGGCCTGCTTGGCCGTGGTCTTCTTGGTGGTGGCCGCCTTCTTCACCGGCTCGGCCGCCTGCAGGTTTTCGTCCACGTTCGGGGCCGCGCCCTTGGCGGGCTCCTCAGCCTTCTTCTTCGCAGGCGCCTTGGCATCGCCGACGGCCAGGATGCGCAGCAGGGTGAGCTGCTGGCGATGGCCGTTCTTGCGGCGATAGTTGTGGCGGCGGCGCTTCTTGAAGACGATGACCTTTTCGCTCTTCGCCTGGGCGATGATTTCCGCCGAAACGGAAACCTTGGCGGCATCCTTCAGCCCTTCGCCGTCACCGGCGAGGAGAACATCACCCAACACAATCGTCTCGCCGGCTTCCCCAGCCAGCTTTTCGACTGCAATCTTGTCTCCGGCGGCAACCCGGTACTGCTTGCCGCCCGTGCGCACTACTGCGAACATGGTGCCTTATCCAATCAACTTGCTGTGCCACACCATCTTTGCCCTGCCATGCTATGGCCATGAGACACCGACGACGCGCCGACACCCCGCCCCAATGGCAGGCGCCGGAAAGATGGGTGCCGTTAGGCAAAAGGTGCCGCCATGTCAACGGCGGAAAACCGCTCCGGCGCGCGATTGCCCCCGTCCACGCCGTCCACCGCACCGTCCCCCGCACTGTCCATCGCGCCGCGCCGGGCGCGACGCGGCTGGCATGCCGCGCCGGGCGTGCTATGGCGCAGGAATGGACTGCCAACCCGCCTTCCGCCCGGCTTTCGCCGCCTTGTCGAGCCTCGCCCTGGCCGTGTCGCTGAGCGCCTGCGCCAGCACATCCGACCGCTATCCCTCGCTGGCGATTCGCGATGTCGAGCGCTTTTACGGCAGCGCCCAGCCGGTCGATGCCAACCCGGCCCCGCCACCGCCGGTGCAGCCGAGCCCGGAACTGGCGCAACGCCTCGTCCAGTTGCAGGATCAGGCGGCGCAGGCGCACCAGGCCTTCCTGTCCGCCCTGCCCGGCACGCGTTCGCAAGTGAACGCCGCGCGCAACGCCGCCGTGGCGAGCGATTCCTGGGTCACCGCGCAGAACAGCATCTCCACGCTCGAATCCTCGCGCTCCCACGCCATGCTGGCCATGGCCGAACTCGACCAGTTGCTGGTGCAGGCCGAAACCGGGGTCGGCGCCCGCGATGCCGTGATCGCCGCGCAGGCCAAGGTCGACGGCATGGTGCAGGAGGAGAACACCGTGCTCGATCACTTGGTCGCCAGCCTGCGCAACTGACGCCATTCCGCGGCTTTTCCCAAAAGAAATGCGCGGGAAGCAAAAGCAACCCGCGCTAGTTTGGGGAGAAACTTACCGGAAGCGGAGAGCGCCAAATCAATGACAACTCTCGAAAATGCTAACAGATGGAAACATCTCCTGCTGCCGATGTCCCGTTTGTAGAGACTCGACTCACTTACGAACTTGACCGCGATCAAATCGCAGCAGGAATCTTTATTGCCAGCGCAGCAGGTCCGCCCGGTCGGCCTCACGCGGCTCGATCCAGTGCCATTGGCCCGCGCGCTTCTCGCGCTTCCAGAACCAGGCGTCGCTCTTGAGGTGATCCATCGCGAAGTCGGCGGCGAGAAAGGCATCGCGCCGGTGGCGGGCAGCAGCGGCGACCAGCACGATCGGTTCGCCCGGCAGCATCAGCCCGACCCGGTGGCGGATCAGCAGGCCATCGAGCGGCCAGCGCGCCAGCGCGGCATCGGCCAGCGCCTCCATTCCCGGCAGCGTCAGCGGCGCATAGTGCGAGAGTTCCAGCGCCTCGCACCCGTCCGCCGCCCGGACTTGCCCGGTGAAGCTGACAATGCCGCCCGCGCCGGAATGATCGGCGGCGAATCGTTCGATCTCCGCTCCGGGCGAAAAAGCGCTCTCGAGCAGGCGAACGTCCCTCACCGGCTCATCCTCCGCTCACCGGGGGCAGCAGCGCCACCTCGTCCCCCGCCCCCGCCGCCAGCGCCCGCTTGTCGACCAACAGCACGCCGTTGACCGCCACCCGCACCTTGGGATCGGCAGCCGCCACGGCGAGTTCCGCCGGCAAGTGGGCCAGCAGTCCCGCCCAATCGAGCGGCGCGGCGACCGTGTGTTCGGACGCGTCCGCGCAATCGGCCAGCTTGCCGAGGAACACGAGCCTGACCGGCATGGATCAGCCCCCCGTGACCGACATGTGGCGCGGCTGGGCCGGTTCGGCCCCGCGCCGGTCGATCCGGAAATGATGTCGTTCGGGCTTGATCCGCATCGCCCGGTCCAGCGCTTCGGCCAGCCGGCTCTCCGGATCGGGCGAGCGCAGGGCGGCGCGCAGATCGACGTTCTCCGCCCCGCCCAGACAGGCGTAGAGCAGCCCGATGGTCGTCATCCGGACGCGATTGCAGCCCTCGCAGAAATTGCCCGTCAGCGGGGTAATCAACCCCAGCCGTCCCCCGGTTTCGGCGATGTCGAAATAGCGTGCCGGGCCACCGGTGCGATGGAGGCTGGGCGCCAGCGTCCAGCGCCGCTCCAGCCCCTCGCGCACGGTGGTCAGCGGCAGGTAGTGATCGACCCGGTCGCCTTCCACCTCGCCCAGCGGCATCACCTCGATCAGCGTCGCATCGTGGCCCTGGCCATGCGCCCAGGCGACGATCTCCGGCAGCTCCGCCTCGTTCACGCCCTTGAGCGCGACCGTGTTGATCTTGACCTTGAGCCCGGCGGCCTGTGCAGCGGCGATGCCTTCCAGCACCTGCGGCAAGCGGTCACGCCGGGTGATCCGCGCGAACCGCGCCCGGTCCAGCGTGTCGAGCGAGACGTTGACGCGCCGGACGCCCGCGGCCGCCAGGCTCTCGGCATGGCGGGCAAGCTGCGTGCCGTTGGTGGTCAGCGTCAGTTCCTGCAACCCATCGCCGATCCGGCGGCCGAGCGCGTGGATCAGTTCGATCACATCGCGCCGCACCAGCGGTTCGCCGCCGGTCACGCGGATTCGCGTCACCCCCCGCTCGATGAAGCCGAGCGCCAGCTTATGCAGTTCGTCTAGGCTCAGCACTTCCGCGCGCGGGAGAAAGCCCATCTGTTCCGGCATGCAATAGGTGCAGCGCAAATCGCAGCGATCCGTGACCGACAGGCGCAGATAGGTGATGCGCCGGTCGAATGCGTCGATCAGGGGGCGCGGAGGGCTCATGCCCGCATCATGCCGGATTTTGCGCCGCCATGCCATCCACCGCCAGCATTTGCCCGGTCACGCCTGGTGCCCGCTCCAGATAGGCGAGAACCCGCTCCAGCGCGGAGGGGTCTCCCTCCGCCAGCCCCAGGACGCGCACCGGCGCATGCGCCCGGGCGAGATCGGCAATCGCCACCCGCCGCCACCCGCGATGATCGTGCGCGGCCGGGGGGAAGATCACCACGAGGGATT
>Ga0116180_1003868_pt1 | contig 11080 bp, 12 predicted proteins | sample AD_UKC073_MetaG_FD_89804 | JGI IMG/M metagenome (GOLD analysis project Ga0116180, IMG submission 89804) | Active sludge microbial communities of municipal wastewater-treating anaerobic digesters from USA - AD_UKC073_MetaG | ecosystem: Engineered > Bioreactor > Anaerobic > Digestate | place: USA... | reverse complement strand
TTGTCGGCGGTGCAGGCGGCGGTGCATGAGGAGTTGCGGAAGCGGATTCCGTCGCCGTCGGTGACGTCGGCTCCTCCTGGGGTGTCGTTGGTGAACTTGTTGACGATCTTCTCAACAACGCCGGCGGCTGAGCAGGCGATCGCGTTCGCTCAGCCGGTGCCTGGTGAGGTGCGGGCTGTGCCGGAGTACACCTGGGACTTCGGGGACGGCATACGTGGGGTGGGGCCGGGGAAGCCGTTCACGAGCAGTGTGTTGCCGTCCAAGAACCCGGAGTACTACACCGGGGCGAAGTACACGACGGCCGGAACTAAGCATGTGACGTTGACGGTGACCTGGCGGGTGACCTTCCGGTTGGAGGGTGTGCAGGACATCCCGCTGCAGCCGATCGTCATGACCGCGAGTGAGGACAAGCAGATCGCCACTGCGCGCGCAGTCCTGGTCAACTGACCGACCACCGCGTGGCGCGGGCGGCGGTTTGACGAGACGGCACGGGGTAGGCCTACCCTGACTCGTCCGCACTGGGACCGCGGCAACTCGGCCGCTCCGCCCGGATTACGACAAGGCCCCCTGGGAACCCACCCGGGGGAACAAACCCGTGAGGGTCGGCTGTTGCCTCCCTCGAAGCCCGACCATCGACCGTCGTCACGAAGGAACCTCGATGAGCCTGCAGGACCAGACCGTCAGCACGACCGAGACCCAGACTGCGCCCGCCCACGGCGTCGTCCTCACTGATGTCGCTGCCTCCAAGGTGAAGAGCCTGCTGGCCCAGGAGGGTCGCGACGACCTGCGCCTGAGGGTCGGCGTCCAGCCGGGCGGCTGCTCGGGCTTGATCTACCAGCTCTACTTCGACGAGCGCACGCTCGACGGTGACGCGGTCCGCGACTTCGACGGCGTCGAGGTCGTCGTTGACCGGATGAGCGTCCCCTACCTCGACGGCGCCACGATCGACTTCTCCGACACCATCGAGAAGCAGGGCTTCACCATCGACAACCCCAACGCGGGCAGCTCCTGCGCGTGTGGTGACAGCTTCAGCTGATCTCGCTCGGCTGTGACATCCAGCCGACACGGACCGAACGCCGCGCGACCATCGGGTCTCGCGGCGTTCGGCATGTCCGGCAGCGCCCGGCAGCGCGCGGCAGCGTCCGGCGCAGCGGGGGAGTGCACTAGCGTTGCGACCCATGCAGGTTGCCGTGACTGGATCCATTGCCACCGACCATTTGATGACCTTCGCTGGTCGCTTTGCCGACTCGCTCGTCGTCGAGCAGTTGGACAAGATCTCGTTGTCCTTCCTGGTGGAGTCTCTCCAGATCCGGCGGGGAGGATGCGCGGCCAATATCGCTTTCGGCATGGCCAACCTCGGCCAGCGACCACTCCTGGTCGGCGCTGTCGGTGCCGACTTCGAGGACTACCGCTCATGGTTGGAGCGGCATGGTGTTGACTGCGACTCGATCCACACCTCGGAGACCGAGCACACGGCTCGCTTCGTGTGCACCACCGACGTCGACATGGCCCAGATCGCGACCTTCTACTCAGGGGCCATGGCCGAGGCGCGCGAGATCGAACTGCAACCCATTGCCGAACGCGTGGGTGGCCTTGACCTTGTGCTCGTGGGACCCAACGACCCAGTGGCGATGGACCGGCACACGGAGGAGTGCCGCACCCGCGGGATCCCGTTCGCGGCCGACCCCTCGCAGCAACTCGCTCGCGTCGATGGTGAGGCGATCCGCACGCTCATCGATGGGGCCGCCTACCTGTTCACCAATGAATACGAGTCGCACATGATCTCGCAGAAGGCTGGCTGGAGTGAGCGCGACATCGCCCAGCACGTGGGCGTCCAAATCACCACCCAGGGCAAGGACGGCGCGACGATTCGGCAGCAGGGTCACGACCCCATCCACGTCGACGTCATTCCCGGGATCAACCCGCTCGATCCGACCGGCGTCGGCGACAGCTTCCGCAGTGGCTTCCTTACCGGGCTCGCGGCCGGTCTGCCGCACCAACGATGCGCGGAGCTCGGGTCTGCCCTGGCCGCTTACGTCATCGAGACGGTTGGCACGCAGGAATATGTCCTCACCCAGAGCAGCCTGCTGGATCGACTCGCGCAGGCCTATGGCGAGAACAGCGCCGCCGACATCGGCGACCGGATCCGCTGCCCACGCCCCTAGGGCGAACGGCAGAGACGGAGGAGTATGCCGCGCGATCCCGGTCCGTCCAGCTACGCCTTCCACCTCGGTAGCGCCGAGCCCGGTGAGGACCTCATCGGCGTCGGAGCCGATCTGCACCCCGCGACGCTGCTCACGGCATACCGCAGTGGCGCGTTCCCCATGGGCCTCGGGCGGGGCGGGCGAAATCCATTGGGGTGGTGGTCACCGGACCCGCGCGGCATCATCCGCCCGGCCGATCTCCACGTGAGTCGGTCCCTGCGTCGCTCGATGCGTCGTTTCCGGGTCACCGCCGACAGCGCCTTCGAGCAGGTCATGCTCGGCTGCGCCGACCCCGTCCGCACCGGGCGATGGATCACGCCGGCGATCCTGCGCGCCTACGGTGACCTCCATCGCCTCGGCTGGGCCCATTCCATCGAAGTCTGGGAGGAAGAGCGGCTGGTCGGGGGTCTCTACGGCCTGGCGATCGGCGGGCTTTTCGCCGGGGAGTCGATGTTCCACCGCGTGACGGACGCATCCAAGGCTGCTCTGGCATCACTCGCAGAAATCCTTGTGACAGAGGGAGATTCGCGTCGGCTCATCGACGTGCAGTGGGTCACCCCGCACTTGGCGACGCTCGGGGCCGTCGAAGTCTCGCGAGCGACCTACCTCTCGCTGCTCGCCGCGGCCCTTGACGCGCCCCTGCCGGCCCGGTGGCGCTAGTCGCCTGCGGGACGACGGACCAGGTATGCCGTGCCCGTCGCCTCCTGCTCGACCCCGACGAGCTCGAACCCACGCATCCGCACCAGCGCAGGCACGTCGACGCGCGCCGCCGGATCGGTCGCCAGCAATCGCACCAGCGTCCCGCTGGGTCGATCGGCGAGAGCCTGGGCGAGCCGCAAGACCGGAATCGGACAACGCAGTCCGCGAGCGTCGACGAGGACTTCGCTCTCGCCCGAGCCGAGGGCGCCCTTCGACGGCAGATCCAAGGGCGCGTCGGGCGGCGTTTCTCGACCGGTCATCTGGACCCCAGCTGAGCACGCACCGCTGCGATCGCATCTGGGAGGACAGCGCAGAAGCCCGTCACAGTGCTCTCACGATCTGGCGCCACAGTCGCCAACGGCAGGGTGACGCGGACATTGCCGTGGGTCAGGACGCCCATCGCGGCGAGCACGTGGCTGGGCTCCAGGGTGCTGGACGTGCATGCGGAACCCGACGAGACGGCATACCCCCGTCTGTCGAGTTCGGTGACGAGAGCTTCGCCGTCGGCCAACAGCGCCGAGAAGGTGACGATGTGGGGGAGTCGGTCCTCGGGATCGCCGGCCACCTCGGTCTCGGGGATGGTAGATGCTGCCGACCGGATTCGGGCCACCAGGTCTCTGGCTGCTGCGGCGTCCGCCGCGCGGCCTGTCGACGTCTCCGCCCAGGCGGCTGCCGCGCTCACTGCCAAAGGGATGACTGGTTCGATGTCGGAGCGGCCGTGTTCGAGCTCCGACGGCGGGGCGTCACGGCGCCACCGCACGCCGGTGCGCACGACGAGCACGCCCAGGCCGGGTGGACCGCCCCACGAGCGGGCATCGCCGGCTAACACATCGAAATCCGTCGGGACGGGGTCACGGCCGAGGCTTGCGGTCGCGTCCACCAGCAGGGGTATGCCGTGTCTCCGGCAGATCCCCCGGGCCTCGGGAAGGGGTTGTCTCGTCCCCACCTCGCCGTTGGCGGACTGCAGAGCCGCGAAAGCGGTTCCGGGGGCGGCGACAGCGCTGGCCCAGGCATCCACGTCGACCCGGCCCCATCGGTCGACTGGCACCTCAGCGATCAGCTCGGGGGTCCCGGCCATCGCGGCCACGTGTCGCCCGCTGGTGAGGATGGCCGAATGCTCGACAGCACTGGCGACCAGCCGCGCTCCCCGACGCCGCCCGGCATACCGGAGGCCCTCCTGGGCCAGACGCAAGGCAGCGGGGCCTCCGGGGGTGAAGGTGACCTCGTCCGGGCGGACTCCCAGGCCCTCGGCAAGCTGCGCGCGAGCCTCGTCCAGCAGCCGTGCAGCCTGTCGTCCATGCCGATGAAGACGGCGCGGATCGGCCCAGCCACGCTCCCACGCGGAGGCCAGCGCGGCAGCAGCCGCCGGCGCGAGTGGCGTTGCGGCAGCGTCAAGCAGGCCCGCGGGAGGGGCGGGAAATGAGGTGTTCGCCACGCTCGCAGGTTATCGGCACCCCTGCCGCCAAACGGCCCAACCACCGCGGTAGGGTGTCCCCGTCACAGCAGCAGTCACTCTGGACCCGGAAGGTGCACGTTGCGTACGCACGCCGACGCTCCGTCCCGCTCATGGCGGCGGGGATTGACCCTCACTGGGCTGGCGGCTTCCGCCACCCTTCTCCTCTCAAGTTGTGCCAACGTGCCTTCGAGCGCCAGCAGCGGCTGGTTGCCTCAGGGGGTCAATGGCCAACAGGTGACGACGGAGACCGAACGCATCACGAGCCTGTGGGTCGGGATCTGGATCGCCGCTATGGCGGTCGGTCTGCTGGTCTGGGGCCTCACCTTCTGGTGCATGGCCGTCTACAAGCGCAAGAAGGGCGACCCCGAGTTGCCCCCGCAGTTGCGCTACAACATCCCGATCGAGTTGCTGTACACGGTCGTTCCGGTCCTCATGGTCGCGGTGATCTTCTTCTACACCGCCCGTGACGAGGCCGCGATCATGGACACCTCGGCCAAGCCCGACGTGACCATCAACGTCGTTGGCAAGCAATGGAGCTGGGACTTCAACTACGTGGACAGCAATGTCTACGAGACCGGTGTGCACTCCGAGCTCAACCCCAAGGGCGGCATCGACGGCACCCCCCAGCCGGTGCTGTACATGCCGATCAACAAGCGGGTCGAGTTCGTCCTCAACGCCCGCGATGTCATCCACTCCTTCTGGGTTCCGGCGTTCCTGGTCAAGCTCGACATGATCCCGGGCCGCACCAACAAGCTGCAGATCACACCCACTCAGTTGGGCGAGTACCAGGGCAAATGCGCCGAGCTGTGCGGCGCTTACCACTCGCAGATGCTGTTCAAGGTGAAGGTCGTGACGCAGGCCGAATACGACGCTCACATGGCTGAACTCAAGGCCATGGGTCAGGTCGGTCAGCTGGACAACACCCTCAACCGGGAGCCGGTGTATGGCCCCGACCTGAAGATGATCCCCACCTCCACTGGGAGCAACTGATGACTGCCACCATCACGCCGGCGTCGACCACCCAGCGCGTCCGTCACCCGCGTAACGCGCCGGGTTCGACCTTCGTCAAGTGGGCGACGACGACCGATCACAAGAAGATCGGCAACCTCTACTTCATCACCTCGTTCATCTTCTTCCTGCTGGCTGGCGTCATGGCTCTGGTCATCCGCGCCGAGCTGACCGTTCCGGGTCTGCAGGTCGTGGACAACCCCGACCAGTTCAATCAACTGTTCACCATGCACGGCCTGATCATGCTGTTGCTGTTCGCGACGCCGCTCTTCGCAGGCTTCTCGAACGCTCTGGTGCCCTTGCAGATCGGTGCGCCGGACGTCGCCTTCCCGCGGCTGAACATGTTCGCCTACTACCTCTACGCCTTCGGTGGCCTGGTGGCAGCGCTCGGCTTCCTCACCCCGCAGGGTGCAGCGTCGTTCGGGTGGTTCATGTACGTGCCGCTGTCCAACGCGACCTACACACCCGGCCTGGGCACCGACCTTGGCGTTTTCGGGCTGACCCTCACCGGTTTCGCGACGATCCTCGGGTCGGTCAACTTCATCACGACGATCATTTGCATGCGCGCGCCGGGCATGACGATGTTCCGGATGCCGATCTTCACCTGGACCGTGCTGGTGACTTCGCTGCTCGCGCTCATCATCTTCCCGGTCCTGGCCGCCGCGCTGTTCGGTCTGGGTGGCGAGCGTCGCTTCGGGATGCACATCTTCGATGTCGACGCCGGCGGTGTGATGCTCTGGCAGCACCTGTTCTGGTTCTTCGGGCACCCCGAGGTCTATGTGCTGGCGTTGCCGTTCTTCGGCGTCATCTCGGAGATCTTCCCGGTCTTCTCGCGCAAGCCGATCTTCGGGTACAAGACCCTCATCTTCGCCACCGTGACGATCGCGGCCCTGTCAGTCGCGGTGTGGGCGCACCACATGTACGTGACCGGCCAGATCTTGTTGCCGTTCTTCGCGATCATGACCATGCTCATCGCCGTGCCGACCGGGGTGAAGTTCTTCAACTGGATCGGCACGATGTGGGGTGGGTCGCTCACCTTCCAGACCCCGATGATCTGGGCGCTGGGCTTCCTCACCACCTTCCTCTTCGGTGGACTGACCGGCGTGATGATGGCCAGCCCGGCGATCGACTTCCACATCTCCGACACGTACTTCATCGTCGCGCACTTCCACTACACGATCTTTGGCACCGTGGTGTTCGCGATGTTCGCGGGCTACTACTTCTGGTGGCCCAAGCTCACTGGCCGGATGCTCGACGAGAAGCTCGGCAAGATCCACTTCTGGATGCTCTTCTTCGGCTTCCACCTGACGTTCCTGGTCCAGCACCTGCTGGGTATCCAGGGCATGGCCCGTCGCTACGCCGACTACATGCCCGCGGAAGGCTTCACGACCGGCAACATCATCTCTACCGTCGGCTCCGTGCTGCTGGGTGCCTCGATGATCCCCTTCCTCTACAACGTCTGGAAGACCTGGCGCACCGCTCCGCTGGTGACGGTCGACGACCCGTGGGGCTACGGCAACTCGCTCGAGTGGGCGACCTCCTGCCCGCCGCCGCGGCACAACTTCGACCGTCTGCCTCGGATCCGCTCCGAGCGTCCCGCCTTCGACCTGCACCACCCGGAGACCGCGCCTGGGTCAGCACCAAGCGCTGACAAGTCCACGCTCACCAAGCTGATGGGCGACGCTGAGGTCGGCTCGACCAAGCTGGACAAGGAGGTCTGAGTCATGAAGACCATGAGTCGGATGTTCTGGGCGCTGTTCGTCTTCTTCCTCGTGATGGTCCCGTTCTACGGGATCTGGAATAAGTGGTCCGAGGCGGCCGGGCCGGTGGCCCTGCTCCTCACCGCGCTGATGATGGCTTTGGCGGGTTGGTACATCGGCGTCACCGACAAGAAGTTTGCCAATCAACCGGAAGACAACCCCGACGCTCATGTCGAGGACGCGGCCGGTGAGTATGGCTTCTTCACCCCCTACTCCTGGTGGCCGCTCTGGCTGGGTCTGTCGTGTGCGGGCCTGTTCGCAGGTCTGGCCGTGGGCTGGTGGCTGTTCATGATCTTTGCGGTCATGGGCGCCTGGGCCCTGATCGGGTGGGTGTTCGAGCACTACAAGGGCGAGCACGCCAACTGATCGCCACCGCACGCACAGCGGGGCCTACCGGATACCGGTAGGCCCCGCTTCGTTGCGGCAGCGCTTCTCGACCAGAGTGCGCGCTACCCCCAGCCGAGTTCGTGAAGGCGGTCGTCGTCGATGCCGAAGTGGTGCGCCACCTCGTGCGCCACGGTGATAGCGATCTCGTCGAGGAGTTCTTGGCGCGTTTCGCAGAGCCGCTCAAGTGGCCCCTGGAAGATGAGGATGCGGTCCGGCAGCGACCCGAACCAGGGTTCCTCGCCATCGGTCAACGGCACGCCTTCATAGAGCCCCAGCAGGTCAGGATCCTCACCCTCGGGCGGCTCGGCCTCGACGAAGATCGCGACGTTGCGTAAGTGTGCGAGCAGTTCGGCGGGGATCATCGCCAGCGCCTCCTCCACGGCGAGCTCGAACTCGTGCTCGCTCAACCGCTGAGGAATGCCCTGCGCCATGGCCCCAGCTTGTCATCTTGTCACTCATCCTGTCGGCCCGGTCCGGTGAACCTCGCGCAATCCCCTTTGCGCGCAACGGCATACGGTGGTGAGGTGGGATTGTGACGTCCTCCGCTCACCTGGTTTCCCTGCCACCACCCTGTATGCCGGGGGACCGGGTGGCCGTGGTGTCGCCGTCGTGGGCGGCACCGGCATACTTTCCGGCGTTGCACGAGCAGGCCATGCGCCGAGTCCGCGAGGACCTCGGGCTCGAGCCAGTCGAGTATCCGTCGACCCGTATGCCGTCCACGCCGGCGCGACGTGCAGCCGATCTCATGGCGGCTTTCCTCGATCCGAGTATCACCGCGATCCTGGCCACCATCGGCGGTGACGACCAACTGACGGTCTTGCCGCACCTCGACGCGGCAGTCGTCCAGCGCAACCCGAAGCGCTTCTTGGGCTACAGCGACAACACCAACCTGCTCAACTGGCTCTGGTTCCACGGCATCGGAGCCATTCACGGCGGGTCGACGCAAGTCCACCTAGGCCCAGGGCCACATCCCGACCCGGTCCACCTCTCAAGCCTTCGGGCTGCGCTCTTCGGCGGCTCGAGCGAGCTGCGACCTCTCTCCGCCAGCTGGGATCACGGGATCAGCTGGCAGTTGGATCAGAGCCTGAACGACGTGCCGCCCACGCCCGATGACGACCCTGGCGAGGCTCGATGGACCTGGCACGGGCCCCCGGCGCCGGTGCGGGGTCGCACGTGGGGTGGCAACCTGGAAGTGCTGCAGTGGGTGCTCGGGGTTGGCAGGCACGTCCTGCCTAGCGACGCGTATGCCGGGTGCGTGCTGCTGCTGGAGACGTCCGAAGAACGGCCGTCCGCTTCCGAGGTGACCCGCATGATGCGGGTCCTGGGGGAGCGGGGCCTGCTCGGTGCGGCAGCTGCCGTCGTCGTCGCCCGGCCCCAAGCTGCCGAGGTCGACGACGACCCCGGGCCGAACGCGCGCCGGCACTACCGGGAGGCTCAACGGGAGGCGGCGCTCAACCAACTCCAGCGATACGCACCCGGGATCCCCGGGGTGGTCGGGGTGGAGTTCGGTCACACCAGGCCGCAGTACCTGCTGCCCCATGGCGGCTACGTCACGCTGGACCCCACCAACAACCGGATCGTGGCCGAATTCGGGGCGCCAGGGCCCCTAGGAACGGCGCAGGAGGCACAGGGGTGCGGGTAACCGTCCGGGTCCGGCCGGGAGCCGCACGCGAGCAGGTGGGCGGCCGCTACGGAGATGGTGCCGAGGCCGCACTCGTCGTGGCGGTCACCGCCCGGGCCATTGATGGAGCAGCGACCGAGGCGGTCCTCAAAGCCGTGGCGACAGCTTTTGGGGTCAAGCGCAGGGATGTGACGCTGGTGAGCGGCGCCACCCACCGGACCAAGGTGATCGACATTCAGGCACCCGAGCCGACGGCATCTCGTCGCCTCACCGAACTGATGCAGTAGTTGATGGCCGCAGCTGCGGCTCGCGGGGACTTGCCCGGGGCATAGCAGTGGGGCCCCACCCAGAGGGTGGGGCCCCATCACAAGGTCGGACCGAGGATCAGTCCTGCTTGGCTTGCTTGATCGCCTGAGCGCCAGCGCCCGCGGGCGTCTCGATGGCCTCGTGCTCACCGTGGTGGTGCGCGGTGGCCAGCTCGGCCGGGGTGACCGGCTCGACCCGGGACTTGAAGAAGAAGTTCGACCACTTGGCGCGGCGGATCTCCTTCTTGGCGTCCTTGCTGGCCACCCCATTGGCGTCCTTGCCCGAGGGCAGGGCCAGCGGTGCCGGCGACTCGAAGCCGACCAGCTTCCAGCGGTCGTATTCGTTGAGCTCCTCGTGCACCTCGTAGTACTGGCCTTCCGGCGTCCGCACGAGGGTGCCGCTCTCCCGACCGTGCAGCACCTTGTCACGGTCGTGCCGCTGTAGGGACAGGCAGATCCGGCGGGTCACCCAGAAGGTGAGGATCGGCGCCACGAAGAACAGCACCTGGAAGGCTCGAGTGATGTCGTTGATCGACATCTGCAGGCGGATGGCGATGATGTCGTTGCCGGCCGCGAACATCAGCACGAGGTATGCCGTGATCGCTGCGACTCCGAGCGCAGTCCGGGTTGGGACGTTGCGCGGACGGTCCAGGACGTGGTGCTCACGGTTGTCGCCGGTGATCCACCGCTCCAGGAACGGGTAAGCGCCGGTGATGGTGTACATCAGCGGGATGAGCAGCACGGCCCCGAGGAACACGTTGAGGCTCAGCGTGTAGCCGAAGATCTCGAATTCCAGCCAGCCCGGCAGCAGACGCAGTGCACCGTCGGCGAAGCCCATGTACCAGTCCGGCTGGGAGCCTGCGGTGACGGGGGAGGGGTCATATGGACCATAAGCCCAGATCGGGTTGATCGTCACCAATGCCGAGACCAGCGAGAGCAGACCGAAGACCAGGAAGAAGAAGCCACCGGCCTTGGCGGTGTAGACCGGCATCAGCGGGAAGCCGACGACGTTCTCGTTGGTGCGGCCCGGGCCGGGGTACTGGGTGTGCTTGTGCACCATGACCAAGATGATGTGGGCGGTGAACAGGCCGATGAGCACGGCCGGGAGCAGCAGAACGTGCACGGCATACAGCCGAGGAATGATCGCCTCGCCCGGGAACGCGCCACCGAACATCATGTACGACACGTAGGAGCCGATGACCGGGACGGAGCGGATGAACCCCTCAGCGGCGCGAAGACCGGTGCCCGAGAGCAGGTCGTCCGGGAGCGAGTAGCCGGCAAAGCCCTCGATGAGGGCAAGCATCGATAGCAGGGTGCCGATGACCCAGTTGATCTCGCGCGGCTTGCGGAAGGCACCCGTGAAGAACACGCGGAACATGTGCACCGACAGCGAGACCACGAACATCAGGGCGGCCCAGTGGTGGATCTGCCGGATGAGCAGTCCGCCGCGGACGTCGAACGAGATGGCCAGGGTCGAGGAGTACGCCTCGGACATCGTGATGCCCTTGAGCGGCAGGTAGGAGCCCTCATAAGGGATCTGCCCGGCGCTCGGGATGAACCAGAGGCTGAGGAAGACACCGGTGAGCAGACAGATGATCATCGAGTACATCGCCACTTCACCGAGCATGAAGCTCCAGTGA
>Ga0116180_1003860_pt1 | contig 11093 bp, 10 predicted proteins | sample AD_UKC073_MetaG_FD_89804 | JGI IMG/M metagenome (GOLD analysis project Ga0116180, IMG submission 89804) | Active sludge microbial communities of municipal wastewater-treating anaerobic digesters from USA - AD_UKC073_MetaG | ecosystem: Engineered > Bioreactor > Anaerobic > Digestate | place: USA... | reverse complement strand
GAGTGGGAATAACGGGACTGCCTGCGCGCGCTGAACGAAAATTGTTCCGCCAACTCAAAACGCGCAACAGATAGTCCTTTCCTATCGGCACCTAGTCATTATCGGGGTCCGGACCGTTCACCGCAGCGTTGTGTGCTTGCCACCTAGCGCGCGGTGTTTCGTGCCAACCAGTTGGAGATTACCGGTGAAGATCGACGAAAAGCTTGAACCCATCCTGGCAGACGTGCTGCGCCGCAACGCGGGCGAGCAGGAGTTTCACCAGGCTGTCGTCGAAGTGCTGGAAAGCCTGGGCCGGGTCATTGCCAAGAAGCCCGAATATGCCGATCACGCCCTGATCGAGCGGCTGTGCGAGCCCGAGCGCCAGATCATCTTCCGCGTGCCATGGGTCGACGATGCCGGACAGGTCCAGATCAACCGGGGCTTCCGCGTCCAGTTCAATTCCGCGCTTGGCCCCTACAAGGGCGGGCTGCGCTTCCACCCCTCGGTCAACCTGGGGATCATCAAGTTCCTGGGCTTTGAGCAGATCTTCAAGAACGCGCTGACCGGCCTGCCGATCGGCGGCGGCAAGGGCGGGTCGGACTTCAACCCGCGCGGGCGCAGCAACGGCGAGATCATGCGCTTCTGCCAGTCGTTCATGACCGAGCTCTACCGTCACCTGGGCGAATATACCGACGTCCCCGCCGGGGACATCGGCGTGGGCGGGCGCGAGATCGGCTACCTGTTCGGCCAGTACAAGCGTCTGACCAACAAGTACGAAGCCGGGGTGCTGACCGGCAAGGGCCTGGTCTATGGCGGCTCGCGCGCGCGGACCGAGGCGACCGGTTACGGCGCCACCTATTTCGTCTCGGCCATGCTTGCCACGCGCGGCGACAGCTTCGAGGGCAAGAAGTGCGTGGTGTCCGGATCGGGCAACGTCGCGATCTACACCATCGAGAAGATTCGCCAGTTCGGCGGCACGGTCGTCGCCTGCTCGGATTCGAGCGGCTACGTGGTGGACGAGAAGGGTATCGACCTCGACCTGGTCAAGGAAATCAAGGAAGTGCGCCGCGAACGCATTTCCGAATATGCCCGGATCAAGGGCACGGGCACGCACTACATCGAAAAGGGCTCGATCTGGGACGTGCCCTGCGATGTCGCCATGCCCTCGGCCACCCAGAACGAACTGACCGGCAAGGACGCCAAGGCACTTGTGAAGAACGGCGTGATCGCCGTGGGCGAAGGCGCGAACATGCCTTGCACGCCCGATGCGGTGCGCGAATTCCAGGCAGCCGGCGTGCTGTTCGCTCCGGGCAAGGCCGCCAATGCCGGCGGCGTCGCCACTTCGGCGCTGGAAATGCAGCAGAACGCCTCGCGCGATAGCTGGTCGTTCGAGCAGACCGAGGAACGCCTCGCCGCGATCATGCGCAATATCCACGACACCTGCGCCGCGACTGCCGACGAATACGGCGCTCCCGGCGACTATGTGCTGGGCGCGAACATCGCCGGCTTCGAACGCGTTGCCGCCGCGATGACCGCGTTCGGGGTGATCTGAAGGAAGCGCGGGGCACAAGCCCCGCGCTGCTTCCCGAACCTCAGGCAAAGCTCGACACGAACGGCAACGGGGTTGCTGATGGGTTCCGGGCAGGCTGTCCGGGAAGCGCCTTAGCGCCCCCGGTCCGGCCCCTTCCAGTTGCCCTTGCGGTGCGGCTTGCCCGCCGGACACGGCGGCCTCGGCCCGTCGCGGCGGGGCGCGCGGGGCTCGTCGCGCGGCTTGCCGTCGGAGGCCACGATCTCGACGCCATCGTCCTCGCCAGCCGTGCGCTGCACTGCCGCGAGGAAGCGGGCCGCAACCGCGCCGGTCACTTCAAACAGCGTCTCGTTGCCGGTGATCCGGATCGCGCCGATATCGCTGCGGCTGACATGGCCGCGCCGGCACAGCAGCGGCAGGATCCAGCGTGGATCGGCGTTGTGGCGACGGCCCACGTTCATGCGGAACCAGGCGCTGTCCTCGAAACCGGCGCGCGGACCGCGCGGCGCCGGACCGGCATCGGCGGCGAGCAGTTCTTCCGGCTCCGGCAGGCTGGCGCGGTGCGCGCGCACCAGTGCGGCAGCGATTTCCTCGGCGCTGCGCTCGGCCAGCAGGCGAGCGGCGAGCGCGCGGTCCTCCTCATCGACTTCCACCGGGGCGAGCAGCGTTGCCATCATCCGCTCGCTGTCCGCCGCACGGATTTCCGCAGCCGAGGGCGGCGATACCCAATCGGCCGGGATGCGCGCGCCGCGCAGCATCATCTCCACCCGGCGGCGGCGCGGATAGGGCACCAGCAGGATTGCCGTGCCCTTCTTGCCGGCGCGGCCCGTGCGGCCCGAACGGTGCTGCAGCGTTTCCGCATCGCGCGGAATTTCGACGTGCACCACCAGCGACAGCGTGGGCAGGTCGATCCCGCGCGCAGCGACGTCGGTGGCGACGCAGACTCGCGCACGGCGGTCGCGCAGCGCCTGGAGCGCGTGGTTGCGCTCGTTCTGGCTGTGCTCGCCCGACAGCGCGACCACGGCAAAGCCGCGTTCGGTCAGGCTGGCGTGGAGGTGGCGGACATTGTCGCGCGTAGCGCAGAACAGCATGGCCGTCTCCGCCTCGTGGAAGCGCAGCAGGTTGACCACCGCGTTCTCGATATCGGCGGGGGCGATGGCCATGGCGAGATATTCGATGTCGCCGTGGCCCCGGTCCGAATCGACCGTCGAAATGCGCAGCGCATCGCGCTGGTAGCGCTTGGCGAGCGCCACGATCTGCCCCGGCATGGTCGCAGAGAACAGCAGCGTGCGGCGATTGTCCGGTGTGGCGTCGAGCAGTTCCTCGAGGTCTTCGCGAAAGCCCATGTCGAGCATCTCGTCCGCCTCGTCGAGCACGGCGACGGCGAGCGCGTGGAGATCAAGCGCGCCGCGCTCAAGGTGATCGCGCAGACGGCCCGGGGTGCCGACCACGATCTGAGCGCCATAGCCCAGCGCGCGGCGTTCCTTGGAAGCGTCCATCCCGCCGACGCAGGTGGCAACGCGCGCGCCGGTGGGGCCGTAAAGCCAGGCGAGTTCGCGGCTGACCTGCAGCGCCAGTTCGCGCGTTGGGGCAATGATCAGCGCCAGCGGGGCGCCGGCAGGCCGTGCGCGCCCCTCGCCGTCGAGCAGCTGCGGCGCCATGGCGAGGCCAAAGGCAACGGTCTTGCCCGAGCCGGTCTGGGCGGAAACGATCAGGTCGCGCCCTTCAGCCTCGGGTTCGAGCACGGCGGCCTGGACGGAGGTGGGGGCGGCATAACCGCGCGCGGTGAGCGCTTCCGAAAGGAGCGCGAAAGGAGTCTGGAAGGTCATGGTCTCGATGCTTGCTTGGGTTCGGCCACAGGCCGCAGGCGGGCAAACGGCCCGCTGTCGTGCCCAGCCGTTAGGCTTTTCGCAAGCGCAGCACAATCGGAAAGGGGACTCGCCCGCACCAGCCTCCAAACCTCCGTTCGTGTCGAGCTTGTCGAGACACGTGTGCGCTGACGTGTCTCGACAAGCTCGACACGAACGGAACCGAAGGTTTTTCAGTCAGTGCGGGACGGCTATGCCCAGCACCTCGATCGCTTCATCCCTGCCGCCGAAGTCCAGCACATCGCCCACTTCCGCCCCGGACAGCGCGCGGGCGAGCGGGGCAGTCCAGGCGATCAGGCCGCTTGCCGGATCGGCCTCGTCGTCACCGACCAGGGTCAAAGCCCGCTGCTTGCCGTTGAGGCGGAGGGTGACGGTCACGCCGAACTCCACCGCCTCGCCGCTGGGAACCGGCATCAGTTCGGCAGTGATCTGGCGGGTCTGCCAATAGCGCAGGTCGCGTTTGAGCGCGGTGATCTCCGCTTCGTCCGCCGCCGCCGCAAGCTGCGCTTCGATGCCGACGATCCGCTCCCCGATCAGCGCCAGCCCGCGCGCCGTAACCCGGTTGGGGCCGGGCGGGATCGGAATCTCGAACTTGGGTTCAAGGTGTTCCTCGTCCCCGTCGCGGCGGAAGGCGACGCTCATCGTCAGGCCGCCAGCGCTTCGAGCGCTTCGCTGGCTTCCAGCCAGGCGAGTTCCGCCACCTCGATCTGCTCTTCCAGCATGGCGCGGCGCTTCATCAGTTCGGTCATGGTCAGCTTGGCGAGTTCGCCCTTCGCTGCGCCGGGATCGAACATGGCCTGGTCGATCGCGCTGCGCTGCTGGGTGAGCTTTTCCAGTTCCGTCTCGGCCTTGCGGGCGGCCTTGCGCAGTTCCTGGCCCTTTTCGCGCGCTTCGGCAGCGGCCTTGCGCGCGTCCTTCTTGTTGACGCCCTTCGCCCCCTCGCCGCGCGCGGCGGGCGGATCCTTGGCCAGCACGAAAGCGATGTAATCGTCAATCGAGCCGTCGAATTCCCTGGCCGTGCCCCGGTCGACCAGCACCAGCCGGTCGGCGGTCATTTCGAGCATGTGGCGATCGTGGCTGACCACGATCACCGCGCCGGAATATTCGTTCAGCGCCTGGATCAGCGCCTCGCGCGCATCGACATCAAGGTGGTTGGTCGGCTCGTCGAGGATCAGCATGTGCGGCGCATCGCGGGTGATCAGCGCCAGCGCCAGTCGCGCCCGCTCCCCGCCCGAAAGCTTGCCGACCTCGGTTGTTGCCTTGGGACCGGAAAAGCCGAAGCGGCCCAGCTGCCCGCGCACCGCCGCCGGACTGGCGCCGGGCATCTGCACGGTCATGTGCTGCAGCGGCGTCTCGCTACGGTCGAGTTCCTCCACCTGGTACTGGGTGAAATAGCCGACCTTCATCCGCCCGCTCGCGGCCATCGCCCCGTCCATCGGCTTCAGCTGAGCAGCGAGCAGGCGGGCGAGCGTGGTCTTGCCGTTGCCGTTGCGGCCCAGCAGCGCGATCCGGTCGTCCGGATCGATCCGCAGGTTCAGCCGGCTCAGCACCGGCGTTTCGCCATAGCCGACCGAGGCAAGGTCGAGCGTGATCAGCGGCGGGCGCAGTTCGTCCGGCGCGGGGAAATCGAAGCTGAGCGAGGGATCGTCGATCAGTTCGGCGATCGGTTGCAGCTTGGCCAGCGCCTTGGCGCGCGACTGCGCCTGCTTGGCGGTGGAGGCCCGCGCCGAATTGCGCGCGACATAGTCCTGCAACCGCTCGCGCATCGCCTGCTGCTTCGCCTTGGCCGAGGCGAGCTGCGCCTGCCGCTCGGCCCGCTGGCGCTCGAACGCGTCGTAGCCACCGGGGTAGAGCGTCAGCTTGCCGCCTTGCAGGTGGAGGATGTTGTCGACCACGTTGTTGAGGAAATCGCGCTCGTGGCTGACCAGCAGGATCGTCGCCGGATAGGCGCGCAGGAAGTCCTCCAGCCACAGCACGGCTTCGAGATCGAGGTGGTTCGACGGTTCGTCGAGCAGCAGCAGGTCGGGCTGGGAAAACAGCAGCGCGGACAGCGCGACGCGCATCCGCCAGCCGCCCGAGAAGCTTTCCAGCGGGCGGTGCTGCGCTTCCTCATCAAAGCCGAGGCCGACGAGGATCCGCGCGGCGCGGGCCGGGGCGGAATGGGCCTCGATGGCGATCAGCCGCTCGTGGATTTCGGCGAGGCGGTGGGCGTCCTCGCAGCCTTCGCTTTCGGCCATCAGCGCGGCGCGCTCGGTATCGGCGGCCAGCACCGTCTCGAACGGAGTGGAGTCCCCGCCCGGAGCCTCCTGCGCGATATAGCCGATCCGGGCGCCGCGCGGCATGGAAACGGCGCCGCTGTCCGGCTCCAGCATTCCGGCGATGACCCGCACCAGGGTGGACTTGCCCGCGCCGTTGCGACCGATCAGGCCGACGCGGCCGCGCGGCGGCAGCTTGGCGGTGGCCTCGTCGATGATCGTGCGTCCGCCAAGGCGGACCGTGATGCCGGAGATGTTGAGCATGGGCAGCGCCCCTAGCAGGGTGAAAGCTAAACCGCCACGAACTTCCCCGCCTCGCGGTCCTTGCGCACCTTGAGGCCATCGAACACCTGCCCGCTCATCGCGATCCACACTCCCGCAGGGCAGGTCTGCGCCGCAGCGAATGCCATGCCGAGGTTGAAGGGCGCGTCCGTTTCCGCAAAGCGCGCGGGCGAGAGCGCGCCGGTGAGGACCATGGTCTTGCCCGGCACCTCGGCGGCCAGCACCTGCGCGGTTTCGGTCATGGTGTCGGTGCCGTGGGTGATGACGATCCGCCCCTCCGGTGCCTGGCGCGCGGCGGCGGCGATCAGGGCGCGGTCGGACTCGGTCAGATCAAGGCTGTCCTTGCGCATCAGTTCGACCACGCGGAACGGCACTGCGACGCGGGCTTCCTCCAGCAGCGCGGGAATGCCGCTGTCGACGATTCTGTATTCGCTGAGCGCGTCGAAGTAGTTCTTGTCGATCGTGCCCCCGGTGGTGAGGACGAGAATGGGCTGGGTCATGCGGCCCTGTTAGCCCGCCGCCTCTGGCGCCGCCAGCGCCTCGTCGCCGATTGCCGCCACGGCCTGGCGCAGGGTGCGCGCGGCGTCTTCGGTCAGCTGGTGTTCGAACAGGGTCAGGTGCTGGGCAAGCGTTCGCCGCACCGCGCCCGAGCCGGTGCCGGTCGGCGCGCCCAGCTCGCGCGAGTGTTCCAGCCCATAGCGCAGGATGATCGTGGCGTTCGTGGCAAGATCGCGCAGGCGGTCGCGCGGCCAGTCGAGCAGTCCGGCATCGACCAGCGCGGCAAGATGCGCCTCGAACTGGAGGAAGCTGCGCACCAGCCAGTCCGGCGCGCGGGCACGGATGGTGTCGGCGTGCTCGCCATAGCTCTGCTGGTCGCGGTAGAGAAAGCGGAACTCGCGGAATTCGGCCATCAATGCCGCGAGGAGGCGGACATAGCCAGCCAGCGGGTCGTCACGGGGGGTCAGTTCCAGCCGCGCATCGACTGCCGCCGCATAGCGTTCCCCGATCGCATCAAGCAGCGCGCTCCGGGTCTTGAAATGATACCACAGGTTGCCCTCGGCAATCCCGCAGTGCGCGGCAAGCGCGGCCGTGGTGACCGCGCCATAGCCCTGTTCGTTGAACAGCAGCCGCGCCTCTTCGATGATGCGTTCGCGGGTGCGCATCAGTAGTGGGACAGCTCTACCATCACCTCCTTGTAGCCATGAACGAAGCAGGTTGCGACCCGTTCGGGCTCGGCGATTACGTTGGCGCGCAGACGGCGCTTCGCCATTTCCTCAAGCAGGGTGGTTAGTTGCAGTTCGGCGACCCGTGCGCCGACGCAGCGGTGGATGCCATAACCGAACGAGAGGTGCCGCCGCGCGTTGGGGCGGTCGACGATCACTCGGTCAGCGTCCGGGAACACGCTCTCGTCGCGGTTGGCGGAGATGTACCACAGGACGACCTTGTCGCCCTTCTTCATCTGCGCGCCTTCGAATTCGACGTCCTCGGCCACGGTGCGGCGCATGTGGGCGAGCGGCGTCTGCCAGCGCACCAATTCCTGCACGGCGTTGGGGATCAGCGAGGGATCGGCTTCCAGCTTCGCGCGCTCTTCCGGAAACTGCGAAAGCCCCCAGGCGAAGGCCGACATCGAATTGCGCGTGGTATCGTTGCCGCCGACGATCAGCAGGATCAGGTTGCCGATGAATTCCTGCTCGCTCATGTGGCTCATCGCGTCGGAGCGGAGCATGACCGAGATCAGGTCCTTGCCGGGATTGGCGGCCTTCTGCTGCCACAGCCCCGCGAAGGCCGCGCCCATTTCGAACAGGGCCGCGTTGCGCAGGGCCAGGTCCTCGGGCGTCTTCATCAGCTCGACATTGCCGCCCATGTCCGACCAGTAAGTCAGCCTGGAGCGCTCCTCCCACGGAAAGTCGAACAGCTTGGCCAGCATCCCCGTGGTCAGTTCGATCGAGACCCGTTCGGTCCAGTTGAACGCCTCGCCAATCGGCAGCGAATCCAGCACCTCAGCCGTGCGGGCCTGGACCTCGGCCTTCATTTCCGCGACTTCCGAAGGGCCGAAACTGGGGGCGATGGTGCGGCGCTGCGCGGTGTGGTGCGGCGGGTCCATGGCGATGAACATCGGCATCCGGATCTCGCCATCGATCGGTTCTCCCACTCCGCCGGGGATGGCGATGCCACCATATTCCCAGCTGGAGGAAAAGATCTTCGGCAGGGCCTCGGCATGGACGATCGGCTGGTAGGTGGAGATCGACCAGTAGGGGCCGAAATCGCTGTCCGGCACGTACTGGACCGGGGCTTGGGCGCGCAACTGGCGGAACGGTTCCTGCCAGCTTTCGTCCTTGTAGAGCGCCGCGCGGCTCACATCGATCGGCGGCAAGGCTGATGCGGTGCGTACCTGCGCGGCGCTCTGGTTCATGGGCATCCTCTCCCGGGGCTTTTCGCCCTCTAGGGTGCCCACCCTAAAACCGGATTCAAAAGAGTCAAGCGCTATCGCCAAACGCCAACGCCGCCCGGACCGAAGTCCGGACGGCGTCTCGCTGTACCTCTTTCAGGATCGGCTCAGTTGCCGCCCTTGATCCGCTTGTAGGGGACGAAATCGCCCAGGTTCAGGAACCCGGTCTGGAAGTGTCCGCTCCGGTCGACGGTGGTGACGATGTCCAACCGGCACAGCTGGCTGGTGCTGGTCTTGGTGACCAGAATGTCGTCATCGTCGATATCCTGCGCATTGGCGGGACGGTTGACGTAGATCGTGCTGCCGTGGCCGAAGACCAGGGCGGTCTTGTCCAGAATCTCCAGCTCACGCGAATCGTAGGTGCTGATGCACGAAACCGGTTCACCCGCCGTGCGTCCGGCGAGCAGCTTTTCAAGGCGCTGCTCGGACGTCAGGCGGGGCTTGGCCTGGGCTGCGGGTGCGGCGAGCAAGCCGGCCGCCACCGCGGCCCCGGCGATCGAGGCAATCATTTTGCGCATGACGATCTCCTTGTTCAATCTTGCAGGACCGAACTTGCGCGGGCTTGCCTGAACGGCGGCTGACCGGATCAGGCGGTTCCGCCCACGGTCAGCCCTTCGACCAGCAGGCTGGGTTGGCCGACGCCGGCGGGCACGCTTTGCCCGCCCTTGCCGCAGATGCCGACGCCTTCGTCGAGCGCCATGTCGTTGCCGATCCCCTTGACCCGGGTCAGCACCGTCGGCCCGTCGCCGATCAGGGTCGCGCCCTTGATCGGGGCGCCCAGCTTGCCGTTCTCGATGCGGTAGGCCTCGGTGCAGGAAAATACGAACTTGCCCGAAACGATGTCGACCTGCCCGCCGCCAAAGCTCTTGGCGAAGATGCCGTTTTTCACCCGGCTCAGCAGTTCGGCAGGCTCGTCGTTGCCGCCGCGCATGAAGGTGTTGGTCATGCGCGGCATCGGCGCATGGGCGTAGGATTCGCGCCGCCCGTTGCCGGTGGCGGGCACGCCCATCAGCCGCGCGTTGAGCCGGTCCTGCATATAGCCCTTGAGGATGCCGTCCTCGATCAGCACGTTCTCGCGCGTGGGCGTGCCCTCGTCGTCGATCGAGAGCGAGCCGCGCCGGCCCTGCCCGCCGACGCCCAGCAGGCTGCCATCGTCGATCACGGTAACGCCCGGAGCGCCGACCCGCTCCCCGATCCGCCCGGAGAAGGCCGAGGTGCCCTTGCGGTTGAAATCGCCCTCAAGGCCATGGCCGACCGCCTCGTGCAGCAGCACGCCGGGCCAGCCGGGACCGAGCAGCACGGTCATCTCGCCAGCGGGCGCGGCAACGCTTTCCAGGTTGGTCAGCGCCTGGGCCAGCGCGGTGTCGATCGCGCGGTTCCAGGTTTCGGGCTGGAACAGGTCGTCATAGAGCCGCCGTCCACCGATCCCGAAGCTGCCGGTTTCGCGCCGTCCGTTCGATTCGGCGACGATCCCGACGTTGAGCCGCACCAGCGGGCGCACATCGTGCGCGACGAAGCCGTCGGCGCGGACGATTTCCACCACCGACCAGCTGCCCGACAGCGTCACGCTGACCTGCGCGACGCGCGGATCGCGCGCGCGGGCGGCGGCGTCGATCGTTTCCAGCAGCTTCACCTTTTCGGCAAAGGGCACGAGATCGAGCGGCGAGGCATCGGTGTAGAGGTGGCGATTGCTGCCCGGCGGGGGCGGAGCGGGCTGGCCCTTGGCCGGATCGAGCAGGCGCAGCGTCTCGCCCGCGCGGCGGATCGCCTCGGCGCTGATCTCGTTGGCATGGGCAAAGCCGGTCATCTCGCCCGACAGGCCGCGCAGGCCGAACCCGGCATCGCGCGAATAGTCGGCGGTTTTCAGCCGCCCGTCATCGAAGGTGAAGGTCTCCGCCGCGATGAACTGCATGTACAGTTCGCCATCGTCGCAGCGCGCCAGCGCCTCGCGCGTGACGGTCTGGGCGGCTTCGGGAGTGAGCTGGCGGTAAAGAAGCGAGCGGGGATCGGAGAGGGTCATGCCCTCCGATATAGGAGGCTCAGCGGCTGGCGCCAGAGGCGATGTCGGGCAGCGCGGCCTGATCGGCGCCGTCCGCCGGGCCGCCCTTCAGCACGAAGCGCTTGTCGCAGTAGCCGCAATCGACATAGCCATGCTCGTCGATTTCCAGCCAGACGCGCGGGTGGCCAAGCGCCGCGCCGCCGCGAATATCGGTGGCGCCATCGCAGGAAACGCGGGTGGTGGTGACGGTGACGGTTTCGGGCGGCTTGATCATGGCCCTGCCCCCTAGCAGGGCCGAAGCGGCATTTCCAGCCTACTGGTACTGGACGTTGATCGTGATCGACCCGTTATAGACGCCCGGCGCCTGGTTGGCATTCACGGTAAGCCGCCCGCCGATGTAGAGCGAGAATATCCCGTTGTTGTTGGTGATCGAATAGCGCTGGTTGCCATTACCCTGGGTCAGGCCGACGCCATGCCCGTTGGCATTGGGATTGCCGGTAAAGCTGATCGAGCTGTTGTTGCCCAGCACCACGTTGTCCAGCACCATCGTCTGACCCGGACCGGTCAGGTTCGTGACTGATGACAACGTGATGCGCGCGGACATCTTGTTCGACCCCATCCCGTCGAACCGGGCGCGGCGGCAGGTGCCCACTTCCAGGATCGGACCCGTCACCGTGCAGACGCCGGTGTTGGCATTGATCGTGATCGTGCCCGCCTGGGGCCGCGCGACGAT
>Ga0116180_1003858_pt1 | contig 11095 bp, 19 predicted proteins | sample AD_UKC073_MetaG_FD_89804 | JGI IMG/M metagenome (GOLD analysis project Ga0116180, IMG submission 89804) | Active sludge microbial communities of municipal wastewater-treating anaerobic digesters from USA - AD_UKC073_MetaG | ecosystem: Engineered > Bioreactor > Anaerobic > Digestate | place: USA... | reverse complement strand
CGTGATACTCCTCGTAGGTCCTGCCGGCGGTGAATTGGGTGATATACTCGGCAGCCCTGGCTATATCATAGAGATACTTCTTCGCTTCAAGCGACGGCATAGATATCCCTGCGGGTCTCCTCCCCCTCCAGCCTACCGTGATATTCCGCCACATCGTCGATGCCAATCTCCACCGGAACACCGCTATCCTGAAGGACGATCGGACCGAGATCCTCTTCATCCGCCGCACCGGTGCCGGGCATATGGCCTAACGCACCCTGGCAGAGCACCAGGGCGGCAAGCATCAGAATAAACCCTGTCCTCTTCATACCTCATCGAACCTCCCGTTGAAGAGGAAGTAGACGATCCCCAGCGTAAACGGCAGGAGGAGGATCGCCGGCGAGTAGGGTGGGGCGAAGCCACCGACGAACCCGGCAACCGAGTTGAAGAACTCCGGCGCCTCCTCGCCGGCGGGAATGCTCTCGCAGAGCCGGGCGAAGATATCGGTGCCGGCAATGATCCAGATCATGGCCGCACCGAGCACCGTCTTCCCGAACTGTTCCATGGTTCCACGGCCCCTCAGGCTGCCGAGCATGAACAGGCCGCCGAAGACCAGAATGGCGCCTCCCCACGCCCAGCGGAAGAAGTCGTCGCCGGCGATCTCAAGGATGCCGATTGAAAAGCCGGGGCTCGCCCCGGCCCAGACAAGGATGTCAGCAAGGCCGAAAGCAAGCGTAACGAGGCCGAGCAGCCCGATGTAGAGTGTAAACATACTGGAATTCCGGTTCATTTATGCAACCCCCATGAGGATGCCAACGGCATGGATCAGTCCGCCGTAGATGAAGACCGCCGCCACGAGCACTGCAACCGCCGCGGCAAGTTCCTTCCACCCCTCACGCAGCATCACCACGAAGGTGGCCACGCAGGGGAAGTAGATAGAGACGAGCACCACGGCGGTGATCATCTGGTACGGCGTCATGGCAATGGCGGAGAGCTGAGCGACAGCGAGGTCTTTGCGGAGGAAAGCTGCAATGAGCGGCCCCACCGTCTCTTTCGGCACCCCGAACCAGGTGACGAAGAGCGGTTCGAAGAGATCGGCGAGTGCCCCGATGACACCGGCCAGATAGAGAACGTTGACGACCAGCACCCCGAAGAGGACGAACGGAATTGCATCCTTCAGGAAATTCTTCGTCCGGTTCCAGAGTTTTTTAGCGACGTTTTCCCGTAACGGCCAGTGATAGGGCGGGACGTCGATGAGGATCTCGGGATTGCTGCCGGGGATGATCCGGTCGAGCACAAACCCGAAGATTCCGAATCCGAGGATGAGGTAGAGCATGACCCAACCCACCGTCTCGGGAATGACCTCGAGCATCACGCCGAGCTGGGCGCCGCAGGGGATGAATATGGCAAGCAGGGTCATCATGATGAACCGCTGTTTTCTCGTCTCCAGGACACGGGTCGCCGTCACCGCCGGAACGTTGCACCCGAGTCCGAGGATCGTCGGCACGATGGCGTAGCCGTGCAGCCCCATCCGGTGGAAGACGGTATCCATCAGGACGGCGAGGCGCGGGAGGTAGCCAGAGTCTTCAAGAACCGTCATCATCAGGTAGAAGATGATGATTGCCGGCAGCACCACCCCGATCGCGACGAAGAGACCCGATGTGAGCATCCCGAACGCTTCGAAACAATTTTCAGCCAGCGGGTCGCCGACGAAGAGGAAGTAGTGGATGCTCGCCGGGTCGGGCCAGGCCTCCTGGAGCCACGGAAGCCAGTAGTTGTCGAAGGCCTTTACCATGAAACCGTCCGTGACGAGGGCACCCGCGAACGAGGAGAAGATGCTCCAGAACGCGTAGAGCACGGCGAACGCAACGGGTATGCCGGTGAGCGGCCTGACGGTGAGGTCGCCGAGAACGTCGCCGAGGTTCTGCCGGTAGGCCCCGGCGGTCACCGTTTTTCTGGCGATTGCATCGACAAGGTCCCACCGTTCCTGCACGGTAAGCGCCATCCTAGCATCCCCCGCACAGGCCGCACCCGGCACACCCGCCGGACTGTTCCGGCTCATCGAACCGTCCGTCGGCCCGGGCCCGCACGGCCTCAATATCGGCCTTCTGCGCCTTGCGGATCATCTCCGCAAGGTCTCGGACGCCTTCGCCGCTGACGGCCGATGTCGGCACCACCGGCACGCCGAGGATCTTCTGGAGCACGTGGGTATCGACCACGATCTGTCGGTCGCGTGCGGCGTCGATCATGTTCAGCGCGATGATCACCGGACACCCCCGTTCGATCACTTCCAGAGCCAGGTAGAGGCCCCGCTCAACGCGCGTCGCATCGAGGACGACCAGAACCACCGCATCCGAATTCTCCGAGATCAGCCTGACCGCCACGCCCTCGGCGGCATCCCGTGCCTCCAGGGAGTATGTCCCCGGTGCATCGATAACCTCGTATTCCTTCCCGTTCTCGATGAGAACGCCTTTCGTATAGTCGACCGTCGTTCCCGGGTAGTTGGAAACGACCGCATCCCCCCCGGTGAGCCTGTTGAAGAGAGCGCTCTTCCCGACGTTCGGGTTGCCCATCATCAGCACGGTCTTAGACGTATCCGCCATGCTCAAGACCCCTCGTGACCTTCGACCTCGACGACGACCCCTTCGGCGGTATCCAGCCCCATGGCCACTTCCATATCGTCGACGACGACGACAACGGGCCCTTTGATGGGCTGGCGGGTGATCATCTTCACCTGCTTTTTCAGCCTGATCCCAAGACAGTTGAGTTCGTGCTGCGAGGCACGGATCTCCCGGACAACGCCGGATTCGCCATATTCCAGTTCGGACAATCTTTTCACGAAATTACACCTTCTGTACCTGAATTTTCTGTGCCATTCCCCGTCCGAGGACGAGCGTCTCATCGCTAATCCGGACGACAACCGGGCCGAATCGGCCGGAGAGTGCGGTGAGGGTGCACCCCACGGCAAGCCCGCGCAGCGCGAGGTGCTGGCAGAGACACTGCCCGCCTTCGATCGCAACAACCCGGGCGCGTTCATTCGGAAACAAGTCGGTCAATTGCATTCTCTCGCAAAACGGGTATCTAATTCGGTCGTAATCAACCAGAGCCGAACACTCTTCGGAAAACCGGGGATACCCCGAAGAGGTTTCGGAAGAAGCAAGTAAACCAAAAGCCGACCGGTTCCTCCGGCGAGCAGCGGTGCAACCCTCTCTGCGGGGGCATGACCCGCTCAACGAGACGTGAACTGAGATCCGGTCCGTTGTGTAGCGTGAGTCACAGCGCCATGGGAATTTCGTGACGCGAAAAAGAGAGAGATCGTTTATCGGATGATGTTGATCTGGTACGTTCTACGGAGTGAGGCACTACCATGGTTCTCCTGCCCCCTTATCCGGGTGACAACCCGGGAGAATGCTAAACTTCAGCGAATGGCTACACCGGATCACCTCCAGGGTTCCGGGCGGCACGGTTCGATGCCGGATCGGTTCCCTCCTCCCGGGAAACGATCCGGAGGAACTTCAGGCCGGAGAGTGCCGGGTGGCCGCCACCCGTCTCGAGTCGCGCGATCACGGTGAGAGGCCTGCGCGGGATCTCCGCCCCTCTGCAGGACTGCTTGTTTGGCTTCATCTCTTTTTTGTCTCCTGGCGGATTCTGCCGCCACATATCCTGTGTGTCGTTCGGGAAGCATGTACCCTTCCCGCATTCTGTTCGGTTTTGCCCTGAAAACGAGAGAACAGTTCGGTTCATCGCTAAAACCAAAACCCTCCGGAGGCAGGGGTGCGGTCCGGGCTACCCGGACCGTGGTTTTTCCTGCCGCTCCGGATCCGATTCCGATCCGGAGAGACGCCGGACGAACTCCAGGATCGCCTCCGGGTCCCGGACGCCACGGATCGACGCACCGCTGCTCATCTTAAGCCCTCCGAGAGCGAGGCTGCCGGCTCTCTCCGGGGAGAGCTATTCTTCGGATTCATGTATCCTGTATCTTTCATCTTCATGACCTCCTGTGCCCTGTATATCCGGTAAGGCGTTCGGGAGAGATGATTTTCACCCGAAATAAGTTCGGATCCGTACAAATACCCGGAAAAGAGGGGGCAGAGAGCAGCGGGCAGCTGCATGGACGGTTCAGAGCCCGAGACGCGCAAGAGGGGAGGCAAACGGAGCAAACCTGCTCTTCTCCACGAGGCAGACCGGGCAACGCCAGTCCGGGGGAGGGTCTTCAAACGTGGTTCCCGGCGGAGCGCACGCATCGCCGATCTTTTCGTCGTAGATATGCCCGCATATCGAGCAACGGCAGGTCGTCACGGTCATGGGGTGAACCGGCTGCAGACTTGACCTGCCTGCAACGCTTTTTGAACCAGAGCGTAGAACTCATGACATACATCATGAGAGAGACCCTCACGGCACTCGCGGACCTGACCCGGGCTCATTTCTTCTTCGTCTGGCCCCTGCTCTTCTGCTCGGGACTGGCGCTTGCGTTTGAGAACTACGGCGGGTTCTCGTGGGAACTCGTCGGCCGGGCAGCGCTGATCGGCCTTTTCGGCTTTCTGGCCGGGTTCGTCCTAAACGACTACGTCGACCGGGAGTACGACCGGCGGGACGTCAACGGCTCGCTCACCCGCTACTGGCGGCCGTTCGGCGAGCGGCCCATACCAGCCGGAAAACTCTCCCCCCGGACGGCATTCGCCGTCTTCCTCGTCCTTGCAGGCCTCGCGGCCGCGCTTGCCGCAACCCTGCCCGCGCCGCACAACCTCTACGTCCTCGGGATCATGGGTTATTCATACATGGTCGAGTACTTCTACCAGACAAAGAAGCGGGATCAAAAGACCCCCGTCGCCCAGCTCGTCGGGCGGACGGACTTCGCGCTCTTCCCCGTCGCCGGCTACCTGGTGCACGGCAGCCCGGACGCGACCGCTCTCCTCTTCTTCCTCTTCTTCTATCCCTGGACGCTCGCGCACCTCGGGGCAAACGACATCGCCGATATCGTAAACGACCGCGCCCGGGGGATGGCGACGATCCCGGTCCTCTACGACATGAAGGGCGCGACCGCCTGGGTTCTCGGCTTCTCGGTCGTTCACGCGGGTATGGCGCTCATCTTCGGCCTCGCGCTCGGGCCGATCGCACTCGCAGGGTTCGCGGTGGGGATCGTGCTCCTTGGTATGGCAAACTACCTCGTCCTCCGGGGGAAGAGCGCGGACGCAGCGATGCGGGCCCTCCCGCTCATGCATGCAACGGTGATCGTCTACGCCGTGGCGATCATCGCGAGCGCCGCTCTCTAGATCTCCTTTCGCATCTGGACGACGTCGAAGAGAACCCCGCGCTTTGTGCCGACGTTCCTGAAGTGCCCGTACTCAACATACCCGTTCCGCCGGGAGAACCGGATACTTTCCTCGTTCAGCGACGAGATGTTTGCAAACCTGAAGTATACCGGTGGGCCCTCCTACGTCACGATGAACGCCCCATGCATCGGGGGATGGACGTCACACCGGAAGAAGTAGTTTCCCAGGGTCTCGGGCGCCGTGAGGGTGTAGGTGGCGCGGGTGGGGCCGGTGACGATCTCGCCGACGAAGATCGCATCGGCCGCGGAAGAGTCCGTGTAGATCGCGACGTTATGCGGAACCCCGTCATCCCGGTTGTCGAACTCGATCATCACCTCCGCGCCTGTGGGGACCGTTATTGTCTCCGTATTGAAGCCGAAGTTCTCGGCCGCGATCGCGACGACCACCCTCTCGGCGGCGCGGGCCGCTTCCAGGGTCACGCCCGCACCCCCGTGACGGATGCCCTGCCTGTTGCTATTCGTGCCATGTGTCGCCCTCCAGGTGAGCGGGAGCCATAAAGGTTGCCCCGGCCGGTACCGGCACCCTCTATATCCCGGAAGCTGCCTCCGCCGGGACGATCTTCCAGACCCTGCCGGTCGCGGTGGACGCATCCGGGCCGGCGACGCCGGTCGTGAGCGCGTAGAGCTCCGACTCTTCATCCTCACCGAATCCGAGGAGGAAGGCCTCTCCCGCGGGTGGCCCGGTCACGTTGAGCCTCTGCACGCTCCACATCCCGATGTCCTCAGGTGTCAGATTCGCCGCGAAGTCCGGAAAGGCCGTTGCGTTCCACCCGGGAGGGGGCGTCGCGACGAGCAAAATGGCGTCACCGGGGACGAAACCGTCGCTCCAGTAGCCGAAGACGTAGCGTCCCGCAAGCTCCGGGAGCGCCGTGCCGTTGTAGACCCGGCCGCCGACGATGACGTCGCCCAGGTCATGGCCGCCCTCGATGAGGTAGTCGCCCCGCCGCAGGCCCCAGGTCCCGAGAGCGGCGAAGACCAGGAGAGCGAGAGCGACCGGGATACGGAGGATGCCGCAGTACCAGGTCGCGAGGGCGAAGAGGAGGAGGGAGACCGGGTATGCCGCGGGGTAGGCGTAATCCCCGAGCGCGGGGCGAAGACGGGGCCAGAGGGCGAGCTGGAGGCCTTTCAGGAGCCCGGCCCAGAGCAGGACGTAGGATTGCCTGCAAAATGAGGCCACACCCTGGTATCAGGGGGGAGGGTATATGCGGTTTGTGTTCTCGGCCGGCGAGGAGAGAATGGAACCGGGAGATGCTCCCACAGACTGGTGCGCCGGGGAACCTGGAGAGGCTAACAGGTCGGACAAAACAGATCGTTTTTTAATGTACCTGATCGATACACCTCACATAGGAAGGGCGTGTCGCTTAAGGGGTACGGTGTCATCTCTCACCAGGAAGAAGATGATTGTGCACCACCTTCTAGGCGCGTGGTGAAATGACAGAGAAAGGCGATCCGAGAGTGAACGTTGGCCAAAAATACGAGCGGGGTATGCTCCCGTATGGTGGTGCGGTTGATTGCCGCGGGCAGATTGCATACGCCATAAGCGAGGATGAACACCGCCTCCTCATGCAACGGCTCAGGCGGTAAACAAGCAGCAGGTTCAATGGACCAATCGGTCTTTCTGGATGCCTGCGTCTTTTATGATTGTCTTGAGCATCCACGATGTAAACAGATCCTTGACCGGGCTCACAACCTCGGATTCAAGATCTGCACCTCGATAACGGTTCTGGGCGAGACACTCATCACAATGCTCAGACGGGACGATGCCGACGACCATATTGCAGCGTTTGTTTCCCTGCTGAAAGAATGGGACATGCTCTTTGTTGTCCCGAGTGACGGCGTCAGGATCATCTGTTATGAACTTGGGGAGGACTACACCGATACAAGAATGCTTGGGCAGGCCACCGACAGGACCCATCTGGCATATGCGATGGCATACGGGTTTAAGCACTTTATTTCTACAGATCCAGTCATCAGGACATACAGCCTCCCAAGAAAGGTCCTCGACATGGGCTTTGAAAAACCTGAAGTCTACAACCTGATCGAATTCAGAAACTATGTCCTGAACCGCCGATAAAGGCAGCGGGTATGATTTAACACCAATTCTTCCCATATCCTAAGGCAGGTACAACATGACCGACAGGAAGAAGAACAGAAACCAGGGGGTCATCCGCCTCCGGGAGAAGGGAAAGGTCGCCGTCCGGGGAAAGGTTCCCGCCGGCGTGATGACCGCGCAGCAGATGGCGGCAATATCCCGGATCGCAAAGGAGTTCGGGGACGGCACGATCGGGCTGACGGCCCGGCTCAACGTGGAACTCCCCGGCGTCGACCGGCGGAACGCGGGGGAGGTTGCAGAAAGGCTCCGGTAAGCCGGAGTATCTTCTTAAACGCTTCAATCCAGCTGAAAAACCGTTCTACCGCACTGTGCTTCTTGTAGAGTTCCGGATCGAACCAGAACGGTCTTCCGCGTTTCGGATGTTTCCGGGATCTCCGGTTTACCGGAATATTACTTTTGATTCCTCGTTTCCGGTTGTACTGACGAATTTCCAGGGCATCGTAGGTTGCATCTGCGGAGATGACCCCGTGATGATCCGGCACTTTGGGGATCTCAAATGCTTCGAGAGTTGGCTCGTAGAGCCGGGAATCATGGACATTTGCAGGGGAAACTATGCAGACAAGCGGGAGCCCGTTCCGATCGACCAGAGCACTCAGCTTGTTCCCGTTTACCTTTTTATAGCCATCATAGCCGATTGATCCCTTTTTCGTATGAAAATGGCCCTCTAGATATTTTCATCTGGTATGCATGTGGCCTTGTGGGCATCATGTAGTTTTTTGCCGGGATATCCTTGGTGTCGGTCGCACAATGCGAGAGATCGATCTTCCTGATCTCGTACCCCGACTGGAGCAGGTCGAGAAAGATTGCCTGGTACACTCCTTTCCGTCGATTTGGTACCGTAGTTCGCCGGTACATCGAGCCAGGAGCATCCGGTAGTGAGAACGTACAAAATACCGTTGATCAGTCCGCGGGGATCACACCGGGGCCGGCCGATGTGTGGCTTTGTTGGGGGGGAGGTATTTCTGAACAATCTCCCAGAGATCATCGCCAATTTCCCGGAATACCATTACCCCCGGTTTTATCTGAGGGGACTTATAATTATAGGATCACCTCCTTCTCACGATGCCCTCTCTCGTAGTTGTCCCAGTCCCCGCACTCGACGAGAACCTTCCACTTCTGCTGTATATCCCCCTCCAGCCGCACGATCCGGGCAGTCCCGCCGAAACTCTCCTCGACCTCGAAGAATTCTCGTGCCTTCTGCTCGTTGAACGGACCATAGCGCTTGATGTCGTCATGGTCGCCGAGAACCTCTACCCTGTACTTCAGACGGGAGATGTCCATCATCATTCACCGGTCCAGAGAATCACCTGCAGATCTATAAACCTTGGGGATCTCCCACCGATACGAGGTGGGTGAGAGGGCCCTGGGAGGGGAACCGCCGCGCTCAGGTCCGGGGTTGATGAGGTCATGGCACCAGGCACGCGGCACCGGAGGGATGCCAGAGTTATGGGATCAGGGAATGAAGGTCAGAAAAAGCCTGACAATCCTCACCTCTGCTCCCTGAGCCGCTTCATCAGGGCGACCGCACAGAAGTCCCCGCACATCGTGCACGGTCCCGGTTCGGGGGCGAGAGCCCGTGCAGTCTCAGGATCGATGGCATGGGCGACCTGCCCATCCCAGTCGAGGCGAGAACGGGAACGGGCGAGGGCGAGATCCTCGTCGTCCATGCCGTACTTGATCGAGTCGCCGATATGGGCGGCGATCTTGAAGGCGATGAGCCCCGCCCTGACCTGGTCGGGGGTCGGGAGGCTGAGGTGCTCGGCCGGGGTGAGGTAGCAGAGGTAATCGGCGCCTGCGCCGCTCGCGATGCTTGCACCGACGCACCCGGCGATGTGGTCATACCCAACAGCGGTATCAATGGGGAGGGGGCCTGCGACAAACAGCGGCGCGGGGGAGTGCTCCCGGTAACGCCGGAGGTAGACCGGGATCCGGTCGGCCCTGACATGGCCGCCGAGCCCCTCGACGATCGTCTGGACACCCCGTTCATGGGCGTAGGCAGCAAGCCTCGCGTTCTGGCGCATCTCCCCTTTCTGGGCCTCGTCCATCTCGTCGTGAATGCACCCGCTCCGCATCGTGTTGCCGAGGGAGAGGACGATGTCGTGCTCCCTGAGGATAGCGAGGACCTCGTCGAAGTGCTCGACGAAGGGGTTCTCGGCGTCATGGGTGAGCATGTAGGCAGCGGTCATCGACCCGCCCTTCGAGACGACTCCCATGATCCGCTCCCCATCCCAGGCAGCGTCGATCATCTCCCTGCTGACGGCGTGGAGAACGAACGAGGAGACGCCCTCCTCAGCCTGGTGCTTGAGGGTGGCAAGGACATCCTCTGCAGTCAGGTTGCCGATCCCGATCCCGGCGGCGGCCTGGTAGATCGGCACCGTGGTTATCGGGAGGGCAGTGGCGGCAAAGATCGTTCGCCTGATCGCCGTGATATCGCCTCCGGTAGAGAGGTCGGTGATGGTATCAGCGCCATGCAATTCGGCAATCCTGGCTTTCTCAACCTCCTCTTCGGGGTGCACCCGGGAGGTTGAGGTCCCAAGGTTGACATTGACCTTTGTCCGCAGCCCGCGACCGATGCCGATCGAGCATCTTCCGCGCGTCATGATGACAGCTTCGCCGGCAGCGATGGATCGGCAGAGGTCTTCGGCCTCGATTCCTTCGGCCGCTGCGACCGCTTTCACCTGGGAGGAGATAATTCCCTCCTGAGCCTCTTCGATCTGGGTCTTCATCCTCTCATACATTGGGCTTCAACCCGGAAAAATCCCGCTGCGCAGAGACCACCGGCACCAGGGAGCGGGTTGGGTTATTCTCCCGGGCAGTGGACCGTGGGGGAGGAAAACCGTGCCCGGGAGCCCACCAACCAGGATTCCAGCTCGTTTCCAGAAACCCCTGCGCCATTAGGTACTATGAGCCGAAGACCATACACCTCGGTCCACCGTATGCAGCGGCCTGCACCGGGTTAGACGTACCTTATATACTCTACATCCGTAGCTTTACAAGCAGTGTTCTATCTGCGTGAGAAATTCAATGAGTTATAATAGAGATTTTGGCCGCCGTGAGATGACAAAGACCATCTGCTCGGACTGTGGAAAAGAATGCGAAGTACCCTTTAAGCCAACCGAAGGTAGACCTGTTTACTGCCAGGAATGCCTTCCCAAGCACAGGAAACCCCGGTTCTAACCACAATAACCTCATTTTTTTACGTAGAAAACAGGCGTAAGGCCCCCCACTTCAGTGAAGGGGATGAATGCCGTCCTCCGATGGTATTAATTACGCATAGGCCGTGCTAATACGATATGCGTAAAGTGTATCGATACAGGATCTATCCGACAAAATCTCAGGTCACTCTGCTTGAGCAGACGCTGGAGATCTGTCGGTGAGTCTATAACGATACGCTCGCATTGGGTAACGTAACGAAAGTTCTGTAAAATTGAATTGGCCCTGGATCCAACCTAGATTTTCATAAAGGAGACCCAGGGCCATGGATCCCTTAGCGTTAATCGAAGATTATCTTTCCGATCAGGAGAATGGCATGAAGATCCTCATCACCGGGTTCCTCAACCAGGTGATGCTCGCAGAGGCCCTCCAGCAGGCAGGAGCTGCCCAGTACGAACGCACCGATGCGCGGAAAGCGCATCGGAACGGCTACAATGACCGAACCCTCAAGACCTGAT
>Ga0116180_1003856_pt1 | contig 11097 bp, 8 predicted proteins | sample AD_UKC073_MetaG_FD_89804 | JGI IMG/M metagenome (GOLD analysis project Ga0116180, IMG submission 89804) | Active sludge microbial communities of municipal wastewater-treating anaerobic digesters from USA - AD_UKC073_MetaG | ecosystem: Engineered > Bioreactor > Anaerobic > Digestate | place: USA... | reverse complement strand
GTGAGGATGTTGGCAAGCGGGCTGCGCAGATCGTGTGCGGCGATGCCGATGAAGCGGCTCATCTCCTTTTCGAGCACCCGCAGATCGCGCTGGCTCGCGTCGAGCGCCTCGCGCGCCTGCTCAAGCTCACGCCTCAGCCGGGCAACCTCACCGTCGGGCAAGGCCAGCACCAGCAGACGATCCTGGCGTCGCCATATCTCGCCCGGTACCTCACGGGGCGCACCTTCCGCCCCGGCGATGATCAGCCGTCCCCGGTAGGCGAGCCCGTCGGTGGTGGCAGTCAGCGCCGACAGGCGCGGCTCGGCGAGGCGTTCCAGCGAGAGCACTGCCTCGCCATCTGCATCAAAGAGAGCACGCAGTGCGTCGTTCGCATACCGAACCGCCCCGCTCGTATCGAACAGTCCCAGCGCCAGCGCCTCTGCTCCGGCGGCAAACGCCGCGATCTCTGGCGCCCATTCGGTCACGATCTCATGCTCTGCGCCGCTACTCCGCCTCCGCTCCAATCCGTTCTGCCGATCATCATCCACAATAAATATCTCTCCTTAATCCGGCACCATCCCTGCCGCCAACCTGGCAGAGGGTCTATCCGCCATTATTGTAACAGGAATTGCAATTGACTGCGTGAGACCGGTGGGGCTAAGCTCGCCACACGCGGTATATTTACACGGATACCAGTATGCTCTATTTTTCACATTTGTTATCATCTGTTTGCTTATGTGACATTCGTGAGAATCACGGTGCTGGTATATAGTAGAGGCTCGAGGCCGGTAAGTGGATGTTAAGACAGATGAAACAGCCATTGATGATCCAGGTAGGCACAGCCGCGAAGGCCGCAGGTGCCGGGGTCCGGCGTGTACTTCGCCGCTACCCGACGATCGTGACAGCCGGGGCGCTCGCGGGGATCGCCGCGATAAGCGCCCACTTCGGCGTGCTGGCCGGCTCGCTCATGGGCGCGATCCTGCTGGCCGCCGGAAGCAGCCGCTCGACCGACCAGGCGCGCGAGCCCCAAAACTTCAGAGCCGGTAAGCTCCCGCAGGCAAGCATAGACTGGATCTCGATGGTCGCCGCGCAGCTTCCGTCCGTCATCTGGACCACCGACCGTGACCTGCGCATCACCGCCATCGTCGGGGCCGACCTCCGCTGGCTGCGCTATGACCCCGCCGACACCATCGGCAGGACGCTACAGGATATCTTCGAACTGGATGACCCGGACGAGCCGCCGCTCCGCGCTCACCTGCGCGCGCTCGCCGGGCATTCGGAGCTTTACACTTACAGGCAGCAGGGCCGCGAGTTCGACGCACGAGTCGAGCCGCTGCGCGACGACAGCGGCGAGATCATCGGCTGCGTTGCCGTCGCTGTGGACGTGACCGGGCAGCGGCAGGTCGAGCAGGCGCTGCGCCACGTGCAGCAGCAGCTTGAAGCCCTCACCCGTGAGCGTGCCGCCGTGCTGGGCGAGACAAACGAACGCCTCAAGCAGGAGATCGAGGAGCGCAAGCGCACCGAGGCCGAACTGCGGCGCAGTGAGGCCCGCTATCGCGGCATTGTCGAATCCCAGCAGGATCTGGTCGTGCGGACCGATACAGAGGGCCTTTTTACGTTTGTGAACGACGCTTACTGCCGTATGTTCGGCAGGTCGCGAGAGGATCTGCTCGGGTCATTTTACCACCCCCTTGTTCACCCTGATGACCTCCCCAAGACGCTTGAGGCGATGAAGCGCCTCTACGAGCCGCCCTATCGCATCACGGTGGAGCAGCGCGCACTCACCGTAGACGGCTGGCGCTGGATCGCATGGGAGGACTACGCCATCCGCGACGACGAGGGGAACGTGGTCGAGATCCAGGGCGTCGGGCGCGACATCACCCACCGCGTTGAGGTTGAGCAGAAGGAGCGCGAGCAGCGGGCCCTTGCCGAAGCGCTGCGCGATACTGCCGCCGTGATCAACAGCACGCTCGATCTGGACGAAGTGCTGGAGCGCATCCTCGCCAACGTGGGCCGGGTCGTGCCGCATGACGCAGCCAACCTGATGCTGACCGACGCGCAGGGCCACACCACCGTCGCACGGACGCGCGGCTACGGGAAGTACGCCCTGGAGGAGTACCTGCTGAACGTCGACTTCTACCTCGACGACGTCGACGCCTTCCGCCTCATGGCAGAAACGCGGCAACCGCTCCTTGTGCTGGACACCCGCACCGACCCCAACTGGGTCGATATTCAGGGCACGGGCTGGGTGCGCTCGTATGCGGGCGCGCCGATCACCATCGAGGGCGAACTGCTGGGCTTCCTCAACCTGGACAGCAGCAAGCCCCACGCCTTCACACTGGAGGATACCGAGCGCCTCAAGGCTTTCGCCGACCAGGCCGCCATCGCCATCCGCAACGCGCGCTACCACGACCAGGCCCAGCAGCTAGCGGCGATGGAAGCCGCTATGGAGGAGCGCCAGCGCATCTCGCGGGAGCTTCACGACGCCGTCAGCCAGTCGCTTTTCTCCGCAAGCGTCATCGCGCAGTCGCTGCCGCGCCTGTGGCAGCTTGGCGCCGAGGAGATCGGCGACGCGCTGGAGGAGTTGAACCGGCTGACACGCGGCGCACTGGCCGAGATGCGCACGCTGCTGCTGGAGCTTCGCCCGCAGGACCTTATCGACGTGAAGCTGGCGGACTTGCTCAGCCAGCTTGTCGACGCGTTCTCCAGCAAGTCAAGCACTGAAATCGAGCTGAACATCGAGGGGCAGCCCGAACTGACGCCGGAGGTGCGCATTGCGCTCTACCGCATCACGCAGGAGGCGCTGAACAACATCATGAAGCACGCCCGCGCGCGCCACGCCTCTATCACGCTGCGCCCCACCCCGGAGGGCACAGAGCTGCGCATCACGGACGATGGGCGCGGCTTTGACCCATCCGCCCTGAAGCCCAACCATCTGGGGCTCGGCATCATGCATGAGCGGGCGGCCTTGATCGGCGCTACACTTGAAATAGACACCGGCAAGGGCCGGGGAACCACGATTACCGTAACGTGGCCCGGCTCAACCGGGAAGGAGCAGGTATGACGGGTACGAACACGACCATTCGTGTTGTTGTCGTCGACGATCACGACATGGTGCGACGCGGTCTGGCTGTCTTTCTGCGAACCTTTGATGACCTCAAGCTGGTCGGTGAGGCGGCAGACGGCGAGGAAGCGGTGCGCATCGTGGAGGAGCTCCGACCCGACGTCGTGCTGATGGACCTGCGGATGCCCGTCATGGACGGCGTCGAGGCGACAAAGGTCATCCGTGCCCAGTTCCCGGAGACTCAGGTCATTGCGCTGACGAGCTTCAAAGACGAGCGGCTCGTCCACGATGCGCTCAGCGCAGGCGCGATCGGCTACCTGCTCAAGAACGCCTCGGTTGACGACCTCGCCGCCGCCATCAGGGCCGCCCGCGCGGGCAAGCCCACGCTTTCCCCCGAGGCGACGCAGGTGCTCATCAATCAGGCGCGCCGCCCCACGGCCAGCCACTTCAACCTGAGCGAGCGCGAGCTTGAGGTGCTCGCCCTCATGGTCGACGGACTTACCAACCGTCAGATCGCGGATGCCCTCTCCATCAGCCGCTCGACGGTGAAGTTCCACGTGAGCAGCATCCTCGCCAAGCTCGGCGTGGCGAGCCGCACCGAGGCGGTCGCACTGGCAATGCAGTATGGCCTGGTCGAATGACCAGGCATGATGACCAGGGCAAGTCTGCCCGGTTGTTGGTCGCCAGATGGACGACAGATGATTTATACTGTTGCAGGAGAAACTAACACATCTCCTTAACCTGAAAAACCTGATCAAGCCTGCGACCTGTTCGCCTATCACGCCAACATCTGCGAGGTCTCCGTGAGCCCAACCACTCCCATCCTACGCGTTCTTCTCGTTGACGACCGCGAACTTGTCAACAGTGGGCTGCCGCTCTTCTTCCGCGCTTTCCCTGATTTCACCTTTACCGGCAAGGTGAGCGACATTCACGCTGCCATCGAGTACGTCACCACCCAGCATCTGGACGTTGTCGTGGTGGATCTCAAACGCCCCGAAGTGGACGCAGCCCACGCCGTGCGGCTGATTCGTACCGCTGCCCCCGACGTCCGGATTGTCGTCCTCGCCAACTCGGCCAGCCAGGGCCTGATACGCGAGGTGACAGAGGCCGGCGCCGACGCGGTGCTCACAAAAGACATCTCCATCGACGCGCTCGCCGCTTCTCTCCGCCCCAACCTGGAGGTTATCTCGCAGCCCGCGGAGGCTTAGCGGCGCCGCTCGCCCGTTGCGAAAACCTGTGGAATACGGCAATATTGTCGGCTTGACAACAGGTTAAGCCAGCGAACGGAGCGAGCAAAGGCGCCTCATGTCAGATACCCAACCCCTTAACGACGCGGACAGCGGTTCCGCGCTGCTCCCGGCGGTACGCCGCCCTCTGCGTGCAGCCCAGCACACACCGGAGCGCCGTGCCCGGCTCGCCCTGTTTGGTCTGGTTTCGATGCGTCTGCTGCTCAACACGGTGTTCCTGCTTAATATCCTGCCGCTGGAGCGCCGCGACCCCGTCTTCCGCTGGTACCTCCAACACGGCGGCGATCAGGAGTACATGTTCGAGCTGGCGCGTTCCATCCTCGACGGCCCGCTCGTGGAAACCGTCGTCGGCATCGGCCAATCCCTCATCATGCTGCCCTGGATCTACCTGCTGAAACCGGCGCAATACATTGAGATCACCGCGCCGCTGGTGTTCATCAACGGCTTCCTGCTGGGCGGGCTGTCTGTCGTGCTCGTCGACCGGCTGGGGCATGCCGCCACCGGCAGCCGCAGGGTCGGGCTGATCGCTGCCGCCATCTGGGCGGCGCTGCCGCTTTTCGCGTATTTCGCCTTTTTCTGGCACCCGGAGAGCGTGCTGCTGCGCAGCGTCACCGTGCCCAAGGTCGGCTGGCTGAACGGGCTGTCCGACGGCCCGGCGACGTTCTTTGTGCTGCTTGGTATGGCCGGGCTGGCAAACGTCATGCGGCGCGAGCAGGTCGGGTTCTGGGCAGCGGCGGGCATTGGCGCGGCGCTCGGCGCGGCGCTCCTGTTTCGCTTTCACATGGCGCCGTTCGCCGCTACCGTGCTGTTCGGTTTGCTGCTGTTCAACGGCTGGCGGGCGCTGCTTGCGGCCCTCGGCATGCTGCTCATCGTCTACCTGCCGCAGGCCTGGTACAATATGGCCGTTTTCAACCTGCCCTTCACGACGGGCTACCTGTCTTACGGGGACATGCGGAACTGGGGCGGCACGCTGCGCCGCCCGCTCAGCGACATGCTCCAGTCTCTGCCTGCAGACATATCGCCCGCAAACGTGTTCGGTACGCTGGCATACTTTCTCAGCGAGCGAACCTGGCTAATCGCCCCGCTGGCAATCGCGCTGGCCGGGGGTGCGTTCGCCTTCCTCAGCCTGAAGCGGCGGTGCGGCTGGCGAGCGGTCTATGTGCTGCTCGGCGTGCCGCTTGCCTACCTGCTGCCGATGCTCACGACCAGTAATTTCCGCGATGATGTGATCCGCTTCTCGATGCCGGGACTGCCGGCACTGCTGGTGGCGGGGGTGTTCACCGCCGGGGTGGTGCTGGAGTGGTTGGCCCGGCGTGCACCGGGGAGCGGCAAGCGCATGCGCGCTGAATAAAGGAGAGTTAGGACCACCATGCGAATTCTCGTCACTGGCGGGCTGGGCGCGGTCGGCGCGCCTCTCACACGCGAACTGCGCCGTCGCGGCCATGAGGTGTGGGTCGCCGATCGCGTTCACGCTGAAGGCCCGAATTACCTGCGCTGTGATGTCGGCATGTACCGGCAGGTCGAGCGCCTCTTTGAGGACCGCACCTTTGACCTCGTCTACCACCTCGCCGCGGAGTTCGGGCGCTGGAACGGCGAGGACTTCTACGAGACGTTGTGGCAGTCGAACGCCATCGGCACCAAGAACATCCTCCGCATGCAGGAGAAGTATGGCTTCCGCATGGTGTTCACCTCCAGCTCGGAGGTCTACGGGGACTACGAAGGCGAGATGGTCGAGGACGTGATGGACCGCGTGCCCATCCGCCAGCTTAACGACTACGCCATCACCAAGTGGGTCAACGAGATGCAGATCATGAACTCCGCCGAGCGCTTCGGCACCGAGACGGTGCGCGTGCGGCTGTTCAACACCTACGGCCCCGGCGAGTACTACTCCGAGTACCGCAGCGTGATCTGCCGGTTCATCTACCACGCCCTGCACGATCTGCCATACACCGTTTACCTGGACCACCACCGCTCGTCCACCTACATCGACGATACGGTGCGCACGCTGGCGAACATCAGCGAGAACTTCAAGCCCGGCGAAGTCTACAACATTGCCGGTGAGGAATACCACGACATCAAAACGCTGTCCGACATGATCTTGAGCTACCTCGGCAAGGACGACAGCCTCGTGGAGTACGTAGAATTCGAAAAACACAACACGCGCAACAAGCTCGCCAACGTCGAGAAGGCCAAGCGCGACCTGGGCCACGAGTGCACCGTGTCCCTTGCGGAGGGCATACCGCGCACCATCGAGTGGCAGAAAGAGGTTTACAAACGTGACTGACAGACAAACCATCGTCGTCATCGGCACCGGCTACGTCGGCCTGCCGGCGGCCCTGATGCTGGCAAAGGCCGGGCATGATGTCGTCGGTGTGGACATCAACGAGAACATCGTGCGCGCCATCAACGAGGGTGTGCTGCTGATCAAAGAGGAAGAGCTGCAGGCCCTGCTTGACGACCCGGCGGTGAAGGCCAACCTGCGCGCGCAGAGCACGCCGTGCGAAGGCGACGTGTTCATTATCGCCGTGCCCACCCCGGTTGACCCGCGCAAGAAGGTCGCCGATATGCGCTACGTGGACGAGGCCGTCGAGAGCCTGCTGCCCTACCTGCGCCCCGGAAACCTGATCATCATCGAGTCGACCGTCCCGCCGCTGACCTGCCGCGAGCGGATCACGCCGGTCATCGAAGCCAGGACCGGGCTGACCGTCGGCGAGGACGTGTTCCTTGCCCACTGCCCTGAGCGCATCCTGCCCGGGGACATCTTCCATGAGATCGTCTACAACGACCGCATCATCGGCGGCATTAACGAGAAAACGCGCGACCTCGCCGCGAACGTCTACGCCAGCTTCGTCAAGGGCAACCTGTATAAGACGGACGACATCACCGCCGAGCTGGTCAAGCTGATGGAGAACACCTACCGCGACGTCAACATCGCGCTGGCGAACGAGTTCGCTGCCGTTGCCGAAACGCTCGGCATCGACGCGCGGCAGGCCATCGAACTGGCGAACAAGCACCCGCGTGTGGACATCCTCTCGCCCGGCATCGGTGTCGGCGGGCACTGCATCCCGATTGACCCCTGGTTTATCAAGGAGGTCGACCCGGCCAACTCGCGGCTGATCTTCATGTCGCGGCTGATCAACGACGAGATGCCCTCGCGCGTCGCCGCGCGCATCCGCCGCGCCGTGCGCGAGGTTCCCGTCCCGCGCATCGTGGCGCTCGGCGCGGCGTACAAGCCCAACGTGGACGACCCGCGTGAGAGCCCGGCTATCAAGATCGTCGAACTGCTGCGGGAAGACGGCTACGACGTCGCGCACTACGACCCGCTGATCGAGGGCATGGAGTACCCCTCGCTCGTCGAGGCGGCGCGCGGCGCCGACCTGCTGGCGATCCTCGTGCCGCACCGCGTCATTCTGGAAGAGCTGGCGCGCTGCCGCGCCGAGGTCGAGGCGGCCATGCGCCGCCCTGCCATCGAGCGCTACCAGTAGACGGATGGGCCCAGGCACCCGATGGAGACGCTCCGGGCGCTGATCCTGCTGCCACTCGGCTATCTGTTTTTGTGGCCGCTGGTCGATCGCACCCTGCGCCATCCGCACCCCGGCGGGGAGGCCGACGCCTCCCCGCTTCAGATCGCACTGACCGCGCTGGCGCTGAGCGTCGGGCTGCTGACGCTGGCGCAGTTCGGGCTGGGGCTGCTGCCGGGCCGCCTGCTGACCCCGCTCTCAACGCTGCTCGTCGTGCTTGCCGGGCTGGGGCTGGGCCTCGTGCTTAACCCCGGCTGGCTCGCGTCCCGGCGCTGGCCCGGCTACTGGCAGCACCAGTGGCGCGCCCTCGCCCGCCTTGACGCGCCCGCGCTGCTGGCCCTCACGCTGATCAGCGTGCTGGCGGTGATCCTCGTCAACGACCTGTACTACCCGTTCATCGGCGACGACGTGCTCGTGCGCTACGGGCTGCACGCGAAGGCCATCTACAGCGCACGCAGCCTGCCCGAGTCGGTTCACGGCTATCCGCCGCTCGTGCCGCTCAGCATCGTCTCGACGTGGTTTGCCGCCGGCAGCCAGAACGAGCATCTTGCGCGCGCCTTCGCCGCAGTGATGGCCGCCGGGACACTCGGTGCGACACATCTCGCCGCCCGTGAGGCACTGGGCCGCACCGGCGGCCTGCTCGCCGCCGCGCTGGTCGCGCTCACGCCGGTGTTCATCGAGAACGCCACGCTGCTCTACACCGACATCCCGACGGCCTTCCCGCTGACACTGGCCTTCTTCTACGCCGTGCGCTGGTGGCGCACGCTCCGCCCGCGTGATGCGCTGCTCGCCGGGGTGCTGGCAGGGGTCGCCCTGCTCACAAAACAGTCCGCGCTGCTGTGGCTGGCGGGCCTCGCGGCCCTGCCCGTGCTGCGGCTGATCGCCGCTCGCCGGGAGTTGCCGCCTTCAATCGGCCTGCTGTGGGGCTGGGCTGCCTTCCTGCTGCCGCCACTCCTGATTGCCGGGCCGTGGTACGCGCGCAACGCCCTGCTCGGCACGGAGGTGCTGCCCGTCGCCGGGCTGTATCACCTGCTCGGGTCGGGCGCAGGAATTCTGGGGCTTGTGCCCTCGCTGGCCTACCCGCAGAGCTTCGGCTGGCCGCTCGCGCTGGTCTTCACCGCCGGGTGGGTGGTCGGGCTGGTCACAACGGCGCGTGAGTTGTGGCAGGTTGTGAGCGCCCGGCGCTTTACCTCACCCCCGGACTTCGGAACGGTGACCCTGATCGCCGCCCTGTTCGTCATCCCCTACTGGCTGGCGTGGTGGACGACGTTCTCGTTCGACCCGCGCTTCCTGCTGCTCATCCTGCCGCTCATGGCGCTGTGGTCAGCCCGACCGCTGCTCACATTGCTGGCGTGGCTCCCGGCGCGCGCCCGGCTGCCCCGCCCCGCCTGGCTCGTGCTCGGTGCGGTCGTGCTGGCCGGGCTGCTGCTGTGGGGGGCACAGGACCGGCTCGGCGGGGTGTACCGCGCCGTCACGCAGCCGCTCGCCACGAGCGAGGCCCGCTTCCGCCGTGTGAAGCCCGGTCTGGCCGACCACGTGCTCTACGCGCGGGCGAACCTCAACCCCACCGCCGACCGCCTCTATTTGATGGACGAGCGTCTGGCCTACTACCTCGCTGACTTTGACTACACGGTCGGCTACCCGCTGACGCTTGCCGACCTGGAGGGGTACGACTACCTCTTCCACGCCTCCGGCCTGTACTCGGTATACGGGGATGGCCGTCTGGGCTGGGAGGACAGCGAATTCTACCAGCACGCATTCGCCCCGGCGGTCTTCGAGCCGGTGTACGAGAGCGGCGGGGTGCACATCATGCGCATCCTGCGCACCGACCTGCCCCCCACAGCTGAGGAGCCGTAACGCCGTGCGCATCGTCGTCGTGCAGGAAACCGACTGGCTGAAACGCGGGCCGCACCAGCAGCACCACCTGTTCGAGCGGCTGTCGCTGCGCGGGCACGAGATCACCGTGCTCGACTACCCGATCCTGCGCCCGCACTGGCCGCGCGAGCCGTTCGCTGTGCCGCGCCGAGAGCAGGCCAACGCCGCCCGCATCTACGACGGCGCGCGCATCCGTCTGATCACGCCAGGCACACTCAGCCCGCGCCTGCTCGCCCGCCCGACCTCGGTGTTGAGCCATCACGCTGCGCTGAACCGCCTCATCCGCGAGGCCCGGCCCGACGTGATCGTCTCGTACGCACTCAGCACCGGCCTGCCCGCCCTGCGCCTCGCGCGGCGGCATGGCATCCCGTACGTCTTCCACGTGATCGATGCCCTGCACGCCATCGTCCCCAGCCCGGCGCTGCGGCCCATCGCCTACGCGGTCGAGCGGCGGCTGTTCGAGCAGGCCGACGAGGTACTCCTGATCAACCAGCACCTGCGTGACTACGCCATCCGCATGGGCGCGCACCCGCGCCGCTCGCGCGTGCTCCGCACCGGCGTGGACCTCGACCGCTTCGACCCGGCAGCGGACGGTTCCGCCACCCGCGCCGAACTCGGTCTGGAGCCGGACGACCTCGTGCTGTTCTTCATGGGCTGGCTGTACGACTTCTCCGGGCTGAGGGAGGTTGCCGCCAGCCTGCGCGACGCGCCGCCGCACGTCCGGCTGCTCGTCGCGGGGGATGGGGACGATTACGACGCGCTCGTCGCCCTGCGGGATGCGGGCCTCGGTGACCGCCTGATCCTGACCGGGCGCGTCGGCTACGACCGCATCCCGACGCTGCTGGCCGCCGCCGACGTGTGCCTGCTGCCCTTCCACACCGTGCCCGTCACCGAGCACATCGTGCCGATCAAGCTGTACGAGTATATGGCCTCAGGCCGCCCGACCATCGCCTCTCCGCTGCCCGGCGTCATACGGGACATCGGCGAGGATGCCGGGGTGACGTACGCGCCTGCCGCCGAGCAGGTCGCCGCCGCGCTGCGCATCCAGCCGCAGGCCGCCGAACTGGCCCGCCGCGCCCGCGCCTTCGTCGAGGCGCACTGCAACTGGGCCACCATTACAGACGAGTTCGAGGCGATACTGCTCCAACACGTTGAAGAATCATCCTCCCCCTCTCCGTGGCACGGAGAGGGGGCCGGGGGGTGAGGTCAACCCATGCACATCCTGCACATCACCCCCTACTACGCGCCCGCGTGGGCCTACGGCGGCTCGGTGCGCGTCGCGTATGAGCTGGCCACACGGACAGCCACGCACGGCCACACGGTGACGGTCCTCACCACCGACGCGCTCGATGCGACACACCGCGCCGCGCCGGGCACGCATACCATCGACGGCGTGACGGTCCACCGGCTG
>Ga0116180_1003855_pt1 | contig 11098 bp, 10 predicted proteins | sample AD_UKC073_MetaG_FD_89804 | JGI IMG/M metagenome (GOLD analysis project Ga0116180, IMG submission 89804) | Active sludge microbial communities of municipal wastewater-treating anaerobic digesters from USA - AD_UKC073_MetaG | ecosystem: Engineered > Bioreactor > Anaerobic > Digestate | place: USA... | reverse complement strand
CGCCCAGGCCGAGCGCCGCGGCGTCCGGACGGTCATCGCCGCCCTGCCCACCGCGCCGGCCGACTTCCTGATGATCCTGCAGGACGAGCTGGCCGAGGCCGGCATGCGCCTGATGGTGCTGCCGACGGTCGGCAAGATCGTTGACGGACGCGTCCAGGTGCGCCAGTTGCACGAGCTCCAGCTCGACGACCTGATCGAGCGGCTGGAGTCGGGCGAGGCCGGGCTCGAAGACATCGCCGACCAGCTCCGGGCGGTCGTGGGCGCCTCGTCGGTCGGGTCCGAATCCGCGATGGTCAGCCGCGTCTCGGACGGGCGCCACTTCGGCTCCGGCTCCTCGGCTGGCTCCGTGGCGGTGCCCGCGGCGCCCGACCAGCACCGCGAGATGCAGGCCGCGCCCCCGCAGCCGAACGCGCGCGTCTACCTCTCCCCACCGGACGTGACGCAGAAGGAGGAGACCGCCCTGCTCGCGGCCATGCGGTCGGGCTGGATCGCCCCGCTGGGCCCCGACGTCGACGGCTTCGAGGCCGACCTCAGCGCCTACACCGGGCGCCGGCACTGCGTCGCGCTGTCGTCCGGGACGGCCGCCCTGCACCTCGGGCTGCTCTCCCTCGGCGTGGGCCCCGGCGACCTGGTGCTGACCTCGTCGATGACCTTCGCCGCGACCGCCAACGCCATCACCTACACGGGCGCCGAGCCGGTGTTCGTCGACAGCGACGGGTCGGGCAACATGAGCCCCGCGCTGCTGAACCGGGCGTTCCGCGACCTCGAGCAGCAGGGGCTGCGCGTCTCGGCCGTCGTCCCGGTCGACCTGTTCGGCAAGACGGCCGACCACGAGCTGATCGACGCGATCGCCGCCGCCAGGGGCGTCCCGGTGTTCTCGGACGCCGCCGAGTCGCTCGGCGCCACCTACCGGGGCCGGGCCTCGGCCGCCTACGGGGACGCCGCCGTCGTCTCGTTCAACGGCAACAAGATCATGACCACGTCGGGTGGCGGGGCCCTGCTGACCGACGACGAGGAGAAGGCGGCCAAGGTCCGCTACCTGGCCACGCAGGCCCGGCAGCCCGTGGTCCACTACGAGCACACCGACGTCGGCTTCAACTACCGCATGTCGAACCTGCTGGCGGCCATCGGACGCGCTCAACTCAAGCGGCTGGATTCGATGATCGAGCGCCGCCGGCAGCACCGCCGCTTCTACCGCGACCTCGTCCGCGACATCCCGGGCGTCTCGTTGTTCGGCGAGCCCGACGGCATCGACGGCGGCGACACCCGCGACAACTGCTGGCTGACCTCGATCGTCATCGATCCCGCGGTGGCGGGCTTCGACCGGACGGCCCTGATGTCCGCCCTGGCCAACGAGAACATCGAGGCGCGTCCGCTCTGGAAGCCCATGCACCTCCAGCCGGTGTTCGCCGGACGCCGACGCTACGCCGACGGCACCTCCGAGCGCCTCTTCGAGACGGGCCTGTCGCTGCCGTCGGGCTCGGTCCTGACTGAGGACTTCCGCCAGCGCGTCGCCCACGTCCTCCTGCGGGTGGCCGATCGTGCCTGACTTGTATCGCGCGCGCGGCAAGCGCGCGTTCGACGTCGTCGCCAGCACGCTCCTGCTGCTGGCGACGACGCCCGTTCAGGCGGTCGTGGCCGTCGCCGTATCGGTCGTGAACGGCCGTCCGGTGTTCTTCAGCCAGGACCGCCCGGGACGCGACGGTGAGGTCTTCCGCCTGTGGAAGTTCCGCTCGATGCGCGCCGAGCGCTTCCCCGGTGAGCCGGACGCCGCCCGCCTCACCGCGCTGGGCCGGTTCCTGCGCTCCACGAGCCTGGACGAGCTGCCCGAGCTGTGGAACGTGCTCAAGGGCGACATGAGCCTGGTCGGGCCACGTCCGCTGCTGGTCGAATACCTGCCGCGCTACTCGCCCGAGCAAGCCCGGCGGCACGAGGTGCGGCCGGGCATCACGGGGCTGGCCCAGGTGAGCGGGCGCAACGCGCTCTCCTGGGAGAGAAAGTTCGAGCTGGACGTCGCCTACGTCGACACGTTGTCGTTCGGCGGCGACCTGGCCATCCTGGTCAAGACCCTGCTGCAGGTGCTCCGACGCTCGGGGATCTCGGCAGCCGGTCACGTCACGGCGGCCCCGTTCCTGGGACGGGGCGCTAGGGCATGAGCATGCAACTGGAAGGCTCGAGCGCGCAGTTGGTGGTCGTCGGCGCTTCTGGGTTCGGGCGCGAGACGCTGGACGTCATTGTCGCGCACAACGAGGCCCACCCTGAGTCGGCCTTCGAGGTCGTCGGCGTCCTGGACGACGGGCCGAACGAGCGCAACCTGGGGCGGCTTGCGGCCCGCGGAGTTCCGCACTTGGGCAGGATCGACGAGTACCTGTCGGTGCACGCCCCTGCCGCGTACGTCCTCGCGATCGGCTCGCCGGCGGTCCGCGAGGCGCTCGTGGCACGCTTGGACGCGGCCGGCTGGCGGGCTGCCACCGTGGTGCACCCCTCAGCGAGCATCGGGACTCAGCAGGATTGGGCGGACGGCGTCGTCGTCTGCGGCGGTGCGCAGGTGTCGACCAACGTGAAGCTCGGACGCCACGTCCACATCAACCCGAACGCCTCCATCGGCCACGACGCCGACCTGCGCGATTACGTCTCGATCAACCCGGCCGCCACGATCTCTGGGGAGGTCGTGGTCCAGGCGCGCGCGCTCGTCGGCGCGGGCGCCATCGTGCTTCAAGGCCTGACGGTGGGCAGCGACACCGTCGTGGGCGCCGGCTCCGTTGTGACAAAGGACGTGCCCGACGATTCGGTCGTCATCGGCGTCCCGGGGCGTTGGCGGTGAGCTGATGAAGGACCTGTTCGTCTCGCAGTACTACGCGCCGGAAACCGTCCCCATCCCGTCGAGGGACGCCTGGTCCCGGACCGCGAAGGGTTACTGGGTCCGTGTCCTTGCCGGGTTCCACAACTACCCCGAAGGACGCCCCTTCGACGAGTATCGCCAGCATTGGCGCGAGGCGCCCTAATGAACCATCCAAGACTCGACAGGTTCGACGCTGATGACGTGAGGCAAATCAGGCTCATCAGTTGTCAGGCTCCGGATGATGGTGCTTCGTGCGGAAGAAGGAACTATGCGTGCAGGGCCTAATCTATCGCGGCAGACTCGTGAAAGACTGAGGAAATCGTCAAGCCCCCGAAGGGTGTGGGTTCGGAAGGCGCAATTGCATGCCACGTAATCTGAGAATAGGCCTCCTTGTGAGCACGGGGCAAACGATTGATGCATTCTTCATTCCCATCATAAAACGATGGCGAGAAGAATCCGACTTCTTCGTGAGCGCCGCCTCGGGAGAACCACTGCCAATACATGAAGACGCTCACGCGATATCGGGGCTCACGAGAACCCCCAACATTCGATCCCCGTACGCAATGAAGGCTCTGAGGCGCTGGGTCGAATTGGAATCGCTCGATGTTGTGCTTACCAATACGGCAACGGCTTCGGCGCTAGCAAGAACAAGTCGCCTCGGCGTACCCGTGGTCTACTTTTGCCACGGGCTGCACTGGAATGGTCACGGGCCCCGGACGTGGGCAGCGCGCTTCACCGAGAATGCATTGCTACGCAACACTGACGGAATCATCACCATAAACTCGGACGACGAGTCGTGGTTCGCGCGAAGAGCCCCAGATATTCCCCGTGCCAGGCTGCGGGGGGGGGTTGGCCTGGATATCGAGCAATACCCACGCACTCCGAGATCAACCCACGAGCAACTTAACCTCCTGTGGGTGGGCGAGTTCTCCCAACGGAAGAACCCGATGGAAGCTCTTCGTGTTGCCGAAGCGCTAAAGAAGAATAGCGTCGCATTCGAGTTGATCATGCTAGGCGACGGTAGATTGCTCGCAGCGGCAAAACAGATGTCCAAACAGCTATATATCAGCGACTATGTTCAATTTCCGGGCCGCGCAGCACCTCTAGAGTATCTAAAGGCGGCGGACGTGATCATCCACACCGCAGAATGGGAGGGTCTTCCCCGAGTACTACTTGAGGCGGTCGCGGTAGGCCGTCCCATCGTTGGATACGACGTAAAAGGAGTCAGAGACGTTCCAGGCATTCGACTGGTTCCAAGACACATGACAGATGCCATGATGATGGCCGCTCAAATTGCAGCAAGGCAGCCCATTTCATTGCCAGAGCCCGAATTTCTATCTTATGAGCATGCGGCAGACTCAGTGGCTACCCACCTGACGCTAGTTCTGGCGGCTGCGCGAAAATGATCTTAGTCAAGGCGTGCGACAGGATTGGGGATGCTGACGAAGTCCTTCCCGACCCGCAGGCTACCGCCACACCTAGCCGCACACAAGATGTCGGGGGCACTCACACCAGTCCCAAGAAGAGTCCAAAGCCGAGTAGGCACCCGTACATGCACGGAGTCAAGATGAATCATCAAATACCGCTACGTCTATGCCCGACCAGGCCCCGATACGTCCACACTAGACTCGCTAGTGACCGGCATATCGGATCCGGTCGGCGTACTGATCTTGAGACTCGAAATGCTTCTCGCCTAATTTACGCGATAGGCCGAGGCTGCGCAGCATGAATCCGCAAGACGTGATCGAAATTCCGACAGCCGTACTCTTCACAGACGAGCGAGTTCGCGCGAGAGGACTCACGCTGCAATCGCAAACGGTTATGACTGGCGCGATCGAGGAACTGAAGGAGCTCGGCTGCCCCCATCTCACCATTGCCTGTCGACCTTGGCGGGAGCAAACGGGCTTCTCCTCAGATGCAACGAATACCACGTTGTGCTACCTTAGCGACTGGCAAGGCTTGGGTCTGATCTGGTCATTGCCAATGACGGTCCTCCGTATTCGCCAAATTCTCAAATCATCACCACCAGTCATCATCGCGGCACTACCCAGCCTGAACGGCCTCGTAGCCGGACTTCTATGCTCCCGAAAACATCCCGCAACTATCAGACTGATAACGCTAAATCGCGGATCACTCGAACCAGTTCGCGTGAGACTCGACGGAAGTGTAGGGCCACTGGTAGGGCCAGCCCTCGCAATCGTAGAGCAGGCCCTCCGAACCATCAACCGTAAGGCGGATGTTGCGGTCTATGTATCCTCCAGCTTGGTCCCAGACCGGCGTGCGTCCAATATCGCAATAGCGCCAGAGGTCGATTGGAAAGCCCTCGAGGCTGCAAACCCACCAGGGGGCGTCAGGCGCGATGTTGCGCTATTTGTGGGTCGGCTTGAGGAAGAGAAGGGGCCCATGTTGGCGCTAGAATCATTCCTAAAGAGTCATTGCCGGGACGCAGAACTCTGGATAATCGGCGAAGGCTCTCAGCGAACGCACCTGGAGAAGATTGCTGCGGAGCAACCCGAGCGGAAAATACGGTTCTTGGGCCGCGTTCCTCATCAAGAAGTCTTGACAATAATGGCTGAGGCTCAGACGATTCTAATTCCCTCACTCGCCGAGGGGTTCGGTCTAGTGGCGCTTGAGGCTGCGCTTCAGGGGTGTTGGGCTATTCACTCCGGGGCCGGAGGACTGCCTGAGGCGCTAAGCGGACTCGAGCGCGCGGTGCAGGTCGCGTCGCGCGATCCTCTGGACTGGGCGGTTGCATTGGAAAACGCCATGTTTACTCGGGCCAACCAAGAGGTGGCTACGCGCAGAACTTTTGAGGAGATTCGTGCTGAACGGGGTTGGCGCCGACTCGGTGAAATTGTTGGAAATCAAATGCAGACCATTCTTGGCGGCGCATAGAAGCCGGTGTCAGGCGAGTTGTGCGGCAGCGAACACTCAATGCGGTCGGAGGCTAGGGGTTCATGAGTGATGCGCCAAGGCAAGCAAAGCTGAGCGTCGTAATCGTCGCGTACAAGAATCGGGACGATCTCGAAGTCTGCCTAAATTCCCTCCAACGCTACAACAACATCGGCTCAGGCCTAGAAGTGATTGTCGTCGACAATAGCCCCTCGCTTGAAGTGTTTGAATGGCTGCGGATATCCCAGCCTTGGGTGATAGCCATCAAGAACGAGAATCGAGGATTCGGCGAGGGGAACAACGTCGGGAGCACGCAGGCCTCCGCTCCGTACTTCGCGTTCCTCAATCCTGATACGGAGTTGGTTGAACCCATCTTCGATCAAGTCGTCCGCTCGTTCGAGCGGATCCCCGAACTGGGCGCCCTTGGTGTTCGAGTGCTCGCGGAGGATGGCAAGAGCGGAATCTCGTACTTCTGGGTGGACGGTGGGGGCATCATAAAAGGCCTCCTCCAGCATTGTCTTCAAGCCGCCGGTGTCTATCTTCCTGCCAGGATGTGCACGTCTGGAGCCGATCTGTTTGTCCGTAGGAGCGCGTTCGAAGGAGCGGGCCGCTTTGATCAGCGGTTCTTCCTGTATAACGAGGAAGCAGATTTATGGCGGCGAATAACGTCGCTGGGTTATCGGTGGGATTATGACCGCACCCTGAGATTGATGCACAAGGAGGGAGGGAGTATGGAGGGTCAGTCCTACTCCCTTCGGTACCGCCTCGAGTCACTCCGACTGTACTGCGCGAAGTACTCAATATCATATAGGAAGCGACTTTCTCAGGAGTCGCGCTACCTCGGCCTAAAGATCTTGATCTTGCGAGTTTTCCGATCGCGTTCCGTGGAGGCCGCGCGCTTCAATAAAAATATTGTTATGGAGTACCTCGTGCAGGGGGAGTCAGCAGCGCGGTCGGCTTGCATCGCCGACGAAGACCAGGTCGAGCAACGATGAGTGGTAACGGTGTATCTATCCCGACTAGCGTCTTGAGTGAGTCATGGGCTACGTTCTGAGCGTGTTCCTTACGTGCTCGTCGTGGCTCCGCGGGAATTCAGTGAGGAAGCCACCAGGGCCCCTGGTTGGCGCCATGCTCTGGGGTTGGATGTGGGTCTTGACGTGGGCCAACACGGGGAATCCGGATCTGCAGGGATACGAGTATCTATATGATTCTGACCTATCCACCGAGGGTATCGGCCCTGGGTACTGGCTTTTGCTTGATACCGCCCGACACGCCGGGGCGACTTATCCCGTATTCGTTGCGTTGACCGCAGGCTTCGGCTTTTCGCTCATGGCGATGGTGGCATGGAGATTCACGGAGCGATTCTCGCTCGTGGCTGCCCTGTATTTCGTCTATCCTTTTGTGTACGATGCGATCCAAGTGCGAAATCTCCTCGCCATGTCCTTCGTGATTCTGGGATTCGCGTGTCTTGTGACGATCCGCCGGGGCGGCACTGTCGCATTCCTAGGATTGGTTGCGATTGGCATGACCATTCATGTCACAATGGTTGTCTTTCTTGTCGTGTTTGCGGTAATGGGCAGGGTCGGATCGGTCCTGGCTAGAGGGCTCGCATTGCTGGGATTTTTCGGGACTGTCCTAGCCATAATCGAGCCTGGCCTCGTGAGAGTGGTGGGCGGCGCTCTAGTAGCTAGACTGGGTGTAACTCGTTTCGAGGCCTATTTTGAGACGGATGCACGCGTCGGTGTTGTCATGTTCCTGACGCTCCATTTGCTTACGGTGCTTGTCCTCCGGGAGACTTTGAAGGTCGTGGTCATCGGATCTCCTGGGAACATGGTCCGGCCATCACGTGTGGAGTTGCTGCGAGTCCGTTACGTCGCAGCAATGTATCGGACTTCGCTTGCCTTGACTCTCGTGTTTCCCATGGTCGCCTTGAACTCGAACATGTGGAGACTCTTCAGGGACACGTGGATTCTCTATGCTATTGCTTTTGTGATCGGTGTGGACATGGAGCGAGGCAAGCGACAGCGGCGTTTTCTGTCTCTCGCGGTAGGTGGAGTAACGGCACTCCATTGCCTGTTGCCTTGGGGCCTCCAGTTCGAGCATGTGGTGCGCCCAATCCTTGAGCAGAACTGGATTCTTGATTACTTGCAGGGTTTGTTGTGATGGCGGACATCGGGAGAATGGCATGGCGCTGAATCTGAAGGCGGGAGGCGCCGCTCGTGGGCTGCTCTATATCGGCTCAAGTAGTGCCGCCGCCCAGATAGTCGGCATTATTGCCGTGCCCCTATTGGCCCGTCTTTACTCCCCCGAGTCGTTCGGGGTCTATGCTGCCATAATGGCAGTCGTTACCATCTTTTCGGTGGTAGGACCCGTTCGCCTTGACTCAGGCATTCAAGTCGCCTCAGATGGCGACGCCTCGCTCATGTTTTTTGTGTCAATTGCCACGACTCTTGTCGCAGGAGTTTTGTGCTGCATTGTTCTGGCATTCACGGGGATAGTTCCAGGAGTTGCTTTCTCTCCTGGCCTGTGTACCTTTGTTCTGGTTTTGGTGGTTACGGCGGGGCTTTACGCAGTGTTATCCAATTACGTGTTGCGTGCGAGGCGTTACGGCGATGTGGCGCGCAGGAACTTCTTGCGTCAAGTTGGGACCACTGGGGGGCAACTGGGCTGCGCGTTCGGTATCATGCACTCGTTCGGCCTGCTCCTTGGAACTGCTTTTGGCCAGTTGTTGGGTGTACTTGTGTTTGCTGGGCGGGGGAGGGAGTTGTTCGAGGAAGCGAGGCGTGCGAAATGGTCGTGGCGGCGGCTCAGGCGTTATTGGCGGTTTCCCATCCTCTTCACGCCTTCGGCCCTTCTGAACGCTGTTGGCGTTCAAATTCCTTTACTATTCGTTGCAAGATACTTTGGTCACTCTGCGGGTGGGAATCTGTCCCAGGGCTTGCGCATTGGCGCTGCGCCTGCTCTGGTTATTGGAGCGTCTTTCGCGAGTGTAGTGGTCGCGGAGATAGCCACGAGGGTGCGATCCGGCGAACGTCATCAGCGAGTTCGATTCATGAAGGCGACGAAGGGTCTCTTTGCCGTGGGCCTTCTGTGGTTCGTTGCTTTGGCATTTATTGCGCCTTCCGTGCTCCCCTGGTTGCTGGGTCGCGGTTGGGAGGATGCCGGGCGTTTCACTCAATCGATCGCGGTGTCGTCAAGCGCTTCCTTGATGGTTGCGCCGTTGTCGGCGGTGCTAATAGTTTACGAGCGGGCGTTTACCACACTCATTCTTGATATCGCCCGCATTGCGCTCACGCTTGGCGCAGGCTATTTCGGGCTGTTGGCCGGTTGGGGGGCGGTGGAGACTTCCGGGCTGATCGCTGGAGCGTCCGCCCTGGTTTACGGCACCACTTGGTGGATATGCCTTTATACGGTAAGCAGGTAGGGAGTGGCTATGGAGACTCGGTGCGCGCTGCGCAATCGTTACACACACAGTGAGGTTTGTAATGCGTTTAGGTCCCGACATCGTTAGTCGAGCTTCCGTTGAAATCGGCGTGTCGGGGCGAGGAAGGTGGTTTGGTGTGACTATGGCTATTCGAGGAGAGTCGTGCTGAATGTTCGTGTTGGGTATGTCGCGCTCGTTTCGGCTCGTTCGACAATCCAGACAAAGGTCGATTCGCAGAAGCAGGCATTGGTGCGCATGCTCGAGGGTGGCAGCATCTCGGGACTGACTATGACGAATTGTGTAATGGATGATAGGGGAGACGATCTTGTGCAGTTTGGCGATCAAGCCTCAGTGAGACTGCGAAGATCCGGGCGCGGCCACTCCTTTCTGAACCTCTTTGTTGCCTATCCACAAATCTATCGTGCGATAGAGCGTGGACTCTTATCGAGTGGGGTTGGTGTCGTATATATCAGAAAGCCCGCCGTGTTTGGGCTCGCGTTTGTCGGTTGGTTGCGGCGACTGCGTCGAAAAGGGTTGAGAGTTATTCTTGAGATTCCGACCTTTCCCTACGATCGCGAGTTGCGTCCTGGAAGCCTACTTCAGCGGATGGATGGACTTGCACGGAGGCGTCTCGTGGGAGCTGTGGATTTGATTGCGACTTTCTCTGAAGACGAGAGCATTTTTGGGGTTCCTTGTGTAAGAGTGTTGAACTGCGTTTCTGTCCACGAACTACCGCTGTCGCGTAGGGCGCCCTCGAGCGGGGGGATTCGGTTTACCTGTGTTTCGGCGCTTGAGCCGTGGCATCGATTGGATCGGCTGCTTGCGAGTCTTATAGGTTGTTGGGATGAGGGCGATGCGCGCGTATCGATCCTGAATATTGTCGGCTCTGGTCCTGCGCTTTCGGAGTTGATGGACATGGTCGCCGTTTCCCCGCTGTCAAATGCGCGTGTAGTCTTCCACGGTCCGGTCTACGGGGAGGAGCTTTCAGCGATATTTGATGAGACTGACCTGGCTGTCGGAAACTTGGAGGTTCGAAGCGACCGGGGGCTTGAGTCTGTTCAGGCGTTGAAACATAGGGAGTATGCCGCCCGTGGCGTGCCGTTCATTTATGGGCTGTCCGACTGGAGTTTCGCAAACTCGGCCTATGCCCTTCAGGTTCCTGAGGGGGACATCTGTCTTGACTTTATTGTGGATTGGTATAGTCGTTTGGCGGTTGATGGAGTCGCGATTCGCCGGGATGCCTTGCGGTTTCGTTGGGAGGCTCAGTTTGAGGCCGCTTTCCAGGCGCTTGATGAACTTGGCTGTCCTACGTAGATATAGCGCGTCTGTCGGGGCCGGTCATCCCTGCGAGAGCGGTGGCGGGGGCCTCGTAGGAGGGATAAGTGTTGTGAATGGGTGTGTGCGCTCTCGGGGTTCCGGAGAGCCTGGGGGTGAGGCGCAGTATTTCGATTGCCTTGGCACGGGGGATACGTGCTTAGACAGTTTTTGCTATTCGGAGGTCAGGGGGAAGGCGGAGTGAAGTGTGATAGTTTACGAAGGCTATCTGTTCACAGCCCAAGGAGTTGCCATGGCTGAGCCCCGCATTCTGCCGTCCGCCGATCTGGACGACGATGTCGCCGTGGGTGCCGGGTCGTCGGTGTGGCATCTGGCGCAGGTGCGTGGTGGGGCTCGTCTGGGCCGGAACGTGGTGGTGGGTCGGGGCGCCTACATCGGCACCGACGTCCACGTGGGCGACAACTGCAAGATCCAGAACTATGCCCTGGTGTACGAGCCGGCCCGGTTGGAGGACGGCGTGTTCATCGGTCCGGCGGCGGTGTTGACCAACGACACGTTCCCGCGGGCGATCAATCCGGACGGGACGCCGAAGAGCGCGCATGACTGGGTGCCGGTGGGTGTGACGTGTTTGGAGGGGGCGTCGATCGGTGCCCGGGCGGTGTGTG
>Ga0116180_1003850_pt1 | contig 11112 bp, 9 predicted proteins | sample AD_UKC073_MetaG_FD_89804 | JGI IMG/M metagenome (GOLD analysis project Ga0116180, IMG submission 89804) | Active sludge microbial communities of municipal wastewater-treating anaerobic digesters from USA - AD_UKC073_MetaG | ecosystem: Engineered > Bioreactor > Anaerobic > Digestate | place: USA... | reverse complement strand
TCATCGAGGTTGACCTGACCGATCTGGGCATGGGCGAGGCGATTCACCTGTCGCAGCTGGTCCTGCCGGCGGGCGTGGCCCTGGCCGCCCATATCGAACCTGGCTCCGAGCACGACGCGATCGTGGTCAGCATTCACCATGCCGGCAGTGGCGAGGAAGCGCCCGCCGAGGCACCGAAGGCAAGCTAAAGCGCGTCTGCCGCCGGATCGATCGTCGTGCCGGAATCCGCATTACCGCCGTTGCGGCTGCTGGTGGGGCTGGGCAATCCCGGCCCCGAGTATGCCGACACCCGTCATAACGCCGGATTCTGGCTGGTCGATGCGCTGGCCCGTCAGCACGGTGGCGCGTTTCGTACCGAGTCGCGCTTTCATGGCGAGCTGTGCCGGCTCAGCACGGGTGGGCAGGATGCGTGGCTGCTCAAACCGCTGACCTTCATGAACCGCAGCGGTCAGGCGGTGGCGGCGCTGGCCCGTTTTCACCGCATCGCGCCGGCTGAGATCCTGGTGATTCACGATGATCTGGATCTGGCGCCGGGCACGGTGCGCCTGAAGCGTGGCGGCGGCCATGGTGGCCATAACGGCCTGCGCGATCTGATTGCCCATCTGGGCGATAACAGCTTTGCCCGCCTGCGCCTGGGCATCGGCCATCCTGGCGATAGCCGCGAGGTGGTGAACTATGTGCTGCGCCGAGCGCCCGCTACTGAGCAGACGCTGATCGAGCAGGCCATAACCGCCGCGCTGCGCGAGTTGCCGTTGCTGCTGGCCGGGCACTGGGATCAGGCCGTGCGCAGCCTGCACAGCCGGCGTTCCGAGCCTTCCCCCGCCGCCAAGGCGGCCCCTTCTGCGAACCGAGTACCGCCATAGCCATGGGTATCCAATGCGGCATCGTCGGCTTGCCTAATGTCGGCAAGTCCACCCTGTTCAACGCCCTGACCAAGGCCGGCATCCAGGCCGAGAATTACCCCTTTTGCACCATCGATCCCAACGTCGGCGTGGTGGCGGTGCCCGATCCGCGCATGACGGCGCTGGCGGCGATTGTGAAGCCGCAGAAGATCATCCCGACCACGGTGGAGTTCGTCGATATCGCCGGTCTGGTGGCGGGTGCATCCAAGGGCGAGGGATTGGGCAACCAGTTTCTGGCGCATATTCGCGAGACCGACGCCATCGCGCATGTGGTGCGCTGTTTCGAGAACGATGATGTGGTGCATGTCGCCGGCAAGGTGAATCCGCTGGCCGATATTGAGACCATCAGCACCGAGCTGGCGCTGGCCGATCTGGCCACGGTGGAAAAGGCGCTGCAGCGGGCGGAAAAGGCGGCCAAGGCTGGTGGGCGCGAGGCGCTGGAGCGCAAGGCGGTGCTGGAGCGGGTGCAGGCGCATCTGGATACCGGTGCGCCGCTGCGCACCCTGGCGCTGGCGGCTGAGGAACGCGACTATTTGCGCGAGCTGTTTCTGCTGACCGGTAAGCCGGTGCTGTATATCGCGAATGTTGCCGAGGATGGGTTCGAGAACAATCCGTTTCTGGAGCCGGTGCGGGCGCTGGCCAAGCGATGATCCGCTTCGCCGACGCCCTGCAACTGGCGCTGCGCGCCATCGCCGCCCATCGGCTGCGCAGCTTCCTGACGCTGCTCGGCATCGGCGTCGGCGTCGCGGCGGTGATTCTGCTGACCTCGATCGGCGAGGGCGTTCATCGCTTCGTGCTCGCCGAGTTCACCCAGTTCGGCACCAACGTGATCAGCATCGCGCCCGGGCGCGTCAAAACCGCCGGACCGGCGCCGACCGGCATCCCCACCTCGGTGCGGCCGCTGACGCTGGACGACGCGCGCGCCCTGGAGCGTCTGCCGCACATCACCGGCATGACCGCCACCGTCTGGGGCAACACCGAAGTGGGCGCCAACGGACGCCTGCGGCGGACCACCGTCAATGGCGTCAGCGCGGCGATGCTCAAGGTGTTCAGCATCAAGGTGCGCAGCGGCCAGTTCCTGCCGTCCGACGACGGCGACAACGCGCGCGCCTTCGTCGTCCTCGGCGCCAAGCTCAAGGAAGAACTGTTCGGCGCCGCCAACCCGCTCGGCGCGCGCCTGCGCGTTGGCAGCCTTCAATTCCGGGTGATCGGCGTGCTGGAGGCGAAAGGGCAGTTCCTCGGCATCGATCTCGACGACGCCGCGTACATTCCGACCGCGCGCGCGCTCGAACTCTACAATCGCGACGGGATCATGAAGATCGACATGTCCTACGAGGAAGGGGTCGCCGCCGCCGATGTCGCGGCGCGGATCGGCGCCACGCTGAAAGCGCGGCACGGCCGTGAGGATTTCACCATCACCACCCAGGAAGACATGCTGCGCACGCTGTCGAACATCCTCGATGTGCTGACCATGGCCGTCGGCGCGCTCGGCAGCATCTCGCTCCTGGTCGGCGGCGTCGGCATCGTCACCATCATGACCATCGCCGTCAGTGAGCGCACCGCTGAAATCGGCCTGCTGGTGGCGCTCGGCGCGCCACGGCGGACGATTCTCGGCCTGTTCCTCGGCGAAGCCATCGCCCTGTCGGCGCTCGGCGGCCTGTTCGGCCTGCTGTTCGGCGTCGGTCTGGCGCGCCTGTTGCAGTTGCTGCTGCCGGCCTTGCCGGTGCACACCCCTTTCAGCTTCGCACTGCTCGCCGAAGGCGTCGCCATCGCCATCGGACTCGTCGCCGGCGTCCTGCCGGCGCGGCGGGCGGCACGGCTGGATGCGGTGGACGCGCTACGCGTGGAATAAGTCGCGGCGAGAAAGCACACGCGACCGGACAGCGGCCCGTTGCGTGAGGGCACGCGACAAGAACGTACCCCGAACCACGTTCGGCTAAACCTTCCGATACACCTCGGCGCCCGTTCGGACGAACTCTATCGCCTTTTCGGCCATTCCCTTGCGCAAGGCCTCGTTTTCGCTGACGCCTTGCGCATCGGCGAATTCCCGGACTTCCTGGGTGATTTTCATCGAACAGAAATGCGGTCCGCACATTGAGCAGAAGTGCGCGACCTTGGCCGATTCCTTGGGCAGCGTCTCATCGTGGAATTCGCGCGCCTTGTCGGGGTCGAGACCGAGATTGAACTGATCTTCCCACCGGAATTCGAAGCGCGCCTTCGACAACGCATTGTCGCGAATCTGCGCGCCGGGATGACCTTTGGCGAGATCGGCCGCGTGCGCCGCCAGCTTGTAGGTGATGATTCCGGTTTTAACGTCGTCCTTGTCGGGCAGACCAAGGTGTTCCTTGGGGGTCACATAGCAAAGCATGGCGGTGCCGAACCAGCCGATCATGGCGGCGCCGATGCCGCTGGTGATGTGGTCGTAACCGGGCGCGATGTCCGTGGTCAGGGGACCGAGCGTGTAGAACGGCGCTTCGTCGCAGAATTGGAGTTGCAGATCCATGTTTTCCTTGATCATGTGCATCGGCACATGTCCCGGTCCCTCGATCATGACCTGCACGTCGTGTTTCCAGGCGATTTCGGTCAGTTCCCCGAGGGTTTTCAGTTCGCCGAGTTGCGCATCGTCGTTGGCATCGTAAATCGACCCCGGGCGCAGACCGTCACCGAGACTGAAAGCCACATCGTAGGCTTTCATGATTTCGCAGATTTCTTCGAAGTGGGTATACAGGAAACTTTCCCGATGATGCGCCAGGCACCACTTGGCCATGATCGAGCCTCCGCGCGAGACGATGCCCGTCAAGCGCTTGGCGGTCAGCGGAATGTAGCGCAGCAGCACGCCGGCGTGAATCGTGAAATAATCAACGCCTTGCTCGGCCTGCTCAATCAGCGTGTCGCGGAAGATCTCCCAGTTCAGATCCTCGGCTTTTCCATTGACTTTTTCCAGGGCCTGATAGATCGGCACGGTCCCGATCGGTACCGGACTGTTGCGGATGATCCATTCGCGCGTTTCGTGGATGTTCTTGCCGGTCGACAAATCCATCACCGTGTCGCCACCCCAGCGAATCGCCCAGGTCATCTTTTCCACTTCTTCCTGAATGCTTGATCCAAGAGCGGAATTGCCGATGTTGGCGTTGATCTTGGTCAGGAAATTACGGCCGATGATCATCGGTTCGCTTTCCGGGTGATTAATGTTGCAAGGGATGATCGCGCGTCCGCGCGCCACTTCCGAGCGCACGAACTCCGGCGTGATTTCCTTGGGAATGCTGGCGCCGCAACTGTTGCCCGGATGCTGCCGGCACAGCAATTCGGCCAGACGTTCGCCCTGCGGTCCAGAGGCTTGCAATTGCGCGATGTACGCCGCGCGATTGTTGTTTTCGCGGATGGCGACATACTCCATCTCCGGCGTGACAATGCCGCGTCGCGCGTAGTGCATCTGGCTGACATTGTGGCCGGATTTGGCGCGAAGCGGACGACGCTGCAAGCCGGGAAAGCGCAGCTCGTCAAGCCCGGCGTCACCGGCACGGCGACGCCCGAATTCGGAACTCAAGCCGTCGAGATGATCCGTGTCGCCGCGTTCGGCAATCCACTGCCCACGCAACGCCGGCAACCCACGTCGAATATCGATCGTCGCGGAAGGATCTGTATACGGCCCCGAACAATCGTAAACATGGATCGGCGGGTTCGCTTCTCCGCCGAAAGCGGTGTCGGTGGCCGCTTGAGAAATTTCGCGCATTGGAACACGAATGTCCGGACGACTGCCCACGACATGGATCTTGCGGGAATTGGGCAGCGGCTTGATCGCCGCTTCGTCCACGTGAGCATCGGCAGCGATGAATTTTTCATTGGCGTTCATGGTGTTTCCTTGCGAAAAGCGGTAACGAACAGAGTTTCGGGAAGAGAGGGCTTGCGCAGCCGGGCAATGGCGGAAATCGGTGACGCGCAAGCGTCAGGCCAGCGGCCATCGCCCCGCATCGACCCGACACGAACAGGCCGACGACTCTGTGCCGCAACCCGTCCGGCCCTTGGCGTGGCCGTCCAAATTACTGGAATCGCCGCCAATAAGCAAGAATGGCTGGCGTCCCGAGCAAGACGCCGCAGGGTAACGTTCATTACCAATCGGGAACGCTTTAAACTTTTTGTGCGCCGCAACAAAAAATTATTGACAGCAGGAGCGGGCTAGATATAATGCCGCTCATGGTGCAGTGCAACAAAAGATTTCAGCCCCAAGTGGCGCGAAGATCGGTCAGTCATACATTGCACATGTTGTGTTGTGCCCTTCACATTTTCGAGGAGATTGAACATGTTTAAAACACCCGAGCAATTCGCCGCCGCCAACAAGGCTTCCGTCGATGCGATGCTGACGCTGGCCAACACCGCGCTGGCCAGCGCCGAGCGCATTGCCGCGCTCAATTTGAACACGGCGCGTTCAATGCTCGAAGACGGTGTTGCCAATGCCAAGGCCATGCTGGGCGCCAAGGACGCACAAGAGTTTTTCTCGGTGCAAGCGTCGCTTGCCCAACCCAGCCTCGAAAAAGCGGTTGCTTACACCCGCAGCGTTTATGAGATCACCGCTCAGTCTAAGGAAGAAATTTCCAAACTGCTTGAAACGCAGTTTGCCGACTTCCAGAAGCAGGCGCTCGGTTTGCTCGATCAGGCCGGCAAGAACGCCCCTGCCGGTTCCGAAGTCGCCGTGAATGCCGTCCGGTCGGCCATCGACGCCGCGACCAACGCCTTCGAAACCATCAACAAGGCCGCCAAACAGGTTGCCGACATCGCGGAAGCCAATGTCGCCGCCGCCACCAATGCGACCGTCAAGGCTGTCGGCGCCACGGCGGCGGGTGGGAAAAAGTAAGCCGCCTCCGGTTTGCTTCGATTAGCCGATTAAAAAAACCTGTGCGAAGCCTTGATGAACATCGGGGCTTCCACGACTGAATATGCATACCTGAAACCGGAACAGAGCTCGCAGGCTGAGCGAAAAGCACGGCCAGCCCTCGCGAGTACCCGGTCTACAGTTAACTTTTGTCCATTACGGAGATGTTCATGAGCATGATCGACCTTGAAAAGCTGGCCCAAAGCCAAAAAGCGAACGCCCAAGTGATGATGACGCTGGTTCGCACAGCCTTCCACGGCCTGGAGCAGCTTTCCGCCCTCAACCTCGCCGCCAGCCGCGAATTGTTCAACAATGGCGCCAACGGCGCACAGCAATTGATGGGCGTCAAGGATCCCAAGGAACTTGGCAACGTCGCGTCCTCGCTGGCCAAGCCGAACGTTGAAAAACTGATGGAATATTCGCGCAGCCTTTACGATCTCTCGGCCAACATGCAGCGCGAGATTGCCGCGGTGATGGAAAATCAATACAACACCTTGCGGCACGACGCCGCGGGCCTGATCGCCAAGACCGGCGCCGTCTCGCCGATTTCCAGTGACGTGTTCGGCTCGGCGATGAAGCAGATGATGACCGCCTCGACCACCGCTTTCGAGAATATTTCGCAAATGGCCAAGCAGATGACCGACATTGTCGACAGCAACGTCAAGGCCGCTTCCAATGCCACGGCGCAAGCCGCCGCCGCGCTGACGTCGAAGAAATAATCCGACGACTCGGCTCCAAAAAAACCCCGCCACGCCGGGGTTTTTTTGCGTTTACTCTTGCATTTACCGCTACGCGCTCAGGTTCGCCATCGCCAGGCGATGTTCCGGCGCTCGACCTCCTGACGAATCGCCGTCATCGCCCGATCGACTTGAACCGGGTCCCCTTCGACGCCAAGTTCCAGATGTATCCGTCGGCCGTCGTTACCAACCGACGGCAGGCTGAAGAGCCGTAACGCCGGAAAATCCGCGACAATGCGCTCCATCAAGTCCAGCAAGGCGCTTTCGTAACAATTCTCTCCGGTCAGCAGAAAGGCTTTTTCCACCGTCGCGTACGGGTGAAAAAGAGGGGCATAAAAGGTATCGAGCGCCCATTCCGCCATCGGATGCGCCATCTGCGGGAAACCCGGCAGAAAATAATGATCGCGAACGCTGAAACCGGGGATGCGGTTGAAGGGATTGGGCACGATATCGACACCGCGCGGGAAGGTGCCCAGCAACAGGCGGACGTCGTTCGTTTCATCGCCGAAGCGGGCGCGAATTTCACGTTCCGCCCGGGATGCAGCACCAGATCGACATCCAGAGCCTCGGCGACGGCCTGCCGGGTGTGGTCGTCGGGGGTGTTGCCGATACCGCCGAAACAAAACACCGCGTCGCCGGCGACCATGCTGCGCCGTACCGTCGCGGCGATGTGCGAACGGTGGTCGCCCAGATAGGTGACCCACGCCAAACGCAAACCGCGCGCCGCCAGCAGTTCGGCAATCCTGGCGAAGTGCCGGTCGACTCGTTTTCCCGACAGAATTTCATCGCCGACGATGATTGCGCCAAAATTCATCCTTGTTCCTCCAATAACTTCGCGTCGCCGACAAGCTCGCCGGACGTGGTCTGCCGCGACTGCCGCAACGCTTCCAGACCAAAGTGGATAAAGGCCAGCGCCGCCATCGTCGGCGTCAGCAGGCCGAGTAGCGGAATGTGCGCGAACAGCGCCAATGTCAGTCCGAGCAGCAACAGCGGCAAGCGATAACGCTGGCGCAGCCGCTGCCATTCCTCTTCGCTGGCGTGCTCGACCAGGGCGTCGTAGGCGAATGTACGCCGTGTCAACCACGCCATCCAGAACAGCGGCAGGATGAACGCCAATCCGGGAATCAGCCACAGGGGCACGGTGACGAGCCAGCCAGCGGCGTACAACACGATTGCCGATAAACTGTTCCATAACGCGCCGCTGAAGCTCTCCTTGCCTTGCCGTGTCAGATCGGGATAGTCGGTACCGGCGACATGCCGAAGCAACAGCGGCATCACGAAATTCGCCGTCAGCAGCATCGTCACGACGAAAGCGGCGCTGAGAATCACCAACCAGCCGCCAATAGCCGCGGCCACCTTGGCCAACCACAGCGCTCCCCATCCCGCCAGCCAGACAAACGGGGTCTGCGCGGCCAGTTCGCCGATCAATTGCTCCAGAAAGAATAGTGCCAGTCCGATGCAGACCAGCACACCCACCACCGCCGGCCAGGCGATGAGCAGCCATATCCGTCCGCGCGCCAGCGTTTTCACGCTACGCAGCAGTGCCACGCCAACAGCGGTCATCGTGTCATGGTCCTTCCCACATTTTTTGCAGTCGTTTGCTGGATACCGGGACCGGCGTGCGCAGTTCCTGGGCGAATAATTGCACCCGCAACTCCTCCAGCAACCAACGATACTGGTCGAGTCGCGGATCGTGAACGCCCTGCTTGGCAAGCGCGGCGGCACGGCGCTCGTAATTGGTCCACAGCGGCGTCCATTCGGCGAGCAGCCGCGCGTCGCGGGCTTCGCCCTGGTTCCCCGCCGCTTTCACCTTTTCCAGTCGCAGTGCGATCGCTTTCAGGTAACGCGGGTAGTGCTGCAAACGTTCGAATGGCGTATCGACAACAAACCGTTTGCCAATCAGCCGCGCCAGTTGCGTCTCCACGTCGCGTGCGATGTCAGGATGCCTCTTGAACGCCGGCAATTTTTTTTGCAACGCCTGCCAATCGGTGAGAATCTGCCCGACCAGGCGGCAGATTTCCTGCGCCAGCAAACCCAGTCGCGGTTTTGCCTCCCGGCAGCGCGCCTGGAAAGCGGCGGCATCGGTCGGCCATGGCGGCGTCAGACAGGCGCGTTCGATGGTCAGTGCGATCACCTGGCGCCGCAAGTCGTCGAGCGTGCCCAGGGCGATGAATTGCATCGCCATCTGAGTCAGCCCGGGGAGATTTTTCTCGAAGTATTTCAGTTGGTCGCGAAATTGCAGCATGAACAGGCGCGACAGCCCGGCCGCATGCCCTTTCGCCGCCTCGGTCGGCGAGTCGAAAACACGCAACGATACGCTCTCGCCATCGTCGGTCAGTCCCGGGTAGCCGAGAACCGTTTGTCCGCCGTCGAGACTGACCTCCATCAACGCCGGCAATTCGCCAAACGACCAGTCGGTCATGCCGCTGTAGTCGCTCGGCGTCTCGTGCAGATCGGCGAACTCTTGTTTCGCCTCGCGCGCCCATTCACCGCGCAGCTCGCTCAGCTGGCGACTCATTCCCAGTTGCCGGCCGTTGTCGTCGATCAGGCGAAAATTGAGAAACAGGTGTGGCGGCAAAATGTCGGGGCGAAAGGCATCCGGCGTGATTTCCCAACCACGCGCGTTCAGTCCTCGCGTCCGCAGTGCGTAAGCAATCAAGGTGTCGATCAAGGGTTTGTCCAGCGGCGGCGTTGCCGCGACGAATTCGGCGGCGAATTCCGGCACCGGCACCAGCCTGGCGCGGAGACGCCGGGGCAGCGTTTTGATCAATTGCGCGACTTTTTCCTTCAGCAATCCGGGTACCAGCCACTCGCAGCGCGCGGCGGGGAGTTGATTCAACCGCGCCAACGGAACGGTCAGCGTGACCCCGTCGCGCGGGCTGCCAGGCTCGAAGTGGTACGCGAGTTCGAAATCCATGCCGCCCAGGCGTATCGCGTGCGGAAACGCCTCGCTGGTGATGCCCGCGGCCTCGTGTCGCATCAAATCCTCGCGCCGCAGACACAAACAGCGCGGTGCGGCACGTTCCGCCTCGCGCCGCCAAGCGTCGAAGGCGGCGCCGTTGTGGATCTCGGCCGGGATCAGGCGGTCGTAAAACGCGAAAATCAAGGTATCGTCAACCAACACATCCGGTCGCCTAGACTTGTGTTCGAGGGTTTCGATGTCGAGTATCAGTTGCTGATTATGGGTAAAAAACGTCCAGCGGCGAGCGAATTCCTCGCTGACCTCGCCGTCGACCAAGGCGTGCCGGATGAAGATCTCGCGGGCCTCGCGCGGGTTGATCGGCCCGAAGTTCACACGCCGGCGCGGATCGACGACGATGCCGTACAACGTGATGCGCTCGAACGCGACGGCCTGCATGGCCTTCTTTTCCCAATGCGGGTCAAACCAGCTTCGCTTCAGGAGGTGCGCGCCGACGCGCTCCAGCCACGCGGGTTCGATGCGCGCGACGCAACGGGCGAACAGACGGGTCGTTTCGCCAAGCTCGCCGGCGACGACCCATTTTCCGGCTTTTTTGTGCAGCGGCGAGCCGGGGTGGATCAGGAACTTGATGCCGCGCGCGCCGAGATAATGCGCCGATTCCTCCGATTTGCAGCCGATGTTGCCCAGCAGCCCCGCCAGCAGCGCGCAATGAATGGCGTCGTGGGTCGCCGGCAACTGGTTTTCCCGCCATTGCCGTTCGGCGACGAAGGCATGCAATTGACGATGAATGTCATGCCACTCGCGCATGCGCGGCGCGGACAGGAAATTTTCGCGGCAAGCCTCGATGAGCTTGCGTTGCGATTTGCGATGCGTCAGTTCTTCCTGGTACCACTGCCAGAGCTTGAACCACGACAGGAATTCCGATTTTTCATCGGCGAAACGGCGATGGGCGGCATCGGCCGATCCTTGCCGCTCTTGCGGGCGCTCACGTGGATCCTGCACCGACAAGGCCGCGGCGATGACCAGCATCTCGCGCAGACAGCCCGAGTCGCGCGCGGCGACGATCATCCGCCCAAGCCGCGGGTCGAGCGGCATTTGCGCCAATTCCTGTCCGGTCGGTGTCAACGCACGCTCGGCGTTGACCGCGCCGAGTTCGAGCAGCAGCTGGTAGCCGTCGCTGATCGCCTTGCGCGGCGGCGCTTCCAGAAAGGGAAAATCCTCGATGTCGCCAAGCCGCAGCGCTTTCATTCGCAAGATCACCCCGGCCAACGACGAGCGCAGAATTTCCGGATCGGTGTAGGCGGGCCGTAAGTCGAAATCCCGTTCCTCGTAAAGACGAATGCAGACACCCGCCGCCACCCGCCCGCAACGGCCGGCGCGCTGATTGGCCGACGCCTGCGAAATCTTCTCGATCCGTAGTTGCTCGACCTTGTTGCGGTAGGAATAACGTTTCACCCGCGCCAGCCCGGAATCGACCACGTAGCGAATGCCCGGCACGGTCAGCGAGGTTTCGGCGACATTGGTCGCCAGCACGATGCGTCGACCAAGATGTGGCCTGAAGATCCGCGCCTGTTCTTCGGCCGACAGGCGGGCAAACAAGGGCAGGATCTCGGTATGCGGCGGGTGGTGCTTGCGCAATGACTCGGCGGCTTCGCGAATTTCGCGCTCGCCCGGCAAAAAAAC
>Ga0116180_1003849_pt1 | contig 11114 bp, 11 predicted proteins | sample AD_UKC073_MetaG_FD_89804 | JGI IMG/M metagenome (GOLD analysis project Ga0116180, IMG submission 89804) | Active sludge microbial communities of municipal wastewater-treating anaerobic digesters from USA - AD_UKC073_MetaG | ecosystem: Engineered > Bioreactor > Anaerobic > Digestate | place: USA... | reverse complement strand
AGACATCTTGTCCGAAGCAACCGACGCGGAGGCGGCCTTGACAGCAGCGGACTGATCGCCGGTATCGGCCGTTTTGGTGGCCGTGGTCGAACAGGCGGCGAGTGCGGTGGCGCACAGCAGGGTTAACAGGACAGATTTTTTCATGGAAATATCGCTTCTGCAGGTGAATGAAAATGAGGGTTACTTTTTTATCGTAACGCCATCTAGCTTGCAAAAACCTGACATCTCCTCATTTGCATTGATCGCTATGGATTGTCGGAGAGCGGCTCCGGGCTCGCATTGACGCGGGCGGAACCCATGAATTCATCCGCAACGGAGTGGCCTGAGACCGGCAAACGCATGCTCAAGACGGCGGCGGGCCGGCTCGTGAACCGGGCCGGCCCGCAACCGCGACACCAAACGCAAATCGGGATCAGCGCTTGATTCTGGAGATTTTCGTGCCCTCGATGCTGAGGGCGGCCATCAAGCCCTGCTGGTCGAAGATGAAGGCGTAGGCGTCGTCCTTGAGGGTCGAGGTGGACAGGTTCTTGGCCACGCCTTCGTTCACGACGACCACCGTCGGACCGATGCCGATTTCCCAGCCCTTCGACTTGTCGAGGTATTTGACGGCCTTGTCGCTCATCAGGAAGACCACATAGCCATAAGACTCGGCACCGGCCTGCAAACCCCAGGAGGCGGAGACGGAATTGTAATAACCCGAATACACCGAGCCCTTCTTGAGCACGCCTTCGCCATAGCTGCCGCCGAACACCAGGCCGGCCTTGATGACTTTCGGAAACACCAGCACAGCGCGCGCCTTCTTGGACAGCAGCTCGGCCGTGGAGTTGGACCTGAAGAGCGTCTGCAGCGCCTGATCGGCATCCTTGTTCAGGTCGTCCGCGGTGGCCGCGTGGGCAAGGCCGCCGACGATGCCGAAACCGATGGACGCTACCGTCGCCAGAAGAAATTTGTGGAAAGTACGTCGTGAATTGGTCATTTTTTCTTCCTTTCCGTCAGTTGCAATCGGCACCGATTGCCGAATTGCGATCGAAGGCGGCGCCCGGTCAAACCGACACGACATCGCGGCTGCCGGGCACCGCAGGTCTTCACGCCCGAACTTCAGTCCCGCAGCGCCCCCATCGCCCTGAGCTGCGCCCGCAGGGCGTCCACCTCGTCCAGCAGTTCCAGCGCCAGCGCCGCACCCGCGAGATTGATGCCCAGATCGCGCTGCAAACGCAGCGCCACGCTCGCGCGACGCAAGTGCACGCCGGTGAAACGCCAGCGATGAGGTTCCCGCCCGTCGGGCACCAGCACGCCTTCGTTGACCAGTTCGACAATCATTTCCGCATGCACCGCGCAGGCCCGGCTGACTTCGGTCAGGCTCAGGCCGACCTGCTCTTCAAGGATGGTGGTGCTGGCATCCGGCAGCATTTTTTCGTCGATCATTTTCAGACCCCCGGCGTGGCGCGCGGGTTAAAGGATTTGAACTGCTCGGCCATCTTGTTATAGAACATCCGACCCGCATCGGTGTCCGCCGGCGGCAGGGCAATCTGTAACACGGCATAAAAATCCCCCGGCGTACTGCCGGGAATGCCGCGCCCCTTGAGGCGCAGTTTCTGGCCGGCCGTCGCGCCGGCCGGAATCTTGAGTTCGACCGTGCCGTTCGGTACGGGCACCTCCACGGCGGCACCAAGCGCCGCTTCCCACGGCGCGACGCGTAGATCGAAATACACGTCCCGCTGCTCGACACGATAGTGCGGATGGGGGCGAAACTCGATCTCCAGATAAAGATCGCCGGCACCGCCCTGCCCCAGCCCCGGCATGCCCTGACCGGCCAGACGGATATGCTGGCCGGCACGGATGCCCCGCGGGATGGTCACGTTCAGGGTGTGTTTGCGCAGATGCACGCGCCCCTGCTCGTCCACTTCCGGTGTCTGCAGGGTGATGGCACGGGTCGCGCCGGTGTAGGCATCTTCCAGGTCGATCTGGACCTTGGCGTGGTGATCCTGCCCGCGGGCATGATGACCGGGCCCGGCCTGGCGGTGGCGCCCACCCTCGTCACGCCGCCCGAAGATCGACTCGAAGAAATCGCTGAAGTCACGGTCGTCCGCGCCCCCGCCGCCGGAAAACTCGAAGCCGCCACTACCGCCGGGCGGCGGCCGGAAATCCTGGCCGGCCTTCCAGTCGCTGCCCAGTTGGTCGTAGGCGGCGCGCTTTTCCAGATCCTTCAGCACCGCATAGGCTTCGCCGATTTCCTTGAAGCGTGCCTCGGCGTCGGGTGCCTTGCTCACATCCGGATGGTATTTACGCGCCAGCTGACGATAGGCACGCTTGATCTCGTCCTGGGTGGCGTCCCGCGCCACCCCCATGATTGCGTAGTAGTCCTTGAATTCCATGTCGATCCCATAGCCACTTCAGTAAACCAACGGCACTCACGCCGCTCCGTAGTCACTATAGTCGCCAACGGCGGCTTCAATGACTTGCCGGGCGAGGCTGGCTTCCTGCTCAGTCCGGGTTTCCGCCAGCAACACGACCTGACCCGCGGAAATCGCGTCCCGAACCAGATCCCCGAAGGGGCCTTTCTGCTCGCCGACGCCCGCCGCTGCGCCGATGAACCCGCCTAGACTGGCCCCCCAGCCGAGCAGCGCCAAAGGCGCAATCAGCGGGCTTGCGACGAACAGACTGACGTTGGCCGCCACCAGTGCCAGCTGGGTAAGCACTCCGACGCCCGTGCCGACTGCCGTGCCGATGGCGCCGTCCTTCAACACATCCATCAGCACCTGATGACTGCCGGCAATCGGTTCGACCGACGCCGGCGCTCGATCGGTGTCGAGAATCAGCACCTGGTCGCGGGCCAGCCCTCCCTCCACAAGGCACGACAAAGCGCGCTCGGCATCTTCCCTACGCGCAAAAAAACCCGATACGTGATGTTGATAGTTGTCCATGCTGCTCTCCTCGGTGGAGCCCGTGCGGAACGGGCGGGTTTCAAGCCTGTCGGCTGTCTTCTGGCCCGTCTGTGCGTCGTCGCACCCGTGCGAGCCGCTTCGCGCTCACTTGGCACGGGGACGCGATAGGTTCGGCTGCACCGCCAGGAGCCGCCCCGCGCGCAGCTCTTCGACGGCCTTGGTCACGGCCCGCGCCACGTTGCGGACTTCCTCCTGCAGGGGTTCGTCCCGGTCCAGCGTGTCGTGACTGTCGGCATACGGCTCGTAGTAGCCGATGAAACGATCCAGACGCGCCGCCGCGCCGGCGTCGATGAAACCCATCCAGTCAAACCAGTCGGACAAACTGCGACGCACCCCCTCGATGCCGGCCACATCGCCATGGACCACCACACCGTAAACACGCCCCGCCAGATGCTGGGGGTAATTCCAACCCGCCATTTCGAGGGCTTTCGCCTTGTCGGCATCCTTGCCCGAAGTCGTCGTAGGATCGGCGTTACCCCCGTCTGCACACACCAGGCGGTCGATCATCAGCTTCAGCGGGCTGGGGCTCTGGTACCAATACACCGGGGTCAGGATGATAACGCCATGGGCAGCCGCCCAGCGGGCATAAATTTCCGCCATCCAATCCTGGGCCTGACCAAGGGCATGGTTCGGGTAGCAACTGCAAGGCCAGTGGCACAGGGGCATGGCCGTCGATACACAGCCCTTGCAGGGATGAATCGTCCGCCCGTATTCGGAAGTGAGCAGGCTCAGATCGAGCACATCGGTCACGATCCCGGCCTGTTCAAGGGTTGTCCGGGCAATCTGCAGCAGCCTGAAGCTCTTGGACATCTCGCTTGCGCACGACCCCTCGTTGCGTGCCGACCCGCAAATCAGCAAGACCCGGGACGGACTCGCCGGGTCTGCCTGGATGCGCTGTGCTGCTTCGATGGCCTGACGGGTCTCCACCCACGCGGCCGACAGTTCCTGGGCGGGGTCCTGGTACCCCGGCCCCGCAAGCACTTTGAAGGGCGATTTACGCCCTTCAAGATAGGCCTGCCAGGCGATCTCCTCCAGCCGCGCCAGGGACAGCTCCTCGACCCGGAAGGCCGGATCGGCAAAAGCGATCTGAAAACGCCGACTGAATTCCGCGCGCTCAAGCCGGGCCGGCGCCTGCCCCTCGCGAATGCGGATCACGCCGGCCTCCCTGCGCCAGGCCCGGCGCGGAGTGGCTCAGCTGGAGCGGTATAGACATGTTGAGTTGCTTGCATGGATCGGTTCCTCCTGGGGCAAAGCACGCAATCAGACGACTCTAGGAAGTTCCCCCAACACCGTCCGTTCGGTAGCGAACACAGAACGCACCTGCTCAGCCAGACCGACGGGCTGTGTTCGGTCCCGTACCGACCGCCCAGCCTGCACCGCCTAGTTTGAAGCGGCTTCTTCAACACCGCTTCACACCACCAAGGAGTCCACCGTGAAAACCCAATCAATCCTGGCCCTCGTTCTGGCGATCTCCCTGCTTCCAGGGGCTTCCGCTTTTGCCGAAGGGCATGATCGCCAATATCAGCGTGATCACAAGGAACAATCGCAACGCGGCCATCCAGGCCAGGGATGGGCCGACGAAGGCCGTTGGAATCCGCCCGACAACCGTCAGCGCGGCCACGGCGCGGAAGGCCGCGGCCAAGGTGCCGGCCCGAACCACAACTTCTATCGGGGCGATCGCCTCGACCGCCAATACCGCCACAACAACTATGTAGTGGACGACTGGCGCGGCCACCACCTGAGCCCGCCTCCGCGGGGCTATCACTGGGTGCAGACCGGCGGCGACTACGTTCTGGTGGCCATTGCCACCGGCATCATCACCCAGATTCTGCTCAGCCGCTGATCCCGCCCCCGGCACTGTGAGCGCTGCCGTACAGAGCCCGCCGCCTTTCTCACCTACTCTGATTTGCGGAGGGTGCCGGCTGCCAGATGCGGCGCTCCCGACCACCACCCGCCTTTTTGCGAGGAAACGTCCATGAACAAGGATCAAGTCAAAGGCCGTATCGACGAGGCCAAAGGAAACGTCAAGGAGATCGCCGGCAAGCTGGTCGGCAACGAGGATCTGGAACAGGAAGGAACCCTCCAGAAAGCTGCCGGCAAAGTCGAATCTGCCTACGGCGACCTCAAAGCCGACATCAAGAAAGTCATCCAGGGAAAGTGATTTGCCCTACCGTTTCGGAGGATGGATGGCGGCAGAATTTCTCCGCACCGGACAACCGGCAGGGGGAAAATATGTCGCCTTCCTTACGTCTGCCCCTGCCATGACTTCACTCCGACGCCACCATGAACGCCACCGTACCGACCGTATCGGCTGGCTCCGCGCCGCCGTACTGGGCGCCAACGACGGCATCGTGTCCACCGCCAGCCTCGTGCTTGGGGTGGCCGCGGCCAGTTCGAGCCACAACAGCATCCTGGTCACCGGCATCGCCGGGCTGGTTGCCGGCGCCATGTCGATGGCGGCTGGCGAATATGTCTCGGTGCATTCCCAGGCCGATACCGAAAAGGCCGACCTGGAGCGGGAGCGCCTCGAACTCAAAGCCGCCCCCGCCGCCGAACAACGCGAACTGACGGCGATCTACGTCAGCCGCGGGCTCGACTACAAGCTCGCCGCCCAGGTGGCGGAGCAGCTCATGCGGCACGACGCACTCGGTGCCCATGCGCGCGACGAACTCGGCATTTCACCGGCGCTGAGCGCCCGCCCGATTCAAGCGGCGGTGTCCTCCGCTGCCAGCTTTTCGGTCGGCGCGGCGCTACCGCTGGTCGTGACGGCCTTGGTGCCCGAGCAGCTGCTGATTTCATCGGTTGCCGGAACATCCCTCGCGTTTCTGGCCCTGCTGGGAGCCATCGCCGCCCAAGCCGGCGGAGCGAGCCCCGGCGTCGGAGCCGCACGGGTGACCTTCTGGGGTGCGTTGGCGATGGCGGTCACCGCCGGCGTCGGCACGCTGTTCGGCACCCCGGTTTGATCGCCGTGATCCGCAGGCAGGACCGCACCCCTTCCATGCACCCGGAACTGACACGGCAAGCCCAATGGCAAGCGCTGCGCCGGCACTTCGCCGACATCGGCCCGGTGCACCCGCGCACCCTGTTTGCCGCCGACCCGACCCGCGCCGAGCGCTTCAGCGCCGAAGCGGCCGGGCTTTTCCTCGACTATTCCCGCCAGCGCATCACCGCCGACACCCGCCGGCTTTTGTGCGAACTGGCCGAAGGCCGCGCGCTGCGCCGCCACATCGAGGCGATGTTCCGCGGCGACCCCATCAACACCACCGAGCACCGCGCCGCGCTGCATGTAGCCCTGCGTGCGCCCGCCGGCGAGCGCATCGTGGTGGACGGCCGCGACGTCGTGGCCGACGTACACGCCATGCTCGAGCGCATGAGCGCCTTCGCCGACGCAGTGCGAAACGGCACGCTGACCGGCAGCAGCGGCAAGCCGATCCGCAACATTGTCAACATCGGCATCGGCGGCTCGGACCTCGGCCCGGCGATGGCCTACGAAGCCCTCCGCGCCTACAGCCGGCACGACCTGCGTTTCCGCTTCGTGTCGAACGTGGACGCCACCGATCTGGCCGAAGCGCTGCGCGATCTGGACGCCGCGGAAACCCTCTTCATCGTTTGCTCGAAGACCTTCACGACCCAGGAAACCCTCAGCAACGCCAAAGCCGCCCGGAGTTGGTGTACGGATGCGCTGGGCAACGATGCAGCCATCGCCCGGCACTTCGTCGCCGTCTCCGCCGATGCCGGAAAAGCCGCCGCCTTCGGCATCCCGCCAGCACGGATTTTCGGCCTGTGGGACTGGGTCGGCGGGCGCTACTCGATGGCTTCGGCGGTCGGCCTGTCCACCCTGCTCGCCATCGGCCCGGCCGCCTTCCGCGAAATGCTGGCCGGCATGCACGCCATCGACGTGCACTTCCGCCACGCCCCTTTCGATTCCAACCTGCCGGTGCTGATGGGCCTTCTGGCGGTGTGGAACAACAACTTCCTCGACGCCACCACCATCGCCGTGCTGCCCTACGAGCAATATCTGAAACGCTTCCCGGCCTACCTGCAGCAACTGGCCATGGAGAGCAACGGCAAGCACGTCACCGTGGACGGCCAACAGGTGGATTACGCCACCGGACCGATCTACTGGGGCGAGCCCGGCACCAACGGCCAGCACTCCTTCCACCAGCTCATTCACCAGGGCACCCGCATCGTGCCCTGCGATTTCATCGGCTTTGCTCAGCCCCTCACACCCGAGCCCGCCTCCCATGACCTGCTGATCGCCAACATGATCGCCCAGGGCGAAGCCCTGGCCTTCGGCCGCAGCACCGACGAACTGCGCGCCAACGGCGTGCCGGAAGAACGCGTGGCCCACTGCCGCTGCGAAGGCAACCGGCCGAGCAACACCCTCCTCGCCGCCCGCCTGACGCCCTGGTCCCTCGGCACCCTCGTCGCGCTCTACGAACACAGCGTGTTTGTGCAGGGCGCGATCTGGAACATCGACGCCTTCGACCAGTGGGGCGTCGAGCTGGGCAAACAGCTGGCCGCCACCACCTTCGCCGAACTCACCGCCGACACGCTCCCCGAACTTGCCCACGACAGTTCCACCAACGCCCTGATCCGCCGCTATCGCCGCCTGCGCGACGCCTCCGGGCCACAACGGTAAACACAACCATGACCACGCTCAGCCCCGAACTTCTCCGCCGGATGCACGCTTGGTGGCGAGCCGCCAACTACCTCTCGGTCGGGCAAATCTACCTGCACGCCAACCCCCTGCTCGAAGAACCCCTCGGCCTCGAACACATCAAGCCGCGCCTGCTCGGGCACTGGGGCACCACGCCCGGCCTCAACTTCGTCTACGTGCACCTGAACCGTCTGATCACGGCACACGACCTCGACATGATCAACATCATCGGCCCCGGTCATGGCGGGCCGGGCCTCGTGGCGAGCACCTATCTGGAAGGCGTCTACAGCGAAATCTACCCCGACATCGGCCAGGACCGGAGCGGCATGCAGGCCTTGTTCCGGCAGTTCTCCTGGCCCTACGGCATCCCCAGCCACGTATCGCCGGAAACCCCCGGCTCGATCCACGAAGGCGGCGAGCTGGGCTATTCCCTGGCCCACGCCTATGGCGCGGCCTTCGACAATCCCAACCTGATCGTGGCCTGCATCGTCGGCGACGGCGAAGCCGAAACCGGCGCGCTGGCCACCAGCTGGCACTCGAACAAATTCCTCAACCCGGCCCGCGACGGCGCGGTGCTGCCCATCCTCCACCTCAACGGCTACAAGATTGCCAACCCTACCGTGCTGGCGCGCATCAGCCACCCGGAACTGGCCGAACTGTTCCGCGGCTACGGCTACGAACCCCATTTCGTCGTCGGCGACGACCCGACGACGATGCACGAACGGATGGCCACCACCCTCGACACCGTCCTCGCCGACATCAAGGCGATCCAGGCAGCCGCTCGCGCCCCCGGCGCACCGATGCCGCCACCGCGCCCACGCTGGCCGATGATCGTGCTACAAACTCCCAAAGGCTGGACCGGCCCCAAGACCGTGGACGGCCTGCCGGTGGAAGGCACCTGGCGGGCGCATCAGGTGCCCATCGTCGACTTCAAGACGACCGAGCACATTCGCCAGCTAGAAGACTGGATGCGCAGCTACGCCCCCGAGGAACTCTTCGACGACAAGGGCCGCCTCCATGCCGAATTCGCCAGCCTCGCGCCGACTGGCTCACGCCGCATGGGCGCCAACCCCCACGCCAACGGCGGCAAGCTGTTGGTGCCGCTCGCGATGCCCGACTTCCGCGATTTTGCGGTCGCGGTGCTTCAGCCGGGCAGCGTCCGGGCCGAGGCCACCCGTGTGATGGGCGTCTTCCTCGCCGAGGTGATGCGCTGCAACCTGTCCAACGCCAACTTCCGCGTCTTCGGCCCCGACGAAACCGCCTCGAACCGGCTCGGCGCCGTCATCGACGTCACCGGCAAGGCCTGGATGGCTGACATCGAAGGGGTGGACAACGACCTCTCGGCGGACGGCCGGGTCATGGAAGTACTCAGCGAACACCTTTGCGAAGGCTGGCTCGAAGGCTATCTGCTGACCGGCCGCCACGGCCTGTTCTCGTGCTACGAAGCCTTCATCCACATCATCGATTCGATGTTCAACCAGCACGCCAAATGGCTCAAGGTGTGTCGCGAGATTCCGTGGAGGGAACCGATCGCCTCCCTCAACTACCTCCTCACCTCCCACGTGTGGCGCCAGGACCACAACGGCTTCTCCCACCAGGACCCAGGCTTCATCGACCACGTGGCCAACAAGAGTCCCGAAGTCGTGCGCATCTACCTCGCCCCCGACGCCAACTGCCTGCTGGCCATCACCGATCACTGCCTCAAGAGCCGCAATTACATCAACCTGATCATCGCCGGCAAGCAGTCCGAATGGCAGTGGCTCGACATCGACGCGGCGATTCGCCACTGCACCGCCGGCGCCGGCATCTGGGACTGGGCCAGCAACGACGCCGGCGAGGAGCCGGACGTGGTGATGGCCTGCGCCGGCGACGTGCCGACCGTCGAAACCCTGGCCGCTGTCACCCTGCTCCACGATTACGTGCCGGACATCCGCATCCGTCTGGTGAACGTGGTGGACCTGATGACCCTGCAGCCGTCCGCCGAACATCCCCACGGCCTCGACGACAGCGCTTTCGACGCCCTGTTCACCCGCGACAAGCCCATCGTCTTCGCCTATCACGGTTACCCGTGGCTGATTCACCGCCTCACCTACCGGCGCCACAACCACGCCAACCTGCACGTGCGCGGCTACAAGGAAGAAGGCTCCACCACCACCCCCTTCGACATGGTGGTGCTCAACAACATGGACCGCTACCAACTCGCCCTCGACGCCATCCGCCGCATCCCGCGCCTGCGCAACCGGGTGGACGAAGCCAGCGAGCGCTACCGCCAGACCATCGCCCGGCACCGGGCCTACGTCAGCGAACACGGCGAGGATATGCCCGAAATCCGCGACTGGCGCTGGACCGCACCGCGACCCTAAGACCGGCTCTTCCGCGGCAACGGCCGCAGGGGCGGGTATGTATCTCGAGGCAATGTCCGTTCGTATCCTCGAAGTACATACCCGCCGCCATTGCCGTGGTTGATCCGGGCAGGCCGGAACAGCCATGCACGCCGGCAAGTCTGGCCGAAGACCGCGGCCGAAGACCGCCGAAGCCTGATTGCCGCGAGGAGGAACGATGGCGTGATTGCGCGGGCGAGACAAGGAGTGAAGCGATCTGCCGCGCCGGCAACTTGCCGAGACTAGCGGTGAAGCATCGCCCGGCGGCTCGGCTGAGTACCGAGCAGGCGGTCCCAGACGGCGCTGAGCGTGCCGAAGGCCAGACCGTCGTCCGCATGATGATGGAAATCATGGTGGCGCCAGCGGGCCGCCAACCAGACCTTGCCACAGGGCTCGGCCCAATGGAGCCGGTAATGCACCACCTCCTGGACCACATGGCCCAGCATTAGCCCACATGACAATGCCAGCGCCTGGCCCCTGTCGGACCACAAAAACAACGGCATGCCGGCGAGCGTCAGCACCAGAAGCACACTGAACATAACCGGCGTGCGCATCGGCACCTCCGGGTGGCGGTGATGTTCCAGATGCCAACTGCGGAAGGGGTCGATGCCGTGCAGGATGAAGCGGTGCAGCAGGTATTCCGCCAGTGTCCACAGCGCCAGGCCGGCCAGCACCCCCATACCGCCAGCGAGGCTCGTGCCCGCGGTGTGCAACCACCCGCCGACCAGCATACCGACCGCCGCAGACGGAATCAGCACCGACTCCGGAAACTTCAGCGTCGGGCCCGCCAAGCGGAAATCACCCATCGCATCCTCCTTCAAAGTCGGGCTCACGACGGGCTGCGCCGCTGCGCATCCCACCTGGGCAGGATTGCCTGCCCGCGGCCTTCGCTCGATCCTACAGGTGCCCGAAGGCGTCGCCGGCGAATCGACCGTCCTCAGCGCATGGAGTCTTCCTTCCCCTTGACCGAGCCAACAGCACCGGCGCCACCGGCCCGCTGGCGAAGCTCACCGCCAACCGTGATGGTCCCGATCCGTCAGGACATTCGTGCCCATACCGGCCATTCGACTCAGGCCGAATACATCGCGCGTCCGTAATAGGCGTGAATATCCGCAGCCCATTCGAGGT
>Ga0116180_1003847_pt1 | contig 11114 bp, 8 predicted proteins | sample AD_UKC073_MetaG_FD_89804 | JGI IMG/M metagenome (GOLD analysis project Ga0116180, IMG submission 89804) | Active sludge microbial communities of municipal wastewater-treating anaerobic digesters from USA - AD_UKC073_MetaG | ecosystem: Engineered > Bioreactor > Anaerobic > Digestate | place: USA... | reverse complement strand
CTCTAAGAGGCTTCATTCTGCTCTTGGATATAATAGCCCAAAAGAATATTTAGAAAGATATTATAGAGGTTATTTCAAATGTGCTTAACTTTGTGTGGAAAAAATTGTTGCAATTCCATCCAGATGCCTAAAAATTAAGAAAGACCTTAGGGTTCAAGGATGATGAAAATTGAAAACAGTCAAGTCAGTATATTGCAAACAAAATTCAAGATGATTATAATTAATTATCCAATAATGTTTTAGGAGGATAGATAAGTGGTTAAAAAATCTATACATTTTTTTTTAATTTTTCTGTTTCTTTTCTTATTTAAAAATAATGCCTTTGCAATTGATGAAATTCAAGAATGTTTTAATTATATTAATGCACAGGACTATAACAGAGCTATTTCTGTTGGTCAAAAAGCCGTAAATCTTTATCCAGCAAGTCATCTTGCTTATTTCTGTCTTGGAGAAGCTTACTATTTAACAGGAGAAATAAGTGATGCTATTGAAACTTTAAAAAAAGCGGAACAATACTCATCCTCAGATTCTGATTTAATACATGTTTATAACCTGCTTGGACTTATATATCATAATAAAGGTGAACTTGATAAAGCTCTCTCTCATTATGAACAATCTTTAAACCTTAAAACTAATGAAAAAGACAAGATTCCTGCTTACAATAACATAGCTAATATTTATTCTGATAAAGGTGATCTTAAAAAAGCAATAGAATACCTGCAAAAAGCTATGGACATTTCTGAAAAGTATGATGATTACCAAAGTTTTGCACAAGTTGAAATTAATCTTGGGAATACTTACAGGAAAATGAAAGACTTTGACAATGCTCAAAACTATCTTTTTGATGGACTAAAACGAATTCAGAAAATAGGAGATACATTCTGGGAAGGCATTGCCTATAAATGTATTGGATTTATGTATATGGATCAGGGAAATAAAACACCTGCAGAGCAATACTTAAACAAAGCTCTCGAAATTTTTAAATCAATTGGAGCACAAAAAGAATTAGAAGAGGTATCACGTTCTATTACATGGCTTAAATCTCAATCAAAATAATCAATACATATTGAAATAAAAATGAAAAGGAATTACAACGATCAGTTCCTTTTCATTTTGCCGCCTTATTGTAAAAAACTAATTTTTATTATTATGATTGATTTTATTCTTAAAATAAACCTTAAATTATACTGAGAATTCTTTATAAGCACTCTTTGGAGCACCGCATACAGGACATTTCTCTGGTGCTTCATTCTCTACTGTATGCCCACACACAGGACATATATAAACTTTTCCTGCTGAATAGTCTTCATTTTTATCAACCAGTGTCTTTGCTTTTTTATACATCTCTGCATGAATTTTTTCAGCTTCTAAAGCAAATTTTGTGCTTCTTTCTGCTCCCTTTTCATTTTGAAGTTGAGCAGTATTATTATAAACAGGATACATTTCTTCAATTTCAAAATTTTCACCATCTATACATTGTTGAACATTATTTGACATATCCTTGATTAATCCCAATTCTTTATAATGATTTCTGGCATGGATATATTCAGCATAAGCTATGGCCCTGAAAAGATTTGCAAGTTTACTAAGTCCTTTTTTCTCTGCTTCTTCAGCAAAGATTGTATACTTCATATGAGCCATACTCTCTCCCGCAAATGCATCGTATAAAAATCTTTTCGTCATTTCTCTCATTTTCTTTTCCCTCCTAAATAAAACTTTATAATTTATATTATATAATTTTTGATATAGTTTTATCCAAATATATTATTTGTCATAAATTAGCATCAAATATTTTATATTACTTATGTTGCTTTTAAAACTAATTTAAGTTATGTTTCATTTTTCAAAAAATTTCTCTTAAATATAAGTCAGGTTTTCATTTTGAAATTATCAATTTTTTTAGAAATGAATGAAAAAATAATTTTAAATTAGCTATAAAAATGAGAAACTACCCGCCATACTCTGTTATAGTTATAGCGGATAGCTTCTATTTATTTATTCTTCTTATAAACAAGGTTAGATTAATCGACTTTTATACCGCTATCTATGCGATCACCTATTTCTTTATCTATATTGCGCCAGTATTCAATAGCACGCTTTAACACAGGTTCAGAAACTCCGTTTTCCAGACTGTCTATCACGTTAGATACCAGTCTTTCACGCTGGGCATCATCCATAACTTTGCGTACAAGTGTGCCAGCCTGACCGAAATCATCATCATCTTGTCTTCTGGTATATGCAGCTCGAATAAATTCACCACTTGCGCTCCAGACAGCAAGTTCCGGGTATCTTTCAGGATCGGCCTTGGGACCTCCTTTGGAGTTTGGTGCATAAACGGGATCAGAGACTTTGTCAATACGCATGGCACCTCCTTTGCTGTAACTGTATACAGAGCTCTTTGGTCGATTGACAGGGATCTGCTTGTAGTTTACTCCAAGTCTTGCCCGATGAGCATCAGCATAGGAAAGCAATCTAGCAAGAAGCATCTTATCAGGGCTCGGTCCAATACCCGGTACAAGGTTATTGGGCTCAAATGCTGCCTGTTCAATCTCAGAATGAAAATCGCCTGGATTACGGTCAAGTATGAGCTTTCCAACCTCATAAAGTGGATAGTCACTATGTGGCCAGACTTTAGTCAAGTCAAAAGGATTGAACCGGTAAGTCTCAGCCTCTTTAAAAGGCATAATCTGTATTTTGAGTGTCCAGCTTGGGTAATCTCCTCGATTGATTGCATCAAACAGGTCACGGCGGTGATAGTCAGCATCTTTACCTGCAATTAAGTCTGCCTCCTTCTGTGTGAGATTCTCAATGCCCTGGTCAGTCTTAAAATGGTACTTGATCCAGAACTTCTCACCTTTACCGTTTATCCACATGTAAGTATGGCTTGAGTAACCATTCATATGCCTGTAGCTTTTTGGAATTCCACGATCACTAAAAAGAATGGTGACCTGATGAGCTGATTCAGGAGACAGAGTCCAGAAGTCCCACTGCATATCATTGTCACGAAGCCCGTTGTCTGCACGACGCTTTTGAGAATGAATGAAGTGCTGGAACTTCATTGGATCACGAATAAAAAACACTGGAGTATTGTTTCCTACCATATCGTAGTTACCTTCTGTGGTGTAAAATTTCAGTGCAAAACCACGCACATCTCTCCATGTATCTGGACTGCCACTTTCACCTGCAACTGTTGAGAATCTGGCAAGCACTTCGGTTTTCGTACCCGGCTGAAATACAGCTGCCCTTGTGTAATCGCTTACATCATGGGTTACATGGAAGTATCCAAACGCGCCTGAGCCCTTAGCATGAGGCTGTCGGTCAGGAATCATCTCTCTATTAAAATTTGCCATCTGTTCCATAAGATAATGATCATGCAATACAATCGGTCCATCGGGTCCTACAGTAAGAGAAAACTCATCGCTGGATACAGGAATGCCTGCATCATTAGTTAAAATTTTTTCATTTTTGTCCTTCATAAAAATGCCTCCTATTTAATATTAATTATAAACTCTATAGTATATAAATGAATGTAACAATGTCAAATCATTTTTTTATAATCTTTTTTAAAAGATTGTCTTTTAAGAATTCGCTAATTTTGTATTCATAGTTCAAAATTTTAAAACAATATTTAAAACTCTAAAAGATGACAAAAAGGGTTATTTTAAAGTAATACAACCAACTTCATTATTTATAAAAATAAAATAAAATATAAATATTGGAGTTTATGATTTTCTGTCAGATTGTACTGTATTAATCAGTTTTTTAAATGAGTTTTTCTAAACAAACTTGGTTCTTTATTTAATTTTGTTTTTGAAATGTTAAACTACATTTGAATAATAAATCGCATAACAGGTAACTATCCATATGCAGCCTATATTAAAATTTTATTTTTATATAACGAAATTATTAATCAACAAGTAATTGTTCAATTTTATAAATACTCTTCTTTCCTGAAAATACCTTTTATTTTTTCTCTACTCACATACCTTTTTACATTATCTATGGCATGTTTTATTGCAATTGTAATAGCCTCCGGAACCATTGCAGAATTATGAGGACTACCTATAATATTTGGAAGGTCAAGAAAAGGATAATGCATCTCAAATTTCCCGTGCCTGAAAGGTTCCACCCACCAAGCATCAATACCTGCTTTAAAATCAGGATGCGTTTTCAAAAACTCATAAAACACTCTTTCTTCTATTATCTCTCCTCTTGCTACATTGACAAGAATTGCATCTGGCTTCATCCATAATAGTTCTCTTTCACCAATCAATCCTTTTGTTGATTTTGTAAGTGGAAGTGATATAACTATAACATCAGCATTTTTAAGTACATACTCAAGGTCTTTAATTGTGCCAATAAAATCCACATTTTCATCAGTTTTACCACTGGTATTTAATGCAAAGATTTTACAGCCAAATGCTCGCATAAGATTAGCAGTTGCTTTGCCTATTCCTCCAAATCCAAGAATTGCACAGATAGAACCTCTCAATGACTTGTTTAGCTTATACTGGTCAAAAATACCCTGCTTGAGTTTATTGTGTGCATCTTTAAGGTCCTTTGCTAATGCTAAAACCATAGCCATTACATGTTCAGCCATAGGAAGTGAATATGCACCCACATTGCCTGCTATATTAAAATCCATATTTAAAAGTTCAGCAGGAAGATGATCGCCGCCCGCAGAGAGCAACTGCATGAATTTAATTCTCTTCATAAGGGAATACTCCTCATTGTTAAATTCCCTGAGAGGGTTCCATGCCAGTATGATATCAGAATATTCTATAGCTCTTTTTCTATCAAGAGCCTCATCTAAATATGAGATGTCGCATAAATCCATTAATCCATCATTAATTAATTTTTTCTGGTTTAAGTCTGTCTTAAAGCTTACAAGAAGATTCACTTTTTGCATAATTACCTATACCTGCCCCTCTCATATTGAACTGGGATTATTTCATCAGCCTTAAGCCTGTAAGCCGCATATATAGGCCAATATGGACGTCTCAGCAGTACTCTACCCAGCGCCACTAAATCTGCTCTTTGATTCCCTATTATCTCCTCAGCCATATCTGGCGCATCAATAAGTCCTACTGCCACGGTAGATATACCAACCTGTCTTTTTACTGCTTCAGCATAACCTATCTGATAGCCGGGATAGAGATCAATTCTCGGAGATAAAAGACCTCCTGAACTGCAATCAACAATATCTACAAATTCTTTTACAATTTTCATAATCTCTATAGTTTCATCTATATCCAGTCCTCCTTCTACAAAATCTGTAGCAGATACACGCACAAATACAGGCATGGATTCAAATATATTTTTTCGAACTTCTTCAAGCACTTCTTTTAAAAATCTCACTCTATTTTGTCTTGAACCTCCATATTCATCCATCCTTTTATTAGACAACGGTGAGAGAAATTCATGAATGAGATAACCATGCGCTGCATGAACTTCAACTGTGTCATAACCAACTTTTACAGCTCTTGCAGTAGCCTGTCCAAATGCTTTAACTATTTTCTTTATCTCTGTTTTGGTCAAGTCTATAGGCACAGGGTAATCATCGCTCCAGTGCATGGAAGAAGGTGCTACTATCTTTTCACCTTTAATCTCGCACTTTCTTCCTGCATGAGCTAACTGCACACCCATTTTGCATCCAATTGAATGAACAAAATCAACTATTTTTTTAAGTGGCTCAATATGGCTATCATCCCATAAGCCAAGATCATTTGCTGTAATACGTCCTCGTTTTTCTACTGCTGTGGCCTCCTGCATAATGAGTCCAACGCCACCAACAGCTCGTGTGGCATAATGCACAAAATGCCAGTCAGTAGCCCTGCCCTCCTGTCCTGCGGAATACATGCACATTGGTGACATCATAATACGATTTTTAAGCTTTAACCCTTTAACTTCAAATGCTGTAAATAATTTGCTCATTCAAACCACCTCCTTGATTATTATACATCGATCACAATTTAAACTAAAAGAAATATTGATAACTAATAATCCCCAATATTAAGGCAAACCCTGAGAATTTGACAAAGATTTCTTGTATTATTTATTATCATTACAAGAATCGTTTATTGGCGGACGTAGCTCAACGGTCAGAGCACTGGACTGTGGCTCCAGGGGCTGCGGGTTCGATCCCCGTCGTCCGCCCCAGTTTAATAAAGTAATCTCGCAGGATAGTAATCTCCATGCCCTGGAAGTATTATTAAACCTTTACCCTTTTCTTTTAATCTCTCGTCAATTTCCTTGCTTATCTCTGTAAGAATTTGCATCTCTTTGCGGAATACTCTTGAGTCTGCATTTGTACTTGTCATTAAAAATTTTGGAATATTCAAAATATTTTTTTCTTCCTGAACTAAGCTTGGAACATAGAGAAGATAATCTCCTGTAAAAATTAATCCAGCAGAGTCGGATAAGAAAAATACCTGCCCTGGAACATGTCCACCCAGGCTTTCTATGACTTTAAATTGAAAGCCACCAATGTTAAAATAATCAATAACGCTAAAGTCTTTGATTTTCTCTTTAGTTTCATTGTTAAAGGCTGTCCAATATTTTGGAAACCTACATTCAGTAAGTTCATGTACAAGAATTGTAAAGTAATGGTTCAATTCAACCAGAGGTGTTATAGCTCCAAATGCACGATTTTCGTTGTCTATAATTTCTTTAGAAGTTTCATGCATAAAAATTTCTGTACCGAATTCTTCTTCAAAATATCCACTTAATCCAGCATGATCTGCATCTGCATGAGATATGTATATTTTTTTTATCTGTGATGGGTCAATGTCATTTTCTTGAAGCATCCTCTTAACATCTTCATAATAAACTCCATAGGAACCATCAATCATTACAAAGGTATCATTTTCTTGAAAAATATAAATGTTTCCACCGGTTGGTAGCTTAAACGAATGTAGTAAAATATCTCCAAATGGAAGCGTGGGAAGTCGATTATATGAAAATTTTTCGCCTGTTTTTGTTCTTGATGAGATTGCAAATGCTAGTATATTGGCAAAAATTTGTCCTGCTTCAAGATTTCTTCCTGCTTCTTTATTGAAGTTAATCAATATGTCAGAGAGATACTTTGATGTATTTATGATTTTTTGTATTACTTCAACATCTTCTTTATTAAGTATTTTTCTAAGCTTTAAAAAGAACCTTTCTATTAGATTAAGCCCAATAATTCTATTGGTGTTTTCTTTATCTCCTCCAGAGTATTCAAGGCTGTAGTAGTAAGCAGCTTCGTTCATTTTCTGTAAAAGGCTATTAATCTGCTCTGTATTTTTTATATAGAAGGCTATATCGGCTTTGTTTTCTGAAAGCATTTGATTGTAAATCATGTAAACAACATTTGCTTCATGTTCTTTAAGTAAATTTGCAAAATGAGCAAGAGTTCCGGGTTTATTTTCAAGATATACAGAAATCTTAAGAATGTTATTAATATCTGTTATTTGTAGATGTTCCTCAAATAGTTCTTCAAATAGTTTTTCCTGTTGAAATTTTGTTCTGAGTGATTCAAAAGCCTGTATTTCAGAATGTTTCCCTTCAACAAGAACAAGATTTGGATGTTCTGAACGATTATAATAAAAATAAGTTATATTGACTTCGTTTTTTGCAAATAAATATGCGATTCTTGCAAGAAGACCGGGTTTGTCAGGTACATATATTTTTGTTTTACATAAAAATAAATCTGACTCTGGTGAATGCCATATTTGAAACATAATTCATATTCTATCACAGCAAGATTAAACTTTATCAATTTATATTGGGTTCTAAATACTCCTTAATAGCAAAATCTCGTATGAAATTAATGGGTATCAGGTCTTGTAGTTAGACTGGGTTGATAATCAAATATTTTTCATAAATAACGGTCCCAACGGGATTCGAACCCGTGTTTTAGCCTTGAGAGGGCTACGTCCTTGACCGGGCTAGACGATGGGACCTTCCGTCCACTGGGGAGAGAGGATTCGAACCCCTACAAGCAGATCCAGAGTCTGCCGTCCTGCCGTTAGACGACTCCCCAATTTCTTAATATTTTAAAGGTATATCATAAAAAATCTTATATTGTCAAATTTTATGAAGAGTTTTTTAATCCCTGAGTGTCAAAATGATACGAAAATATTACAATGCTCTTTTCTGTATCACAACACATTCTGGGCTGATTCTGATCTCCGGTTAAATATTGTATTTTCATAAGGCTTTTTCTTTTTATAGTTTGATAGTTTTAATTTATAATTAAAGTGGACCCCATTGTCAAGACAGAAAACAAGCTTTGTTAAGGTGTATTATTTATTCTAAATATGGAGCAGCTCAATCTTAATGATTATATAAAAATTGTATTTATTGGTTATAATATTAAGTTTTAATTTGCTACAGGTGACTCCAATAAAGCGGAGAACTTAGATATGGAAAATACTTTTAATGCTAAATATAATCGTTTTTTTTATTTTTTCTTTTATAGCGGTTGGGCTGCCATTTGGATTGCATCTCTTTTTAGATATACCAAAGCATTTCTATGGACAGGAGACATTTTATTATTCATCTCTCTTGTATGTTTAATAAAGTCAAATCGCTTAAATATCTTTTCTCTTTCAAAAATTCTTAGTATTTTATTGGGACTTTTTTTAATCTGTCTTTTATGGTTTGTCATTATCAGCCCTTACCCTTCAGCTTCGCTGGAAGCTTTTTTGTTAAATTATTTTTTTCATATTTCTTTATTTTTTCTTGTATTAATAATTATTTTAATTAGCAATTCCATATCTTTCATATTCTGGTTAATACCATGTATTGCAATTATAGCATCAATTGTATACGACTTTTCTTTTGTGTTTATAACTTGTAATTTAAACCTTACATGTGCATTAAAGTCAGGATTAGATTTGTTAAACTCACATAATTCAATATTTAAAGGTCTTGTTACCACATCACCTGTTTATGTGTTTGGTTTTTTTATATTTTTAGGTCTTTTTCTAAAATCAACCGGATATAAAAAGTTAATTTTTGGCATAACTTCATTATCAAGTCTACTTGCTATGCTATGGCTTGGGAGAAGAGCTGCACTTCTTGGATGTTTTGTAGCTTTTATAGTGTTACTCTTTTTGAGCAAAAAAAAATCTTTAAAAATCCTCTCTCTCGGAATTCTTTTTGTTATTTTTCTTATTATAGTAGGTGTGCTTATGTCACCTTATGGAAAAGATATTTTAATAAGGAGTGATAATGTTCAGCTTTTGCTTTCGGGAGAATATGAAAAATTTGATGAGGCAGGATCATTAGGTTTAAGACTTTATGTGTGGCCAAAATATTTTAAAAAAGCTTTAGAACACCCCTTTTCTGGAACAGGCATTGCAAGAAGAGTTCAAAAAAGAGTTCTATCAACAACTGAATTGGGAGCACCATTAGAGCATTCCCATAATCTATTTCTCAATTTATGGCTTCAGGCAGGATTACATACATCATTAGTTTTTTTAACTTTCTATTTGCTATCTTTTTATAAATGTTATAATTTATGGAAGTTTTCTGGAGAAGATTATTTTATAGGAGGGCTTTTACTTTTTTTAATAGGGTTTTTCATTATGTCTTTTTTTGAAGGCCTTGAAGAAGGAACACGTTTTACAACTTTCTGGATAGCAAATGGATTAGCGTGGGGATATGCACAAAAACGCTCTTAAGAAGGTAGCTCTATTTATTGATAATGCTGTTAACAGAAGGCACTATATACAATTAATTGCGTTAAAGAATGCTGGATTTGATGTTAAATTAATTATCTTTAAAGATACTAAAATTGATTATCTTATTTTTAAAGGATTGAAAGATATATATATATGTCTTAATTATACCCGACAAGAAGCATTTAAAAAGTTCTCTTTAAAATGCGCTTTGAATCTTTTAGAATTAATAAAGCAAGAAAACATTTCCATTATCCTGACTCAACGATGGAAAGTTTTAAGGTATTTAATTTTTTGTAAGTTTTTTAAAAAGAACCTGAAAATTATTCTTTATATTGTAGTGGCTGCAACCTTTCGAACTATTCGTAGACAAATACTGTTTAAGTTATTTAAAGCCAAAGTGAATAAAATTTTGGTGAACAGTGCTGATCTAAAAGAAGAATTGATCGCTCAAAAATTGACAATAGGAAAAGAGATTGATATATTGCATTCTGCGATTGATCCATCAGAATTTGACATACCCATTTCTCAGAAAGAAGCAAGAAAAAAAATGGGATTTACAGAAAATGATTTCATATTCGGGATGGTGGCGCGTTTTAGTAAAGCAAAAGATCAGCAAACTCTTATTTATGCTTTTAAAAATTTTTTAGATTCAGGCAATAAATCAAAACTTGTTCTTGTTGGAGATGGTCCTACAAAAAAAACATGTGAGGATCTGGCAAAAAAACTTGGCATAGACAAAGAAGTCATATTTACTGGCAGAATTGATCTAATGCAAATACCTGTTGTTCTCAGAGCTTTTGATGTTTTTGTGCACATTACATTACAGGAAGGAATGCCAATGGCTTTACATGAAGCAATGGCTGCCAGTCTTCCTGTTATCGCAACTGACGCAGAAGGTGTTCCTGAAATTTTTGATACTTCCCTGATAATTGGCTATCTTGTTCCTAAAAAAAATGTAGAAGAACTAACAAAAGCTCTTTTAAAAATTTATTCTCTCTCTCCTGAAGAAAGAAAAATCATGGGAGTAAATGCAAGGATGCGATTAAATGAAGCCTTTTCTCCAGAACAGTTAGCACAAAACACAGTAAAAATATTTAGAGAATTATTAAACGATTAAGGCCTTTATTTAAGATATTTATTATGGTTAAACCATCCTGAAATCACGAAAAGCTTTGTATATAATTTCTGGAACATTTTATTTTTCTCAGCTCTCTCTGCAATTATTTTAAAAAGTTTTTGTATATATTTACTGTCCCATAATTTACATTCTATAACTTCTTCTTTTACTTTAAAATCTATGCTCTTTAAAAATTTATATGCATTGAAACCATAGGAATACTTTCCCAGAGCATCTGAATCAATTCCTAATCTTTCTTTTAAAAGCCGACGCAGAGGAAGTTTATTTTTAAATCTTTTTCTATCAAAAAGACATTTTTCTGAAACCTT
>Ga0116180_1003845_pt1 | contig 11117 bp, 7 predicted proteins | sample AD_UKC073_MetaG_FD_89804 | JGI IMG/M metagenome (GOLD analysis project Ga0116180, IMG submission 89804) | Active sludge microbial communities of municipal wastewater-treating anaerobic digesters from USA - AD_UKC073_MetaG | ecosystem: Engineered > Bioreactor > Anaerobic > Digestate | place: USA... | reverse complement strand
GGGCACGAAGCGGGCTTAGTTCGTCATCTTTGGCCAGGCTTCGGAATGGCCGTCAGCACAACTACGGAATACATAATACATATTTGTTAGGATGGCCAGAATGGCCGTTTTTATGGGCCACTCACTCACTCACCTAAACAACTATGTGAAAAAGGGCTGATTAAAACCATCGTTATTGGAGAGCACCACGATGGGGGTATCACGCAGGGTGGGATCAAACAGCTTCTCGCAGCTCGCGTAAAAGTTATTGCAGTCCACCAGGGCGAAGTCCGTCATCTCAAGCACCGATCCGCTTGAACTTGCCTACCACGACCCCCCAGATCACCAGTTCCGCACCCTCCTGAAGCTCGATAGGGGGATAGGCCGGATTCTCAGCCACCAGCGCCACTCGACCACCGCGGCGATGGAGCCGCTTGACCAGCCGTTCACCGTTCAGGAAAGCCACAACGACGTGCCCATGCACGGGTGAGATGCTGCGATCCACCACCAGGATGTCCCCGTCGAAGATCTCCGCGCCCTGCATCGAGTCCCCCTGAACCGAAAAAAAGAAGGTCGATACCGGGTTGCGCACCAGGTACTCGTTGATGTCCAGGCGCCGATCTGCGTAGTCCTCGGCAGGGGAGGGGAAGCCCGCGGAGATGGGCGTAAGCCCCAGCGGCCAGGTCTGTTTGAGGGCATCCAGGAAGGGAAACCAGTGCTCCGGGAAGTCCTCGGGCGTTGGTAAGGCTGCGGTGATCATGGGAGTGCTTATGGCCAAAACACGGATACTATAAAAATATACACTATCTCGACCATTGTCTAACGTTAGCTACGCTCTGCTCATGTGCGCCAACTACCGTCCATCGTCCTGTGAAGCGCTGGCTGCGTTTCCGTTGCCATCGCCCGATTTCAGCTATGGCGAGGCTTATCCGGGCTCCATCGTTCCCGTCGTCACCAACTTCGCTCCCCGGATGTGGGTTCCTGCATGCTTCGGTCTGATTCCATCCTGGGCCAAGGATGCCAAGATCGCGCGAAGCACCTACAACGCTTGATCCGAGACGGCGGGAGAGAAGCTCTCTTTGCGTAGCGCCTAGAAACGTAGGAAGCTGCGCATCAGCCCCTCAGACGCCGTCTATGAGCCTTGCTACGAAACGGGGAGGGCGGTGCGCTGGCGGATAGAGCGGGGCGACGGCAAGCCCGTGGGGATCGCGGGCTAAGCGGGTATCTCGTGAAGTAGAGTGCTGCGGACGGTTCCTGCGAGCGCACGATGGCAGACTTCTTCTCCCGTGGCGCCTATCTTGAGCTGCAACTGAGAGGGATGCCCGCAACTAGCTCACTGAGCAAGCCGGTACACGGTTGGAGTGCATCTGGCGTCTTGTTTTCATTATCAACAGGCGAGAGCAGACGCCGCTGAAAACGCCCCAGCCCTCGGCAGACCTTGATCAAAAGCACTGTATGGTAAAAACGCGCAGCGACATCATGCGGGCCGTGCCCAGACAAGATACTGGGCCGGAGATGATCGTTAGACGGCTGTTGCATCAGCTCGGGTTGCGATTTCGCCTGCATCGGAAAGATCTGCCTGGCACACCCGATGTTGTTCTCCCCAAATATCGGACGGCGCTGTTCGTACATGGTTGCTTTTGGCATCGGCATCCAGAGTGCCGATTCAGTACCATCCCCAAAACGAACACGACATTCTGGGAAGCGAAGTTCGCGGCGAACGTTGAGAGGGATGCGCGTAAGACTCGGGAGCTAGAGACCTTGGGTTGGCATGTCCTCGTGGTCTGGAGTTGCGAGACACATGACTTGGACCGATTGGTGGCCAAGCTCAAGGGTGAATTCCGCGCTATCCATACCGATGTACGTGAAGCTTCAGGCTCTCACCAATCACCTCGCCCAGTCTGACTGGCACAGCGTTACCGATCATCCGTCCGATCGGCCTGAATTCGATTCGGCTGTCAGGAGGAGAAAAGCGGTAGTCTCTCGGAAATGATTGGAGAATCGCCGCTTCTCGCAAAGAAATGGCACGATTCTGCTCGGGATGGCCGAACCTACCGTTGCCGAACCCGTAGCACAACGTGGTCATGGTCGGGGCAGGTTCGTCCCACGCCATCCGGCCATACACGCTGGGGTAGGTGTTCCCACTCGACTTGCGATGGCATGCCGCACGGAGCTGTTCAGGCCACTCTCTCCAACTGCCTCCTGGTCTGGAGTGCCGGATTCGGGCCATGTTCGTTTCACTGAGCGATGCTGAGCGATGCAAAGGGTCGTTGGGGCAAACTTGGCCTGCCTCGATACGCGGGAGTCCGGCAATCGCTTCAGCGACGGTAACGGGCTTACCTTGGTGCGTCGGGGGAATCAACTCGATCAGGCCAAGACGTGACGCCAACAAAACATGCCTGCGCCGTTGCTGTGGCAGACCATAGTCGATACAAGCCACCGGATTCGCCCAAATCGCATATCCTGCGCTTTTCAACTCTTCGACGAAGTCGCGGTACACGTCATGTCGGGTGACGTCCGGCACGTTTTCCATCGTCACCAACTCGGGGCGGACCTCGGAGATCAGTCGGGCAAACTGATAAAGCAAGGGCCACTTGCGGTCGTCGCGGGTGTCACGGCCTTGGTTGTATGTCGAGAACGGCTGACATGGGGCACAGCCTGCCAGCAACTTGACTGCGTGATTGGAATACCACTGCGTCAGCTGACTACCGCTTACGCGAGCGACATCTGCAGCGACGAAAGAGGCGCCGATGTTGTACTCGAAAGCGTACCTGCAAGCCTCCTCAAGATCGTAGCCCGCACGCACCCGAACGCCCGCTCTCTTGAGCCCAGCGCTCAAACCTCCCGCCCCGCAGAAAAGATCTACCGCCTCAATCATCGTCACCTCTTTGTTCGCATTTTACCTGTCACTGCGCTCAAGATCGAGGAGGTTGCGAACTTTCGCCTGTGTTGTCTTTATGCAAATCTGATCAAGGTAGAATCGAGCTCGAACCCGAGAGAACGGCGGAGCACGATACAGCTCTTGAGAAACATGCCAATGTTTCTCCGTCCAAGCCGAGGCCAGCATGGCCTTGGAATGCTCTCAAGAAAGAACACATCAAACATGCAGACAACGGACAAATTTGCAACTTCGAAGGCTGCCTTCACACTAAGCTCGCCAGAACCAGGGCAACTGGTCGAAGTTCGCCGGCGGCAGTGGGTCGTAGCCGAAGTCGCTGCTTCCCAACTCTCTGGAGGCGTTCGTGTCGAGCATTGCGTGACGCTATCCTCCATCGACGAAGATGGCCTCGGCGAAGAGTTGGAGGTGATCTGGGAGATCGAGCCCGGTGCGCAAGTCATCGAACGTGCTGGTCTGCCCTTGATCACCGGCCAGGATGACTCCGACACGCTCGAAGCGTTTCTCGATGCAGTGCGCTGGGGGGCCGCCACCAATGCCGACCGAGGCTTCCTGCAGGCGCCATTCCGAAGCGGCGTCAGCATCGAGGACTTCCAGCTCGACCCACTGGTACGTGCCATCGACATGGCCCGCGTCAATCTGCTCATCGCCGACGATGTCGGCTTGGGCAAGACCATCGAGGCAGGTCTCGTCATCCAGGAGATGTTGCTGCGGCACCGTGCCCGCACCGTCCTGATCGTCTGTCCCGCATCGCTGCAAGAGAAGTGGCGCGTCGAGATGCTGGAAAAATTCGGCCTCGAATTCCGAGTCGTCGACACGGTCTACATCAAGCAGCTACGCCGAGAACGCGGCATCCATGTCAACCCGTGGACGTCGCATCCGCGCTTGATTGCCTCCATGGACTGGGTCAAGAGCGGCGAAGGACTGCGCGCCATGCGCGATGTCTTGCCCGCGCATACTAGCTATCCACGCAAATTCGACATGCTGGTCGTCGATGAAGCACACAACATCGCCCCCGCTGCCGGTGCGAACTACGCGCTGGAGAGTCAACGCACACGCTTCATCCGTTCCATCAGCCCGCACTTCCAGCATCGCCTATTTCTGACGGCCACCCCACACAACGGCTACACGGAATCCTTCACATCGCTGCTCGAATTGCTCGACGACCAGCGTTTCGCTCGGAACATCCTGCCGGATGAAAAGCAGTTGAGTCAGGTGATGATCCGTCGCCTCAAGAGCGATCTGGTCGATGCGGAAGGCAAGCCGCTCTATGCGCAGCGCAAGCTGCAAGCGTTGCTGGCTTCGTACTCCGCACAAGAGCGCGCCATTCACCAGAAGCTGAACGACTACTGCGCGAGCCGCGAGCAGGATGCCGAAAAGGTCGGCAATGCGTTCGGTACGTCGTTCGTCAACCAGCTGCTCAAGAAACGGCTCTTCTCCTCTCCCGCCGCGTTCGCATCCACGCTCGAGAAGCACGTTGCCAGTCTGGCCAATGGCAGCCAACGCAAAGACAAGGATGCGATGGCCGACCGCATTTTGCGCAAAGTCATCCTGCGGGTCGAAGAAGATTACGCCAACGATCAGGAAGTCGAAAACGCCCAGTCCGAGGCCGTCGAAGAAGCCTCACGTCGTGCGCAACCGGTGACGGCAGAACAGCAGAAATTGCTGAACGAGTTGCGGTCGTGGGCGCAGACGGCCAAGAATCAGGTCGATGCCAAAGCCCAAGCCGTCCTCGACTGGCTCACCACCAATCTCAAGACTGACGGTCTGTGGAATGATCGTCGGGTCATCTTGTTCACCGAATACCGCACTACGCACCAGTGGATGCATGAGATCTTGGCCAGCCACGGTTTCGGTGGTGATCGGCTGGCTATTCTCCATGGCGGCATGGCGCAGGACGAACGCGAAAAGGTCAAAGCGGCCTTCCAAACTTCGCCCAAGGATTCAGCGGTGCGCATCCTGCTGGCCACCGATGCCGCATCCGAAGGTATCGACTTACAGAACCACTGTAATTGCCTCATCCATCTGGAGATCCCTTACAACCCGAATGTGATGGAGCAGCGCAACGGTCGTATCGACCGGCACGGTCAGCGCCAGAAGGAAGTCTTGATCTGGCACCCCGTCGATGGCGGAGAACAAGGCAAAGCAACCATTGGCGGTTACGGCGACGACATCATCCGTGCGTTGCGCAAACTCGAATCCATGCGGGCGGACATGGGCAGCGTCAACCCAGTCATTGCGCCGCAGATGTCGGGGCTGATCGAAGGCTCGCTCAAAGACCTCGATACCCGTCTCGCCGAGGCCAAGATCGCCAAGGCAAGACGCTTCGTGCGCGCCGAGCGCGAACTGAAAGACCGCGTCGCCAAGCTGCACGAGCGGCTCCTGACCACGCAGCAGGATTTCCATCTCACGCCTGAACGCATCCTCATGGCGGTCAAGACGGGCCTCGCCTTGGAAGGCCGACCGCCGCTCGAACCCTTTGCCCTGGCAGACGCCCCGGCGGGTACCGTATTCAAGATGCCTGCGCTCTCGGGCTCGTGGGCTCGCTGCCTTGAGGGCTTGCGTCACCCTCATACCCTGCAAATCCGGCCCATCACATTCGATCACGCCGTCGCCACCGGGCGTGACGACGTGGTGCTGGTTCACCTCAACCACCGATTGGTGCAGATGTGCCTGCGCTTACTGCGCGCCGAAGTCTGGGCACAGGACGATGTGAGGAAATTGCATCGCGTCACCGTGCGATCCGTGCCAGACGCAGTGATCGACGGCCCTGCCGTGGTCGTCATCTCGCGTCTAGTAGTTACTGGCGGCAATCATCACCGCCTCCACGAAGAGCTGACGGTGGCTGGAGGTTATCTGGGCGACAAGTCCTTCCGTCGTGAGGATGGCGTCACCAAAGTCCAGCAATGGCTGGATCAGGCCAAGCCACTGACCGCAGTAGACTCTCTGTTCGATGCCATTCGTGTGCGTTTCGACCGCGCGCAGAGCGCTATCCTGCAGTCGGTCGATGCCCGATCGAAAGACCGGCTCAAGTTCCTGACCAACACCCTGCAATCCCGCAAGCAGCAGGAAGTGGCCGACATCAGCGCCGTGCTCAATGAGCTTGAAAGAGCCATTCAAGCCGAACTGAAAAAAGATCAGCAACCGGCACAGCTATCCCTGTTCTCGGAAGACGAGCGAACACAGCTCAGGCGCGACACCGCCGCACTGGAAGCACGTCTTGCCCGCATTCCAGCCGAGCGCCAGCAAGAGGCCGAGGCCATCGAAACCCGTTACGCCAAACTCAATGACCGGACCTTCCCGGTCGCTGTGATCTTTCTGGTGCCTGAATCGGCAGCTCAAGGAGGTGCCGCATGAGTACGATCAGCGTGCGTGATGATTGGCTGTCGCTGATCGAGATCTCCGGCCCTTTCCTCGCCGTTCCCGTTCTGAAGGAAGCTTTTCCACAAGGTCTGGAAGAGCTTGATGCCACCAAGCGCAAACGTCTGCGCCAAGCTTACGAGGAATGGCGCGAAGCACTGGAGCAGGAAGATGCGGAGTTCATCGAGCTGCACGTGGCCTGGATCGACGAAGTGCTGTCGCGTGGCCTTGAGCTTGATGAAGGCGGCAAAGGCGACGTTCTCAAGCGCGCCGACTGGTGCGCCGCTAATCTGCAGGCCAACTTGCCAGAACATGGTGTGACGCTGTCGCCTGTACTTGCCGTGGTCGATGAGCAACGCGCCAACAAACCGCTGCTGCTGATCCAGACCTATGCGCAGGATGTCGACCTCGATGCCACCCTGAAGCAAGACGGCTGGGCCGCGACACCCGCCGATCGCATGGTGCAATTGTGCCGCTCACTCGGTTGCCGCCTGGGGCTGGTGACCAACGGCGAGCGCTGGATGCTGGTAGATGCTCCGGTCGGTGGCGTCAGCACCTTTGCCAGTTGGTATGCCCGCATCTGGAGCCAAGAGCCCATCACCCTGCAGGCCTTCGTGCACCTGCTCGGCATTCGTCGTTTCTTCGTCGATGAATCCGAACAACTGCCTGCACTGTTCGATCGCTCCCTGAAGTTCCAGGATGAAGTCACCGACGCCCTCGGCGAGCAAGTACGCCGCGCCGTCGAAGTATTGATTCAGACACTCGACAAAGCCGACCAGGATCGCAATCGAGAGCTCCTGCACGACGTCAAGGAACCCGAGCTTTATGAGGCCGCGCTGACGGTGATGATGCGCTTGGTGTTCCTGCTCTCCGCCGAGGAGCGCGGCCTGCTGCTGATGGGCGATGAGCGCTACGAGGCCAACTACGCGCTCTCCACCTTGCGCATGCAGTTGCGCAAGGAATCCGAGGAAATCCTCGAACGCCGCTGGGACGCATGGTCGCGCTTGCTGGCGATCTTCCGCGCGGTGTTCGGCGGCATCGAACACGAGAATCTGCGTCTCCCAGCGCTGGGCGGATCACTGTTCGATCCGGATCGTTTCCCTTTCCTCGAAGGTCGTGCCAAGGGCTCGAGTTGGCGTACTGATGCGGCCACACCGCTGCCCATCGACAACCGCACCGTTCTGTTGTTGCTGGAAGCTATCCAGCAATTCCAGGGCCGCACGCTGTCCTACCGCGCGTTGGATGTCGAACAGATCGGCTACGTGTACGAGGGTTTGCTCGAACGCACCGTCAAGCGCACCGATGAAGTCACGCTGGAACTGGATGCTACCAAGAGCGCCAAGACGCCATGGGTCAAACTGGCCGAGCTGGATTCGGCCCGCTTGGATGGTGCCGCGCGACTCGCCGAGTTGCTGCAAGAACGCTCCGGCAGCTCTGCCAGCCGGGTGCGAAATGATCTGGTCAACGCCGTCGACGACACCCTGGCCGACCGCCTGCTGACTGCTTGCCAAGGCGACACCAAGCTCCGCGATCGCGTCAAACCCTATGCCCATCTGCTGCGCACCGACCCATGGGGCTATCCGCTGGTGTATCCCGCTGGTGCCTTCATCGTCACCACCGGCTCCGACCGGCGCGAAACCGGCACCCACTACACCCCGAAATCACTGACCGAAGCGATCGTCGCCGAGACTCTCACGCCAGTGGCCTATGTCGGCCCTGCAGAGGGAACGCCGCGCGATCGATGGGCACTGAAATCCCCCACCGAACTGCTCGACCTCAAGATCTGCGACCCCGCAATGGGCTCGGGCGCATTCTTGGTGCAGGTCTGCCGCTGGTTATCGGATCGCCTCGTCGAGGCTTGGTCTCAGGTCGAGGCCTCGGGCCAAACCGTGAGTGTGGATGGTGAAGTCCTGGACGCAGGAGCGGCCAAGGAACCTCTGCCGCGCGACAGCGAAGCACGCACAGTGATCGCGCGCCGCCTCATCGCCGAGCGTTGTCTGTACGGCGTCGACTTGAATCCACTGGCCGTCGAGCTGGCCAAACTGTCGATTTGGTTGGTGACGCTGGCCAAGGGTCGTCCCTTTGGCTTCCTTGATCACAACCTTCGCTGCGGTAATAGCCTGCTGGGCATTCATCGGCTAGATCAGCTAACCCAGCTTGCGACGAACCCCACCAGTCAAGGGCAGCTACGTCTGTTTGGCCAGAACATTGAGCGGGCTGTGCGCGAGGCCATCGAACTGCGGCAGCAGTTACGCGAGATGCCCATCCGCGATATCCGGGATGTGGAAGCCATGGCACATCTCGATGCGAATGCTCGCCGCAGACTCGAAGTGCCGGAAAACATCGCTGATGCGTTTATCGGTGATGTATTCGCAGCAGGACTCAATACTTCTGCCATAGAAACTGGACTTGCATCGCTTGCAATTTTGGCAGGCCAAGCTGTTGATGGCAGCCCGGGTTCCCTTGATGCCATTCGCAGACGATCCCTCCTCACGCTCTCGACCGATCTGCCCGCAGACAAACCAGCCCGTCAGCCTTTCCATTGGCCACTGGAGTTCCCCGAGGTGTTCGCTCGCGTGCGCGGCGGCTTCGACGGTATGGTCGGCAATCCACCATTTCTGGGCGGGCAGCGCATCACCGGAGTAGCGGGCACGGCCTTCCGTGATTGGCTGGTAGCTCATATCGCTGAGGGGCGGCGTGGTTCTGCTGATCTGGTCGCCTATTTTTTCCTGCGTTCATGGGCTCTTTTGCGCGATGGCGGTGGTTTCGGGCTGCTCGCAGTCAATACCATCGCGGAGGGAGATACACGTCAAGTTGGGTTGGAGGCCATGTTGGGCGCAGGTGCCGTCATCCACGCGGCCTACCCGAATGAACCGTGGCCCGGTAAGGCAGCAGTCATCACCAGTCGCGTCCATGTCCACAAGGGCGAATGGTCTGGCGAACGCTCGCTGCTCGGGCGACCGGCCCCCTTCATATCGGCATTCCTGTCTGATCGTGAGGAGTGGAGTCCAGAACGTCTGAAGGCGAACGAAGGGTTGGCGTATCAAGGGTCAATCGTGCTGGGCATGGGCTTCGTGCTTCTGCCCGATCAGGCGAGCATGATGCTAGAAGCCGATCCGAAGAGCGCAGAAGTGATTTTCCCCTACATTAACGGCGATGACCTCAATTCAGACCCAGAACAGAAGCCAAGCCGCTGGGTCATCAACTTCTGGGATTGGCCGGAAACGAAGGCGAAGACATACACACTACCTTACAAGTGGTTGGAAGATAACGTGAAGGCCGAGCGCCTTGCTAACAAGGACAAGGGCGCACGAGAGAAGTGGTGGCTGTTTCTTCGAGCACGATCTGAGCTTTACCACGCCATCGGACGTGGACGCCATTTCGTAAGGCACCCGGACGGCTGGTCGCCCAACCGGAGCCAGCCAGCGCGAGTGCTGGCAATAACGCGCGTTAGCAAGACGCTGGCGTTCTCGTTCGTCGACTCCAACATCGTGTTCTCTGATGCGACTGTCGCTTTCTCGCTCGGTCGAGGGCGGGACTTCGCGCTTTTGCAATCCAACGTCCATGCCGTCTTCGCATGGCAGCACGCATCTCGCCTCAAGAGCGATTTGCGATACAGCCAGACGGATGCACTCGAACCGTTTGCTTTCCCTGAAGGTTTCAGCGGAGGATCAAACGACTCTCTTGATGGCTTGGGAGAACGGTTGCACGAGGCACGCATCGAAGTCATGCGAACCGATCGCATCGGCCTGACCAAACTCTACAACCGCTTCCATACCGACACTGAACACGATCCTCGAATCAAGAATCTGCGCGAATTGCAGCGAGAAATGGATGCTGCTGTCGCATCCGCATACGGCTGGGAAGATCTTGACCTCGGACACGGTTTCCAAGAAGTCCCGTACCTGCCGGAAAACGATCGCATCCGCTTCACCATCTCTGAGACTGCGCGCGTCGACGTGCTGCGACGGCTATCTGAGCTGAATCGCCAGCGCTATCAGCAAGAGGTTGCCGCTGGCTTACACGAAAACTTGGCACGCAGTAGTGCCCCCAAGGCCGTTAAACGTCAAGCGGCTCCGGCACATGTGACGTCTTCGTACCATCAAGCAGGACTTGATTTCGGAATTTCAACGGTTCACCTGGAGAAATCAGCATCCACGCCGACCAAAGGCAATCAATGGGGTGAGAAGTCATCTGACCAGATTTTGGCGTGGCTCGAAGCACATACAGGATGGTTTGCCAAGCAGGCCATTTTGGTTGGATGCGGAGCTGCAGCAGATGACTGGAATGCTGCGATTACGGAATTGCTGAGCGATGAATTCATTGAAACTCACGCCGACGGCAGCCGCTGGCGGGCCAAGCCATGAGCACAGCGAAACAGCAACTCAAAAATCTATCGCCGTCGAAGATAGATGCCTCACCAGAAATTCAGGGTTGGCTGTCCCAATTCCCTGAAGTTCAGAGAACCACGGCCAAGTTGCTGTTGAGCCACCTGCAATTCGTTTCACGCGATGTCTATTCAGCATGGTTGCAGCGAGTCGTTTCTGGGTTGCCGATTGGGAAGACTTACGCGCTTTACTCAGTTCGGAAACTGGACGATGGATCGCCACTATGGAATGACGAGGGCGATATTGTTGCCCGTCCGGGTGACTCACTGGGTAGTGAGGACTTGGTTTACTCATTGGTCGCCAATCTGGCGAGAGCCAATCCTCAGACTCTGCTCGACCACTCTGCGCTCACCGAACTTCGAGACAAGAAGATTCATGATTACCTGCTGATCGATGATTCGATCGGTAGCGGTGACCGTGTTTCGGGCTTCATCAATGCGATGCTCAGCCACCCAACGTTCCTGAGTTGGTGGAGTTTCGGACTCGTCAGAATC
>Ga0116180_1003843_pt1 | contig 11122 bp, 7 predicted proteins | sample AD_UKC073_MetaG_FD_89804 | JGI IMG/M metagenome (GOLD analysis project Ga0116180, IMG submission 89804) | Active sludge microbial communities of municipal wastewater-treating anaerobic digesters from USA - AD_UKC073_MetaG | ecosystem: Engineered > Bioreactor > Anaerobic > Digestate | place: USA... | reverse complement strand
TTCTTTAGCAGCATGGCCTTTGGCGTACAGGTCGTATACCGAGCGTTCCGAGGGTGATAGTTTTCCGGTGTTTTGAACGAATTCATCCAGAAGGGAAAAGGAAAGGTTCTTTTCCCGGGCACCTTTGTACAATTCCTGGTTGCGGGTGGCCAGGTAGCTGATCAGGTTATCTATTTCCGGTATTTTAGTCAAGGGAGCTCCCTTAAGATCATCTGACTGGATAATGGCTAATCCTTGGGAAATAGGTTTTAAAAACCAGTGGCTCATAAATAATGAAGCGCCTATCCCTAAGAGCACCAGAAAAGCCAGCAGGGAAATCAGCAAAACATTTAACCTGGTCACCGAAGTAACCAAGTCCTGCTCCGGAATCAAAACAGCGGCTATCCATTTTTCCCCAGCAAAAGCTGAGCCTTCCGGATATAAGCGTACCGGGGTATGCAGCCCCCAAAACGAATTATTGCCTTCCCGGTAAATGTGAAAAGAGCGCTCGTTCTTGGTGATGAGCAAAGGGGAGTTATTGCGAACGATATTTCTGACCGAGTAGCCCCCTGATACCAGGGATTGGCTTAAGTCCAGAGTGGAGCCGGATTGAGGAGCCAGCACGCAGAATAGACGATTAAAAAAGGTTTGATGGGGCATGTAGGACAGCTTAAAGAACATCCCGCTTACCTCCACGCCGCAAACTCCAAAAACATTACCCTGGGAATCAATTAAGGGAACTGAACATAACATCACTTCCCCGCTGGTTTCGGGTAGGGTAAGGGCCGGAGTCCAATAATACAGCCGGGATAAGGGCAGTTCCTGGTTAAGACGGGCCGCTTCCATAGGGCGATGATAATAAGGAGCCTGATGTATATCGAATTCCATTTGCCATTGGGTATCCAGTGACAGTAAATTAGAGCGGCCAATACTGGGAAAGCCACGAAATACTATGATATTAGGAGCTGAAGAGCTTATAATATTGGGCTCCATGTTTTTTAAGTACAACCCCGCCTTAGAGTATTGGGCATTATAGAGCTGGGGATTAACTGTAGCATCGAGGATAAAGAAAATACCACTGCTCTTAGATTTTTGCAGAGACAAATAGGCCAGATCAAATTGGGCAGCTATTACTTCCTCAAGTTTATCGGGGTGCTCCTGCAGGTGGGCTACAGGGATCCCCAGTTGCTGGGAGGTTTTTTCGATACTCTGGGATAACTGCTTGGCAAACTCAATAGCCTGCACGGAAAGCTCCCCGTACTGGCGAGAGATTTCCGCTGTTGTATGATTGAGTTCATTTTCCACCAGTCTCTCACTTTCCGATATACCGGCGGTAAAAATGCCTGTAATTATGAGGATGGCTATTACTCCTAACATGATAGTTATCACTAACACCATTAGGAGCAAAAAAAGTCTAATCCCCATAGGTAAACCGGCTTCAGCCGATGATGCAAACCGCTCTATTAAATAGCTTTTCGAAAGTTCTTTCATATTCAATGGGAATGTCCCTCACTGGTCGGCCTATTAGTTCCCGGCCCATCTTTCTACAAAGTCCTGGTAGGCATCAATAGCCATTTCTTCATAAGCAGACACTGAGTCGCCGCTGGCCATAGAGTTGAGATAGGACTGGCGGGAACTGCTGGCTGTCTCACGAAGCTGGCTTTCATATTGATCCTGGAGCTGGTCAATTCCTTCAAATAGCGGTGGTATGAAAAACTCGTATTCCCTTTGCATCAGCTGGCAGGTTTGCAGCAGCTTTTTCATATTGTTATCAGCAGCTTGTTCAATCTCCTGGGACATAATTTCACCATATGCTTCTTTCGTGACGGGCAGATAGCCGGTAGATGAAACAAAGCGCAGGTTATTTTCCGGGCTGGTAAACCATTTTAAGAAAACGGCAGCATCATAGGCCTTTTCCGGAGAAGTATTAATAACGCTCATACCGGCGCCCCTTTGTATGGCTATTTTTTTGCCTCCCTCAAAAACCGGATAGGGCAGTATAGCCAGTTCAGCAGGCTCTGAAGTATTGTCCGCATAAGTTACCCTGGGAGAGAAAAAGGATACCCCCGCTGTGGAACCAATGGAGCACACAATATCACCGGTTTTTGCAAGATCGGTGGCATAACCGTCAAATATAGCTACATGACCTAATATGGCAGGCTTATAGTAATAATCCCACACTTTTTGAAATTCGGGAGCAGCAATATTGAGCCGGTCATCTTTGATAAAATCGGCTCCTAATTGCTGACTGCCGATGAGCGAGTAATTTAATAGCGAATCAGGCATGAAAAAGGTTTTGCCGTCATGAGCAACCTCCGGTGTTAGTTGATCGGTCCATTCATAATACAATTCCGCGGTTCTGGCGATTCCCTCAAAGCTATGCAGGTCTTCTAAACGAACCCCCGTGTCGCTGGCAAAACGGTTAAATATGGTAGTGTTTACAAATAGAACTTCTGTCGATTTAGCAGTGGGGAAAACATAGAGATGGTCTCCTTCTATACGGCCCTCCCTTATAAATTCTGTAATGTAGGCGTCTAGTTCCTGGGGTGTAAAATAGTCGTTTAAGTCAACTAGCAATCCTTTCTCAGCTAATAGAAGAGCGGTTTTGGGATAAGCCGTAGTTATATCAGGCAGTTCAGGTGCCCCTGGGTCGCCATAAGCTGCCATGGTCAACTTTTCATGGAGAGTAGCGCTTCCGGATATAGAAGTAACATTGATCATAATCCCGTGTTCGGCTCCGGTGGTTTCATTAAATTCATCAATCATGGCATCCATAGTATCCTTGAGCTGACCGCCATAGTTATGCCAAAGGTTAAGGGTAACTGGATGAGAGGGACCTACTTTTGTAGATTCACCACATCCTAACCAAATAGGTATGGTTATAACCATTAATATTACCAAGAGGAACAAATGTTTTCTCATATCCCCCTACCTCTCGTTTTCCGCGACTAATTCATCAGATTATGCTCTTTATTATTTGACCAAAAAGAGGAAAAACCTTCTTTATCGGTAAATGTAAAAATTCTGACAAAACAGCCTTCACTCCCAAGGTGATTTTATTGACTGAAAGAGGATAATCACCCTGGGGGTGATACACGGTTATCCGCCATTCATATATATTCAGGACTATCAGAGCTGCTAAATAAAAAAATCAGGAGGTGTTTTTGTGTCGGATCTTAACATGGGAACAAGCTATACCCCAGAAGATATTGAAAGCAGTAAGGTTATGGCAGGGCTAGCCTATATTCTCTTTTTCCTGCCCCTGGTGGTATGTCCCGATTCTCCATATGGGAGATACCATGCTAATCAAGGACTCTTGCTGCTCTTATTGGGAGTAGGCGGAAGTATTATTCTCGGCATCATCCCCATAATTGGCTGGTTACTGTTGCCTATTTTTGCCTTAGTAGTTTTCGTATTTGCGATTATGGGACTGATTAACGGATTTACTGGCAAAGCCAAACCACTGCCCCTTATCGGCAAATATCAACTAATAAAATAATTGCTGTAGAGCTAGAGGACTACGGACGTGTCATTGGCCGTTCCGGTACTCCCCCCTCCGGGGACGCCTGATGTGTTCAAACCCTGCGGGTTATTAACACTATTAAGGTTGCTGATGTTCGCTAACGCTCACTATTAATGTTGCGAGCCGAAGGCGTGGCAATCTCCGTGATTATCTACGGTTTGAGTCTATAGATTGCCACACCCCCTGCGGGGGCTCGCAATTACAGGCTTTAGTTTTTCATTCGTCATGGCCTATTCTTCAGGTAAATTGGTGTAATCATGTCCGATTAAAAGGGAAGAGGGATGATAATGAGTAAAAAAGTTATAGCTTTCTTACTAGTTGTTATCATGATAGCGGCTGTAGGAGGCTGTGGAATTAGGGAAAAGGTAAATGAGGAAATTACTGAAAAAGTAACCGAAGGGGTTATAAACAAAGCCCTGGATGGCGAGGGTACTATTGACATCGAGGGCGGTAAAGTAAGCATCAAAGGTGAAGATGGGGAAGAGTTCAGTTTTGGTGATACCGAATGGCCTGATGATGGTGCTGCCACGTTCATACCCAAATTCACTAAAGGCAAAATAACATCGGTCATAAACTCCAATACGGTTTGCGGAATCATTATTGAGGAAGTTGAGAAATCAGATTTTGAACAGTATGTGGAGAAAGTAAAGGATGAGGGCTTTACCGATGAACCGTTTGAGTATTCCAGTGATACGGTCTCATCATATGCTGCCCGAAAAGGTGAAAAAACCACCGTCTCTATACAATACGATTTAGAAAACGGAATGCTTAGTATCGGCGTAGAAATCAGCGAATAAGGTTTACTCCAATCACTGCGGGAGAAGGATGCCCAAGCCTCCTTCTCCCGAAGCGTAATGATGCTCGATTTCATACAGTGCCAATAGTAGAGGCAAAATACGGCAGAGAGCACAGGCAAACTGCTCTCTTTAGGAAAAGCGGGGGATAAAAATGATTCCACACAGGAAGTTCGCTTTGTTGCTGCTGGTGTTAGCCTTCCTGTTGATGGGGGTTGCTCCAGTTCAGGCGCAAGGTTACCAGGGAGCCAGTCAGTGGGCGGTGCCAGAACTTGATAAGGCACTGGAATATGGGCTGATTACTGACCGGATACGCCAGCAAATGAATGCCCCCATAACCCGGGAAGAATTTGCCGAGATCGCGGTAAAGCTTTATGAAAAAGGAACCGGAGATGTTGTTGAAGTAAGCAATAGGGGAATATTTACTGATACCAGTAATCCGGAAATAATAAAAGCCTATGAGCTAGGTATTGTAAGCGGGACTGATGAGGTAAGGCGCCTTTTCTCTCCTCATAACTTAATTACCAGAGAACAGGTAGCCGCCATGATGTATAGAACCATTCAGGCTATGGGCGCTCTGAAAGATGGGGCTGCTTTTGCTATTTTTATGGATTCCGATGAGATTTCCCCTTATGCCCAGGAAGCTGTGCATTACATGGGGGGATGGGAACTAATCAAGGGATCAGACTATCGCTTTCATCCAAAGGGGACTTGTACCCGGGAGATGGCAGTTTTGATTGCGGTCCGGGTTTACGAGAGTGCTGAGACTTTCGAGCCGCTGCCTATGGATGGCAATGACTACAGCTATGATGATGATAGAGATGACTACAGCTATGATGATGATAGAGATGACTACAGCTATTACGGTGATGGATATGGATATAGCTTTGATGAGGGTAATAACGATTACGATTCGGGAGATGTTCCGGGTTACCAGATGCCAACCTCAGAGCTGCCTGGTAATATGAGTGCAATAATCCCGCTTTTGCCCGATGCCCAGATAGGCTATGTAGATGAATGGGATGGGGGAGACGGCACCGTAATGTATGCAACCTCCTACAGTATTAGCGACGCTTGGAAATTTTATCGTGATCCAAACTTATATAGCGAATGCAAATTGGTAGAGGAAGGCGAAGTAGGAGGAGTGCCTACGATATCAGTACAGACAGCTGGTTTACACTATCTTATCAGTATTAGTGAGAATACCGGTGAAGGACCACCCACCGCGATTCAGATAATGGTTTTTTGGCATGCATATGTGGAAGGAGTATCAATGTTCCCTGGGCGTTGATAGGATTTTCCGGAAAGTACAAAAAGGGGGAACGTCCCCCCTTTTTTGCGGTACTGCTAAACTGTCTCCACCCGACAGGGTACATAACGGTGCAGCGGAGTAGCCGTGAACGGATCCCGGTGGGTATTTTTGGTTAACTTGTTCACATTAATTCCGTAGATATTTCCCTGATAATCCAAGCCAAAACCATGGGGGATCATAACTGTACCAGGACGTACCTGTGTGGTGATTTCCACTTCGATTTCCGCGCTGCCAGCTTCGGTAGTGACACGAGCCAGCTGCCCGTCTTTTAGTCCCAGTTTCTCACCGTCCCGGGGATGCAAAGCCAGGGTGCAGGCTCTTTTGCCTTCATTCCAGTCGGGATTACGCATCAGGGTATTGGCATTCATGCTGGTGTGACGACCGGCCATTAAAATAAGGGGATATTTTTCCCGGCTTTTAAGAGCCTGGGCTTCCCGTTCGGGGGTAACATCGGCCAGCCATTCAATCATTTCCGGAATATATACATTAACCCGGCCATCTTCGGTCTTTAGCTGGGCAAAATTGTTCTCCGGATCAATTTTTCCTATCCAAATTCCTTCGGGATGGTCCAAAATAGCTTGGAATATTTCCTCGCCCATCATCGGCCCTTTCTTAAACCCTGCTCGCACTGCGTTTTCCCGGGAGGCCTTGGGAAGGTTTTGCAGCAATCCCCATAAAGCAGCCAGATTAGTAGAACCCAATGCCGGACCCAGGGTTTTACCCAAAATAAAAGGCGTTATACCAATATGCTCGGGATGGGCTTGCAGGTACTTCATCAACTCCAGGCCATATTCTAGGCGGTTGCCAGCCTTTTCGTACAGTTCCTGGGGAAGCTCGGGAATGAGTCCCAGGGCATCAGCAATACGCAGGTGAATTTCCGATATTTCCAGGGGCTCACCCTCAGGCTCTACCACTGGCCGGCGCATTTGAAAATACACCCCTGGCACCGTCCAGTAGAAGAAGGTACTGTCCCAGGACTCATAAGTGGAACGGGAGGGTAATACATAATGGGAAAGCTGGGCAGTTTCGGTCATGCTGATTTCACAGGTCACCAGTAGATCCAGCTGCTGGAAAGCTTCCTCATAGGCACTGGTATCGGCATAAGAGCGTAAGGGGTTAGATTGGGTACATATTACCGCCCGGGTCCGTTCCGGGTGATCGGACATAATTTCTTCGGGCAGGACATTGGGAGGAGCATAACCCATAATGATGGGGAAGCCAGTAGTAACTGTTTTCCAGTTGTTGGGTTTGCGCTCGTCGCTATGGGCTCCCAAAGGCATGAAATATCCGGGTATCATATTGGTGCCCGGTAATCCAATCTGACCGCACAGAGCCAGAAGTACCATTACCAGGCAGGAAACTAGGGTGGAGTGGCGGTTCATCAAGACTCCCAAGTCAGTGTGCAGGCCAACCTTACGGGTAGCCATCAGGCGGGCGAATTCGCTCACCTGTTCATACTCCAATTCACAGACCTTTAAGGCAGCGGTTATATCAAAATCTTTCAGATAAGGCCAAATCTCTGGAAAACCAGTTACGTGCTGGTCTATGTAGTCTTGATTATACCAGCCTTCCTGTATTATTATAGCTATCACCGCTCTTAACAAGAGGGCATCTGTCCCGGGCCGCAGAGCCAAATGCAGGTCGGCGATCTGAGCTGTTTCCGATTTACGGGGATCAATGACTGCCAAAATTTTGTTCGGGTTTTTGGAAAACTCCCGCAGGACCAGGGGAGCACGGGGCATTTGATGACTTTCCATACCGTTCCAGCCGATAGCCACTAACATGTCGGCATTTTCCTCATCAGGAACAGTTCCCAGGTACTGGCGTCCCAGGGCTCTTCCCTGAACCCAAAAGTGTCCCGTCAGTTCCTGGCCTAGAGCACTGTAATGATAACGGGAACCCAGACCCCGCAGCAGGCGCACGCCAAAAGCAGCCTCGAAGTGGCAGGATTGTCCTCCTCCGCCCATATAGGCGATAGAACGAGGGCCGTACTTATCTTTTATTTCCTGCAAACGAGCAGCGATCTCAGCGATAGCCTGTTCCCAGCTTATGCGCACAAATTCACCGTTCACTTTTTTCAGGGGGTACTTCAACCTCTGCTCATGATGCTGGAAGTAGGCGATGTTCCTACCTTTGCGACAGATATATCCCTGGCTACGGGGGTTGCTTTTGTCTCCCCGTACTTTGACAATGCGATTGTTTTCAATTAACAACTCCAAACCACAGTTCTGATTGCACAATGCACATCCGGATTTTTTCCATTCGCTCATGGTTATTCCCCCAAGCTATTTTTATTTGTTTACACAATAACATGTATTATAATAATATTACAATAACAAAATAATATTATAATAAGTAAAATGCCTGTGGTAAGATGCAGAAGTAGTCTAGTAAAGGAGTTAGAGTATGGATTTCAATGATTTTTACTGTTTTCGTTTAGGAGCAATATCTCGTAAAATGACCCGCTATTACAATAATAAACTGGCACCCTATGGTATAACTATTGTACAATCCTGGGTTCTATTGTTTTTATCCGCCCAGGACGGCAGCAGTCTAAAGGACATTGCTGGGGCTATTCAACTGGACAGCCCCGTGGTAACCGGATTGGTGGACCGCCTGGAAAAAGAAGGGTTGGTAGTTAGAAAGGAAGACCCTGAGGATCGCCGAAGCTTAAAGATAAGTCTTACCCCTCGAGGCAGGGAGGTGGTCGAGGAAGTTGTTCCCGCCGTGGTGGAATATAATCAACGCATTAGAAGTATTATTCCGGAAAACGATGCCCATGCCTTTGAAAGGGCTTTAGAAGCTTTGGAACGAGAGTTATAAAGAGGCGGGTTAGGTATTTTTTGGTGATTCTCCCTTCTCTGGTTGTACCTGGATATGGTATGTTGATTATACCTATGAATAGGCGGATACAGTGAGGACGATCAAAAGAGTTAAGGGGGAATTATTACTATGGAAAGTGTTAGGAAAAGCCCACTTGAAACCATTGCCAGCCTGGCGCAAACTCAGATCATGTCTCTTGGTTCAGAACTAGAGTATCAGGCTGAAGCTCTGCAAAATCATCCCGCCATAGTTTTTGAGGACCGCATCATTACCTTCGGTGAGTTGAATAGCCTGGCTAACCGCTATGCCAATTACTTTGGCTCCCTTGGTTTGAAAAAGGGAGACGTTGTGGCGCTCCTAATGGAGAACCGGCCGGAGTTTCTCATAGCGGCTTCTGGACTCAGTAAGTTGGGAGTAATCGTATCTCTTATCAATAATGGGGTGCGCAAAGAGGTGCTAGCCCATGCCCTGAATATCTGTGATGCTAAAATGCTAATCGTGGGGCATGAACTGTTGGAGCCTTTCCTTGAGATAAGGGATCAAGTGCGCTTGTTGGAGCCTGGCTATGTGTTTGCCGAAAATGAGGGACAGAGTATAGATATGCCTGAGGACATCAAAGACCTGGCGCCATTGCTGGCGGCAGCCTCGGACCAGAATCCATCTACCACCGGGACGGTTACCAGCGATGATGTAATTGTCTATATTTACACTTCGGGAACCACCGGTTTTCCCAAAGCTTGTGCAGTGACCCAGAAACGCTGGTTAATTCTCGGGAATTTGTTTAAGATTTTTGGGGAGATGACTCCGGAAACGGTACAGTATATGGTCCTGCCCCTTTATCACAACAGCGGGTTCGATATTGGCTACTCCGCCACTATTATATCCGGTGCCACCATGGTCCTGCGGCGCAAGTTTTCAGCCCGCAACTTCTGGAAGGATGTGCGTAAACACAATGTTAGCTTCTTTATTTATGTGGGCGAGCTGTGTCGCTACATTTACAACCAGCCGCCCCAGCCAGATGATGCTGATAATCCGTTAAGATTTGTGGTGGGCAATGGTATGCGCGGAGATCTCATGGAGCCTTTCCGCAAGCGGTTCGGCATCGAGGTTCTCAAAGAAATCTACGGTGCTACCGAAGGGGTAGGGTCCTTCTTAAATCTGGAGGAGATTCCCGGCATGTGCGGCAACCTAAATATGCTGGGCAGAAGGCAGGGCGAGATAATTAAATGTGATCCCAACACCGGCGAGATAATACGAGATGAAAATGGTTATGCTATAAAGTGTGAAGTGGGCGAGACCGGGCTTCTGATCTGTGAGATAAATGAACTGAATGTTTTCGCCGGGTATGTTAATAATCCCCAGGCAACTGAGGAAAAGATCATGCGCAATGTGTTAAAGGAAGGAGACTGCTACTTTAACAGTGGAGACCTGGTATGTCTGGCGGAGAATGATTATTTCTCCTTCGTAGACCGGTTGGGGGATACTTTCCGTTGGAAGAGCGAAAATATATCCACCACTCAGGTATCGAATGTGGTCAATAGGTACGGGCAAATGGAGGATGTTAACGTTTATGGCGTACAGGTACCCGGGATGGAAGGACGCTGCGGCATGGCTGCTATTAAGTTGCTGGATGGGGAGGTTATCGACTGGGCTAAGCTGGGAGCGTATGTGTGTGAACAACTGCCGCCCTATGCTCGACCCTATTTTATCCGCCTGCGTGATACCATAGACGCCACCAACAGCTTCAAGCAGGTAAAGACCCAGTTACAGAAAGAAGGCTTCGATCCGTCGGTTATCAAAGACCCGCTCTATTTCCTACACCCAGAGAAGAACGTGTATGTAGAGCTTACCTCTGAGTTGTATGAACAGATTATAAATCATACCATTAAGTTCTAATATATAGCAGAATAGCAGAGATTAAAACGCCCTTCCCTGGCACCAGGGGAGGGCGTTATTGTTATTAACCCGGATGATAATCCGTGAGAACTGAATTTTTTCCGGTTCCGGTGAGGTACCCAGTACGCTTAGCTATAGCTGTTTTGCTATTTTGGCTAATTCTGTGGACATGGCGGAGATTTCCTCTATGCTAGCAGTAATTTCTTCCGTGGCTGCGGCTTGTTCCTGGCTGGCTGATAAGGAACTGTGGCTTTTTTTACTGGCTTCGTCCACTTTAAGCGTTATGTTATGGGTGAGCTCGGTGATTTGAGGAACAGTACTCTTAGACTGATCCGATAACTTTCTGATTTCTTCGGCTACTACGCCAAAACCTCGACCGGCATCTCCGGCCCGGGCTGCTTCAATAGCAGCGTTTAATCCTAGCATTTTGGTTTCATCGGCGATTTCTTTGATAAATGTTGATACATCGTTTATCTGTTCGGAAATATCGATGATTTCTGTAATACTGTTGTTTAAGGATTGTTCGTTAGTATGTATTTCCGATGCTGCTGAGGTCAGTTCCTCTATGGCAGCAGAAATGCCAGACAGGCTGTTTTCCAGATTAATAGCCATTTCCCGCAGATTGGTTGCGGTAACTTTGGGCAGGAATAATCCAAAGGTAGCCACAACATCCTCATCTTCGAACAAGGGATAAGCGGTCACATATACTGGAACTCCATACTTGGATTCGTCGATCTCCTGTTCCATGGGTTGTTTGGATTGAATAACCTTATACGGAAGATCGTCCGTAGTTAT
>Ga0116180_1003842_pt1 | contig 11125 bp, 10 predicted proteins | sample AD_UKC073_MetaG_FD_89804 | JGI IMG/M metagenome (GOLD analysis project Ga0116180, IMG submission 89804) | Active sludge microbial communities of municipal wastewater-treating anaerobic digesters from USA - AD_UKC073_MetaG | ecosystem: Engineered > Bioreactor > Anaerobic > Digestate | place: USA... | reverse complement strand
GATCATCGGCGAATTCCTGAACATCTTCCTTACTCCCTGCGAGTGACAACAACTCATGCGAAAGCGCTTGCCGAGGCAAAACGTTTCGCGCCCGCCGGTACTCTAGGGTGTCGACGCTTGCGAACACCTTACGAACTCAAGGAAATACCGATCGGGGTTTGCGCGTCAGGTCTTCGCAAGCTTGCGCGGCGCAAGATGCTGGCGCTCAACACTTGCGGAGAACTCCTGATGACCTCACCATGGCAGCGCTTGCGCCCATCCGGGCAATGGGGCCGTTTTCTGGCGGTCGAGGCCGTGCTGCTGGTGCTGCTCGGCGGGCTGTTGTTCGCCGGCGGCAAGCTTGCCCTTGACCACACCAATACCCTGGAATTCTGCACGTCCTGCCACGAAATGCGCGACAACAACTTCGAGGAATACAGCCATACCATCCATGCCCGCAACCGCACCGGCGTCAAGGCCACCTGTTCCGACTGCCATGTACCGCACGAATTCGTCGACACCATGATCCGCAAGGCGCTGGCCGCCAACGATGTTTTCCAGCATTTCGCCGGACGCATCGACACGCCGGAGAAATTCGAGGAACACCGGCTCGAACTGGCCAAGCGGGTGTGGTTGCGGATGAAGACCAGCGACTCCCGCGAGTGTCGCAACTGCCACGACGTCGCCGCCATGTCACCGGAAATGCAGGGCAAAACCGCCCAGAAACAGCACCGGCGGCTGAGCACCGGCGAAAAAACCTGCATCGACTGCCACTACGGCATCGCCCACAAGGAACCGGCCGGCGGTGCCGAGCCCGAAGACGCGCTGACGGAACGGCCGTGACCGTAACACCCCGGACAATCGGCGATGCCTGTCACGCCTCCCCATTCCCTCATGGAAAAACTTGATAGCCATGCGCATTCTTGTCGTGGAAGACGATAACCTGGTCGCCAGCGGAATCAAACAGGGTTTGTCCCAGGCTGGCTACACCGTGGACGTGGCCGATTCAGCCGAAGCGGCCGAAGATTCCTTGCGAAACGAAGCCTTCGATCTGGCGGTGGTGGACATCGGCCTGCCGCGAGCCGATGGCCTGACCCTCATCCGCCGCTTGCGTGAACAAGACAACCCCCTGCCGATTCTGGTGCTGACCGCTCGTGGCAGCATGGAGGACACCATCAGCGGCCTCGATGTCGGGGCCGACGATTACATGACCAAGCCTTTCCGCCTCCCGGAACTCAGCGCGCGAATCCGCGCCCTGATCCGCCGCTCGCATGCCATCGCCGATACCTGTCTGCACCACAATGGTCTGACGCTGGACACCAACAGCCGTACCGCGACGCTCGGCGGCGCGCCACTCGAACTGACCAAGCGCGAGTGGGCCATTCTGGAAGCGCTGCTGATGGCCTCGCCAAACGTCGTCAGCAAGGACCGGCTGGTGCAGACGCTCGCCGGTTGGGACAAAGACATCACCCTCAATGCGATCGAAGTCTACGTTTCCCGCCTGCGCGCCAAGCTCGCCGAGGGATACATCGAAATTCGCACCGTTCGCGGCATCGGCTATCGCATCGATGCCCCCGCCTGACTCCCCGGCAGCGCGCCCGGCGCCCAGTCTACGGCAACGACTGCTACTGGCGATTCTGTTGCCCATGGCGGCGGTTTTTGCCGTCAGCGTCTTTTTCGATTACCGTCTGGCCAAGGAAACCGCCGACGCCGCTTTCGATCAGTCGCTGACCGACGACGCCCTGGACATCGCTTCGCACATTCGGAACAGCGAAAACCTGCCGCTGCTCGAGCTTTCGGCCGAAGTGGAGACGATGCTGCGCAACGATGCCCCGGACAAGGTTTACTTCGCCGTCCGCGACAGCGCCGGGCAATTGCTGGCCGGCGACGCCGATCTGCCGGATTTTCCGGTTGCCGCCCACAAGCAGGCGGAATTCAAGGACAGCGCCTTTCGCGGCGAACCGACGCGCGTCGTGTTTTACAAGATTCGCTCGCCACACGGCGACCTGACCATCACCGTCGCCGAAACCATCGTCAAGCGCAACGGCGCCAGCCGGACAATCCTGACCGCGATGATCCTGCCGACGCTGGCCGTCATTCTGGCCACCTTCATGGCCGTCTATTTCGGCGTCAGAAAAGGACTGCGGCCGCTGGAGAACGTGGAAAAGGAAATCGCCACCCGCTCGCCGAGGGATTTACGCGAAATCGCCATCGACGCCACGCCACGCGAAATCCGGCCGATGCTGGCGCGCCTCAACGAACTGTTCGACCTGCTGCGCCTGGCCTCGGCGGCGCAACAGCGCTTCCTGACCGACGCCGCCCATCAGTTACGCACCCCGCTGGCCGGCCTGCAGACCCAGATCGAACTGGCGACGGCCGAAGGACGCTTCCAGTCCGACCCCGAACGGCTGTCCCGGATCGAGGACGCCACCGAGCGCATCTCGCACCTGGTCGATCAACTGCTGACTTACGCCCGCGCCGAATCGAGCACGGCGGCGACGCAGATTTTCGAACCGGTCTCGCTGGCCGTGCTGGCCGAAAAAGCGGCGTCGATATTTCTCGACCGCGCCTTGGGCAAGAATATCGACCTCGGTTTCGAAATCGCGCCGGCGACGGTCGACGGCAGCCCCTGGATGCTGCGCGAAGCCTTGGCCAACATCATCGACAACGCCTTGCGCTACACCCCGGCGCATGGCGTGGTCACCGTGCGCAGCGGCATGCGCGGCGCCGCCGCCATCCTGGAAGTCGAAGACAACGGCGCGGGCATCCCGGCCGACGAACGCGAACGCGTTTTCGAACGCTTCTATCGTCGGCCCGGCTCCCCAAGCGGCGGTTGCGGCCTCGGCCTGGCCATCGTCCGCGAAATCGCCGCGCTGCACGGCGCCAGTGTCGAACTCGCCGATCCGCAAGGCACCACCGGCCTGCGCATCGCGCTGGTTTTTCCACGCGCCGGCGCTCCCGCTCACACCGATCCCCATCGCGGCATCGACTCCCCGGCGATGGAAAAACCGTAGCGCCGGTGGGGCCTTAGGTTGCAGGGCGGAGATGACGTATTTCCCGCTGCATGCTTTTCCGCGTCAGCGCGCAATGGACGCGTGGCCATGCCAGCCACGGCTCATCGGCAGCCTCCGCATAGGGATCAGCGGCGAGCATAAAGTCGGAGCGTGCATTTCCCTGGGCGCCGCCGCGCTGAACGACGGCCAAGCGTTCGCGCTAGAATTCCGGCTTTTGGCCGTCGCAAGGCTTTTCAAGCTTCTCGCGGCTCGCCGGTCGGAGATCCCATGCCTATCGGAACCATCGAATCGCTGGACCACGACGCACGGGGAATCGCCCGGCTGGACGGCAAAACGATTTTTGTCGAGGGCGCCCTGCCCGGCGAAACCGTCGAGTATGCGAGTTTCCGCCAAAAGCCGAGTTATGAAATCGCCCGCGCGCTGCGAATCCTCGAACATTCGCCGGCGCGGGTCACGCCGTCTTGCCCGCATTTCGGTATCTGCGGCGGTTGCAGCATGCAGCACCTCGATCCGGCGGCGCAGGTGGCGGCGAAACAGCGGCTGCTCGAGAACAATCTCTGGCATCTGGCGCGGATCAGGGCCGAGCAACTTTATGCGCCGATTCACGGGCCGGCGTGGGGCTACCGTTACCGCGCGCGCCTGTCGGTGCATTACGCAATCGCTCGCGGCGAGGCGCTGGTCGGTTTTCACGAAAAGAAAAGCAGTCATGTCGCCGATATGCGGCAATGCCGGATTTTGCCGCCGCACCTGTCGGCGCTGTTATTGCCGCTGCGGAAACTGGTCGGCGAGTTGTCGATCCGCGAACGACTGCCGCAAATCGAAATAGCGGTCGGCGGCCAAATCACCGCGCTGGTGCTGCGCATTCTCAAGCCACTCGTCGGTAGCGATGAAGCGCGGCTGCGCGCCTTTGCCGACCGTCACGGTGTGTTGATTTACCTGCAAGCGCAAGGGCCAGCCAGTGCCCGCCGCTTTCATCCGCCGGCGGGGCCGGGATTGTCGTATGCGCTGCCGGACTTTCAGATCGAACACCCGTTTTCGCCAACCGAGTTCACCCAGGTCAATCACGCCGTCAACCGCGTTTTGGTGCGGCGAGCGATGGCGCTGCTCAACCCGCGCCCGGGCGAACGCATCGCCGACATGTTCTGCGGTCTGGGCAATTTCACGCTGCCGATTGCCCGTTCCGGCGCGGACGTCGTCGGCATCGAAGGAAACGCCGAACTGGTGCGCCGCGCCAGTGCCAACGCCGCCGCCAACGGGCTGGCGAATCTCGCCACCTATCAGACCGCTAATCTTTTCCAGGCGACGCCGGCAAGCATTTCCGCGCTGGGCCGTTTCGACAAAATGCTGCTCGACCCGCCACGCGAAGGCGCCGTCGAACTGATCAAGGCGCTCGGCGACGACGGCCCGCGACGTCTCGTCTACATCTCGTGCAATCCCTCCACGCTGGCGCGCGACGCCGGAATTCTGGTCAAACAGCGCCACTACCGCTTGCGCGGCGCCGGGGTGGTCAACATGTTCCCGCACACCTCGCACGTCGAGTCCATTGCTTTGTTCGAACGGGTAACCGGCGACATGATCGCAAGTCAGCCAGACATTGCCTCCCCGCGAATGGGTGCCGAATGATCGGCGCCATCACCCTGCTGCTGGTCTTTCAATTGACCGGCGAGGTGATCGCCCGTGGTTGGGGATTGCCGATTCCGGGACCGGTGATCGGCATGGCCTTGCTGTTCGCGGCGCTCGCTCTACGCGGCGCACCGCCCCCGGCGATCTTGCGCAACACCGCCCAAGGGTTGCTGCAACATCTTTCGCTGCTGTTCATTCCGGCTGGCACCGGCATCATGCTGCATTTTCGACGTCTTTCCGACGAATGGCTGCCGCTGTTGATTTCGCTGCTGGTCAGCACCGTCGTCACTCTCGCGGTGACGGCGCTGGTGCTGCGCTGGCTGGCCGGTCATGGCGACGACGCGTCGAAAAACCGGCCATGACGCCGAGGATCAACGAAATCTGGGTGTATCTGGCCACCTCGCCGCTGCTGGGTCTGACGCTGACCCTGCTTGCCTATCAGGGAGCGCGTTATGTCCATCGGCGCTGCGGAGGCCATCCGCTGGCTAACCCGGTGCTGCTGGCGGTGAGCGCGCTCGTCGGCCTGCTGTGGCTGACGGACACGCCTTACCGCACCTACTTCGACGGCGCGCAATTCGTTCACTTTCTGCTCGGGCCGGCGACCGTGGCGCTGGCCATTCCCTTGTATGCTCAACTGGACCTCCTGAAGCGAATGGCCTTGCCCTTGCTGGTCGCGCTGCTGATCGGCTCCTTGACCGCCGCCCAGTCGGCCATCGCCATCGGCGGAGTGTTGGGCGCCAGCAAGGCGACGCTGCTCTCGCTGGCCCCGAAGTCGGTGAGCACGCCGATTGCCATGGGCATTGCCGAGCGGCTTGGCGGTTTGCCCTCGCTGACCGCAGTCCTGGTGATTCTCACCGGCGTGCTCGGCGCGATTCTGGCGCGCTACGTCTACCGCGCCCTGCACATCGCCGATGACGCCCAGCGCGGCTTCGCCATCGGTATCGCCGCGCACGGCATCGGTACCGCGCGCGCTTTTCAGGAAAGCGAGCAGATGGGCGCGTTCGCGGCCCTGGCGATGGGTCTCAATGGCCTGACCACCGCGTTGCTGTTGCCGATGGTCATCCCGTGGTTCGTTTAGCTGTAGATGCGCCCCACGCAAGTGGCCCACGTCGTAGGTATCCTGGCAAGCCAGATAGCCAGGATGCTTGCTCTCGACTTCTCCGTGGGCCTGCTTCTCTTCTCGCGCACGCTCCGGCGCATGCAACGGATCTTCCGTGAGGATCAGACCATCCTGCGCCACCTTGGCTGACAGCGCTCTCAATCGTTTGACAAAGGTCCCCAAGCCATGGCGCCGCCAGATGGAGCGCACCACCCCTCCGCTGGAGACGAACATGTTCCGCTCGCGCAAGTCGTCGGAAATGCACAGTTGACCATAGGCGGGTTGTTCAATGACAAAGCGCACGACGGCTTCTTCAATTGCACGGTCCACACGGTTCTTCAAGACGGGTTTTTTGCAGATGATCTCCATCAAGGCGGCTTCGCCGTCGTCCGGCAAGTTTAATGAAATATCAAATTAAGTTTTGATTAGTTCACTTGATGAAGACGCTCGACATCCAGGCCAACACCAGCCGACGCAACCAGGCGCATCGCATCCATCCGCACCTGCTGCGAGATCTCATGATCGAGGATCCGAAACAGGACTGGGCCATGGATACAACCCACATCCCTAGGCGTCGTGACTTCGTCTATCTCAGCGCAGTCCTCGACTGGGCAAAGAACTATGCGACCGACTGGATGTGGGCCTACAATCACGGGCGCCCTAATATGACGCTTGGCGGCGTTACCCCGAAGCAGAAGACAGCCCTTACAACCTGCTCTACTTCTGACCGCTACTAAAAATCGGGGATCACTCCCCGGCAATGTAATATTGTCAATTTTGCTTTTTGTTCTGGACGGCATTTTGTCTACTACTCGCCATTTCTTGCTTTATCCGATTGTTTTTATTGTCGGATTTATTCTGATAGCCATCGCCATGGTGGTGATCGTTCTCAGTTTGGTTTATCCGAACCTGCCGTCGCTGGAGATTCTCACTGATTATCGACCGAAAATGCCGTTGCAAATCTACACGGCGGATGGCTATCTGCTTGGTGAATTTGGCGAAGAACGCAGAGCGGTTGTCAACATCCAAAACGTGCCGGAAATCATGAAACAGGCCATTTTGGCAGCAGAGGACGAGCGGTTTTATCAACATGGTGGTGTTGACACCCAGGGTGTCCTGCGCGCCGTGTATGCCAATTTGATTAGCGGCGCCAAGCGTCAGGGAGCATCGACGATCACGCAGCAAGTCGCCAAGAATTTCTTTCTGTCTTCCGAAAAAACGTACACGCGCAAGCTGTATGAAGCGCTGCTGTCGTTCAAGATCGAAAGCAACCTCAGCAAAGATCAAATTTTAGAGCTTTATATTAATCAGATATTTCTTGGACAGCGGGCATACGGATTTGCCGCGGCTTCGCATATCTATTTCGGCAAACCACTGAATGAGTTGTCGCTCGCGGAGGTCGCCATGTTGGCGGGTTTGCCGAAGGCACCCTCCGCGTTCAATCCGGTGGTGAACCCAAAGCGTGCCCGCATTCGTCAGCAGTATGTGTTGCACCGCATGCTTGAACTCGGCTTCATCAAACAGGAAGAGCACGACCAGGCGCTAGAGCAAGTGTTGGTTGTCAAGCGCGACAATGACGCGGCGCCCGTACATGCCGAGTACATCACTGAAATGGCCCGCCAGATCGCCGCCGAGAGTTTTCCTGATGATGTATACACCCGTGGCTTGCGGGTATATACCACGATTCGCTTGGCCGATCAGCAAGCCGCCTACAACAGTCTACGCCAAGGTTTAATGGAATATGATCGCCGGCATGGCTATCGTGGCGCGGAGGCTTATGTCGATCTTGCCGACATAAAATCCGAGCAGGACGACGCCCTGGACGAATTGCTGCAGGATTATCAGGATGCCGAAGACTTGCATCCGGCAATCGTGCTGCAAGCCGACAATCGGAAGGTCCGCGCCTATCGTCGCGGTGGCGAGGTCGTGACCGTCAGCGGCGAAGGTTTGCGCTTCGCCGCGCGCATGCTCGACGACAAGGCACCAGCCAACAAGCGCTTGATTCGCGGCGCGGTAATTCGTATTCAAAGCGATGAGAAAAACGTTTGGCGCATTGTCCAGATGCCGGAAGTCGAGGGCGCCTTCCTGGCAGCCGATCCCCACGACGGCTCGATTCGCGCGCTGGTCGGCGGTTTCGACTTTAATCGCAACCAGTTTAACCACGCGACACAGGCTTGGCGACAGCCAGGCTCCAGCTTCAAACCTTTCATCTATTCGGGCGCACTGGAGAAGGGATTCACGCCCGCCTCGATAATCGCCGACGAGCCGATCAGTTTTCCGTCGGCGGTGACCGGTAGTCAAGTCTGGGAACCCAAGAACTATGACGGCCGCTATGAGGGGCCGATGCGCATGCGCACGGCGCTCGCCAAATCCAAGAACATGGTTTCGATTCGCCTATTGCAGGCCAGTGGCGTGCACTTCGTCCAAGATTACATTACGCGATTCGGCTTCGACGCTAAAAAACACCCGCCATATTTGACGATGGCACTCGGCGCGGGATCGGTAACACCGTGGCAAATGGTCAGCGCTTACGCTATTTTTGCCAACGGCGGTTACCGCATTCGCCCTTACATCGTCAGCGAAATTCAGGATGACAAAAAAGTCGTTCTGGCGCGTGCGGAGCCGATTACCGCCGGCGACGAAAATCTTCGTGCCATTGACCCGCGCAATGCGTATCTCATGGATAGCATGATGCGCGACGTAACCATTTACGGCACCGCCGCCCGTGCATCCGCCGCTCTCAAGCGTCGGGATCTTGCCGGCAAGACGGGAACCACCAACGAGCACGTTGACGCGTGGTTTTGCGGCTATCAACAAACGGTTGTCGGTTGCTCGTGGATCGGTTTCGACCAACCGAGAAACCTGGGCCGAGGGGAAACAGGCGGTACGGCGGCCTTGCCGACGTGGATCGCTTACATGGCCAAGGTATTGAAGGATGTTCCCGAATCGTTCATGCCGGCACCCGAGGGTTTGGTGGCTGTCGGATCCGGCCGAAGCAGTGGCGGAAAGGGGCCGGCGCAAGAGCTGTTCTACAAGGAAAACGTGCCCGCGGAAATCGAACCGGAAACCTCGCAAGAAGACACCCCCCCGCCAGAAGACTGAGATTTCAGTTCAGAACGATACCTGCATCTCCCGAGGAATTTGTGTCGACGTTCAGACTTGACCTGGCAGCGAGGCTGAGCGTGGAGGCTGGCGGATTGATGGCCCGTATGCCCATTCCCGCGAGTCGGTCTGGATGAAGCACTCTGCCTTGTCGTTGGTTTGTGGAATATTTGGTTTGGTTCGCGGATGGCCCGCCCCCAGGCGCCGACAGAGGCGGGCGAAGCGTCGGGATTTGTAGCGCAGGCACTTTCGTCGGTCAATTCCCGCCGGATGGTGATGTCGCCGAGCGCCATGTCGTGGCGTTCGTGATGGAGGTATCACCGCGACGCTGGACATCCCCGGTGAAATGAACTCTCTACTTCAATGGGCGCGGGAAATCGCCCGTCGAGAAGCCGAAGGCATGAGCAGACACCGCCGCGACCACACAACCTCCTTCAAGGGCCAAAGTGGCGACTGCCGACCGCAAGGGCGACGAGATGCTGGTCGCGTTCGCGGAGACGGTCGACGCTCATCCGAATCAAACACGCCATGGAAGACGCAACCGCCGGAGAACGCCGCCGGCGTGTTCGCCACGGCGGCGAAGAAACAGGCGGCGTCGCCGGACTTGAAAGACTGGCACGCCACGAGCGGTCAGCAGGCGCTGGCGATTGATTTTTTGGCTGGCGCGCTCGGCCACATCGGCGATGCGCGCGTAACACGATGATCGACAAGACCCATGCCCTGCCTGTGGTCCGGCCAGTCCAGTGGCTGGAATTTTCCCTCTCTTCTGTCTCTTACCCGCCGCCGCCAATCCCCGAAGCCGATCGTCGATTGATGCGGCGGATCGATGAGCCGTATCTGGCGTATCCCTTTTCCGGGGCACGGATGCCGCGCGACCTCGTCATCGAGCGTCCGATTCAAGTCTGGGCCCTGGGTACGACGCTTATCCCCATGCCCCGAGGCTTCATCTCTCTGCGTGTCGTGCTCGACGGGGCCACCCGTCGTGTACCGAGCGGACGCCGGTCGAACAGGCAAGCGGCCGATCCCTGCGTCGATGCGTTGGAAGAGGCCTTCATGAATAGGGTCGGCCGGAATCCTGAATACCGACCCAGGCAGCCAATTCACCCGTTCGGCCTTCATCGTCCTGCTTCAGGAGCACCGCATTGCGGTCCGCGTGGAGGCAAGGGCTGCTGCGGGATCATGTCGTCGTCGAGCGCCTCTGGAAATCGGTAAAGCACGGGGAGATATATTTGCACGGCGACGACAGTGTTTCCGAGGTCCGCCACGCACGGGCCCCCTTTATTTCGATTTCCACAATCGCCAGCGCCCGCTTCAACGCTTGACGGACAAACCAAGGCTACGGCTTACTTCAACCAGCCGCCGCTCGCCGCAGCGGCTTAACCCGCGGAGATATCACTTAAGAAAAGCAATTCTCTGTCCAACTGCGCGGAGCCACCTCTCCTCCAATTCTCCGGAAAAACTCCCCGAGTAAACAACCTACTGAGATCACCGCTAGGTTGTAGTGTTTCCGATTGCCAGGCGAGAAAAAGGTCTGCCGGACGGCGTTTTCAGCTTTCGCCGGTCTCCGGCCAGCGTCTGACCACGCCCATTTGGAGAAGTAGTCGTAGCTGCTCGGCCAGCCCTTGTGCGTCAAGACGCTCGAACGCGTCGACACCGCCTTTCATATTGACGGCCATGCTGACCAGCGCATTGTAGTAATCGGCGGCGAATTCCAGTCGCACGTCGATTGGCAAGCTGCCGTAGTCCGCGCCATAGACCGTGGCGCACGCCGCAAGGCAGCGTTTCAGAAGCGGATAATCCAGCCCCATGCGTGCGCGAGTCGACACGTAGGCGTTGATCGGCGGTGAATTGAGGACCAGCGGTCGAGTTCCCGGAAGCGATTCATCGTTTGGGTGCAATGGCACGCGCTCCACCCGGGCACCACCTTGCTTTCGCCTTTCGCGGACGGGCGGCGTCTCGCCGCGTAATACCGCATCGATCATCAATTGCACCTCCGGTGGTGGGATGTATTCTCGCCGAACACCGCCGGGGCCTTTGCCCGGCTTCTCAACGACATCCCATTGTTCACGCGCAACCAGTTCATACCAGTTCTTTCTGGATGTCGGGAAGCCTGGCAATCGCAACTCCGCCAACTCGATCGCCGTGTAAGTGTTACTAGACGTTACAGTTTTATCCATAGCGTGACTGTTAACGGGGAAACAAACGCTTCAATATATTGCCAAACATCTAATTGACCCCTAAGAACTGTAACCGTTATTATTGACACCGGTCAAACGTTACAGTTACGATTCGTCCCTTATTTCAAGCG
>Ga0116180_1003840_pt1 | contig 11126 bp, 8 predicted proteins | sample AD_UKC073_MetaG_FD_89804 | JGI IMG/M metagenome (GOLD analysis project Ga0116180, IMG submission 89804) | Active sludge microbial communities of municipal wastewater-treating anaerobic digesters from USA - AD_UKC073_MetaG | ecosystem: Engineered > Bioreactor > Anaerobic > Digestate | place: USA... | reverse complement strand
CTCGGTCAGCTGTCGGTCGATCTCGGTGTCCACCCGCGAGACGAAGAAGGACGCCACGGAGTAGATCCGGTTGAGTGCGTGCCCGGCATCACGGGCGCGCTCCAGGCCTTCGAGGAAGGCGTGCATGACCGCGCGGTACCGCTCGAGGGCGAAGATCAGCGTGACATTGACGCTGATTCCCTCCGCGAGCACGGCGCTGATAGCCGGCAGACCGTCGAGCGTCGCCGGGATCTTGATCATGACGTTGTCGCGCCCCACGGCGGCATACAGGGCCCGAGCCTGGGCGATGGTCGCGGCGGTGTCGTGGGCGATGCGGGGGTCGACCTCGATGGAGACCCGACCGTCTTTGCCGTCGGTGCGGTCGTAGATCGGCCGCAGCACGTCACACGCCGCGCGGACGTCATCCGTCGTCATCGCGAAAACTGCCTCGTCGGCGCTGTGACCGGCCCTGGCGTGCTGTGCGAGATCGCCGGCGTAGTCGTCGCTTCCCGTGATCGCCGCCTGGAAGATCGACGGGTTCGAGGTCACGCCGGTGACCTCCCAGTCGTCGGACAGCCGTTGCAGTCCACCGGTGCTCAGCCGCGCGCGCGAGAGGTCGTCCAGCCAGATCGACACGCCCGCGGCCGTCAGGTCGGCCAGGGGCTGGTAAGGGGTGCTCATCGGTTGCCTCCAGAAACGGTCTTCAGGGATTCTTCGGCGGCGGCGGCGACGGCTTCGGGCGTGAATCCGAACTCACGGAACAGCGTGCCCGCGTCGGCGGACGCTCCGAAATGGTCGATCGCCACCATGCGTCCTGCGTCGCCGACGATCTCGCGCCACCCTTGCGAGGCCGCAGCCTCGACGCTGACCCGAGCTCGCACGGCCGGGGGCAGCACCTCGTCGCGGTAACTGCGCGGTTGCTCGGCGAACCACTCCCGACACGGCATCGAGACCACCCGGGTGCCGATCCCCTTGTCCTGCAAGAGTTTTCGTGCCTGCAGGGCTAGCGATACTTCGGAGCCGGTCGCCACGAGGACGACCTGCAAGGGGGTGTCGGTCGCTGCGTCGGCGAGGACATAGCCGCCCTTGGCGACCCCATCCACCGAGCCGTATTCGGCGCGGTCGAGCACGGGCAGGTTCTGTCGGCTCAGTGCCAGTCCGGCCGGGCGAGCGTTGCGCAGGATCGCCAGCCAGGCGGCCGCAGTCTCATTGGCGTCGGCCGGCCGGACCACGTCCAGACCGGGCATGGCGCGCAGGCTGGCCAGGTGCTCGATGGGCTGATGGGTCGGGCCGTCCTCCCCGAGGCCGATGGAGTCGTGCGTCCAGACGAAGGTGACCGGCACTTGCTGGATGGCGGCCAGGCGCACTGCTCCGCGCATGTAGTCGGAGAAGACCAGGAAGGTGCCGCCGTAGGGCCGGGTCAGCCCTTCGAGGGCGATGCCGTTGAGGATGCAGCCCATCCCGAACTCACGGATGCCGAAGTGCAGCGTGCGCCCGTAGGGTCCGCCCTGCCAGGCGCGGGTCTGCCGGTCGGTGGGGATGAAAGACGGCTCGCCCTTCATCGTCGTGTTGTTACTCTCGGCCAGGTCGGCCGATCCACCCCAGAGTTCGGGCATGACTCCCGCCAGGGCGGTGAGGACCGCGCCGGACGCGGCGCGGGTGGCGACCCCCTTGGGGTCCGCGGCCCAGGTCGGGAGGGCCTGCGCGATGCCTTCGGGCAGCTCACCGGCGACGATGCGGTCCAGCAGGGCAGCCCGCTCCGGGTATGCCGTGCGCCACCCGGCATACCGCTCCTGCCACGCGCTGTGGGCCTGTCGGCCGCGGTCGGTGACCGCGCGGGTGTGGGCGATGACCTCCGGGTCGACCTGGAAGGAGCGCTCCGGGTCGAAGCCGAGGACGCGCTTGAGAGTCGCGATCTCGTCGACTCCGAGCGCCGAGCCATGCGAGCCGCCGGTGTCCTGCTTGGTGGGCGCGGGCCAGGCGATGATGGTGCGCAGCACGATGAAGGTGGGTCGGTCGGTGACTGCCTTGCCGGCCTCGATCGCTTCCAGGAGCGCGTCGATGTCCTCGACATATCCGTGACCGCCCGCGCCGTCGGCGTGGTCCCCGCGCCAGTCGACGATGCGCACGTCCCAGCCGTAGGCGCGGTAGCGCTCGGCGACGTCCTCGGAGAACGCGATATTCGTGTCGTCCTCGATGGAGATCTGGTTCTGGTCGTAGATGACGACGAGGTTGCCCAGTTGCTGGTGGCCGGCGAGCGAGCAGGCCTCGTGGGAGACCCCCTCTTGGACGTCACCGTCACTGCACAGGACGTAAATGGAGTGGTCGAAGACGCTCTCGCCGGCCGGCACATCGGGGTCGAAGAGCCCGCGCTGACGGCGCTGGGCCATCGCCATCCCGACGGCCGAGGCGAGGCCCGAGCCGAGCGGGCCGGTGGTGATCTCCACACCGGCGGTGTGGTGGACCTCGGGGTGACCGGGCGTCTTGGCGCCCCACGTGCGCAAGGCCTGCAGGTCGGCGAGTTCGAGCTCGAAGCCGGAAAGGTAGAGCTGGACGTACTGAGTGAGGCTGGAGTGGCCGCAGGACAGCACGAACCGGTCGCGGCCCAACCATGCCGGGTCGCTCGGGTCGTGCTGCATGACCTGCTGATAAAGCAGGTATGCCGCGGGGGCCAGTGACATGGCGGTGCCCGGGTGGCCGTTGCCCACCTTCTGCACGGCGTCGGCCGCCAGCAGGCGGGCCGTGTCCACCGCTCGCACGTCGAGGTCGGTCCAGCCGGCTCGCGTGGCGCGCGGACGCTGCAGGGTGCGGTCGCGCTCGGCCAGGCCTTCGGCCGCATTGCCGGCCGGGGTCGAGGTGGGGGTGGTCGGTTCGGATGTCACCGAAGATCTCCTCGTCGAATTCGGTTGCTCACGACAGGCCCCGGAGCGGTCGAGGTGGCCGTCCCGTCGGGTGGTCGTTCGCTGACTGGCGTCGAGATCGAGCCTAGTGGCGGATCCGCAGCGCCCCGGGGCTCGTGCTGGATGTTGCCTTACCCCCAGGTAGACTCCGGAATCGTGACCGCTGTCGATCCGCGCGCCGAACTGGCCTCGACGCCTGGGCCGACCGGGCGGGGGTTCTGGTTCATGGCGGGGCAGTACGTCGCCCTCACCAAACCACGCATCATCGAGTTGCTGCTCATCACGACCGTTCCGGTGATGTTCCTGGCCGAGCGCGGCATCCCGTCGTTGGGTCTCATCCTCGCGACCCTCGTCGGTGGCACCCTCTCGGCGGGTGCGGCCAACTCGCTCAACTGCGTCATCGACCGCGATATCGACGCGATCATGAACCGCACCGCCAGCCGTCCCCTGGTCACCGGCACGATCAGCACGCGCTCAGCGGTGATCTTCGGCATGGCGCTGTGTGTGGCCGCCACGCTCGTGCTGGGACTGCTGGTCAACTGGCTCAGCGCCTGGCTGGCCCTGGCCGCCTTCGTCTTCTACGTCGGCATCTACAGCGTTGTGCTCAAGCGCCGCACCCCGCAGAACATCGTCTGGGGCGGCGCCGCCGGATGTATGCCGGTCCTCATCGGCTGGTCGGCCGTGACCAACACGGTCTCCTGGTCGGCGTGGATCCTCTTCCTCGTCATCTTCTTCTGGACGCCGCCGCACTACTGGCCGCTGTCGATGAAGTTCAAGGAGGACTACGCCGCGGCGTCGGTGCCGATGCTGCCGGTCGTGGCCAAGTTCGTCGTCGTGTCGCGCCAGATCCTGCTCTACTCCTGGGTGATGGTGCTCACCTCGCTGGCGCTCATTCCGGTCGCCCCGATGGGGTGGATCTACACCCTCGGCGCGGTGCTCTCCGGTGGGGTGTTCCTCGCCGAAGCGCATCGCCTACACCATCACGCCGTGCTCGGTTCACCCCAAGCGGTGCTGCGGCCGATGCGGCTGTTCCATCTGTCGATCAGCTATCTCACCGTGCTCTTCGTCGCCGTCGCGATCGACCCGCTGGTCTATCTCGCGCTTCCCGGCCGCTGACCCGCCCGACCCCGTCGCACGGCGAATCAGGCGCGGCCCTGGCTGAAGTACTCGTCGTTTGGCACCATCCCGAGGGCGGAACTCACCCGGTTGGTCATGTTGAACATCCCGACGATCTGCACCAGTTCGACGATCTCGTGGTCCCCCAGGCCCACCTCACGCAGTGTTTCCAGGTCGGACTGACCCACCTGCTCGGGGTGCCTGGTGAGCAACTCGGCATACCGGGCCATGGCCTGCAGCCGCGGCGACAGCGGCGCCTGCCGCCAATTCACTGCCACGAGATCGGCCGTCACGGCGTCCTCGAGGAAGACCCGTAGCGCAGCCCCGTGGCTCACCGCGCAGTAGGTGCAGCGATTGAGCGCCGATACGACGACCGCGAGCAGTTCGCGCTCGGCCAGCGGCAGATGGCCCGCCTTGTTGACCAGGAGGTTGAAGTAGCGCCACCACGCAAGGAACTGCTCGCCGTTGACCGCCTGGGCGCGAAAGACGTTGGGGACGAAACCGAAAGCCGCCTCTGCCTTGTCCCACAGCGCGCTCACCGCTTCGGGCACCTCGTCGGGTCCGGGAACGGGAAGATAGGAGATCGGGGGGTTGTCGGCCATGCCCCAGTATGCCGTGGGGCTGAGTCCCAGCGTGGGTATGCGCTGGGACAGGTCAGTCCTTAGTCCGTAGTCCCTAGACCGGGTTGCGGTAGAGGTTGAGGGTGCCGTTGGTCAGGGCCATCGCCAGAAGCGCGGCGCCCAGCATGTGGGTGCCGACGATGACGATGGGCAACCCGGTGAAGTACTGCACATAACCCAACAGCCCTTGGACGGCGGTGAGCACGAGCACCATGTGCCACGAACTCCGGGCCTTGGCCAGCTCGGTCGCCGAGCCAGCGCCCTGACCCAACCGGATCGCCACGAGGGTGGCCAGGGCGAGCCCGATGAAGAGCATGACCACGTCGGCGTGCAGCCAGGAGACCAAACGAGGGTCGAAGCCGGTGCGCGCCGGTGTGTCGGCGTCACCCGAGTGTGGTCCCGAGCCGGTGACGATTGTCCCGAGCACCATGACCACGAACCCGAGCCCAAAGGCCAGCCAGCCCAGGCGGACCGCCCAGGGGTGCACGACGGGCGCCCGTCGATCGGCCACGGCGCCGTCGTCGGCTCCGCGCAGCAGTGCGGTGGCCGCCGCGACCAACACAATCGACGCCAAGAAGTGGAAGGCGACAATCACCGGATTGAGGCCGGTCCAGACGGTGATGCCCCCCACCACGGCCTGGGCGATGATGACGAGGATGACGAACCACGCCAGTCGCACCATGCCGCGACGGCGGGGGAAGTGGGTGTAGACGGCCCACAGCGACAGAGCGGCGATGACGACGAGGACGCCGGTCAAGGTGCGGTTGCCGAACTCGATGAACTTGTGAAACCCCTCGGCCTGGGCCGCGACTGGTGTGAGCGATCCTTGCGCACAGGTGGGCCAGTCCGGACATCCCAACCCGCTGCCGGTGAGGCGGACAATGCCTCCGGTGACGATGATGAGAATCTGAGCGACCAGGTTGGCGACGAGGACGGGACGCACCCAGGTCGCGCGCATTACGGGTAGAGCCACAGGCTCAAGGGTATGCCGCCCAGCGTCCCGCTCCGCGCGGGGGTCCGGGCAGCGAGGCGGATCAGTCCGACCAGCGGAAGGTGCGGGCGGCGACCAGGGTGGCGACGATTCCCCAGGCCAGCAGGATGAGCAGCGCCAGACCGTCGAATACCCCGGCCTCGAAGGCTGCGCGCAGCCCATCGGCCAGGGCAGCCGAGGGCAGGACGCCGGCGACCGACGCCAGCGTCCCCGACATGGCCACCCGGGGCACGATGACCCCGCCGAGGACGAGCAGGAGCACCCAGACCAGGTTGGCGATGGCCAGGACACCCTCGGCCCGCAACAGGCCCGCGAGCAGGAGCGCCAAGGCGACGAAGGCCCACGTGCCGGCGACAAGGAACACCAGGGCGATCGGCAGGCCGGAGAGCGCAGGTTGCCAACCAAGCGCCAGGCCGACCCCGCCGATGACCAGCCACTGCAGGACCTCGACGGCCAGAGTTGCCAGCGCCTTCCCCCAAAGCAGACCGTCGCGACCCAGGGGGGTGGTGCCGAGCAGGCGCAGCACGGCATACCGGCGGTCGAATCCGGTGGCGATGGCCTGGGCGGTGAACGCCGCCGAGATGACGCAGAGGGCGAGGACGCCGGGCACGGCGAGGTCGATCCGACGTCCGTCGCCGAGCGATGGGGCGGTGGTGTAGGCCAGCCCGATGAGCGCCCCCAGCGGCAGGATCAACGAGACGAGGAGTTGCTCGCCGTTGGCCAGCAGGGTGCCCAGCTCGAACCGCGCTTGGGACAGCACCCGGGTGCGGGCCGTCGCGGGGGCGCTCATGCCCGCTCCTTGCGAGTGAGGTCGAAGTAGACGCTCTCCAAGGTGCGATCCCCGACGACTTCGGCCGGTGACCCCGTCGCGACGGCTCGACCTGCGCTGATGACGACCAGGTGGGTGGCCAGGGCCTGCGCCTCCTCGAAGGAATGGGTGGTGACGACGACCGTCGTGCCGTCGGCGGCAACCTCGCGCAGCAGGTCATAGACGTCCAGCCGCCCGTGTGGGTCCAGGCCAGCCGTGGGCTCGTCGAGGAAGAGCACCTCGGGCCGGCCGATGAGCGCCGCGGCAAGGGCCAGGCGCTGTTTCTGCCCGCCAGAAAGGCGACGGACCGTGGTGCCGGAGAAGGCGTCGATGCCGAGACGACTGGCGAGCGGCGAGATGTCGGCGGGCACGGCATACAGGCTGGCCAGGTGTGCGAGGAGCCGCAGCGGCTTGGTGCCATTGGGCAGCCCACCGGACTGCAACATGACCCCGACCCGGGCGCGGTGTTCGGCGGAACTCAACCAGGGGTCCGTGCCGAGCACACGAACGGTGCCGCCGTCTGGGCGCTGAAGGCCCACGGCGCACTCGATGGCGGTCGTCTTGCCGGCCCCATTGGGGCCGAGGACTGCGGTGATGCCACCCGCAGGCGCCACCCAGGTCATGTCATCGCAGGCTCGCACCGATCCGTAGTGCCGCTTCAGCGACTCGACGGTCACGGCGGGTGTCGGGGAGCTCACGATCGGCCAGTCTAGGCCGCTGCGGACCGTGGTTGGCCATGTCGACGAATTACGGCATACTGATGTAGTGATTATCGGAAACACGACCCGGCAGGGTGACACTGAGGGCCGCACCCGCGACCTCGTGCTCGCCGCTGTCACGGAGCGCGGTCCGATCAGTGCGTCGGCCTTGGGTCGTGATCTCGGCCTGACGCCCGCCGCGGTGCGCCGCCACCTCGATGCCCTGGCCGAAGCTGGGGTGATCGTCGAGCGGGAGGCGCCGCTCAGCGCGTCGGTGGCTCGCGGGCGCGGACGCCCGGCTCGTCAGTGGGTCGTCGCGGCGGCCGGCCACGACGAATTGCCTTCTCACTACGACGATCTCGCCGCTCAGGCGCTGCGCTACCTCGCTACTGCGGCCGGTCCCGAAGCGGTGTCCGCGTTCGCCCGCCACCGCGCCCAGGAGATCGAGAGCCGGTATGCCGCGACCGTCACCACCGCGGGCGAAGACCCGGTCGCTCGGGCCCGTGCCTTGGTGGAGGTGCTTAGCGCGGATGGGTTCGCGGCGTCGGCCCGACCCGTCGGCACTGGCGCGATGGCCGGCATTCAGGTCTGCCAGGGACACTGCCCGGTGCGTCAGGTCGCCGCGGAGTTCCCGGCGTTGTGCCAGGCGGAGACCGACGCCTTCTCCCGGTTGTTGGGTGTCCACGTCCAGCGCCTGTCGACCTTGGCCCGCGGCCAGCACGTGTGCACGACATTCGTCCCCACGCCCGTCAGTCAGCTTCCCCCACCCGACCGATCGAAAGGCCACCTCTCGTGAGCATCGACATCGAACAGCTCAACCCAGGCCTGGAGGGGCTGGGCAGGTACGAGTACGGCTGGGCCGACACCGACACGGCCGGCGCGACCGCACGGCGCGGACTCTCCGAGGAGGTCGTGCGCAACATCTCGGCCCTGAAGGACGAGCCGCAGTGGATGCTCGACCTGCGGCTGCGCGCGCTGCAGTTGTTCGACCGCAAGCCGATGCCGACCTGGGGCAGCGACCTCACCGGGATTCACTTCGACAACATCAAGTACTTCGTCCGGTCGACGGAGAAGCAGGCCACGACCTGGGACGAGCTCCCGGAGGACATCAAGAACACCTACGACCGGCTCGGCATCCCCGAGGCCGAGAAGCAGCGGCTGATCGCCGGCGTGGCGGCTCAGTATGAATGCTTGGCTCAGGATTCGCGGGTCTGGACCGCCGGACGCGGGCTCGTCCCGATCAAGGAAATCGCCCCAGGCGATGCCGTCTTCGCCCTCGATGAGTCGACCGGGCGTTTCATTGTGGCCCCCGTCAAAGCCGCGGCCCAGACTGGCACCCGCCAGACCTACGCGGTCAAGGTCGGTACCCGCACCATCCGAGCAACCGACAACCACCCCTTCCTCGTGTTGGACGACCAGCGCAAACCCGGACGGCAGCGAGCCCGGTACCGCAGGGTGTGGAAGACGGTCGCGCAGTTGCGCCCTGGCGACCTTGTCGCCGTTCCGAGGGGGCTGCCCGAATTCGGGCGCTCACGCAGCTTTGACTCGACGTTCGGTCCTGCGACGAGCTCCGCTGACCTCATGTGGCTGCTCGGCTTCTTCCTCGGTGACGGCAACACGCAAAGTTCCGGACGCACCCACCGAGTGCAGTTTGCCGTCGTGACCGAGGATCAAGAGGTCCGGGATGAGATCACCCGAATCGTGGCGGAGCAGTTCGGCCTGCGCACGATTTCGGCGGACGACGTCCGTCTCGTGGTCAACTCCAAGGGCCTGGTGAACTGGCTGTGGTCCCATGGGTTCGCGGGCACCTCGCTGACCAAGTCGGTGCCGACCTGGATCCACGCCCTGCCCGAGAACGAGCGGCTCGCCTTCCTCGGTGGGTGGGTCGACGCCGATGGCTACGTCGGTCCCGCCCGGTCTGGATCGGTCTTGCTCACCAGCGGCCAGAACGACCTGTTGGAGGACGCTGCTGCCCTGGCGCTCACCTGCGGGCTGCGCGCCGGCGGTCCCTACCGCTTCTCCAGTCCTCACCCGACCGACGAAGAACGCATGGTCGACGGTTACCGCCTGCACATCACCGGTGCCTTCGAGCGGTTGGACTGCCGTAACCCCAAGCGCACCAGCCGGTTCGGGCGTCGGGCGTACGTGCACTCGTCCACCACCGCCAAGGGCACGACCTTCCGCGGGCACTGCACGGAACACCTCGGGTTCGCTCGGGTCAGCGACATCACGGCATACGGGGTCGAGCCGGTGTGGGACCTTGAGGTGGACGGGCCGCACAACTTCCTCGCCGAGGGCCTGGTCGTGCACAACTCCGAAGTGGTCTACCACCAGATCCGCGAGGATTTGGAGGAGAAGGGCGTCATCTTCGTCGACACCGACACGGGGCTGCGCGAGCACGAGGAGCTCTTCAAGGAGTACTTCACGACCGTCATCCCGGCTGGCGACAACAAGTTCGCCTCGCTCAACACGGCGGTCTGGTCGGGTGGGTCGTTCATCTACGTGCCCAAGGGCGTGCAGGTCGACATTCCGCTTCAGGCCTACTTCCGGATCAACACCGAGAACATGGGCCAGTTCGAGCGGACCCTCATCATCGCCGACGAGGGCTCGTACGTGCATTACGTCGAGGGGTGCACTGCCCCGATCTACAAGTCCGACTCGCTGCACTCGGCGGTCGTGGAGATCATCGTCAAGAAGGACGCCCGAGTCCGCTACACGACGATCCAGAACTGGTCCAACAACGTCTACAACCTCGTGACCAAGCGCGCCACCTGCGATGAGGGCGCGACGATGGAGTGGATCGACGGCAATATCGGCTCCAAGGTGACGATGAAATACCCCGCTGTCTACCTGCTGGGGCGCCACGCCAAGGGCGAGACTCTGTCGATCGCCTTCGCCGGCGAGGGGCAGCACCAGGACGCCGGCGCCAAGATGGTCCACGCCGCGCCCGACACGTCCAGCTCGATCGTCTCCAAGTCGGTCGCACGGGGTGGTGGGCGCACGTCCTACCGCGGTCTCATCCAGATCAACGAAGGCGCCCATGGCGCCAAGTCGACGGTGCGCTGTGATGCCCTGCTCGTCGACACGATCAGCCGCTCGGACACCTACCCCTATGTCGACGTCCGCGAGGACGACGTCCAGATGGGCCACGAGGCGACCGTCTCCAAGGTGAGCGACGACCAGCTCTTCTACCTACAGTCCCGCGGCATGGCCGAGGACGAGGCGATGGCGATGATCGTCCGCGGCTTCGTCGAGCCGATCGCCCGCGAACTGCCCATGGAGTACGCCCTCGAACTCAACCGGCTCATCGAGCTGCAGATGGAAGGAGCGGTCGGCTGATGCCGCTGCTGGACACCCCGTCTCGCCCGGCTGCCACGCGCCCCGGCGCGTCGGCGCATTCCCACGGTATGCCGTTCGTCCCCGAGCAGTCGCGGGCCGAGCGCCGCCGCTCATTCCTCGCGTCCGACTTCCCACGGCCGACCGGCCGTGAGGAGGAGTGGCGATTCACCCCGATGGCCCGGCTGGCCGGCCTGCTTGACGACGCGCCCTCCGAGCGGTCCTTGGAATGGGACATCACCGGGCCGGACGCCATGCGGGTCTCCCGGATGGAGCGCAGCGAGATGACCGGATGGGGCATCCCGGCTCCGGGCGATCTCGCGGCGGCGGTCGTCACCACTCAGGCGCCGGCGGTCACGGTCCTGGAGGTGCCGGCCGGTGTCGAGTTGACCGAGCCGGTCCGCATCCGTCGTACCGGCGCGGGAGGCCGGTCGCTCAGTCATGTCGTGCTCCGCGTCGGCGCCCAGGCGCGCGCGACTGTCGTGCTGGAGCAGCATGGCGACACGGCATACAGCGAGGTGCTCTCGGTCCTCGTCGGGGACGGCTCCGACCTCACCCTCGTGACCGTCCAGGAATGGGAGGCAACGGCCGTCCACCTGGGCGAGCACGACGTCGTCGTCGGTCGGGACGCGACGGTCCGGCACATCGCCGTGACGCTCGGCGGCTCGCTCGACGACG
>Ga0116180_1003839_pt1 | contig 11127 bp, 8 predicted proteins | sample AD_UKC073_MetaG_FD_89804 | JGI IMG/M metagenome (GOLD analysis project Ga0116180, IMG submission 89804) | Active sludge microbial communities of municipal wastewater-treating anaerobic digesters from USA - AD_UKC073_MetaG | ecosystem: Engineered > Bioreactor > Anaerobic > Digestate | place: USA... | reverse complement strand
TTGCGGCCCTCAATGCTCGCCTCGGAAATCTTGCCGCCGCGCAGCTCCTCGATGAACTGCGAATACGCCACGGCGTCGCTCTTGCGGCTCGATTTGTCAAATTGCTGTACGACAGTCAGCACGACGAGACCGATGACGACCCAGATACCAATGTTTTTGAGCATGTTGTTCACGCGACACTCCGGTGACGGCCAAGCCCGCAACAGGCGGGGAGAGCGGCAGCCACACTTACCTACGATTTTAAGGGCGGGGCCGGTTTTTCAAGAGTGGCGCCGAAACGATCGGGCAAACCTTTGACTTGTGTCGTCAAATGCCGACAAAGTGCCTGATTCAGCGCGATCCACCATCGGCGCACGGCAACCAACAACCGATCACGGCTTCCGGGCGTGAAAAACGCAGGGACGGGTACGCTTCGACCCGTCTGGCGCAGACCGATGCCCACCCGCTACGGCTCAACATCTTTCTTCGTAAAGCGCCATTCAACGAGGGCTCAGCACGTCAATAGGCAGATTATCGACTTTGCATGGAATCTGGATACAGGCCCTATGCATAGGTCGTTTCAGCGAAAAGATGCTGCAGCGTATGCGTGCGCTCACCACTACCGCAAGCCACTGGCCAAAAGGTATATCTCTGCACTGCGATCACGGGATGCGTCGGGTTTTCGGCTGACCACCGTCTTGAATTGCTGTTTGAGCTGCTGGAAAAATTCCTGATAGCCCGGCCCCTGATACGCCTTGGTCAAGAACTTGCCGTCGGGCTTCAGATGGGCCAGGGCGAACTCGGCCGCCAATTCGCACAGGTAGATTGCACGCGGCGAATCAATTGCAGTCACGCCAGTCATGTTCGGCAGCATGTCGCTCATGACCAGATCCACTTTGGCTCCGCCCAGCGCTGCCTCCACCTGCCGCAATATCTGCTCATCGCTGAAGTCGCCCTGAATGAACTCGACGTGGTTCATGCCCTGCATTTCCAGCAAGTCGATGGCCACAATTTTGCCGCTGGCGCCTACCTTCCTCGCCGCTACCTGACACCAGCTGCCAGGCGCCGAGCCGAGGTCGACAATCACGCCACCAGTACGCAGCAGGCGATCTTTCTGGTCCAGCTCAATCAGCTTGTACGCGGCACGCGAACGATAACCTTCCTGCTTCGCGCGCTGCACGTACGGGTCGTTGACGTGCTCGACCAGCCAGTCCTTGTTTGACTTGTGACGTTTGCCTGCAGGATTGAGCATGAGGGACCGGGAGCGATAGGGCCAAAGCGGGTGCCAAGCCCCGAATTATCGGTCTTCGAGCAACTGCCCCATGCGCAGGTGGGGTTTGCCGCGAGATAATTGCAGCCAATTCCGCCGAACAAGAAATACGAAAGCTCACATGGCCCCCACCTCCAGTCTGTCCTCCAGCGCCCGCCGCGCCCTGCGCGCGGCTGCGCACCATCTCGACCCGGTGGTGATGATTGGCCAGCACGGCCTCACCCCCGCCGTGCTGCATGAGATCGACCTCGCACTCACCGCGCATGCGCTGATCAAGGTGCGCGTACAGTCAGACGAGCGCGAGACGCGCGAGGCCTTCCTTGCCGAGATTTGCCAGAAAATGGGCTGCGAAAGCGTGCAGCATCTGGGCAAACTGCTGGTGTTGTGGCGCAACGCGGGTGACAGCGGTAATGACGATGTCGCCGCCGGTCAGGACGCTGTTGCAGTCAAGGCTTCGTCTGGTCGCGGTCCACGCAGCAAGCTGCCACGCCAGGCGGCGGCCTCGGCCCCGCCATCGCGCGCGCCCCGCAGCGCTGGCCCGCGTGACACCGACGAAGGCCGCAGTGGCCGCGAAGGCAATGCAACTGGAGAGCGCCGTCGCTTCGGCGACCCGGTCCCGCCACCGCCGCGTCGCGAAGGCTGGGCGCCGAAAAACCGGCGCAGCGCGGCCCGCTTCGGCGGCGACGATGGCGCGGATGGCGGCAGCAATGCCGGCTACAGTCGCCGCCGTGACGCTGGTGAGGGTTTCGATGCACCGAGAGGACGAGCGCCTGCTGGCAGCGGTCGCGGCGCACCGCGCGGTGAATTTGCAGCACCGCCGCGTGGTCGCACGGGTGGCGCCAGTGGCGCCGGCGGCTCGGGGTATGGCCGCAGCGGCACCGGTGCCACTACCGGCAGTCGCTGGGGTGAACGCCGCGACTTCGACGATCGTGGCACCAGCGGTGGTCGATCACGAACGGGGGGTGATGGCGGCGGTTTCGCTGGCGATACCGGCGGCGGGCGGCGCCCGCCTTCCTCGCGGCAAGGTGGTGACAGTTGGGGCAACCGCGACGGCTTTTCCGGCAAACCGCGAGGCTTCGCGCCGCGCGGTGCAGGCGCCGCCGGCGGGCGCGGTCCAGCCAGTGGCAGCCCGGCAGCCAAGCCGCGCGCACGCCGCAGGCTCGGCTGATCGTCGGTCACTCGCGCGGCCCGACCAGTGTCAACGCCGCCCGGACAGCAATCGCGATCTCTTGTCGCGCAGCTATTTGGGCAACGAGGCAAGCGCCAATTGCAGTTGCTCAACGGGCGTCAGCGACACTGAAATGCAGATCGCATCGGTCGGCCGCTCCAGCGCATCGAACTGACTCCGCAGCAGCGACTCCGGCATGTAGTGGCCTTCGCGCGCGCGCATGCGGGCAGCGATTTCGTCGGCGTTGCCGTCCAGAAAAACCCAGTGCATCACAGCGATGTCTGCGGCCAGCGTGTCGCGATATCGCTGCTTGAGTGCCGAGCAGGCCAGCACCACGCGCTCGCCGAGTGCAGCCCGGCTGCGCAGCTCTGCATTGAGTGACGCGAGCCATGGCCCCCGGTCTTCGTCGGTCAGCGGCGTGCCGGCGCGCATTTTCTCGACGTTGCCAGCCGGATGAAAGTCGTCGGCATCGAGCGCAGTTGCACCAAGCGCATTGGCCAATGCACGCGCCAGCGTGGTCTTGCCACAACCGGAGACGCCCATCACGATGATCGGCGTTATCACCTGCGCTGACACCTCGCTCAGTCCGCCTTCTTCACCGCATGTCCACCAAATCCGGCCCGCATCTGCGCCAGCAGCTTGGCGGCATAGTCGCCCCTGCCCTGGGTGGCAAAGCGGGTGGTCAGGGCGAGTGCGGTGACCGGCGCCGGAACGCCCAGCTCAACCATCGCCTCGACTGCCCAGCGCCCCTCGCCCGAGTCGGACACGTAAGGCGCAATCGCTGCGATTTCGTCAGGTTTGCGCAGCGCGGCGGCGGTGAGGTCGAGCAACCACGAACGCACGACCGAACCGTCACGCCAGGCCTCGGCAATCTCGGCGACCGGCATCGCGAAATCTTTCTTTGCCTCCATCAGGGCGAAGCCCTCCGCGAGCGCCTGCATCATGCCGTACTCGATACCGTTGTGCACCATCTTGGCGTAATGTCCGGCGCCGACCGCGCCCGCGTGGACAATTCCCTGCGTCGGCGATGGCGCCAGTACCTCCAGCAACGGCTTCAGTCGCTGGTAATCCGCTGCGCTCGCACCGGCCATCACGCAATAGCCGTTGGCAAGGCCCCACACGCCACCTGACACGCCGACATCGGCATAGTCAATGCCGAGTGCGTTCGCTTTGCCTGCACGGCGTAACGTGTCCTTGTAGTTGGCGTTGCCGCCGTCAACCAGCAAATCCCCCTTCGCCAGTTGCGGCAGCAGTGCCGCAATGGTCGCCTCGGTCACCTCGCCGGCGGGCAGCATGAGCCAGACAATTCGCGGCGTGGCAGCAGCACCGGCAGCAAGGGCTTCGGCAATGCTGCCGGCGGGACGAACCCGAGCCTCCGTTGCGGCAGCACGCGCCTCCTCGCTCTGGTCAAACGCGACGACGTTGACGCCGCCACGCGCCCAGCGACGGGCCATGTTGGCGCCCATCCTGCCCAGACCGATCAGGACTACTTGCATCTACTTTCCTCCGCCGAAATTCTTGTCTGCTAGGGGGCAGTCTGCGTCTTGTCAGACTGGCGGCGCGACGCGCTCGACCTCTTCCACCGTGGTCAGCCCGGTCGCGATCTTGTGCGCGCCGGACGCGCGCAGCGGCTTCATGCCATCGCGAAACGCCTGTTCACGGAGTTCATCCATTCCGGCGCCGCGATTGACCAGTTTGCGCATCTCCGGCGTCATCAGCATCACTTCGTACAGGCCGGCACGCCCCCGGTAGCCGGTCATGCGGCAATCAAGGCAGCCGGCCGCCTGATAGGTGACCGCCGGTTTGCTCGCGCGATAAGGTTTGGTCAGCGCCGCCCACTCATCATCGGGGATCGTCTCCGCAGGCGCCCGACAGGTCGGACACAAGGTTCGCACCAAGCGCTGGGCCATCACGCCGACGACCGTGGAATTGACCAGATAAGGTGGCACGCCAAGATCAATCAGCCGCGTGATCGCGGTTGGCGCATCATTGGTGTGGAGGGTGGAAAGCACCAGATGCCCGGTCAGCGCGGCCTGCACGGCCATTTCAGCAGTGGCGAGATCGCGGATTTCGCCGACCATGATGATGTCCGGGTCCTGGCGCATCAGCGTGCGCACACCGTTCTCGAAGTCAACGCCGATCTGTGGCTGCACCTGCATCTGGTTGAACAGCGGCTCGACCATCTCGATCGGGTCCTCCACGGTGCAGACGTTGACCTCTGGTGTCGCCAGCGTTTTCAAGGTCGAGTACAGCGTGGTGGTCTTGCCCGAACCGGTCGGGCCCGTCACCAGAATGATGCCGTGCGGACGGGCGATCATCTGCTCCCAGCGCGCCAGATCGTCGTCGCTGAAGCCAAGATCACGGAAGTCACGCAGCAGCACTTCCGGGTCGAAGATGCGCATCACGACCTTTTCGCCGAAGGCCGTGGGCATGGTCGCTACCCGCAACTCAACTTCTGTGCCATCGGGCGAGAGCGTCTTGATACGGCCATCTTGTGGTCGCCGCTTCTCGACAATTTCCATCCGGGCGAGCAATTTGATGCGACTGACCATCGCAGTCAATACCGCCTGTGGAATCTGGTAGACCTGATGCAGTACGCCGTCGATACGGAAGCGAACAACGCCGGAATCTCGACGTGGTTCAATGTGAATATCACTCGCGCGCTGTTCAAACGCGTACTGCCACAGCCAGTCAACGATGCGGACAATGTGGCGGTCATTGGCGTCCGGCGTTGCGCCACCGGCCTGCACGCCAACCTGGACCAGCTGTTCAAACGAAGAGATGGCACTCTTGTCGTCCGCTGCCTTCTCCTGCGCACGGCGCACCGATTGCGCCAGTGCGAAGAACTCGGCAATGTAGCGCTTGACGTCGAGCGGGTTGGCAAACACCAGTTCAACCCGGCGGCGCAACAACTGCGACAGCTCGGGAATCCACGAGCGCACGAACGGCTCACTGGTGGCCACGGTCACCACTTCCGGCGTCACCGCCACCGGCAGGATGCGATAGCGGTTGGCGTAGCTCGAGCTCATGACTGAGCCAACCGCTGCGAAGTCAACCTTGAGCGGGTCGATATGCAGGTAGGGCACCTGCAACCGGCCCGCCAGCCACTCTGACAAGGCTTCCAGCGTCAACACCCGCTTCGGCGGTTTGGCGCTGCGCCACTTCTGCTCTGCAACCAGCGTCAGCGGATGCTCATAGTTGCGGAATCGGGCGGTCGTTCGCAACCCCTCAATCTGCGCGCTATCGACCAGATGGTCAGCCTCCAGCTCGCGCAAGACCAGGTCCAGCGTCATGGCGCGATCAGGTTGCGAAGGGGCCGCAGCGGGCGAAGGCGATCCGACGGGATGCAGGGGTTTCACAGCGGCCATGGCCTATTTTGCTACAGCCGGCGAACAATGCGGTCTGCCAACCGACAACTTTACGAAGGCGCAATGTTGCTGCGGACCAGACTGTCGTCAGCCGCATGCCGTTGCACCGATGTTGCGACGCATAATTGCCATCATCGTCCCGAACCGCTTTCCACATGCTCATCGACTGCGCGGCCTATATCGATGGCGTCCGTCAGACGCCGATGGACATTGAGGCAATCAGCGATTTTCTTGCTGCACCGCAACCACCCGGCGCCTTTGTCTGGGTTGCCCTGTTCGAGCCGCCACCCTCGCTGTTGAGCAAGATGCAGGAGGAATTCAACCTGCATGAACTGGCCATTGAGGACACCAATCGCGGCTCGCAACGACCGAAGCTTGAGGAATACGGCAGCACCCTGTTCGTGGTGCTGCACACCGTCGAGCGACATGGCGATGACTTTGTTGATGGCGAACTGCACATCTACTGCGGCGAGCACTTCGTGCTGACCGTCCGGCATCGCGCGGAGACTGGCTTTCGCAATGTGCGCGCGGAACTCGAGCGTGAGCCGGCATTCCTCGCACTTGGACCGGGCGCCGCATTGCGGGCTTCTCGACACCGTGGTTGATCGCCTGTTTCCAGAGGCCGACGCGCTGGAAGACCGCCTGGACGCGCTGGAAACAACCATCTTCGACGCCCGCACCGATCGCCGGGCAGCTGCCGAATCGCTTTACGCACTGAAGCGCGACACCATGTGCGTGCGTCGCGCGGTAACGCCACTGGTTGAGGTGTGCGGGCGCTTGCTGAACCACAAGCATCCGATCTTCCGCGACGCACTGCGGCCCTATTTTCGCGACGTGCTGGACCACGTCACGCGAATTGACGAGTCGCTCGACAATCTGCGCGACATGGAAAACAGCGCCACGCAAACCAACCTGTCGCTGATCACGCTGGCTGAAAGCGAAGTGACCAAAAAGCTGGCAGGCTGGGGCGCGATATTGATGGTGCCGAGTATCGTGGGCACCATCTACGGCATGAACTTCAAGCACATGCCGGAACTGGAGTGGACCTACGGTTATCCGGCTGCGCTGGCATTGATGGTGGTCGGCGGGGCTGCGTTATGGGCGTTTTTCCGCAAGATCCAATGGGTATGAGCCAACCCGAAGCCGTGCGCCCCGGCGCAACTTCGAGTGCAGCAATCTGATCAAGGCTGGATGGGGGAAAAGTGAGTATTGCCAGTTTCCGCGTGACGCTGACGGCTATGGTGAGCCTGGCAACGCTCTGCTTATCGCCCGGCGCCTTTGCCAACAGCTTCGGCTCGCCTGTGTGTTCGATCACGCCAGCCCAGATGGATGCAGCCGACCTGACCGCAACGGTCATCAGCCCCAACGGCTGGTCAATCAACGTGCCCATCTCGTATACCGCCGGTACTCCGCTCACCGTCGCCATTGCCAACAGCAATACGAGCAAGCAGTTCCGCGGTTTGCTGCTGTGGGCGACCAATTCGGCTGGCACGCTGGTCGGCACCTGGACAGCACCCGCGGGCTACTCGACACCATCGTCCTGCGGGGGATCATCATTGACCCATACCAGCAGCACCGCCAAGAGCCAGAGAACTTTCAGTTTTGCACCGCCTCTGGCGGGTAGTGGTACCCTGACCTTTCGCGCCGTTGTGACAGAGGAATGCGGTGCCGGGAGTTGCCGCTCGTGGCATGCATTCCCGAACGCAATTTCTGTCACCGAATCGCTCTACACGCTCACTGTGGCGCGCACTGGCGATGGCACCGGTACGGTCATCTACAACCCGAGCGGGATCCAGTGCGGTGCCGTGTGCACGGCGGATTTTGTTGCCAACCAATCGGTCACCCTGCTCGCCTTGCCAGCCGCCAACTCGGTATTCACGGCTTGGCAGGACTGTGACAGCACGACCAGCGATCAATGCACCGTCGCGATGAATCGCAATCGCACCGCGACCGCCGTGTTCCGGGAAGCGCGCATGGATGTCGACGGCAGCGGCCTGCCGACCCGTTACGAGGCGGCGACTGACGGCGTGCTGGTGTTGCGCTATCTGCTCGGGTTGCGCGGCAGCGCGCTGGTGAATGACGCGCGCGCTGGCGGCGCCACCCGCGACGCTGTGCAAATTGCCACTCATCTCGATGCCCGATTGGCAGGCATGGATGTCGATGGCGACGGTAGCGTACGCGCGACGTCCGACGGGTTGCTGATCCTGCGCTACATGCTCGGCCTGCGTGGCGCCGCGCTGATTGCAGGCGCCAATCAGGGCTCGTTGACTGCGCCGCAAATCGAAGCTGCGCTGCTGACCCTGATGCCGCAACCGGCACCGTAAGCGGATCCGGGCCGCAGCGCCCAGCGCAGCGCTACATCTGCTTGAACAGATGCGAGAACGGGCGCGAGACCTTGAGCGTCTCTTTGTGGTTTTTCACCTTGACCGTTGCGTCACCGCGGAAATCGCGCGTGACACCTGCAATGGCGTTGACGTTGACGATGGTGCCACGATGAATCTGCCAGAAGATGTTCGGGTCCAGCTCGTCGAGCAGCTCGCGTAGCGGCTTGCGGATAAGCGCTTCTTCAGTTTCGGTGACGACCCGCGTGTACTTCTCGTCGGAGTTGAAGAACAGCACGTCCTTCACGTCGATCAGTTTCAGCGTCGAGCCCAGCGAGGCCTTGATCCAGCGCATGTACTCCGGCGTCCCTTCAGCGCCGGAACGCATCTCGCGCTTGAGCGTCGCGATCAGCTGCGACATATTGTCCGGCAGCGTCGGCGCGTCCTTGTCGTCAGCCTCGATGCGCTCTTTCAGGCGTTCGATGGTGGTCTGCAGGCGATCTTCCTGAATCGGCTTCAGCACGTAGTCGACAGCACCACGCTCGAACGCCGCAACCGCATACTCATGGTAGGCAGTGACGAAGACGATGTGGGTATCGGGGCTGGCGTCGGCGATTTGTGTGGCCACTTCGAGGCCGGTCAACTCCGGCATGCGGATATCAAGGAAAGCGACCGTCGGCTTCAATGCGCCGATCAGTTCAACTGCGGCCAGGCCGTCCTCGGCCTCGCCGACGACGGTCAGCTCGGGCCAGAGTTTTTCGAGTTTCTTCTTCAGAAACTGGCGCAGCAGCGACTCATCTTCCGCGAGCACCGCCGACATTGTTTGCGTCATTCCCATTCGCTTACCCGTTTTCCTTCTGAATCCCTGAGCTGGCCGGTGACTACACGGACGATGTCCACCAGCCACCAGATACCAAGCCCGCCGAGGGTGAAGAGCATACCCAAGCCGCTACCGACGCGGCCAACATAGAAGCGGTGTACGCCAAAGATGCCGACCACCACGACCAGAATGAGCGCGATGGTGCGCGACGACTCCGACGCGTCAGCGGCGCGCACCCTCGCCATCCGCACAGTGCTGCGGTAGTGCCGTGTGTCGTCGGCGGACCAGCGTGCAATGCGGCGGCCCTGCCCGTCATGGAAGTCGCGGGTGCCAATCCACACCAGATCAAGCACCACCCAGAGCAGCAGCGGCAACAGGAAGATGGGCACACCGCCGCTCAGGATGGACAGGATGCCCAGCATCGCCTGCGGCACGGCCGTGCGGCGGTGGCCGACGTAGAACCGGTGGGCCCCGAGCCAGCCAAGGGTGAGCGCCAGCAGACCGGTCGTCTGCACCATGTACGGCGAAATGCCCGCTTCGGCGTCGGCGACTTCACTGGCCACCATTGCCGGCGGCTCCTTCGGTACCCGCAGCAAGGCGCGTACGCCCGACGGCGCGTTCGGCTCCACCACCAGCTCGCCAGTGTCGCCGTAGAGCATTTTCAGCCGTTCGCGGGTATTGGCGAGTCCGACCCCGGTGCCGCCGGTCTGGGCGCCGCCGAGGCCAAGCCCGTTGTCGGCAACCAGCACTTCGACTTTTTCGCCCGCCATGCGCACCTGGATGGCGATGCTGCCGCCTTCGCGCTTCGGCTCCAGGCCATGCTTGATGGCATTCTCAACCAGGGTGGCGATCATTGTCGGCGGGAAGCTGATGCTGTTCAGTTCGACCGGCATGTTGATGGTGTAGGTCAGACGCTCGCCCATGCGGATACGCAGCAGGTCAAGATAGGCCCGCACCACCTCGATTTCGCGGCCGAGCGTGGACGTCGTCTCGCGCATGGTGGGCATCGCTGCGCGCAGGTAGGAAATCAGCCGCTCCAGCATGGTGCTCGCCTGCGGCGGATCAATTTCCTGCAACGCCTGCACGTGCGCCAGCGTGTTGAACAGGAAGTGCGGCTCGACCTGGGCGCGCATCACCATCAGCCGGGCTTCGGCAAGCTGGCGGGCATAGCTTTCGGAGCGCTCACGCGATTCGGCGATCACCGCGCGCTGCTCGCCACGGGTGGCACGTCCGGCGAATGCCCGCGTGATCAACATCAAGAGGAACAGCGCAGAAAGCACCGTGAAGGCGATGCTGCCGAAGATCATCTTCTGAGCGTCGCGACTGACCGTGGACTGGATGAGGTCGCGGGTATCCGGGTCGAGGTCTGGCGGCTCCTGCACCCGTGCGCCGTCGAGCATCACAAATGGCTGGCCGGGACGGTTGAACACGCTGATGGTGATTTTCTGATCAGCCGGTGTGGCGGTGGCGCCAGGCGCCGCCGGTGCGGCCGGTGCACCGGGTGCGCGCGGTGGCTCGGGCGACTTCGGCATTCCGGGCGCAGCTGGCGGGCGGGGCGCCGCAGGCTGCTTCGGCGCTTTGGACGCCGCTTTGTCGGCAGCATCGGCGCTGGCAGCAGCGGCCGCTTTGGCAGCCTTCTCGGCAGCGGTGGCGGCCTCTGCTGCATCGGCGGCGACCTCCTTCGCGCGCGATTGCAGCTCCTGCAGCTGCTCCACACTGTGCTGCAACTCTTCGATCCGGCTGTTCAACGTATCGACGCTGCTTTCGCTGTCAACGCTCGCCGGATCGGCGCGCAGCTTGGCCGCCAGTTGCTCCAGTGCACGGCTGTCGCGCTTCACCACATCGCGCTGGGCGTCAATCAGCGCTTTCAGCTCGGCAGTGCTGTTGAGCGTAATTTCGCGTTTGCTGGTGCTCAGTTCACGCTCGACTTCGCTGATGGCGTTGTCCAGATCGCGCACCGTGGTCGGGTCCGATGCGATCACCCGCATGCCCAGCAGACCTGAGCGCGCCCGCTCCAGCACCTGCTTTTGCACGGCAAATTTGAACTCCTGCCTGGCGGCTGGCGATTTCAATTGCTGCTGCAATCGAATCGAATCAAACGGAACCGTGAACAGCGCCATCGCGACCAGCACGATCAGGCCGCCGACGATCAGCCGCCACCACGGCGTGCTGCCAAAGCCCTTCCACAACCGCGCGCCGAC